>Ga0070735_10000139_pt1 | contig 90994 bp, 97 predicted proteins | sample Coa_R1_FD_66443 | JGI IMG/M metagenome (GOLD analysis project Ga0070735, IMG submission 66443) | Surface soil microbial communities from Centralia Pennsylvania, which are recovering from an underground coalmine fire - Coalmine... | ecosystem: Environmental > Terrestrial > Soil > Unclassified ...
CACCTACGTGCCCCCGGCGCTGCTTGAGGAGTGGGCGGCGCGAGATCCGATCGCGCGGTTCGAGGGACGGCTGCGCGATGCCGGGGTCCTCTCTCGTGCAGCCGACGACGCGATGCAGGCGAGAATCGCGCGGGAGGTCGAGGAGGGTCTCGAGTGGGCCGAGGCGAGCCCCGAGCCGTCCCCGGCGACGGTCGCCGACGGCGTGTACGCCCCGGACTGAGGACTCACGACATGGCGCAGATGAGCTATCTGGAAGCGATCCGCGACGCGCTGCAGGGCGAGATGCGGCGGGATCCCCGCGTGTTCGTGCTCGGCGAGGACATCGGTGTCTACGGAGGGGCGTTCGGCATCACGAGGGGGTTCGTGGAGGAGTTCGGCGCGTGGCGCGTCATCGACGCGCCGCTCGCCGAGACCGCGAACGTGGGCGCGGGAATCGGCGCCGCGGTGCTGGGGATGCGCCCCGTCGTGGAGATGCAGTTCGCGGACTTCGTCTCGGACGCGTTCACCCAGGTCGTCAACGTCGCCGCGAAGTTTCACTGGCGCACCGGCACGCCGCTCCCGCTGGTGCTGCGCCTGCCCTACGGAGGGGACGTGAAAGGCGGCCCGTTCCACTCTCAGTGCATGGAGGCGTGGTTCGTCCACACGCCGGGGCTCAAGGTCGTGGCGCCGGCGTTTGCCGACGACGCCAAGGGTTTGTTGACCGCGGCGATCCGCGACCCCAACCCGGTGATGTTCTTCGAACACAAGCACCTCTATCGGTACCGGACCGAGGACGTGCCGGACGGCGAGCACACGACGCCGATCGGCGTCGCGCGTACGGTCCGCGACGGCACCACGCTCTCCGTGTTCTCCTATGGGTGGATGCTGCACAAATGCCTCGCCGCGGCCGACGCGGTGGCACGCGATGGGATCGACGCGGAGGTCTTGGATCTCAGGAGTCTTGCGCCCCTCGACCGCGAGGCGATTCTGGGGTCGGTGCGCAAGACCGGCAAAGCGCTCGTGGTGCACGAGGCGGTCCGCACGGCCGGCGTCGGCGCCGAGGTCGCGTCGTTGATCGGCGAGGAGGCGTTCGATGCGCTGGACGGCCCGGTGGTGCGGCTTGCCGGCAAGGACGCGCCGGTGCCGCACAGCCCGGTGCTCGAGGCCGCGTTTCAGCCGTCTGCGGACGAGATCGCCTCGGCGATCCGCGCGCTCGCCGCGTACTGAACGCCCGCGGCCCCTCCGTTGGGGCCGTGTCGATCCGGCGGACCGCATTCGAAGTCGCATCGTGAGGGGGGAGGGCAGCGCGGTCTTTGCGAGCGCTCGTGTTGCCCGCGATCGTCGCCCGCGTCGCAAGAACAGGCACGGCCTTCACGTCTGTCAGTCTCGCGGAATCTCTTTCGTAGCGTTCCGGGCGGCACGGCGGGTTTGCATCGGTGGGCTCGGACGCTCGACGAACGCCAGACGCCCGGAGCGTCAGGGGCTCCGAGCGCCGTGGCTGAACGGACCTGCGTGCTGGTAAGGGACCGCTATTTTACGTCGTACCCGGTGTCCAAGACGGCGGCGTCCGCCCCGTTCTTGCACGTGATGTGCACGCCGTAGTGCGCGGAGTACCCATGGATCTGTTGCCACGACCAGGTGACTTGGCCCTTGTCATCGGCCTGGAGGTCCCGGAGCGGGGCTGATGTTTGCGATCCTCCTCTGCCTGTGGCGCTGTTTCCGACCGACACCAGTCCCCCACACGTTGCCCCGGATTGCGTTTGCACGACAATCGTCTGTTGTTGCCCCTGACCAATTGGCGAATTGATGGACACCAGTGTCACCGTGAGTTTGTCGGCGAACCCTGGTCCAACGCTCACGGTCAGCAGGATCAGTATCGTCGGGACGAGGAGAGCAATGGCTCGCATGAGGTCCTCCTTTGCGTGGCGTAACTCGGGAGAGTGTAACAGGGGCGGGAGCCCGCCGCCATCCTTCGTTCGATCCGCTTTACGCGACCTCGCGGGTCGGCCTTCGTTCGATGGAAGCCATGGGCACCTTCGTGCGGCGACGGAGAGCCCGGGAGTCATGATCCCACCCGTCGCGTTCGAAAGGCATCCAAGGCAACACGATCATTCCGCATCTCCCCACGGGAACCAAGACGCCCGCTGAGGCCCTGTCCCTCGCCCGCGAGCTCATGGCCACGTCTGTGGCTCAGGGGACGGGGTACGCCACAGTGACTGTGCGGCGAGCCGCGACGCGGGAACGGCCACCGATGGGAACGCGCAGTCGTCGCGGAGCGGCGGCGAGGTTGTGGGGGCCGGGGCGTCGCGGGCTACTGTTTGGTCCGGTAAGGCGGCGGAATCCTCGCTCGGACTCCCTAGCCGCGCCCTTCGAGCGCCCGCTTGATCCACGCCAGATGCCCTCGCCGGATGTGTCCATAGTTGTAGAAGGAGAGCCCGTCCACGCCCACCTCGCGGAGCACCCGTACCTTCGCCGCGAGGTTCGTCGCGTCGGCCGCATCCGGGTAGGCGGGCTTGAGGACGACGTGGAGGCGCGTGCTCGGCCCGATCCGATGACGGGCCCACCACGCGTCCGCGCCGACCTCGATGGGGTCCGCACGGTAGCCGAGGATCTCGATCGTGTCGACGTGCCCCGCGAGCCGCGTCAGGTCCGAACCGTTCAGCGGTGCCCGCGCGAGCGGTTGGCCGACGGACGGAATGACGGACAGACGCACCCCCGCCGGCGTGGCGGCGCGGAGGTCGGCGACGAGCGACGTCACGGTGTCGACCCGGACGGCGAGGTAGGATGCGAACTCGCGGTCGTGGAGAACGTTTGCGAGCACCCAATGGAGCGCTTGTCCGTCGGAGGGTCGCGGCATCGACGGCGCATCGAAGAACGCATCGAGCGCGTCGCGCACGGTCTCCGCGAGTCGGGCGGCGTCGAGCCCGGTCTCCGCGGCCCTCGCCGCACACGCCGGGCAGAAGCACAGGGCGAGCAGCATCGCGCTCCACGGATCCGGCGGGTCCATGCGGTTCTCATGGTGAAATCCGTGCGCGTACGGGAGAAAACCCGGCGCTTCGATGACGACGTGCTGCACCGGGTAGGACGCCGCCACGTCCGCGATCAGGGCCCGCGCGTACGCGCGCACCGACCCATGGCTGGGGCAGAGGCTGTACCAGTACGGGTCGCCGTAGGCATTTCGCGCAACGCACTCCGGGTGCGCGGTGCCGAGCGGCGTGTTGTGCAAGAGCACCATCCACGCGGCGACGTCGACACCGCTGGCCGCCCGGTGGTCTGCCAGCGCGGCGAACGCATCGTACCGCTCAACGAGCGGGTTCACGATGGGGCGGAGCGGGGTGTCTCGATACCGGGCGGTCGTCGGCCGGAAATATACCGTGCCGTCGACCGGGAAGATGACGCGGGTCGCGGGCGCATGCGGACGCAGAAATTTTCCGGCGTGGTAGCTGCCGGCGACGACGGCCGTGTTGATGCCGACGTCCCGGAGGCGCGCTGTCACCGCCTCGGTACCTTCATCGGCGAGATCCCACGGATACAGAAACATCCCCGCGTACACGCGCATCCCCGCCTTTCAAGAACGTCGGGGGATCCTTCCTGGCGCGTCGCGGCGTCCCCTGTTCGCGGTCAGGATCTATCTCGGCGTGTTGCGCGGCGGGCGGACGGCAAGTGGATGAGGCGGCGCGGAGGAGCGCATCCCGCGGCCCGCGAAGGCCGTGGGCGCTGCCGTCGGGCCGCGTTGGCGTGTGTCGAGACGTCGGCCGAGCAGCGGAGGAGGCCCGATGGACGAGGCCGCGCTGTTTCACCTGCTGGATGAGTTGGCCGAGTTTGGCCGCGCGCACGACGCCCGCGAATCCGAGCGATCGCGGCGGCTGCTCAACATCACGCCCGAGGCCGGCCGGTTCTTGTCGATTCTGGTGCGCGTGCTCGGCGCGCGCACCATCTTGGAGCTGGGGACGTCGAACGGGTACTCGACGATCTGGCTGGCATGGGCCGCGTCCGCGACCGGCGGCCACGTCACGACGGTCGATCAGGCGCCGCACAAGGTGGCGATGGCGCGCGAGAACCTGGCCCGAGCCGGGGTGGGCGGGCGCGTGACGATCCGAGAGGCCCGCATCCTCGACGTGCTGCCGAGCATCGCCGGGCCCGTGGATTTCATCCTGCTGGACGCCGACCGCCCCAGTTATCTGACGTACCTCGGCCCGCTGCTGCGGTTACTCCGCCCGGGTGGCCTGCTCGCGACGGACAATGTGGTGTCGCACGCGTCGGAGGTCACGGCGTTTATGGCGCGATTGAGGGCGGACCCCGCATTGGAGACCGTGACCCTGCCGGTCGGAAGCGGCGTGGAGCTCACCTACAAGCGGACACCCTGACGATGTCGGGCGATCGGCCCGCCGGTCTCGTCGCGACCGTTTAGGCGGGGGATGGGAGGTCTCGTCTCGGAACGAGCGTTTCCCCGCGCCGGACATCCCACACCCCGCGGTAGGTGACGCGCACGTCGGGCAGCGAGTCGATCGGCAGGAAGAGCAGGCTGTAGTGTGGGTCGGCGTGAGCGTACCCGCGCGCGCGGAGGAACGCGTACAGGCCCCGCACCTGGTCTGCGACCGCCGGCAAACGGTCGGGCGACATCACCCCTGCGATCGGCAGCGGCAGTTCGAGCAGGGTCGTTCCCCGTTCCACCGCCACGATCCCGCCGCCGATCTCGAGGACCCGCCGGGTGGCGTGCGCCATGTCCGCGGGGTCCTGGCCGAGCACGATGAGATGGGCGTTGACGTTGAACGAGGACGCCATCCCGCCCAGCCGGGTGACGAAATTCGAGAGCGCGCCGTTGGTGATCCAGCGTCCCGCCGGATCGAGGAGCGCCAGCCGGACAACGTCGGAGGGCCACGCGAGCACGCCGTTGCGAACGGGCACGGTCATGTCTCGCCTGCGCGTGATGACGCTGTTCTCCAAGTGCATCACCGGAAAGCTCACGCTGTCGGGCGGACTCGCGGGGACTCGGGACGACGTTCCATCGCCGGCGGCGGCGAGGTCACCGGCCGTGGTCTCGAACAGCTCCGGGCGTGGATGCCAATCCGGTCGGATCCTGCGCGGAAAGTAGCGGGGCCAGTCCACGTCGGGGAAGGTCGCCACCGTCGCGCGGTCGCGCACCGCGATCTCGCCCGCGGCCAGCACGAGCGACGGCGTGGGATCGCGGAGGTCGTCGAGCACGGCGATATCCGCGCGCCGGCCGGGACCGATTCCGCCGATTTCCTCGTCGAGGTCGAAGTACGTCGCCGGATTGAGCGTCGCCATCTGATACGCGGGGATCGGCGGGATGCCCGACGCAATGGCCTGACGGATCACGTGGTCCATGTAACCGGATTCGGCGATCGTCGTCGTCTCGGGGCCGTCCGTGGTCAGCATCAGCCGGGCGGAGGCCGCCCGCTCCGCCGTGACCGCCTGTGCGAGGGCGGGGAGATCCGGACGCAGCGACGAGTGTCGCAGCATCGTGTAGATGCCGGCCCGGAGCCTGGCGAGGGCTTCGTCCGGGGTGATCGCCTCGTGATCCGCCGACCAGCCCGCGGCGGCGAGCGCGACGAGACGGTCGGGCGACGCCCCCGGCGCATGGCCCTCGATCCGCCGGCCGGTCGAGAACGCGAGCGCAATCTTCCGGAACAGGTCCTCGTCTCCGCGGTAGAGGTCGGGCCACCGGGTGACCTCGCCGACGGCGCGCACCGATTCCTGTTCCAGCAACGGGGTCAGACGCTCGATCGAGAACATCGTTTCGTCCGGCAGCGGCGAGGCCGCGTCGGGGCGGAGGAACCAGTAGACGTGGACCGGCATGGCGGACAGCCTCGCCAGCAGCTCCACGATCAGTTCCGGCGGCGTCTGCAACTGTATCTGCAGGGTGTCTGCGACCAGCGCGGTCGTCCCCGTACGCAGGACCTCGCGTGCGAACTCGACCGGGGTCACCATCCCGGTGATGTGGGTGTGGGGGTCGATGTACCCGGGCGCGAGCACCTTGCCGGCGAGCGTCAGGACGTCGGTGTCCGGTCCCACCATCGTGCGGCCGGACCCCACGTACGCCACGCGGCCGCCGGCGATGGCCACGTTCGCCCGGTAGAGTTCACCGCTGTACACGTTGAGCAGCGTCGCGCTCTCAAGATAGCGGTCGGCGGGTTGGCGGCCCGCGGCCACGCCCAGCAGACGTCGGCTCTCCTCGAAGGTTCGTGTCGTATGTCTCAGCGGGGTGCTCCCATCCTCGGTGCCGGCGCGCTCCGCGCGACCGCAGCGGTCAGAAGATCTTGGTGCCGTCCGGCACGTCGCGCTCGAGGCTCAAGAGCACGACCCGTCGTTCTGGATCCGCCGCGCCCAGGACCAGCACCTCGGACGTGAACCCGGCGATCGCACGGGCTCCCAGGTTGAAGGCCGCGACGACCTGTCGTCCCACGAGGTCTTCCGGCCGGTACAGATCAGTGAGCTGCGCGCTCGACGTGCGCTCGCCGTAGGGTCCGAAGTCGATCCAGAGCATGTATGAGGGCTTCCGCGCCTTGGGATGGCGCTCCGCCCTGCGGATCCGGCCGACCCGCATGTCGAGGGCTTCAAATGCCTCGAGTCCCTTCATGCTGTCGTGTGTGCGCAGCCCTGGCGGGTGGGCCGCCGCCTAGTCGGACGACGCCAGGTAGCGCAGCAGCGTCCGCACCCCGAAGCCGGTGCCGCCCATCGGCATGTAGGGCGGTGCGCTCTTCTCCTCGCAAAACGCTGGCCCAGCAATGTCGAGGTGGGCCCACGGGGTCGCGCCAACGAACTCGCCGATGAACGCGGCGGCCCGCTCGGCGCCGGCTTGGCGCCCGGCGGAGTTCTTCAGGTCGGAGATCTCGCCGCGCATCGCCTCGAGGTACTCCTCGTACATCGGCAACTGCCAGACCTGTTCCCCGGCCAGCGCCGCGGCGCGGACGAGGCGCTCTTGCAGGGTCTGGTCGTTGCCCATGATGCCGGCCGTGTAGTCGCCGAGCGCGATCACGCACGAGCCGGTCAGCGTGGCGAGGTCGATGAGTTCCGTGGCGCCCTCGCGCACCGCGAACGCAAGTCCGTCCGCGAGCACGAGCCTGCCCTCCGCGTCGGTGTTGGTGATCTCCACGGTCTTCCCCGCGAGGCTCCGGATGATATCGCCTGGCCGCATCGCGTGCCCGCTGATCATGTTCTCGGTGGCGGTCGCGATGCCGAGCACGCGCACGGGCACGTCGTGGGCGCGCAGCGCGCTCATCGCGCCGACGACGGCGGCGGCGCCTCCCATGTCGCCCTTCATCGTAGCCATCCCGCTCGCCCCCTTGATGTCGAGCCCGCCGCTGTCGAACGTGATGCCCTTGCCCACGATCGCGACCGTTCGCCGGGGCCGCTCGCCACCGCCGGAACCCTTCGGTTCGTACGTGAGCACGATGAACTTCGGGGGTTGGTCGCTCGCCGCCGCGACGGCGGCGAACAGTCCCATCCCCATGCGGCGTGCCTCGTCGAGCTCGATGACGCGGAAGCGAAGCCCGTCCCGCTCGGCGACCGCGCGGGCCGCGTCCGCGAGGCCGGCAGGGGTCATGACGTTGGCTGGCTCGTTGACGAGGTCGCGCGCCAGACAGGTCGCCCGCACGGCTGCTTCCCCGAGCCTGAGCGCGGCCCCGAGTGCCTCCTGGGCCCCGGTGGGCACCAACACGGTTGCCTCCTGCACGGGCGTGTCGGTGCCGCCGCGGTACTTGTCAAACCGGTAGGCGCCGAGCCCGGCGCCCTCTACGATCGCGCGGACGCGCTCGGCCGCATCCGAGCCGTCCGGTCCCGTGTGCAGCGCGATCCGCACCGCCCGGGCCTCACGCGCGCGCCGGACCGTCACCGCTGCGTAGCGCCGCAGGCGCTCGTGGTCGGATCCCGCGCCGGTGCCCACGAGCAACACCCGACGGAACGGTGCGTCCGGGGCGAAGTGCATCACGGTGGTGCCCTGTTTGCCGGTGAATCCTTCGACGCGCGCCAGTTCGGCGAGCCGTCCGCCGGTCGCGCCGTCGACGTCGGCCGCAGGTCCACTTAGTGTTCCCGGTTCGGAGACCGGCAGAGCGAGCAGGTCGCACTGCGTACGGTGAGGCGCGGTGTCGCCGAGTCCAAAGCGCATCAAGGGTCCTCCCAAGGATGCGGCGGCGAACGCCGCCGCAGGCTCGCGCGAGAAGAAACGCACTCAGGAGTATTGTCGGGCGCGCCGGGAAACCCCTCTGCGGGGCACGGCGTGTTGACGGTCGGGAGGCCCGGCGGTAGACTCGGGCCGGGATGGTGAGAGCGCTCGCGGTCGTCCTCGTCGTTGCGGCCGCGGTGGGGACCGTGGGACCGGCGCCCGGTGCCGGTCGGTCCGCGTCCGCCGCGATCGTCCTCGTGCACGCGGGCGCCAGCCTGGCCGCGCTCGCCCCGATCTACGCCATGCGGCGTCCGTTCGGTCTCGGGATTCGCCCGCGGCAGCCCTACTCGGTGGAAATCTCGAAGGACGCGCCGGCCCACGGGCTGGAGGCGGTGCTGGACCTCCCGGTCGGGACGGCCGGGTCGGCCGTTCCCGCGATCACCGCGCGCATGTCCGATGACGAGATCCGCCGCACGACGTTGGACGATCTCGTGACGGCGCCGGGGGTCGTGGGGCTCCGCGCCGACGCCGGGGCCTATGGCGTGCCGAACGCTCGGGTGCTGCGAGACGTGTTGCAGGTCGTTCGTGCGAGGGGTGCGTGGTTTCTCGCGGCTGGAGACGACGACTCCGGTGCGTCCGCGATCGCCCGGGAACTCGGCGTTCCGGTGCTCGTCGTGACCGATGATCTGGATGCGACCCCGACCCCCGATGCGATTGCGGCAGGCGTCCGTAGGCTGATCACGCGCGCGCGCGGGACGGGAATGGCGATTGGCGTGGCTCGCTTGGAGACGCCCGCGCCCAGTGTCATCGGCGCCTTGCTGTCCGAATTCGATCGCGCGGGGGTGCGCCTCGTGCCGCCTTCGGTGTTCCTTCGCTGAGCGCTGTCGGCGCCGTCCGCTAACGGACCAACTGCGACACCGTCACGAGCTGGATCCCCGCCTCGTCAAACTCGGGCAGCATCGATCGCAACACGCCGGCCGTGACCTTGCCGACGTGTCCGATCGCGATCGCCTGCCCTTGGCTGAGCGCGATCCTGATCAGCGCGTGGAACTGGCCACGCACGTAGGCGTCCGTGTTCTGGTTGTCGAGGAACACGGCGCGCGTTCCGGTCGGCACGCCCATCTCCCGGGCGACCTGAGCGGCCACCGAGCGCGGCGATGTCAAGCTGTCCACGAAGAAGAGCTGCCGCGTCTTGATCACCGAGATGACGTCCCGCATCACCCGCGGGTCCGCGGTGCCGCGAGACCCCTCGTGGTTGTTCGCGCCCACGGCGGTGGGGACCGTCGCGAGGTCGCCTCGGACGGTCTCCTGGATCGCGGCGTCGGGCATGTCCACCGTGACCACCCCCGGGCCGAGCGGGATCGACGGGTCCAGTGGCTGCACCGGCAGGTGCAAGATGATCTGCACGCCGTGGGCTGGGGCCTCCTGCGCGATCTCGGTGGAGAAGGGGAGGTGGGGAAGGACCGACATGGTGACCGGCCGGCCGAGCGCCATGACCTCGCGGGCGGCCGCGAGACTGTAGCCGGCGTCATCGAAGATGACCGCCACCCGCGCGCGCCCCGGCCCGGCCGGGCCGACGGGATGCTCCGGGGCCTGCGTGGATGGCTGCGGGGCCGACGGCGTGGATCCCGCCGACGGCGCCCCTGGGGTCTGCTGCGGTGTCGACGCTCCGGGTCGACGAGGGGGGGCCTGCTGCGGCGAGCGGGGGTGCATTGTCGGCCCGGGCGCGACCGCGACCGGTGACCGCGTCACGGGACGGCTGTGAGACGCCCACAGCGCTCCGAGCACCAGCCCGACGCCAAGCAGCACGCCGAGTAACAGCGCGCTCAACCACTGCGAGGATTGCCGGCGAGCCGATCGCCGTCGCGCCATGCGTGTCCTCCCTTTCGGATTCCGTCTCTGGGCCGGCGGGCAGCGCGAGGGGCCGTCCCGACGCTACGGGGCCCCGGACTGCTGGGCCGTGAGATACCGCTGGATGCCGTTGAGAATGCCCCGCGCGAACAGTTGTTGCGTCGCGGGGTCCCGCAGCATCTGTTCCTCCCGCGGGTTCGTGACAAACGCGGTCTCCACGAGCACGGCGGGGATCTGTCTGGTGTCGAGGAGCACCTCGAACCGCGCCTGGGTCGGAGGCCGCGGCGTGAGGTTGACCGCGCGGCTCACCTCGTCCTGCACGTACTGGGCGAGGGGGACGCTCTGCGGTGTGTAGTAGAACGTCTGGGTACCGTTTGCGTTGGCGTCCACGGAGGCGTTCGCGTGGATGCTCACGAACAGGGTCGCTCCGCCTCGCTGCGCGATGGACGCGCGATCGTCGAGTGGGACAAACTCATCCCTGTCGCGCACCATGACGGTGTCGATGTGCTGCTGGGCCAGCAGCGCGCGGAGGTCTTGGGCGATCGCGAGCACCACGTCCTTCTCGCGAACCCCGGTCGGACCGGTCGCGCCCGGGTCGCTCCCGCCGTGGCCCGCATCGATCGCGACGACGACCGGACCGCGGGGGCCGGAGGCGGGTAACGGTCCCGCTCCGGGCGCGCCTGCGGCTGCGGCGCCGAGGCCGACCAACGTCTCTGTCGGGTCGGCGCCGGCGCGCACGGCAAACGGCGCGGGACGGGCCAGTTCGACGACGACCCGCACGATGTCCGGCGCCTTGTGGAATTGCGCCGCGCGGATTTGGACGACGAGCCCGTCGTTCACGTCCAGCGTCTGTTTCACCGGGACAAACACGGCGTCCTGGGCATCCAGCACGACCCGGTCCGGGTTGCGCAGCACGTGCTGCGTGATCCGGAGCGGCTGGGTACTCGTGATCGAGAGCCGCCCGCCGCCGTCGACGTGCTGATAGGCGACATTCAGGATGCGCGGCTCGCCGGAAGCCGCGGGCGAAATGGAGCCGCGGGGCTCCGGCAGGCTGCCGGTCGTGACGGTGAGGGTCGCATGCCGGCCGGTCGTATCGGATGCCAGTCGGAACCGGACCGGTCCCGTGACCGCGAAGGTCACCTCGCTGCCGGACGGGAGCGTGGCCACGGTGATGCTCGTGAGCGGGCCTTCGTGGACGTCGATCGTCGGTTGCGGGAGCCGGGCGAGCGCGCCGTCCACGTCCACCACCACGCGGTCGGGACCGCGCAGAAAGGCAGCGCGTGCGTGAAGCGGCGCCGTCGCGTCGAACTGGACCTCGAGGCCCTCGCCAACCGCCCGCCACGCAATGCCTGTGATCTGCGCGCTGATGGTGACGGTGCGGGTCGCCGCATCGTAGCTTGTAATGTCGCCCAGGGTGTCGAATACCCACTGCACTGGGATGAGCACCCGCCCGAACACGCTGACGAGCGGAATCGGGATCGGCCTGCGTTCGCCGTTGACCGTCGCGTAGGGGTCGTCGGGGCGGAGCTGCATCTCATCGCCGGCCGGGCTCACGAGCGTGAGGGTTTGGCCGCGGGGATCCCAGCTCGCGTGGATTCCGAGTGGTTCGGACAACCCCTGATAGGGGGCCATGACGACGGAGTCCTGGAGGATCGCGTCGCCCCGGAGGAACACTGGCTGCCCGTTAGCGATGGCGCGGATCGCCACCGCCTGGGCGCGTGCCGGTGCGGTCGGAAGGGACACGAGGAACGTGGCGGCCAGCACGGCCACCAACGCCCCACAAAGGGCCCGGCGTGCCCGGAGTGCCATGTGCACGGCGATCGATCCTCCCACTGCTGCTGCGACGCATGCGGCGATCCCTGCGATGTCCCGTCCGGCGACCGGAACTTCGGGCCTCTTCCGGCGGCTAGTACGCCCGGCGAGCCGTAATCTCCTGCCTAGGCCCACACCTCGTCGATCGGGCCTTCATCCGCAGCCTTGCCCAGCGGCGGGAGTCCCGCGTTGTCGGTGATGGTCCGGCAGAACCCGTAGTGCGTGTGCCGAACCTGCGAGACACTCCCGCGCCGCACGCCACGCCCCCACCAGGCGGCGAAGACCCGGTTGTTCTCGGTCCCGTCGTCCTCGTCGTAGCAGAAGAACAGGGCCGGGTACCGGCCCGCCGCATCCGGCGTGGCAAACCAGCGTGACCGGCCGAGTAGGTCCAGCAACGCCGTGAGGTTATGGTCGGCCTGCGCGAAGTCCCCGTCGTGGAGATCGTTCGCATCGTTCCAGCCGACGTACACCAGACAGGTAGGGGGAAGGGTATCGAGGTCTCGCCCGAACGTGTCGAACCCGTGGCGCTCGGCCGCGATTGGCGCGTGCAGGTCTCCGAGCGGATTGTGGCGGCGCGCGGCGGTGCCGGCGAGATGGTAGACGTACGTGGGGATGGGCGGTCTCAGCGAGGCGGCGATGCTTGCGACCGACGGGTGGAACGCATCCACGACCTCGCCGTTACCCCACGTTTCTCCCGATACCATCGCCCGGTAGTTGGGACCGGACGGGTGCCCGATCGCGTAGTAGCGTGAGAGGACCGTGCCCTCGCGCGCCACGCGGCGATGGGACGGAAGCGCCGCGACCTCACCGAATGCGCGGTTCTCGAACACCCCGAAGACGAGGCTGCTCCACCACCGGCTCGCTGCGCGCGCGGCCGCGGACCATCCGAGGAACCCGCCGCCCGCCAGAGCCCACGCGAGAAACGTACGGCGGGTGCGTCCTGGCGCGGGCGCGGAACGCCCCTCGGGCCGTGCAGAATGTGACATGAGACCTCCCGGTTCCGAACTCGTCCCTCGAGCCCATCCTACCAAGCGGGTCGTTGCGGAGGGAGCGTGGCGACCGGGATGAGCGGGACGCGTGCGCGCCGATCTTCGCTAGTGGTGCTTGTCGGCCCTGAGCACCCGAAGTGTTCTCGCGAGATACGGGGCGGCTTCCGATGGGCGCTGCTGCTCCAGCAGCAATTCGCCGAGTTCGTTGCAGGCCGCCGCGAGATCGGCGTCCATGCCGAGCGATTCAAACGCGGCGATCGCCTCCTCGTAGTGGCGGATGGCCTCCGCGACCTGCCGTGCGGCCGACCGCAGGCGGGCCCACGCGACTTGAATCCGCGCCGCCTCGGTCTTGTCGCCGAACTTCTTCGTGAGGCGATCCGCCTCGACGAGGGCCGCGTCGGCCTCGGCGAACTCCCGTTTCATGGTGAGGGCTCGTCCCAGTTCCGTAAGCGATCGTGCTCGCCCGGGATCATCTCCGATGCGTCCCTTGATGCGCAGGCTGGTGTTGATGTGAGCGATCGCGTCGTCCACGTTCCCGCGCGCCAGCAGGGTGATGCCGATGCTGTTGTGCGCCCATCCCAGCAACCGCGTATCTTGTAGCACCTCGAAGAGGTGCTCGGCTTTGGTCAGGTGCACGATCGCGGTCTCGTAGTCGCCGCGCTCGCGCTGAGCCACGCCGAGTTGTACATGCACCAACCCGAGTCGATGAAGGTCCTCCGTCGGCTCGACGAGCGCCAGCGCTTGCTCATACCAGCGGGCGGCCTCGACATGATCCCCCAGTTCCATGTACGTATTGCCGAGGTTGTAGAGGAGAATCCCGCCAAGGCTCAGATCCGTGTCGTTCGTCGCTTGGAAGCGCTGGAACCCCTCGGAGAAGTGGCGTCGCGCGTCCTCCAGGCGCCGCTGGAAATACGCGATGATGCCGAGGACGTGGTTGATGCGCACGAGGTGGCGTGAATCGCCGATCGCCACCGCCAACTCCTGTCCGCGCTGCAGGCTCTCCTCCGCGAGATCAAACTGCCGGAGGTGAGCCAATGCCATGGCCAAACCGATGTGGCACTCGGCCTCGACACTCTTGTCCCGACTTTCCTTGCCCAGGCTGAGTGCTTCTTCGAAGTGCTCGGCCGCCCGCGTGTAGTCGCCCTGCTTTATCGCGACCCACGCTGACGCGACTGCGACGCGGACCGCTTTCGTGCTCAGCAGCGTCCCCGGTTCCAGGAAGTAGCCCACGGGTTTTTGGAGGCGCTCGGCGAGCAGGAGCAACGTCTGCAGGGACGGTTTGGCCCGACCCTTTTCAACCAGGCTTATGAATCCCTTCGTGAGGTTCCCACCGCCGAGTTCGGTCTGTGTAAGGCCGAGCTCCTTGCGTCTCCCCCGAATCCGTTCACCCAATGAAGACACCGATGTCGCTCCATTGTCCTCAAAATATAGTTAGTGATACTTGACAAGGCTCTGATGTTTTCTGCCGGGAACACGAATTCCTGCTGTCATCCAACCTCTGAACAAAGTTTCAATTCGCCTCACTCGCAAATCCAACCGCGTCGTACGAGCGTGAAGAGAAAATGGCCGCTCGGCGGTCGGCTCATATCCTCTTCCGTTACGCACAATGTGGTTCACGAAGTGACGACTTGTAAAGCCCCCAATTGCAGCGCGAGTTGCCGGGATCGGATCCAGCTATCTATGACGTCGTCCCCGTGATCTGAGGAACGAGCGGCGGAACGCCGAGGACAGCGCCGGGTCCGTTGTCGTCCCCTTGGGGAACGAGCGGCGGGACGCCAAGGACGGCGCCGGGTCCGTTGTCGTCCCCTTGGGGAACGAGCGGCGGGACGCCGAGGACGGCGCCAGGTCCGTTGTCGTCACCCTGGGGAACGAGCGGCGGGACGCCAAGGACGGCGCCGGGTCCGTTGTCGTCCCCTTGGGGAACGAGCGGCGGCACGCCCAGAACGGCGCCGGGTCCGTTGTCGTCCCCTTGGGGAACGAGCGGCGGCACGCCCAGAACGGCGCCAGGCCCGTTGTCGTCACCTTGCGGGAGCAGTGCCGGGTTGCTCAAGGTTGCCCCAGCCATCGGCACGGCACCGAATGCGGCAACTTGTGGGAATCCAAATGCAAGCACGAATGCACCTGTGAGCAAGATCGAGAGCATTTTTCTCAAGTTCAACCCCTCCTTCTTTCTGTTTAATCCGCCGAACGGCCGGTTACACAATACTTGATTCGCTGATCACACCCCTTTACTGGAACCATGGTGCGCCGGGCAGGCCGGGCGGGCGGCTCGCCCCGACGCTCGTCGAGCAGGCGCCGCACGCCCGCTCGGGCGCGAGTTCGGGAGCGGGGTCCTCGGCCGGTAGCGCCCGCACGGCGTATCGCTCCCGAGCACGCGACGGTCCCGCGCTATGCCGTTCCTCGGCGTGGCATGGTTGCTACTGTCCGTGGGGATTGGCACGTACTTCGTCGAGGTTCGGGGGCCACCGCGATGCGGGGGCGTCGGGGCTGTTCTTATTCGCGTGGGGATGCTCGCTCGGATGCGACCGGGGTCGCGACCCGGGCCGTGGTTTTTCCGCTTCAGCACGTGGACGATGCTCTGTGCCTACGAGACGCAGCACCAAGGGGTCGGGCGGCGTCGTTGGTGTGCGTGCTGCGGCGTGGGCCTACCGTGCGTTCGGGGAGCTGCCGATCGCACGCGTCGCGGGGTGACCGCGCGAAGATCCGCTACTGCGGCATGCTGTTCAGGAACGCCACGAGACGGCGCGGGGCCGGCGGTGGAGCTTCGCAGAAGGCCGTCCAGGTTTCCGCGAGCCGGCCGATGAGCTCCGGCGGGATCTGCACGGGTGCGACGCCGGCGGCTCCCTCCCACGGGGGGCCTTCCAACCGCAGGCCGATTTGGTCCGCGAAGTCCATGGCCGTGTCGCCGGCCGCCCGCACGGCGGCGCTGTTCTCCATCGGACGCCCCGCGCTGTCTTCGTACACTGCGACGAGCGTCTTCAAGAGGGCGGCCAGCCCGGCGACCGCGCGCAGCGTGACCCACTGCTCCTGGATGCTGGCCTCGGGGTCCCACAGCGTCGGGGGAGCGCCGTTCGGATCAGCCGTCGGGACCGGCCGGACGAGGCGTGTGTCGGCCGCGATCGTCCCGGCCCAGCGCTCGAGCAGCGCGCGAGAGATCGTCGCGGCCTGCAGAACACCGAGGGCCCCGGCGCCCGTGCGGAATGCCCGGTGACAGATCGCGATCGCGGCGTCGGTGACCTTGCTGCCAAGGTCAGGCGGCGCGAGACGAGGTAGCCGCACCTCGCGTTCGAACAACATCTCCGTCATCACGGCGACGCGCTCGCGCGTATCGTATCGGTCGCCGCGGCGTTCCAAGTCCCGTCGCAAGCGCTCTTGGAGGCGCGGCCCTTGCGTATGGAGCAGTTCGATCGCGATGCGCACAGGTGCGAAGACGCAGACGAGCCAGAGAGTGACGACGATAAACAGATGCTGGCCGCCGGCGAAACCCAGCGTGACGAAAGCGCCGACGAGACACACCACGAGCCACGCCCGTCCAAACGTCCGGCGCGGACCCGGCCGGCTCAGGCGCGCCAGGCGGTAGCGCAATGTCACAGACGTACAGTCCGCGCGCGGCGGATCGGGGAAGTTCGACGTGACGGCATCTGTCCTCCCAATGCGGGCGCGAAGGGTTGCGTGCAGATCGACGGCTATACGGTACCCTACTCGCTTCCGCGAAAAAACGGAGTTTCCTGGGCGTGCTGCCGGTGCGAGCCGCGTGTTGCCCTCCCAAACCGATTGGAACGGCGGTGGCGGAAACTCGCGAGGGTGATGCGACGCGCCCGCGGCGCGCGCGCGGGTGCGAGATGTTGTCGCGGAATTCCACCTTTGCTGTGCGAGGCACACGCACGGCAGGTGTCTCTTCGCCTCCGTTGGTCTCAGTGCGTTGATGAGCACACACAACCGTACAGCACAGCGCAGAAGGAGCCCGAGAGAGACACGGGTAGATTTTTCCCGGCTATGTGGTACCATACTCGGTGGCGCAGTGAGGAGGGCAGGGTGCCGACCATCGCGGACACGCGCTTCCAGATGGTTCAGTTGGTCTTTCCCGAGCACACCAACCAGCGTGGCACCCTGTACGGCGGACGGATGATGTCATGGATCGCAACCGCCGGAACGCTCGCCGCGTCTCGCGTGGCGCGCGGAGCCGTCGTGCTTGGCGCGATGGACGATCTGGACTTCCTCACACCAATCCACCTCGGAGAGATCGTGACGATGGATGCACAGGTGGAATCCATCGGCCGGTCATCCCTCGAGGTGGGCGTGACGGTGCATGCGGAGTCGCCTCAGCGGGGCGTGCCGAGGCGGGCGACCTCCTCGCATCTCGCCTTTGTGTCGCTGGATGAGCACGAGCGCCCCCGGCCGGTGGGACGGACGATTACGCCCGGCACCGAGGCGGAGGCGGCGGTATGCGCAGAGGCCGAAGCCCGCAAAGCGGCGCGGCTGACGCGACTTCACGCGCACCGGGGCGGTGAAGATGCGATTCCGGACCTGCGCACGCGGCACGCGGTGACGCTGTCGCGGCTGGTGCGTCCGGAAGACGCCCTCAGCGGAACGCTGATGTTCGCCGGCAAATTGCTCGAGATGCTCGACGAGGTGGCATCGATCACCGCTGCGCGGTACTGCCGCGGCGCGACGGTGACGGCATCGCTCGACACCGTGTACTTCCACAACCCGCTTCGGATCGGTCAGATCGTGGACTTTCGCACGGTGCTTACGCACGTCGCGCGGTCGTCGATGGAGATCGGCGTCCGCGTAGATGCCGAAGACCCGCGATCGGGGGCGCGTCACCACACGTGCACCGCGTTTTTCACGATGGTTCACCTCGACGAGCACGGCCATCCCGCTCCGGTCCCCGCGTTTACCCCGGACGGTCCAGACGAGTGGCGGATGTGGCACGAGGCGGAGGTCCGTATTCGGGCCCGCCGGGCGCGCATCGCGCAACTGCGAGCGTCGGCAGGCGCGAATGCCCGCTAGGATCGTTCAGGTGATGTTGTTCTCGATCGTGCCCTGGGTTGAGTTGCGGCTGGCGATTCCCTACGGGATCACCAAAGGACTGCCGCCCGTGGTCGCCTGTCTCGCCGCAATCACTGCCAGTTGGGTGATGATCATCCCAATGTTCTTGGTGTTGGATCTCTTCTACCATCGGTTTCTGTCTGGGGTGCCGGTCGTGCGGTGGGGGATCGAGGAGGTGCGGAACCGGGGTCGCGGCTACGTGGAACGCTGGGGCGTGCTCGGGGTGGGAATCTATGTGAGCCTGCCTCTGCCGGGCCCGGGCATCTACTCCGGCACAATCCTCGCATGGCTGTTCGGCCTGCCGCGCCGACAGGCGGTGATCGCCCTGGCGCTCGGGAGCACGGTCAGCGCGCTGCTCGTCACGATCATCAGCACGGGTGTGATCGCGCTCATACGGAGGTTTGCCTGACCGGGACGGGCACGAGCCCCCCGGAATCGTCGCAGCGGCGCCGCGCGAGCTTTCGCGGCGGGGAGGGAGGTCGACGGTGGAAACCGTCGGGCATCACTACATCGTCGAGGGGTCGGGCTGCAACCCGGACGTGATCAGCCGGGTCGAGCAGGTGGAGCAAATCATGGTGCAGGCCGCCGAGGTCGCGGACGTGCAAATCTGGGCGATCTCGTTCCATCGGTTTCGTCCCACCGGCGTCAGCGGCGTGGTGGTGATCTCCGAGTCCCACTTGTCGGTGCACACTTGGCCCGAGGCCGGCTACGTTGCGCTCGACATTTTCACGTGCGGCGAGCGTGCGAAGCCCGAACCGGCGGTGCAACACGCGCTGAAGGCGTTCGGCGCCACGAACATGCACATCACGGAAGTGACGCGCGGCCTCGACGAGGGCGACAACGTCTACTTTCACAGTATGATCACGTGGGAGGAGAATTTGCCGGAGAACGTCTTGAACCACAAGCCGCGCCGCCGTCGCCGCGCGGTCGCGCGGCGCAAGAAATCCGTGTCAACGTAAGCGGGCGGCTCAGGCGCCCGCGAGCAGGGAGACCAGCGCCCGGATCAACAACTGGCCCGCGAACTGCAACAGGAGGATGGCGATAATCGGGGAGAGGTCCAAGCCGCCGAGGGGCGGGAGCACTCGCCGCACGGGTTCCAGCACCGGGTCGGTGACGCGCATGACGAAGCGGATGATCGGGTGGCCGTAGTCCGCCGTGGGGATCCACGAGAGGACGGCCCGCACGATGATCAGGAGCGTCAACAACTGGATGACGTCGGAGACCAGTGTGATGAGGAGCATCGCGTGTATTGTAGCACAGCCGGCGGACCTGCGCGTTCCAGCGGCTCCGCGCCGGAGGCGCCGGTGACGGAGCGCCTCTACTACAGCGACGCGTACCTGCGCGCGTTCACTGCGCGCGTTACCGGGGTGATCTCGCCCGGCGACGGCGGCCGCGGCGGCGTCGTGCTCGACCGGACCGCGTTCTACCCGACCTCCGGGGGGCAGCCCCACGATACCGGGACGCTCGGCGGCCACCGGGTGGTGGACGTGGTGGACGCCGGGGAGACGGTGGTGCACGTGCTTGACGGCGCGGATCCGTCCGGCGGCTTAGCCCCGGGCGCGGACGTGGCGGGCGAGCTGGACTGGCCGCGTCGATTCGATCATATGCAGCAGCACACCGCGCAGCACCTGCTCTCGGCGGTCTTCCTCGATGTGCTCGCTGCCAAGACCGCCTCGGTGCACCTCGGCGAGTCTTCCACACTCGATCTCGACATCGCGCTCCTGGACGCGGACGCCGTACGGCGCGTCGAGGATGCGGCCAACCAGATCGTGTTCGAGAACCGCCCGGTGACGATTCGGTTCGTCGAGGCGGCCGACGCGGACGCGCTCGGGCTCCGCCGCCCCTCCGGTCGCACGGGGACGCTGCGTGTGATCGAAATCGCCGGGTGCGACCGGTCGGCATGTGGCGGGACGCACGTGCGAAGCACCGGCGAGCTCGGGCCGGTGTTGGTGCGCCGGTGGGAGCGCAGCCGTGGGCGTTTGCGGGCGGAGTTCTTGGCGGGGTGGCGGGCCGTCCGGGACTATCAATGGAAGCACGCGCTGGTCGGGGACTGGAGCGCCCGGCTGACCGTGCGTGACCGGGACCTCGGCGATGCGCTCGACCGGATCGTCGCTGAGAGCCGCGTGCACGAGCGTTCCCTGCAGGATGCACGCAAGCGCCTGTTGGCCTACGAGGCGGCAGAGCGTGTGGCCGCCCTCCCGGCCGGACCGGAGGGGCGCGTCCTCCGGCTGCTCTTCCCGGACCGGGACGGCGACGACGTCCGTGCGCTGCTGCGCGAGGTCACCGCGCTGACGCCGGCGGCCGTGGTGGCCGGCGTGACCGAGACCGGCCGCATCTGGTTCGCGCGCGCGCCGGGCGACGGGCCGGATCTCGCCGCGCTGCTGTCGCGCGTGGCTCGTGCAGTTGGCGGACGCGGGGGCGGCACAGCGGAGTTCGCGCAGGGTGCGGTTGCGGCCGGCGATACGGTGGCTCGCGTGCTCGCCGCCGCCGAGGAGGAGCTGCGCGGTGCCTGAGCTGCCCGAAGTGGAGACGGCGCGACGCAGCCTGGTGCGGGCCGTCGGCGAGAAGATCATCGACCGCGGCGCCGTGCTCCGGCCCGTTGCGGTGCGGACCCACACGCCGCAGGGATTCGCCCGCGCCGTGCGCGGCGCCGTTGTTGAGGACGTGGCCCGCCACGGCAAGGCGCTCTGGTTCATGCTGGGCCGCTGGGTGCTCGTGTTCCACTACAAGCTATGGGGCGTGATTCGGTTTCACGCGCAGGCACCGGAGACGGATAAGGGGGCGGCCCTGCTACTCGTGTTCACCGACGGTACTGCCCTGGAGTTCCGCGACCTCCAGTTGAGCTCGTTCCATCTCGTCAAGACCGGGACGCGTACGCTGCTCGACAATCTGGGCATCGAACCGCTCGCGCCGACGACCACCTTCGAGGTGTTCCGGCGCGCCCTCGGCCCCAAGGGCGCGGTCAAGGACCTGCTCTGTGATCAGGAGCGGATCGCCGGGATTGGTAACCTGTGGGCGCACGAGATCCTGTTTCGCGCCCGCATTCGCCCGGACCGCAAGGTGGAGTCGCTGACCCCGACCGAGGCGCGGACGTTATACCGGATCACGCGGGAGACCCTCCGCCAGGCCGTGGAGGCCGGTGGTGAGCCGGAGTTTCAAGACGCGTTCGGCCGAGCGGGTCGGTATCGTCTCGCGGTCTACGGCGCCGCCGGCAAGCCGTGCCCCGTGTGCGGCACGAAGGTTCTCGGCGGGCGCTTCCACGGACGTCCAACGTTCTACTGCCCATCCTGCCAGCGCTGAGCCACGCTATCAGCCTCGATCGCGCCGTCACCGCGAGCCCGCCTGCCGAAGGACGCAAACCGTGAGAGACTGTCTTCGCAATATTGTGGGAGTTCTCAAAGAATAGCGTCGTAAGTTTCATTACGCTCACCAATCGGGCGCTCACCTGATGGCATCTGCGGATCATAAGAAGTATCATCAGCGCACACGGTCGGTCATCTGGAGGATCACAGATGCTGTCACAAGTTGGCAAGAGTCAACCCGGGATGATCAACGGTCGTGTCCACGGCGGTGCCCTCGGAGTGCACGAGCACGGCCGTGCGCCGCTGGAGCGGCGGGATACGTCCCCGGAGGGCGCGGCGCGGCGGGCCAGGTTCGAGGAGTCGCTGGAGTTACTGCGTGCGTTGGGGCTCTCCCCCTTTGCGATCGAACACTATAGGCGGTTGGCCCGCAAGACTCGGAAGCTGCCGCACGAGCTTGTGCGCACCCTCGTGGAGGAAACGGCCGAGCAGCCGGACATCCTGACCCTGATTGGCGTGAACGCCGGGCGTCCGGCGTAGCCAGCACGCGATCCACGGGTCTGACACGCGAACGCCGTCCCCGATCACGGTTCGCACGCGGGTAACAGGAAGCCGCGCGCTCTTCGCAAAATGCCTCTTCTTGTGGGGTGACGGCGGCATCCCGTTGGCCGACACTCTCCGAACGTCGTCCCAGCAAGGGAGGCGCACATGGCGCGCTCGAGCCCACCGACCGTGGATGCGACGCGGCTCACGGACCTCATAGCCGATCTCGTTCGCATCCCGTCGGTAAACCCCATGCTCGTGCGGGGTGGCGCCGGCGAGGGGGCGATCGCTGCCCACCTCGCGGATGTGTGCCGGCGCCTCGGGATGACCGTGACGGTCGAGGACGCGGCTCCCGGACGTCCCAACGTCGTCGCGGTGCTGCCGGGGTCCGATCCCGCCGGCGGCCGCCGTCTGCTGCTGAACGGGCACATGGACACCGTCGGACTGGCGGGGATGCAGGCGCCATTCACGCCCGAGATCCGCGCGGCCCGTCTGTACGGCCGCGGTGCCTTCGACATGAAGGCGAGCCTCGCGGCGATGGTCGCCGCCGTCGCCGCGTTCCGCTCGACTGGCCGGACGTTGCTCGGAGACATCGTGCTGACATTCGTGTCGGACGAGGAGCACTTGAGCGTCGGCACTGCGGCAATCGCCGGCCGGGTCAGTGCCGATGCCGCGATCGTGACCGAGCCGACGGGGCTCGCAATCTGTGTTGCGCACAAAGGCTTTCTGTGGGCGACGATTCGGACGGAAGGCCGCGCGGCCCACGGCAGCAACTACGGTGTCGGGGTGGACGCCATCGCTCGCATGGGCCGCGTGCTCGCGCGGCTGGAACTGCTCGAGCGCGACGTGCTCCCGCGGCGGACCCATCCGCTCCTCGGCCGTCCCTCGCTGCACGCGTCCCTGATCCAGGGCGGCGAAGGCCTGAGTACGTACCCCCCGTCCTGCGAACTGGCATTGGAACGCCGCACGCTGCCGAACGAGACCGACGATGCGGTTCGGGCGGAACTACAGGGTATTTTGGACTCGCTGCGCGAGCGGGATTCGACATTCCAGGCGTCACTGCGCGTGTGCGGCGCGCGCCCCGGGCTGGAGGCGGACCGCGGCGTCGGTGTTGTGCCCGCGCTACACCGGGCGTGCGTGACCGTGCGCGGAGAGGAGCCGGCGTACACCGGCGCAGCGTTTTGGACCGACGCGGCCCTGCTCGCGGGCGCCGGAGTGCCGACCGTGCTCTTCGGCCCGGCAGGGGACGGAGCGCACGCAGATGTGGAGTACGTCGATCTGCCGTCGGCCGTGGCGTGCGCCCAGGTGCTCGTCAACACGATCGACGAGTTTTGCGGGAGCGAGCGGGCGTCCGCGTAGCGCCGCCTCGGACGTGCGTCTGCTCACGTTCTTGTCGGATTTCGGGAGTTGGTCGCCGTATCCGGCGGCGATGAAGGGCGCGGCAGCGGGCGGTAACGCTGTGTTCGTTGACATTTCGCACGATGTCCCGCGCCACGACATCCGGGCGGGCGCATACCTGCTCTGGTCTGCGGCGCCCGCGTTTCCGCCCGGCACCGTCCACTGCGCGGTTGTCGATCCGGGGGTCGGTGGCGCGCGGGCGGCGCTCGCCGTCGCGTCGGGCGGCCACGTCTTCGTGGGCCCCGATAACGGCCTGCTGATCCCGGCCGCCCGGCGGCTAGGAGCCCCGCGCGTATTTCGTCTCATCGCCAGCCCCGGTGGGGATACCGTCGTCTCCTCGACGTTTCACGGACGCGACGTGTTCGCCCCTGCGGCCGCGCGTCTCGCCGCGGGCGAGGCGGTCGAGACGATCGCGCGTCCGGTCGACGACTTCACCGATCTGGTATTTCCCGCCGGGCGGCGCCGCGGGCGCCGGCTTGAGGGCGAGGTCCTTTGGGTGGACCCGTTCGGCAACCTGATCACGACGATTCCCGGCGGGTTGTTCGCGGACATAGCCGCGAACGGCGCCGTTCGGGTGCACGTAGGTGCCGGCTCGATGACCGCGACCGTGGGAAAGACATTCGGCGCCGTCCCTCGCGGGAAGGCAGTCGCCTATGTCGGGAGTGACGGCGTCGTCGAGGTCGCGATTAACCAGGGAAGCGCGGCCGCGCTCACGGAGGCCGTTGCCGGGGCGCGCGTGAGCATCGGGCCCATCTGAACACGCCGTGCTCCCATCCGTTCGGTGCAGCCGGGCGAAGAATACAGTGGAGGCGGCGACGCCGGGCGTTCCCACGATTTTCGGCGATGGGTGCCTATCACCGGGACCGTTTCATCGACGGCAGACACGGTACGATCGGTCGGGTGGGTCGGCGTACTCGCTCGCCCGCGGGCGATGCACGGCGGTCGCCGCGAGAATCACGGCTTGCCGGCGCGGATTATGAATGGTAGCGTGGTGTAATAGCGGCGCCGCCGGCCATCCGGCGGCTGCCGATTATCCGCCGTTGGGGGGAGCAGTGCATGAAGCGTTTCCGTGTCCTGTCCGCTGTGCTCATCGGAGCCGTCGCCGTCATGCTGGCGATGCCGGGGGCGCCCAGAGCGGAGGCGGCGGATGCACAGTTTGTGTTGGCGGCGCTCCGCACGCTGGAGGCACACTACGTGGACCCGCTCTCCGCCCCCACGATGCTCAACGCCGCCTTGGACAGCGCTCGGGACCAGTCCCATGCCGCGTCGTTCGGCGGACCGATCCCGGCAGACGCGGACGCCGCCGAGGCCGCCCGGTTGTTCACGCAGCGGTTCGACGAGATCCTGAGCCAGGCGCACGGAGAACACGCGTCCACGGAAGTCGCCTACGCGGCGGTCGCGGGCATGCTCGATAGTCTCCACGACTCCCACACCGCGTTCATACCGCCCTCCGTGTACCAGGAGGAGCAGCGGCGCGAGGACGGGGACGCGGCGTTTACCGGGATCGGGATTGAGCTGCTGGCCCGTAACGGCAGCTTCTACGTGAGCGAAGTGTATCCCGACAGCCCAGCCAGCGTCGCTGGGGTGCGCACGTTCGACCGGGTCGTCGCCGTGGACGGACAGGCGACCAGCGGTCTCGCGGACGACGCCGTCAGTGCCATGGTCCGCGGCGCCGCGGGATCTTCCGTGGTGTTGACCGTGGATCGTCCTGGCCAGACCGGTTCCATCGACTTGCGTGTCACGCGCGCGCCCATCCACGTGCCCCGCGTGACCAGCCGCATGCTGGACGACGGCATCGGGTACGTGAAGATCTACGAATTCGTGCAGGGGACCGGGGCCGCGTTCCGCGAGGCGATCTTCGGGCTCCGGCGCAGCGGCATGCGCGCGATGGTCCTGGATCTCCGAGGGAATCCGGGCGGCCTCGTGGACGAGCTCAGGGATGTCTCGGCCGCGCTGCTTCCCCAGCGCTCGCCGTTCATCCGGTTGCGTACGCGCAGTGGCCGCGACATGCTGCTCGAGACGTCCGATCCGCCGATCGTGCCGGCTACGACGCCCCTCGTGGTGCTCGTGGACGAGGGAACGGGATCCGCGGCCGAGCTGCTGACCGCGGCGCTGCAGGAGCAGTCGCGCGCCGTGGTCACCGGCGCGCGGACCGCTGGTGCGGTCGAGATCGGCATCACGGTGGACCTTCCGGAGGGCGCCGGCATGGCCATCACGGTCGCCCGTGTGTGGAGCGGTCACGGCGCACGGCTCGAGGGGCACGGCGTGACGCCGGACGACCCCGAAGCGCTGTCGACCGACGCGATGAACCTGGGGCACGATAGCCAGCTCGACAAAGCGCTCGAGACACTACGGACGAGGCTTGGCTCGGGCGCGGGGTTCCGGCCGGTCCCGGCCCTATCTGCACACGCGGCGTAGGTGGTTCCGTTCGGATCGTGACCGCTCCCTTCGAGTGCGAGGTGCGGTTTCTGATTCCCGACATCGAGGCGTTTCGGGCACGGCTGCGGGTGCTCGGGGCGAGCAGCGAGGAACGATACGCGTTCACCGATCACTACGTCCGCCCGACACACTGGTCGTGGGACGCCCGGACGCATGCGCTACGCGTTCGAGAGTGGCAGGAGCCCGTCCGAGAGAGCGAGTTGTTGCTGACCCGCATCGAGATCGTCCACGCCGGCGGGCTGACGTGCAAACGCTCGTTGCTCCCCGACGGCAAGCTCCGGTTACACCACGGCACGGTCCAGGAGTGCATGAGGGTCTGCGAGATCTTGGGGTTCACGCGATGGCTGGACGTGGTCAAGTCGCAGTGCGGGATCTGCGATCTTCCCGGGCTCGGTAAGGCCATCTACGAACACGTCGAGGGCCTCGGCTGGGCGAGCGAAGTTGAGGTCGAGGGCACCGATCCCGCCGCCGCGCTTGCGCGCATCCGCGACAAGCTCGCCTCACTGGGCGTGCCGGCGGCCGCGGCGACCGATACGCCGATGGCCGTGCTCGTGGCGGAACGCCTCGGCCTGCTCCCAGCGTCTACCCGATAGTTCTGCCTTCCGCGGCCGGCGCGCGACGCGTCCGGGTTTGCACGTCGCGGGTGGTGTGCTACGCTGAAGTGCCGGGGCCCGGCGGGAACGTACCGATTCGGATCCGGGGTTTGAGAGGAGAGAGCATGCGCATTGCGGCGGGCGTCGTACTCGGAATCGCCCTCGTCGGGGCGATCGTCTACTCGACAGTAGCCGGCACGTACAACCGGCTCGTGCAGGCCAATCAACAGGTCAACGCGGCGCAGGCCGAGGTGGAGACGCAGCTCCAGAGGCGGTTCGATCTCGTGCCCAATCTGGTCGAGGCGACCCGGGCGACGCTCACGCAGGAGCGCGCGGTGTTCGGTGCGATCGCGCAGGCGCGCACGCACTACGCGGGCACGCAGGCCGGCACGCCCGAACGTGTCGAGGCGGCGAACCAGTACGAGGGCGCCATTGCGCGCCTGCTCGTGATCGTCGAGAACTATCCGGTGCTGCGGAGCAACGACACGGTGCAGGCGCTGATGCGCCAGCTCGCATCGACGGAGAATGAGGTCGCGTTCGCGCGCCGCGGGTACAACGCGTCCGTGCAAGCGTACGACACGATGATTCAGTCGTTTCCGACCACGGTGATCGCCGGCAGCCTCGGGTTTCATCCGCGGCCCTACTTCCAGGCGCAGCCCGGCGCGGAGCAGGCCCCACGCGTCAATCTCACGCCCCAGCCCTGAACATGGTCGCCTCGCGCAAACGCCCGCGTGCGGGGTGGCGGCGCGTTGCGGCCGCGTTGGCGGTGTGCGGCGCGGTCTGGGCGTGGGCGGCGCTCCCGGCGGCGGGTGCGCCGGGGTTTCCTCGTCCCACCGGGTATGTGAACGACTTCGCGCACCTCCTGGATCCGGCCGCGCGAAGCGCGCTTGACGCGCGGCTGGCCGCGTACGACCAGGGGACAGGCAACCAGATCGCCGTGGCGATTTTCGCGGACCTAGGCGGCGTCCCGATCAACGACTTTGCCGCGCAATTGGAGGAGGCTTGGAAGGTCGGGCGCAAGGGCAAGGACAACGGCCTGCTGCTGCTGATCGCGCTCCGAGAGCGCGAGGTGCGGATCGAGGTCGGGTACGGACTCGAGAGCAAGATCACGGACGCCGACGCTGGCGCGATCATCCGGGATGAGATCGCGCCTGCGTTCCGCGACGCGCGCTACGCCGACGGGTTGAACGCGGCGGTGAACGCCCTGCAGGGTCTGATCGGCGGCGCGTCGTCCGGAGCGCCAGGCGTGCCCGGCGCGCCCTCCGCCGTGACGCCGCAGCCGGCGCGCAGCGCGGGGGGCGGTATCGGGTTGCTTCCCGTGGCGCTGTTCGTCGCGTTCCTCATAATCTCGTCGGTGCTCGGCCGTCGTCAGGCGAGACGGTGCCCGCGGTGCGGCACGCCGCTCGTACCGTCGGCCCCGGTTCAGGCGCATAGCGTCGGAGCGGTGCAGGTCTGGGCGTGTCCGCGCTGCGGCTACCGGGAGAAGCACGTATCGCGAGGCGCAGGGTCGGGGATGTTGGTCCCTTGGGTCGTGGGTCCCGGCGTCGGATGGGGCAGCGGCGGGTTCTCGGGCGGCGGCGGGTTTGGCGGGTTCGGCGGCGGCGCCTCGGGTGGCGGCGGCGCTACGGGAGGCTGGTGACCGTGGAGCGGCATCCTCACCGCGCGTTGAGCCGCGTGGAGAAAGCGCGCCTCCGGTCGGTCGTCGAGGAGATCGAACGCGATACCGGCGTCGAGATCGCCGCGTTGATCGTGCCGCACGTGGACGAGGTCGAGGCGTTCGCGACCACGTACTTCAACCACCTCGGTGTCGGCAAGCGCGGGCGCGACAACGGCATCCTCGTGCTCGTCGTCGTGGACCGCCGTCTCGTCCGCATCGAGGTGGGACGGGGGCTCCAGGCTGTCGTTACCCACGAGACGGCCGAGCGGATCATCGCGGACATCATGGTCCCGCAGTTGCGTCACGGACGACTCGGTGAGGCCGTCGTGCGCGCCGTGGAAGCGCTGGGGCACGTCGTGCGGACGTCGCCCTCGCCGCCTCCGACCGGATGAACGGCCAGGCTCCGCGTTCGCTGCACGGCTCCGCGTTTGTCGCGCTCGTCGTCGCGGCGCTCGCCCTTGCCGTGGGTGCGTGGACGGCGACCACCTATAACCGCCTTGTTCAGGCGCGCCAGGCCGTCGACACGCAGTGGGCGCAGGTCGAGGTCCAATACCAGCGGCGCGTGGATCTTATCCCCGCACTCGTGGCTGCGCTACGGGGGTATCTGGCCCAGGAGCGCACGGTGCTTGACGCTGTGGCCCGGGCGCGCGCGGCGTACCTGGCGACACCCTCCGGCTCGCCGGATCGCGTTCGCGCGGCGGACGCGCTCCAGCAGCCGCTCGGACGGCTCGTCGCGGTCGTTGAGGCGTCGCCGGTGCTCCGCAGCAACGACACCGTGGCCGGGCTCATGGACGAACTGGCGGGCACCGAAAATCGGATCGCCGTCGAGCGGCGCCGCTACAACGACCGCGTCTTGACGTACGACACCCTGGTGCTGAAGGTGCCGTCGTCGCTGATCGCGGCCGCCGCCGGGTTTCGGCTGCGCCCCTACTTCGAAGCGGCGTCGGGAGCCGCCTCGCCGCCGCCCGTCACGCTTCCGTCCCGCTAGCCGGGGCGATCCAGACCTGCGCAGCCGCGTCCCTGGGAACGGTTCGGCGGATGCCGTTCGTCCGCACGATCAATGGTCCTCGGGGGGTGGCGGAGGCTTCGACGCTCACCTCGACCCCGAGTCGCAGTCCGGTGGCGAGCGAGATCTTGAGCAGATCCGTGCGCTCTTCGGGAAGTGCCGTCACGCGTCCGGGCAGTTGCGGCGCAAGCGTCGCGAGCGTCCTGTCCCGACGCGGAGCGAGCACGCCGTCTCGACCGGGGATCGGGTGCCCGTGCGGACACGTCGCGGGATGACCGAGCACGTCGTCGAGGCGAGTCTCGACCTGCGGGCTGATGACATGCTCCATCTTGCACGCTTCGTCGTACACGTCCTGGAGGTCCATCTTGAGCACGTCGGTCAGCAACCGCTCCGCAAGCCGGAGGCGGCGTACGACCTGCGTGGCGATGCCCAGCCCCGTGCCGGTCAGCCGCGTGCCTTCGTCGGACCCTTCCAAGTATCCGAGGTGCTCGAGCCGCTTCAGCATCTCCGAGGCCGACGGGGCTGAGACGCCCATCGCCTCGGCCACCCGCGAGGTCGTGACGCGGTGACCGGCCTGGGCGAGCGTGAGCACGCTCTTCAGATACATCTCGATGCGTTCGACCTTGGCGATGTCGTGGGTGGTCATGGTGTCACCGTGGAGTAATGTTACCTTCGCCGGGCGCGAGTCCTGCTGGCCGCCGGGCGCGTGGTCCTCCGCGGACGTCGTCTCACAATTCTTGACAGGGCATGAGGGGTTGGCTAGCCTAACGGTGATGCTCCAACTGGCCGGGATCGTCCGGACCCTCGCGCTCGCACTTTGGATCGGCGGCATGGCGGTGCTCGACTTCGTCGATGCACCGGCCCGCTTTGCGTTGCTCGATCGGAACCAGGCGGTACGCCTCGGCCAGATGATGTTCGAGCGGTTCAACCGGATCGAGCTCGCGCTCGCCCTGGTAACGCTCGCCGCGGCGCTGCTGGCACAGAGCGCCCGGTGGACAATCTGGCTGCTGGTGGTTATGCTCGCGGTGGTGGTGGCGCAGGCGACGTATCTGACGCCGGCAATCACACGCCTCGCGCACGGCCTGGATTTCGTTCATCGCGCCCCGCACGATCCCCGGTACGCGGCGATCCGACCGCTCCACACGGCCTATGCCGTGCTCGAGATCGTCCTGTTCGCTGCGGGGATCATCGTGCTCGCTGTCTGGGCGCGCCCAGGACGCCGTTAGCCGTCGCGCCGATGCGTGTGGCGTGGCTGGTCGAATGCGGGCGCATGGCCTACGGCGAGGCGTGGGCGCTGCAGCGTACGGTGCTGGCGGCGCGCCAGGCGGAACAGGTGCCGGACGTGGTGCTCAGCGTGGAGCACCCGCCCGTCATCACGGTGGGCCGCGCGGGCCGCACGTCGAACATTCTCGCATCAACGGATCTCCTCGGGGCGCACGGCATTGAGGTGCACCACATCGAACGCGGCGGGGACGTCACGTACCATGGGCCGGGTCAGCTCGTTGGGTATCCGATCCTGAACCTGCGCGCGCTCGACGAGGACGTGGTCAGGTACGTGCGGTTGCTCGAGGCGACGCTAATCGCGTCGCTCGCCGCGTGGGAGATCGTCGCGGAACGGCTGCGCGGGTTTCCCGGCGTCTGGGTCACCGGGGCAAAGATCGCCGCGATCGGTGTGGCGGTGAAGCGCCGTGTGACGATGCACGGGTTCGCATTGAACGTGGATCCGGCGCTGTTGCACTTCGAGTTGATCAACCCGTGCGGGCTCAACAAGCCGGTGACCTCGATGACGCGCGTCCTCGGGCGTCCGATCACGCTCGACGAGGTGCGGCCCGTGGTGGCACGGACATTCGGCGAAATGTTCCAGATCGCGTTCGAACCTATGTCGGTCGGCGAACTGTGGGCCCGGCTCGGCGCCCCGACCGCGCCGGTCTAGGGTCGGGAGGGAGGGGCGACATGGCGGGACAGACGCTTGTGGTGGGGTCCGCGGAGGCGGCGCCGGGGACGAAGGCGACCGGGTACCTGGATGTTCCGGGCACGCCGATCCGCATGCCGGTCGTTGTCGTAAACGGCGCGGCGCTCGGGCCGCGTCTCAGCATTACCGCAGGAGTGCACGGTGGTGAGTATCCCGGGATCGAGGCCGCGATTCGTACGGCCGTCACGCTCGATCCGAAGGAGGTACGCGGCCAGGTGGTCGTGGTCCCCATCGTCGATGTGCCGTCCTTCCAAGGACGCAACATCTACATCTGCCCGCTCGACGGGAAAAATCCCAACCGCGTGTTCCCGGGCAACCCGGAGGGGACCGCGAGCGACCGTCTCGCGTACACCCTGTTCACCGACGTGATCGCCCGCGGGCAGTTCTACGTGGACCTGCACGGTGGCGACATCAACGAGGCGCTGCTGCCGTTTACGATTCTACTCGACTCCGGAGCGGCGGACGTCGACGCCGCGGCGCTCGATCTCGCGCGCGTGTACGGCATCAGGTACGTCGTCCGCGGGCGCGTGTCCGGCGGGACGTACTCGGCGGCGGCGCAGCAGCGGATTCCCGCAATTCTCACGGAGGCGGGTGGGCAGGGGTTGTTGCAGCCGGAGGCGTTGGAGATCCACCTGCGCGGTCTTCGAAACGTCCTGCGGCATCTCAAGATCACGCCCGGCGCGCCGGAGTCGGTGGAGCCGATCACCGAGCTGACCGAGATGCACTGGGTCCGATCCTCGCACGCCGGCCTGTTCTATCCCGAGATCGCCCCCGGGGACCGCGTGACGAAAGGACAGCGCGTCGGGGAGACGCGAGATTACTTTGGAGCGAGCCTCGCCGAGATTACCGCCCCGGCGACGGGTGTGGTGCTGTTTACGGTGACGACCCCGGCGACCAACCCGTCGGACCCCATGTTCGCCGTCGGCGCGCCGGCGTAACAGCCTTTGTCGCTGGTGCGTCGCGGCCCGGCGCGCCGACGCGCGGGCTGGCGGCGGGCTAGCGACTTCGCGGACGCGTGCGCGTCCGGCCGCGTGTCGGGGCAGGGGGCACCTTCGCGCCGCGCTTGCGCGCCTCAGAGAGTCCAATCGCGATCGCTTGTTTTCGGCTCGTGACTTTCCTCCCCGATCGGCCGCTGCGAAGCTCGCCTCGTTTCTCTTCGTGAAGGGCGCGCGCGACCTTCGCTTGGGCGACCTTCCCGTACCTCACCATGGCGATCCACCTCCGACCGTCGATTGCCCCCGCCGTAAACTATTTCCCCGGCGAACGCACAACATCATCGCTGCGCCGTGCTCTGGCCGGCCGTTCCGCGCGCGTTTCGGCCGCCAAGGGGTGGGTGCCCGCCGGGATGTCGTTGCCCTCGATGCGCACGACCGCGTGCGTCGCGGAGTGCGGATCGCGCGCCACTACGGTACGGTGACGCGGTGGTCGAGACGCCCGACTCGGACGTCTGTTACGGTGACGTGGTGACGCTGAGCGGCACCCGCCACTGCAGGTTGATCTGCATCGAACCTTCGTGCTCGTTCTCCTCGGCGCGGATTTCGAATCGGATCATCTGGCCGAGATGATAGACGTGTCGCTGCTCACTGGACCGGACGGCCAGCGTTCCGTGCATCAGACCGAGCGACACCTGATTGATCAACTCCGCGGCCGTGGTGCTCGGCAGCGCCGTCCTTACCTTGAGCGGTGTTCCCATCTCATCACACTCCTCGCTGCGCGCCTACCGCGCGACGCTGGATCCTGCATCTGCGATCGAGGCTCACATCGACCCGCGTCTCCGGGTCACGGGCGCGACCAAGACACGATGTCCGTCCACGACACGTGTCCGAAGAAGTCGGTCAGGGCAGCGTGCTGAGGGAACGGACCGATGATCCGGACCACGTCGCTCGACCTGGACCGCCAGAGCCACAGTGCGTCGTCTTGCCAGAACAAAAGGGCGCGACCGTCCGTGGCCCATGCGGGGGCAAAGACACCGCCGCGCACGTAGGAGAGCTCGTGCGCGCCGGTCCCGTTGGACGCGGTGAGCCACAGCGTCCGCGTGGTGGTCCAGTCGACGCCGGTCCGCGCGCCGCCGGACGAGTCGGCGCGTTGCTGCGCGCGGACAAATGCGATCGTGCTGCCGTCGGGCGCCCACGCCGGGTCCACGGAGACGTCGGAGGCGGGTTGAGGGATGCGTCGGCACGTGCCCCGCGCGACGTCGCATACCACCAGATGCTTCCCCCGCCACACCTCGCGGCCGCCGCCGTCCACCAGCAGCAGGGTATGGCCGTCCGGAGCCCACGACAGCCAATCTCGGTACGGCAGTGTGCCGGCAATCGCGCGGCTCGTGGATCCGTCCAGCGCGAGCGCGAACAGGTCGAGGCCGTCGGCGGCGAGGGACTGCGAGTAGTCCGGATCCAGCCAGAACACCAGGCCGCGCCCGTTGGGCCACCATCCTGCAAGGACGACCGCAGTGTCGGCCGACGCGGTGAAGCGCCTAACGATTTGGCCATCTCGTAGTCGAATCGTGCTTACCACGTCGTGTCGCACCGGCAACGAGACCGTCGCGACGTAGGCGATCATGGCGCCGTCAGGGGACCACGCAAACGACGTCACGGCGTCGCCGGCTGCACGCAGCGGTCGTGAAATACCGCCCGGGTTCGTGAGCCACAACCCCGACTTTCCGGAGGAGTCTCGAAGCACGGCCGCGAGCGTAGCGGTCGTCGGGGACCACGCTAGGTCGTCCGGTGACGCCCCACGAGCCTGGCCGACACGGTAGCTTGCTCCGCCGTCGGCGCGCGCAATCCACGTCTCGCTGGTCGCCGTGTTCGCGCCGAGGAGCCGATGATACGCGAGCCAGTGTCCGTCGTGGGACCACGTTGGGGTCGCCGCAACACCGACCGACGGAATCTGGCGGAGCACGCCGGCCGCCCCGTCCGCGACGTACAGATGGGATCCCCAGACCAGCGCAAACCGGCCCAGCCCCTGCAACGCCGACAACCTGACACCCGGCGTCGACGCCGAGGGTTGCGCGGTGTCCGGCAGCGTCGATGTGCTCGGCACCGCGGGCTCACCCGTGCCGACGAGCGCGAAGATGCCGATGAGGAGGGCCGCTTCCAGCACGGGAAGCGCCTTGCGAAAGACCCCTGCGGCAATCAGTGGACGGCTGATTCGGTGCACGCGCATTCCCGGCCTTTGCCGTGGAAGATGGCTACAGCATATCACACGGTGATGAGACCTCAACGGTGACGAAGGATTTGCGCATTTCTCTCTTCCGCACCCGAGCGGGGCCATCAAAAAACGAGCCGGGGCGAATGCGCCCGTGAAGTGTCGCAGGCCGGCGCCCCGAAGGCGCCGGCCTGCGCGCGCGGCGCTGCATCGCAGAGTGCGCCTACGTGGGTTCGTCCTCGTCGTCTTCGATTTCGAAGTCCTCTTCCACCTCGACGGTCTGCACGCCCCAAATGGGTTCCTGCTGGGGCGCTCCGGTGGGCCCTGCCGGCGGCGTGACAAACAGCTCCGGCGCTGGCGAAGGCATGCGCTCAGGGGTGACGGCGGAGGGTGCAGACGCGGTCCGTGTCCGCACCGTGCGCGGTCTCGCTTTGGCCGCCGCGCCGGTGCGCTTCCTCGTGCTCCGCGCCGGTGCCCGCCGCTTGGCGCCGGCGCGGGTCGTCTTGCGGGCGGCCGTCTTGCGGCGGCTCCCCGCGGTCGATCGGGCTGCGGCCCGGCCGCCGGCCGCCTTCCTCACGCGCTTCCGAGCTGTGGTCGTCCGCTTGCGGGGTCCCGACTTGGCCCGGGTCTTTCGCCGCACCGCTCGCCTCACCATACTCGACCTCCCTTTGCCGGCTCGCAGGATGTACGTGCCACGCAATTCGCGGCCGTTGTTCGACGGGGTGAGACCGTTTCCTTTGTATAATCACAGCCGCTCGCGCCCGCGCCCGCGGCAGGAGTCTGACGTCTCACGACGAATACACCGTCTCGTGCTCGGGGGGAATGGCGCTCATAGCCCCGCGTCGCACTTGTCACAGCATCACGTCGCAGCATTGAACGAGGCAGCGATGCGGGGACGATTCAGGGCATTTTTTGTTGCCCTCGTAGTGGGGTCGCTGGTTTCCGCCGATCCCTTCGGGGCCATCGCGGCGGGCGGATCCGTATCCGCTCCACAGTCGCACGTCGCGGCGTCCTCCGCCGAGTCCACGCTGGCCCGTATCCAGCAACAACTGGCTGACCGGCGCCGTGCCCTGGCGCAGACGCGCATGCAGGAGCAGCATGCGCTCGTGCAACTCTCGTGGGCCCAGGAGCGACTCGAGCGAGCGCGGATGGGCCTCGCCCAGACCGTCAGCGCGCTCCACGGCACCCAAGCGGCGGTTGCGCAGGTCACCAGCTCGCTCGCCACCGTGTCGCAGCAGCTCGAGACCCACGAAACGCTGATGGGCGCTCGCGTACGGGCCTTCTATGAGCGTGGTCCTCTCGGTTACCTCGACGTGTTGCTCGGGGCCGCCGATTTCCGGGATTTCGTCTCGCGCTCGTATCTGCTCGGGGTCATCATCAACCGTGACGTCCAGCTGTACCAGCAGGTCAGCTCGGAACGTGCGAAGCAGAGCGAGGCGCGGGCGACGCTGGCCGAGCAGGAGCAGCATCTCGCCGAGCAACAGGCCCAGTGGATCGTGAGCCGCGACCAAACCGTACGGCTCGCCCAGGAGCGGCGTGATCTCCTGACCCGGGTCCGCTCGCAGCGACTGGCGCAGGAGGAAGCGATCCGCGAACTTGAGGCTGAGTCCCTCAAGATCACGGACATCATCCGGCGGTCGACGGGGCGCGTGCACGTTGGTCCCATCCCGACCCTCCGGGACGGCGCGCTCCTCTGGCCGGTGGAGGGTCGCATCAGCTCTGGGTACGGCTGGCGAACCCACCCGATCTTCGGCACGCGTGAATTCCACACGGGGATCGACATCGCCGTCCCTTGGGGGACCCCGATTCACGCCGCGGCCCCGGGTTCGGTGATTTTCACGGGGTGGATGCGCGGTTATGGGATGCTTGTGATTCTGGACCACGGCAACGGTCTTTCCACGACGTACTCGCACCTATCCTCATACAGCGTGCACGTTGGACAGCGCGTGGAGCGTGGCGAGGTGATTGCGCACATCGGCAGCACGGGGTGGAGCACGGGTCCGCACCTGTTCTTCGAGGTGCGCGAGGACGGGAAGCCGGTCAACCCGCTCGGCGAGTAGCGCCGCGATCTACACGACGCGATCCAGGAACTGGCTCAACGCTTCGAACAGCGCCTCCGGCTCTTCCGTTTGCGGCGAGTGCCCGCTCTGCTCGAACACGTGCAGCTCGGCCTGCGGCATCAGCCGCGCGATCTCCACGGACTCCTCGACCGGGCAGATCCAGTCGTGGCGACCGACGCCGATGAACGTCGGGACGGCGATGCTGGCGAGCGCCGCTCGGACGTCGTAGGTCGCATAGTCCCGGATCAGCGCGCGCCGCGTTTCCGGGTCGAAGGAGCGTCCTGCCAGGCTGGTGGGCGCGCGCGTCTTGTCGTAATAGTACAGCGGTTGAATTGTCTCGAAGTCCCGCTGGAACCCCGCCGGATCCGTGAGGGAGCCGTCCCACAACCGCCGGTACGCCGCGATCACCTCGGGTGATCCCTGGCGTTCCGCGTTCGCCGTCGCGCGCGCCATGAACCCGCCGCTCGGGGCCGTGCCAATCAGGACGAGCGCGCGCGGCTCGGAAGGGTACCGGGTCGCGTACAGCAGCGACGCGAATCCGCCGGCCGACGTGCCCCCGACGATGGGGCGCTCGAGGCGGAGCGCTTGGATCAGCGCGTGCAGGTCCTCCGCCTGGTCCGCGATCGTGTACGTGTGCGCCGGGGCGCGGCCCGACGCTCCATGGCCGCGGTGCTCGTAGGCGATCAAGCGCACCCGGCCGGCGAGCCTCCGGTACGCGCCGATCCGGTCGGGGTGCCCCATCCCCGGCCCGCCGTGGACGAGGACGTAGGGCGGGCCGGACCCCAGCGTCTCGTACGCCAGCTCGACGCCGCGGACCGAGATCTTCATCGGGGTCGTGGATCGAGGGCGTCCCGGAATCCGTCGCCCACCAGATTGATGCTGGTCAGGAAGATCGCCGCGCCGGGCAACGCGGCGATCCACCACGCGCTGTCCACGTACCGCCTCCCTTCGAAGGGCCCACCCGCACGCGCGTTATGATGGTGTATCAGATGTTCCGCGATCCTGATCGTGTGGTCCGCTATGGCCGTTGGTCGATGCATGCGGCATCACCAGCACCATGAACCGCCTCGCCCTGTTTCCTACGCGACGTAGACCATCCACAGCACACCGAAACGGTCCGCGACCATGCCGAACCGCGAGGAGAAGAACGTCTTGGTCAATGGCGCCTGCACCCGCCCGCCGTCGGCCAGTGCGCCAAATACCCGCTCGGCGTCCTCATCCTTGGGCACTGTCAGCGACAGCCCAAAGCCCTGAAACGTCGGACGCCCAAGACACTGCCCGTCGGACGCCAAGATCTGCGTCTCCCCCACGCGGAACGCCGCGTGCATGATCTTGTCCGCGCTGTCGGCCGCGACCCGTTCGCGCTGGCGGGCGTCGGGATTGTCCTTGAACCGAATGAGCGCCGTTACCTCCGCGCCGAGCGCGCGGCGGTAGAACTCGAGCGCCTCCTCACACCGGCCATCGAAGAACACGTAAGGCTGAACCTGCATGTCACACCTCCGTCTGATGTCGGGGTCGGACCGCCGGATCCGCTTTGGCCCGCCCGTCTCGTTGATTCTTCTCCCGCCACATAGTCGACTGAGGGGTCCCAAAATCGACACACGGCTCGGCAATCAACACCCGGCCCCGGGTCCGCCTCTCTTGGTTGGGTTCAAATAGTATCTTTGACACTATTGGTGCAACGAACGTGCATATTCCGAGGTTCACGCCCTCGCGCGCACCAACCGCGTCCTTCGGGCCAGCAGATCCGCGTGACCACTACCTCTGACCTCGTACAGGGCGACGCGATCGGTCAAACACCGACCTGAGATGGTGGCAAAGTCTCCGCGTCAAGGCGAGAATCGTGAAGGTAGGGTTGGCATTTCCGCCGGTCGGGAAGACGGAACTGCCGATGACATAGAGATTGGTAACCCCGAACACCTTGCAGTTGACGTCGACGACACCCTGCGCGCTCGACGCGGCCATTCGCGTCGTCCCCATATGGTGGTGTGCACCGCTGAGTGCGAATCGAAGGTCGCCGGTGTCCGCGGGATAGCTGATCTCGCCGATGTGATGGTTCTCAAGCACGTCTCGGAGCAAGCGCAAATACTTCTCGAGTGACGCAAGATCGAACTCCGAAAGCTTCCAATCCACGACGAGGACAGGCTCGTTCAATTCGTCCTTCGCGGCTGCAGACAGGCACACGCGACTCTCAGCATCTGGCGCTTGTTCCAGAAAGTGAACCAGTTCATAGTACGGGACCTGCTCGGGCGGTTTGGGGCGACTCCGTTTGAACGGCCCCATCAGCCGATTGTACACGCGGCGCGGTAGGGGTTTGATCAGATGACCGCCGTCTGGTTTCCTTCGAGCAGGGTCGGAGTCGTCAGATGCCCTGACCGTCGTTCCACGTACGGGATAGAAGGCCGTGCTGTGATTCGGAAGGCGATGTTCTCGGCGGAACTCTTCCGAAAACGCGAAATACCGGCTGATGTGTGTATTCCGATGTTCGAGTGCCAATTGTTCTTCCAACTGAACATTCAGCCCCGGGGTGAATCTTCCCCAGATGCCCTTCGGATGGTCCATGAAGAACCGCCCAACCAAATCGGAGCGGTTCCCGAGCGCCACATTATCCCGCGTGCGTGAGTTGAGGAGCAGCCTGGCATTCTCAAAGCCGCCGGTCGCTAGGACGAAGGCCTTCGCATACACCCGACCGCAGTGCCCGCTCAGCGTCTTGGCAACGACGTGACCAATCGTGTCCGGTTCGTTGCCACCGGCCCCCTTGTCAATGACGAGTTCAACGGCGTTCGCGTTCAAAATGACGGTCACATTCTTCGAGCGCTCCAACGCCGCCCGGACCTCGGTGTTGAAGTTGAGCGGCGGTATTTGATCGTAGTGGAAATCCTCCGCCTGTTCTCGAAGCCCGCCGCGGCGAAGGCGATTCCGGTCAAACAGCAGCCGAGGAATTTCATAGTCTCGTGCCACATGAACGTAGAAGGGCAGGAGGTCATGGTACGTCAACGGCCATCCACTGCGGGGCATCCAGTCCTTGCGCTGGAAGTCGTCCGGGGCGTGCGGCTTCCACTTTCCCGACCAGGCGTTGCTCGTTCCTCCGAACTGCCTGATTCGGGTCTCGTGTCGATAGGCAGGAGGCAAATCCGGCATCAACCGGTCCGATGTGGCGATGTCCTTCCCGACGGATATGATCCGGTGCAATCGCTGCGCCCCGGCATCGAAGTCCAAGCCTCCCCCCTCGATGACGACAACCGACAACTCCGTGCCGTCAAACAGCCGTGCCATATCAAGGCCCGCCGCGCCGGCTCCGACGATGCAGAGCTCCGTGTGCATGGCATCGCGCTCGAATCCCTTGCAGGCGAATGTGATCATTGAGCCACGGCCGCTGTCAAACGTTCCTCCGTCGCATGAGCGATTCCATAGCATTTCATCGACTACCCGGCGTCGTCACACCGACGACCTGCGACGTTCCGCCACGTTTCTTTGAGGCGGTTCTATGTGAGCGTTGTGATTCACTCCGGCGTCGGTTGAGCAGTATGGGCTACCTTACGGCTTCAATTGACGCCTTGTATTCGTCGGAATTGATCGTTCCCGCCTGCTTGTTCAACCCATGGGCTCGAGGGAGACGCTCGGGGGGGCACGCGCGGGCGCTCAGTCGTCGGATTCGGCCTCCCGGCAGCGACAGCCCTCATCCGGGAAGCCGCGGGCTGTGCGCGTGCCGGACCGGGACGAACCGGGCGTCCCGAGCATGGAATCGGGGGCCCGCCCCGGGCGTTCACTTGACTGATATGGGGATGGGCTGCATCTGTACGAGCGCGCACGGCCCGGCGGAGGTGTGTCGCCGGGAATAGCGGTTGGGCGTCGTGCCCGTGTTTCGATGCAGCATCAGACAGCCGCGGCGCCCGAGACCGCGGCTGCACCATTTTCGGGAGGTGGCGATCGGATGGCGCAGATCTATCTGCCGACGCCGCTCCGTCGACTGACTCAGGGTCAGGCGCGGGTCGCGGCCGACGGACGCACCGTGGAGGAGGCGCTGGCCTCGGTCGAGCGGCAATACCCCGGCCTTCGCGAGCAACTCAGGGATACCTCGGGGGAGGTACGCAGCTTCATCAACGTCTTCGTTAATGGGACGGAGATCCGGTCGCTCCAGGGCGTGGCCACCCCGCTTCGCGAGGAGGACGAGATCTCGATCGTCCCCGCGATGGCAGGGGGGAGCTCATAAGCGCATGGATGTTTCCGTTCGGCCGCGTCCGCACGCTGCCCGTTCGTCCCCGGTGCTCCGCGTTGTGGAGACCTCGCGACTGTTCCTGCACGAGGAGGTGGAGTCCGGGCGCGTGGCCCGGTTGTCCGACGCCCTGAGACGCGATGGCGTGCTGCGCAACCCGCCGGTCGTCGCGCCGATGCCGAACGGCCGCGCCGCCGTGCTCGACGGCGCGAACCGTGTGACGGCGCTGGAGGCGCTCGGGATCCCGCACGCCGTGGTGCACGTGGTGGACTACACCCGCCCCGAGATCGTCCTTTCGACGTGGCGGCACTACGTCCGCGACCGCGGGCGGCTCGGGCGGCGCGTGGCGGAGCTGGGTGAGGCCCGGATCCTCCCGGTCGACGCGGTCGCGTCCGGCGAGGCCGACCTCGCGAGCGGCGCGGCCGCCGCGCTCGTGGTCGACAGGGGCGGGATCGCGCTCCTCGGAGACCGCGGGGGCGTCGCTGCGGCGCTGTTGCTCTCCCGGCTCGTCGCGCTGTACCGAGGGCGTGACGAAATCTACCGCGTGGAGCGCGGCGACCTCGAGACGCTGCACGCGGAATACGGCCCCGGTACGCTCGTTGTGTTCCCGTCCTTCTCCAAGGACGATATTGTGCGGCTCGCGGCCGGCGCGGGACGGTTGCCGACGGGGATCACGCGTCACCTCATTCCTGGCCGCGTGCTCCGGCTCAACACCCCGCTCGACTGGCTCGGCGCTCCGGCGGACGAAGCACGCAAGCAGGCGGAGCTTGACGCTACCGTTCAGCGCCGCTGGCTCGCGCACGGCGTGCGATATTACGCCGAGCCCACGTTTCTGTTCGATGAGTGACGGTCGCTCTCGGGCGCAGGCTGCTGCCGGGCTCAGCGTCTCGCTGTTGGACCGGATCGGAAATACGCCGCTCGTGCGCCTGCGTCGCGTCATCCGGGGTGTGTCCGATGCCGTCGAGGTATATCTCAAGGCCGAGTGGCTGAACCCAGGCGGCTCCGTCAAGGATCGGCCGGTGCTCCGGATGCTCGCCGACGCCGAACGCGACGGTCGCCTGACTCCGGGGAAGACAATCCTCGACTCCACCTCGGGCAACGCCGGTATCGCGTACGCGATGATCGGCGCGGTGAAAGGGTATCCGGTGGAACTGGTGATGCCTGCAAGCGCGAGCGAGGAGCGACGGCGCATCATCGCCGCGTACGGCGCGCGGATCACGTTGTCCGATCCGCTTGAGGGCAGCGACGGGGCGATTCTGCTCGCGCGGGAGATCCACGGGCGAGATCCGGAGCGCTACTTTAAGCCGGACCAGTACAACAACCCGTCGAACTGGCGCGCGCACTATGATACGACGGGGCCGGAGATCCTTGAGCAGACCGGCGGTCAGGTGACCCACTTCGTGGCCGGCCTGGGCACGACCGGCACCCTCGTCGGCACCGGGCGCCGGCTGCATGACGCGGACCCGCGCATCCGGGTCGTCGCCGTGGAGCCGGACGCGCCGCTCCACGGGCTCGAGGGGCTGAAGCATATCGTGACCTCGATCGTCCCGGGGATCTACGACCCGGCCGTGCACGATCGGAAGGTTTCGGTCGCGACTGAGGACGGGTACGCGATGGCGCGTCGCCTCGCCAAGGAAGAGGGATGTTTCGTCGGAGAATCCACTGGCGCCGCCGTGGTGGGGGCGCTTCAGGTGGCCCACGAGCTTGCGTCGGGCGTAGTCGTGGTTATTGCGCCGGACGGGGGCGACCGGTATCTCAGTACGCCCCTGTGGCGCGGCATCACCGCGTGACCCGTCCGCGGATGCACGATCGCCGGTGGTGCGTTCGAGCCTGCGAACGCAGATGCTGCTCGGACCGGAGCGCTCTACCCGGCGGGATGTCCCGTTCGGGACCTTCCACGGCGGAACCGATTCGGGTACAATAAGAAGCTAGGTAGGGGAGTGTTCGCGCTTGCCGGTGCGGTTGACACGGACGCAGCTCGAACAAATGGTCGCGCAGGCCCGTGCGGAGGCGCCAAACGAGTGCTGCGGTCTGCTGCTTGGGACCGGCGACGTGGTGGCCGAGGTCGTCCCGGCGCGGAACAGGGCCGGGGATCCGCCGGAGCCTCGTGACCCGACGCGACACTATCGTGTCGACGATCAGGCTCAGCTTAAGGCCATGCGGTTGGAACGGGAGCGGGGGTGGGAGATCGTGGGTATCTACCATTCGCACCCGGCGACTCAGGCACACCCGAGCGCGACGGACCGGGCGCTGGCGTTCTGGCAGAGTCCTTGCTACGTGATTATTTCCCTCGCCGACCCGGCTCGGGTCGACGTGCGCGCGTTCCGCATCAGCGACCGGATCGATGGGAACGGAGCCATCGCCACGGACGAGAATCGGCACCCGATCAGGGACGTCACGGAAGAGGAAGTGGTGGTGACATGAAAGTCAGTTCCCGGGCCGAATACGGCATTCGTGCGCTGATCGACCTGGCGCAGCACTACGGCGAGGGACCGGTCCAGAGCCACGACATCGCCCGCCGGCAGGGGCTCCCGGAACCGTATCTGAACCAGTTGATGACCACGCTCCGTCGCGCCGGCCTTGTTCAGAGCAAGCGCGGGCCGAGCGGCGGGCACGTTCTCGCGCGCCCGCCTGAGCGGATCACGATCGGGGAGGCGTTTTTGGTCCTGGAAGGAAGCGTGGCGCCCTGGTTGTGCGTGGAAGAGACGGACGCGCACTGCATTTACGCACCCGGTTGCGGGCTGCGCCCGGTGTGGCAGGCGGTAAAGGTGGCGACTGAGGAAGTGTTGAATCGCACGACGCTTGCGGATATCGTGCGCCCCGCGCTTGTATCCGCGGGCGGCGGGTGAGCGGCGGCCTGGCACGCGCAACGTCTGGCGATGGTTCCCAGCGGAGGCACCCCGGAGGTGCCTCCGCTGCGTTTGGGCGGAATCGCTTGGTCGCGATCGGCGTTCTTGCGAATGAATGTGCATGGGGAGCACCAGGAGAACGAGATGAACACCGCGGAGCCGGAGCGCCACCCGGTCGGGCCAGGGGCGGAGCGGCCATCCGGCGCCATGGATCGGGATGCTCGCGCGCGGTTCGAACGGCTCGTCGGTGAACATCTCGACGGCCTGTATCGGGTGGCGCGCCGCCTGACCCGGAATCAGGCGGGTGCGGAGGACCTCGTGCAGGAGGCAATGCTCAAAGCGTGGCGCTCGTTTCACACGTTTCGCGAGGGCACCAACATGCGCGCATGGTTGTACCGAATCTTGATGAACGCCCACATCGATCGTCACCGTAAGGACGCGCGAACCCCCGAGGTTCTGCAGGAAGAGATCGGCGACGCCTACCTCTACGCCGGGGCCCGGGAGGGTCTGGCGCTGAGTGAAAACGGGAATCCCGAGACGCAGGTGCTGGACCAGATCATGGATGCGGAGGTTCGGGAGAGCCTCGACGCCCTGCCGGTGGCGTTTCGCACCGCCGTAATGCTGGTGGATGTGGAGGGTTTCTCCTACAAGGAAGCGGCGGAGATTCTCGGGGTGCCGGTGGGCACGGTGATGTCGCGCCTGTATCGCGGGCGCCAAGCGCTTAAGCGTCGGCTGGCCGCGTTCGCGCGGGACCGGCACTTCATCAGCGGAGCGCAGGCATGAACTGTCACGACGCCGTGGAGAAGCTCTGGCAGTATCTCGACCATGAGCTCGACGGTGCCGCGGTCCCCGAGCTGGAACGGCACCTGCAAGAGTGTCGGGACTGTTTCTCCAGGGCGGAGTTCGAGCGGCATCTGCGAGCCTTGCTGCGGCGGTCGTGCGGCTGCGAGCAGGCCCCGGCCGGGCTGCGGGCCCGCCTTCACCGACTGCTAGGAATGTTCTGAGCCGTCGCATGTCCCGGCGTGCGGCGATCGACGTCGGCACCAACTCGGTACGCCTGCTCGTCGCCGAGCTCCCTGCGCGCGACTCTGCCGCAGCAGATCCACCTGGCGACAGACCGCCGCTCCGTCCGGTGCTTCGCCGCCTCGCCATCACCCGTCTCGGCGACGGCCTGGACGCGGACGGATTGATCCAGGAGGACGCGGCCGCGCGAACGGCCGCGGCGGTTCAGGAGTTTGCCGCGGCGGCTGAGGACGCGGGCGCTACGCCCACGGTGTTCGCTACGTACGCGGTGCGCGCCGCCCGCAACCCCGCGGTGCTGCTCGAGCGGCTCGCCCTTCCGGTACGCGTCCTGAGCGGCGAGGATGAGGCGCGGCTTGGATTCCTGGGGGCGGTAGCAGGTCTCCGCCGCGGGACTGGTGATGAGCGCTCGCTCGTCCTCGACATCGGCGGCGGGAGCGTCGAGTTAACCCGAGGAACGTCGCAGCGCATCGAAGAGACCCACAGCGTCCCGCTGGGATGCGTCGTGCTGACGCAGCGGTTCCTCGCCCACGATCCGCCCCAGGACCGAGAGGTCGCCGCGCTCCGCGCGTATGTGGCCCAAACGCTCGGGCCGTTGTTGGGCCGGTTTCGTCGGGAGCCCGACGCTACCATCGGCGTTGGAGGAACCATCACCACGATCGCGGCAATCACTCAGGGACTCATGCCTTATGACCCCGACCGCGTCCATGGGTATCGACTGGAGTTGACGCAGGTCGCAGGCGCGCTCGACGTCCTGCGCGCTCGTCCACTCCAGGCGCGGCGGATGCTTCCGGGGCTTCAACCGGAACGCGCGGACGTGATCATCGCCGGCGGCCTAGTCCTGCACGACGTGCTTGAAGGGCTCGGTGGACGCTCGATCGAGGTCAGCGAGGCGGATCTGCTTTGGGCCGTGCTCATGGATCGGTAGACTAGTCGTTGGGGACAGCGTTGAATCTATCTGGCAGTGCCTGGGCGTCGGAGAACGGGGTTCTGTGGCGCGAATGCGTTTGACACACCCCTGCCTACTGGTATAATTGGAAATGCACTCTACAACCTCATACGATTGCGGCGCGGGGTGGAGCAGTCCGGTAGCTCGTCGGGCTCATAACCCGAAGGTCGCAGGTTCAAATCCTGCCCCCGCTACCAGTGCCACCACTAGGGGCCTGGTCTCCCGTAAGGGCGAGCAGGCCTTCTAGATTTCCGGTGAGGTGCGCCACCAGCCCCGCGGGAGTTGGTTCCAACACAATGTCCCCCAGCAGGCCCCGGAGCGCCGTTCGCGCCTCGTCGATGTCGGTATGGAGGACCCGAGCCAAGTGTTCGAGCCGGCGCCGGATCGCGTCCGGTAGCTGGCGCAGCGCACGGACTTGGGCGCGGGACGGCGTGTCCAGGCGGGCCCGAAGGGTACGGACCTTGGATTCCGTCTCGTCGAGCATCTGTTTGGTCAGGTCGCTCAGGAGGCCGCGACGAATGGCCTCTCGGATATGGTCGAGTTCTGCCATCGCCTCCCGTAACTCCGACGCAAGCTGCTCTCGATCGTCGTCCGTTCGGGACCGCTCCGCTTCGACCTGCCGGAGGCCCTCGTTAACGCTCCGGGTCAGGAACGCGATGGCGTCAGGGGAGAAGAGCTCGTCGCGGATGACGCGCAGCAGACGGTCCTCCACGAGCACCCGCCGCACATGGAGCGAGTTCCCGCAGACGTCCGGGCCACGGTTCACATGATAGCTGCACCCATAACGGGCGCCGTCCCGCATGATGTAACGAGCCCCGCAGACCCCACAGCGCAGGAGCCCGCTGAACAGGTACCGTTGAGAGATGCCCCCCGAATGCCCTTGCCGGGCGGCCCGCTCCGATGCGGCGTGCTGTCGGTCCTTCACGCGGTCCCACAGGTCTTGGGGCACGATCCGGAGCGACTCGTCGTGTTGGACGATCCATTCGGTGCGGTCGCGGACCCGCGGGACGCGCTTGCCAGTCTCGGGATTCTTCTCCCACCGAAACTTGTTCCAGACCACTTCGCCGCAGTACAACGCATTATTCAAGATCCCGGTCCCGAGTTTCGGATTGCCGTAGAGCGCGGTCCAGGTCCACCCACGCTGCCCGCGGGGCGGGGGGACGTGTTCGGCGTTGAGGGCGTGGACGATCCGCTTTGGCGTCCAGCCCGCGGCGAACTGGGCGAAGATCCGGCGCACGATCTCCGCCTGCCCCTCGTGAATCACCCGACGATATCCCACGACCCGCGGCTGCCCGTGGGCGTCGAGATGGGCCGAGTCCAGCACCGGCTCACTCGTGTACCCGTAGGAACGGCCTCCGGCCACGAACCCTCGGCGTGCCTGCCCGGCCAATCCCCGCTGCGTCCGGGCCGCGAGATCGCTCAGATACACCGAGTCCTTCCACGCGGTCACGATCGAGATGAGGGAGCCGGTCTTCTCATCGGCGAGATTCGTACCGCTCGCGACCGAGAACACGGAGACGCCGAGGAACCGCAACCGTTTCAGCGCCCGCGCGGCTTCTTCGATGTCGCGCCACAGACGAGACTGGTCCTCAACGAGGATGGCCTCGAACGCTTTCCGCCGAGCGGCGGCCAAGAGGCGTTGATAGCCGTCGCGTCGGGCCTCGCTGCCGCTGCTTTCCTGGTCAACGTAGATGTGCTCCTCCGCTACTACGCAGCCGAACCGATCCGAGGCACTCCGACACAGTGCAATTTGGTCTTCCAAGCTCGTCTCGCGCTGCAAGGCACTCGAATAGCGCGCGTAGATGGCGGTTCTCATTGGGGCAACACCGTTCGTGCGGGGCATGAAGGAGAAGATTCCTCCGAGGGCGCGATCGCCCCTTGCGACTCCGCAAGAATGTCCTTGACCATGAGCCGAGCGAGGCCTTCGAGGAAGACGCGGACCCCTGGGCGGAGTGCAACAGGCCGGGGGGATCGAGGAAGCACGCGCCGATCGGTCATGCACCGCCCCCACAGATGGTATGGGGGGGGATGCGGGCGGCCGACTCCCCTCGACACTTAGGCGGCGTCCCGATTTGAACGTAGACGCCGTGCCGCACTAATCGCACAAGACTACTTCAAGAAATAGCGTCCTCTCCCTCTTCGGCCGTTGGTCCGAAGGACGAGTCGGGTCCCGAGCAGTTCGTCGGGATCCATCAGTTGCTCGGCATCAGGATGAACTGCATACGCGGCGCCTGCGCGGCAGTAGAGTTTCGTATCTTAACCGTGCCCCCAGTTTCCTTGAACTGAAGAGTGAGGCTATGCGAGGCGCCGTCCCCCGCGATAGAGCCGGACAGGTTGAAAGGCTCGAAACTCTCTAGCGAGAGTCCAAGGCTAAGTTCCTGTTCGTGGATAGCAGAGCCCCCATCGGCTAACGCGACGAATGGATTACCGCTTGCGGCGCAGTCCGTTGTGCCCCCTATGTTATACGCGAGTTTCCAGCCTGTAGGAATCGTCACCACGAACTTCAGATTCGTGGTATCCACGTCTGCGTAGGAGCCAGACGACGTACTATAGTCTCCCGACGCTGACCCTGTCTTCGTCGTGATGCCCATCTGGGCGGTATTGGCATGGTTGAGGAGCACGCCGGAAAGGGCGATATGCCCGCCTACGTCTATCGTGGCTGAGGCAAGAGGAGAGGCTTGAGCAACTCCGATCACTACTGGACTGGTGAGCACTCTCAGAGCTTCGAGCCAAGTGATTGCCCCTGAGGCCGGCGCCGCATACATCCACCGGAACCCCGGGAGGCTGTGCTCCTTCGTGATCGCGAGCGACCAGACAGACGTGGAATCCCGGGCCCAGACCGTTGGACTCGCCTGACTCACATAGCCATTCGCCACGAGCCACTGATCGTCCGTGAGTTGGTTGTCTCGCCAGCCAGTGGTCGGTGGACCGTTCGGTGTCGTGAATGGGCTCAGGGTGCCAAGGACGCCCCCGGACGCGCTTGGGGTACCCCCGAGAATAGCCCACTGGATCTGCGCAGCACCCACGCCCGTCGCCAATGCGAAGTTCGAGACCGTATCAGCCGTGGTGGGGTGCTGGGTACTCCAATTCGTGAATGGGCTTGGGCACATGGTCCGCTACCCTCCGACACACGCGTCTCGATTCGACTTGAATCGGAGATCCGGCCCGGTGATGCGTGGCACCCCGGCTCGTACTGCGGGTGCCACCGGCGACGGCCCGAGTGTTCGTATCGACTCCCCGCCAGTCTACGGCATTCGCGACAGACGCGGAAGACGTAAGGGCCGCTCCGCGGAGGCACGTCAGCTTTTGACATGGAGAGAGTCATCGCGGTCCCCTCCTGGGCGTTTCGCCCGTATCCCATACCTAGACATGGACAATGAAATGTCGGTTTCCGACATAAGCGCCTGTATCCCCGGTCATGGGAGCGCTCGATAGCGCCACGTCGGGTCGCGCCATGGAATCGGGGCTCCCTGTGCCGTCAAGAATCCCTCGACCGCCCGCAGGACCGACGCGAACACGTCCGAACACAGCCAGAGTCGGTACTCCAACGGGCACTCCGATGCCGCACCGAGCTCCGCGCAGAGCTCCGAAGCATCACCGAGTGTCTCGTGCCATTCAAGAACCGCCAGGAGATTGCCGGCGTGCACCGCGTCTCGCGTCGGCGAAGAGCACTCGGTCGCGGGCTCATCCAACGGAGCGGGGGCGACGCGCGTCTGCGCCGCCTGGGCTGTATCGAGCGACGATGCGGGGGCGAACGCTGGATCTACCCGCCGTGCCCGCGCCAATTCATGTTCGGTTGCGAGCCCGGTGCGCACGAGATTGTCGCCCGGCCGCGGGAGGAGGTTCGGACGGACCAGGATCTCACGAGGCACGGTGCGGCCCTCGACCTCGTCAATCCAGCAGGCAATCGTGGTCCTGTGGACGCCATAGATCTGCGCCCACTCCAGCTGGGTCCGTCCTAGCGGTTTGTAATACGGGACCCAGGCCATCTTGAAGTGGCTTCTCTTCTGCGCGAGGTCGAGGGGGAGACCGTGCCCGAGATTCGCTTCCAGCGCCCGAATGAACCTCTGGGCGGGACTGCCCTCGAAGATGGTTGCCGGGATCGTCGTCCATTTCTCTCGGTCATCGGCGATGTCGTGAGCGAACTCTTTGGATTCAAGAATCCGCTGTCGGGCCCGGTACCGGTGCCGCCCATCGAGGATTACAAACTTCGTCCTGCCGTCCTCGGCGGGAGCGAGGAGGATCGGCGGCACAGGCCGTCCGTGGAGATACGCGACGGCGAGCGCCTCGATGTGGTCGGATGACGTGGCGACGCCCCGTGGGTTCTCCGCCCCAAGTGCCGCGTCAATCTCCTCCAACGGAATCTCGACGACCCTCGGCTCGTTAGCACGTGCCGCTGCAAGCGCCATCGTTGTTTCCTCCTTTTTTCTTATGGACTGAGTGCCCAGCAGTACGTTGGAGACCCGAATCACGATCAGGCAGAGCATGCAAAGGAACCCAGTGCTTCCCCTCGATCCGGTCCGCGCTGACCAACTTCGGCCCCCATTCGCGGGCGAGCCGCTCTGCCCGACGAAGCTGGCGTTTGAGGTCCCGTGGAGACGGGAGTCGGAAAGTGCCAGAGGGGCGTCGGCTGGTCAGGTGGGCGAAACGCCCATGAAGCCGGGTCAAATAGTCGTCACCGGAAGCGGAGGAGGGCCTATCGGCCGAGTCGGCTGCCGTAGGGGCCACTACACCTTCAGGTCTTGCTTCCCTTGTACTGAAGTAGCATTGTCTTGGATTACCTATTGGAAGGGGTGTGGGGAAACCATTCGTTCGTCGCGCGCGGGACACGCCCGGCCCTGGCATGAAAACAGCCGTCGGTCGGTGACCTAGTTGAATCGTGCCGACGATGTGAATGATGCCGAGGCGAAGCAGCTCATGCATAGCCTCTCCGGCTTGGCGTTCCCCCATCCCGCACCACGACGCCACGAACCTCCACGAGAGCGGGATGGCCTCCCCCGGCGCGAACTGCCAGCGTACCCCGAACAGCTCCAGAATCCCCTCGTGGGCGCGCCGAGTCGAGGACCGGATACCTTCGGGAGGCGATGGGATCACTACCCCGGCGAGACGGAGCACCCCCGCGCGCACGAGGAGTCGGCGCCCCCATAGTGCCCGCTGGATCGGACTGAGGTGCCGGACCGTACCACTCACCCGTGCCGCAAAGACCTCGGCGAGCAAGAAGATTTCTTCGCCGTCCTTGGTATGCCAATCATGATAGAAGTAGTTGCCGTTCGTTCCCGACCACACGGATGCTGAGGGGTGCCGATCCGCCCCATGGCCGGGGAGTACGCAACGAACGGACTTGCCGGACATTGCGGCGGACCGAATGCCAAGGAGCGGCAGCACCCGTGCAACGACCACGGGATCGCTGAGGTAGACACCGAGTTCCTGCTCGGTGCGCTTCATCTCATCTGTCGAGGGTTTCGATTCGTCGGGCTGATCCCGGACGAGGTCTGTGAGCCACTCGGGCATCGGCGGGAGCTGGTCCAGGACGAGCGGCGGAGACTCAGGCCGGTAGTGCCGGCCTGGCGAGTTGGGCACGATCGCCAACCGTCCAGCCCCAAGCGCGTCAAGCCCAGACTCCGCTTTCACTCCTGGCCCGGAGAGCGCCCCCGCCCAGGTGCAGTGAATCCCCCGCGGTGAGTCCAACACCGGCGTCCCGCGTGGGATGCCGTGCGCCTCGATGTGCTGCGTGCCCTCGGCGGTGTCGGCCTCGACGTGGACAGTCCCGTCGGGCAGGATGATCGCCACGCTCGTCGCCCGAGGGTGGGCAAACATTCGCGTAATCTCGTGCGGGGACTGGGCGCGCTGTTTGAAGTGCTTCCACGTCCGCACGACCGGCCGCTTCTCGGAGTCCATCGCGAGCACGCTGAATCCCGAACGGTGCAACTCGTGGGCCTGCGCGGTGAGGTTCACTGGAGCACCCGGGGAGCCACGGTTTGCTGGTCGATCAGGCAGATGATGCGAACGAGCGCGGCTCGGATCATAAACACCAGGTCCGCGCGCTCGACGTCGTCGAAGGATGCGGTTAGCCGATGCAGCGATGCAAGAGTGGGCTCATCGCCTCCTGCGATCGCCACGAGTCCTCGGAGCGTATCTGCCGCAGACGGGCGTTGCAGAAGAGACGACACTGAGTTGTCCGGATGATCGGGGGGCGTTGCTCCGTTGCCCTCTTGCGGAATCTTGAGCTGTCGTCGTACACTCAACGTAATCAGCCTCCTTGGTCGGGGGTGCTGGGGTTTGCATGAGCTGAGCGGCTGCCTTCAATCGCTGGGGACGGCCGCTCAACTTTTGTATCAGGTCATCGAGCCGCTGCCGCTACCTCCTTGCCCGCCATCCGTGCTCGCGCGGCCCGAGGATTCCGTCGGTGCTCCCGAAGAAAGCGCTCGACGTCCTCTTCGCGGAAGTACCGAACCCCACCGGGCCCTCTAAACGCAACCTGAAGCCGTCCGGTTGTGATGTGGTCCATCAACGTGCTGTGCGATAGTTGCGCCCGTCGCATGACCACTCCGGTTGTCACGACGCCGTCGAGCGGGTTAGTCGTGTTTTCGCCCATTCGGTGCACCTCCACCCGAATATCCTTCACTCTCAATCGTACAAGGTGAGTCTTGAATTACCAGACTGACAGTAAGGCCCTTACGGGGTCCCCGGAACGGTCCGATCTGACGACGATCATCTTGATAGACAGGGATCCGCAGTGCTGGGGACGGGGCAGGGGATTCTACGCAGGCATCGGGCATTCGCCCGGAACGGCGTTCGAAGACGGTGGGGGCTTGTGTGCGAGCGCGTTCGGACGTAGTCTGGGGCCGACTAGAACCCTTCGCCTCCTCGGGGGCCTCTGGTCTCTCAAGCGGGTCACCCCGGCGATGGGTGGCCCGTCCCACGTCTGGGGCAGGTCACCGTGCTGCAACCGCCCCCTCCTTGCTATCCGCCTGTGTCCGCGCGCGCCGCGGGTTTCGCCCTCCATCCGGCCCGAGGGAGGTCCGCCAGACATGGCGAACGGGCATGATCTGACTGGTAGCGTTGGGGGGGATGATGATGAGACTGATGCTGGCGGTCATAAGCGCCGCAGCGCTCATCGCCCGAATCCTGAATCCCGTGACCATGTGCTACGTGCTGGGCCCCCGAGGCGGATTGTACCCAGGACCAATGCGCCTCTGGCCTTGGGATCCTGCTTGTGCTCCCCAGTGGACGGTCAGCGTGTGGATGACCCTGTTGCAAATAGCCGTCTTGGGAGTGGTGTTGGCGTGGGCGGCGCGGGGTGTGCGAGTCCCCCATCTGTCCGTTTCCTGGCGGCAACACTCGCGGCGGTTGATCTTCTTAGCCGTGCTTGTGTGTGCCGCCCTCTTAGTTTGGGATTGGGTATCTGCAAATAGCATCACGCAGCAGGAGAATCAAGAACGCACCCGTGCAGCGCAAGATCGCTATGCCCACACGATCGTCGAGGGCGAACACCTGGGGCCCGTCGCGATTGGGATGACGCTTGATGCCGTGAAAAACGTGATGACGCACCCGTTCGACGGCGCAGTAAAGAACAAGGATGGATCCATTGAGTATCAGTGGTGGGATGATGCCGGCCGATGGAGGATTGGCTTTGAAGCGCGCACTCGCGGGGTAGTGTATGCGAGGTACTTTGCCACCCATGTACCGATCGCACAGTGGGCGGTAGCGACGTCCAGAGGTCTTCGATACGGGCAGGATCTAGGAACGGTGAAAGCCATCTATGATGCCCCGTGGACGAAGTACTGCGACGAGAGCTTTTTCGATTTGTATTACCCGAGTCTGAGAACCGCGTTTGCGGTGGAGGCTGATGAAAACACCTCCTGGAATTGCACTCTTGACAAAGAGACCGCGAAGGCCGGTTGGGAGATTGACAATCCAGGGGAACTCGTGGAGATTGCCATCTATGCACCTGGCTACCGCCCGTTGTGGGTCAAGAAGTGACGACCCCCTCGAGACGATCACGCCGGCGTGTCGGTGAGGGCATGCGACTATGCCGAGTATGAAACGAAACGATGCAACGAAGCGCAGAGATCACTCTGAGACTCGACCCCAACCCGGCCTCTCAGCTGAAAGGCACCAAGATATTGAGAACAAAAGTTATCGCTTGTTCGCCAGCCATCCAGAGAAGGCCAATTTTGAGATAGCGCAGACCCTGGCTGCCCTGGCAAATCGGAACGGTGGCACACTGACGATCGGTGCCGGCAACGATGCGAAGATGGATACCATCCCCGGAAACAATCTTGATCCCCTTCAGCAACGCTTGGCGAATCTCGCACAGAATAGGTGCGTACCTCCGGTAAACATAAGCACCGCGGCGCACAGAGTGGGGAAGGATCGTTTTCACCTTGAGATACGAATATCTCGAGGGACGGATCTGGTAACGGTGGACGGACGGTACTTCACCCGAAGCGGAACGACAACTCGCGAAATGTCGCCCTCGCAAGTAACAGCAATAATCCTAGAACGTTTTTGCCCGAAAAGCAGACGACGGAGTCCCGATGAGTTTCAGAATCTAAGCCTGGCCGAACGAAAGGAGGCTGTACTTTCACAGGCGGAGTCCATCCTTAAGGGCGACAAGTTCTCGATACTTCGATCACACGCCGACGCCAGGTATGTCTCGACAGTGATTGCCTATGGACACAACCCCCCTTTGCCGGTCGTCGTGACCTCGCATCCGACAGCGTTTCACATGGCGGACTGGATTAATGTGATCTGGAATGCATTCAGTGAAGCATCGCTCCCCCGTGACGACGAAAAATCCGATGCGAGTCAGTTCCCTGATCCATGGGTTGCCATTGTGTTCGTAGCCGGGCCCGTCTCGTCGGTAGTCACTGATCCTGCCCGCAATCGCCATTTTGAGACCCGGCAAAACTTGGGATCGGTGGTTTATCTGGGACCTGATGTCGTAGACGTTTCGATGACAAGACTGCACAGTGACAATACGTCCATCTTCCGGAGTGAAGTCATTTTTCTGGTAGCCCATGCCACCACCCGAGACAGGATTCGTACTGGCTTGACTGAAAGCCTTGAGTTTTGCCGCACGCATCTTTCGGGATGGCTTCGCTTCCGCCTACAGAGGGAGAAAAGAAGGCATCAGGAAGGAAAAGTAGGACGTACATATCGCGCCAGCTGGTAGGAAACTCAATCCTCACGGCCCATCGCAATGCACTGATCGTCGTACTTTCTCGCGTTATGCAGACACGTCAATCCGGCGCGCCATTCGCCGGCGTCGAGAGATTACTTCGCCATGCGGATCGAGACGTCGCGGAGATGGTGCAGCGTGGCGACCAGCTGGGCGCGGGCCTGTTCGGATGTGACCTTGCGAAAGCCTTTGCGGGTCATGCAAGGGGCGTTCTCTCTGTTCGGCGAACCCCTCCTGCCGAACGCGGCAGTCATGTACCATTGTCGAGGATGGAATGATGGCTACCCTCTCGAGGCGTAAACTCGGAGAAACCCGCTATTTTTGGGGACTAATGGAACTTGAGAGGCAAAAAGCACTCCAGGCAAATTGGGATCATTTTGCTTATCTCCTCAGCGCGTTTCTTTCGGCGGGCAGAAGCGTGACGTTCGCTGTGCAGAACGAGGATCCAGATCGCTACGCTGCGCTATGGACGCCGTGGCTTGCGGCACAGTCCGCCGAGGATCAGGCGCTGTTCAAGTTTATGAATCGGCAACGCAGGGAGGAGGTCCACGTAGCAGGTGCCGCTTTCTCACGCGAAACAGGCACTATTCCGGTTGCAGACGTATTCATCGCCGGCGCTACAGCGTCCGGCGCGGCGCGGCCACCCTTCGGCTACGTGGATGACTATCCAGTCACCATCGAAATCGGCACGATCAAACCGCAATTCGAAATTGCAGGCAGGACCGTGGACGCGGTCCCAGCGTGTCGTAGGTACGTTGACCTGCTGGCTGAATTTCTCGATAGGTTCGAACGCTGACCATGTACGCCGTAGACGCCTCTCTGCGCTCTTACGACGCAAGCGAATGCACGAGAGGAGAACACGGTCACGTGGTGCGAGTTAGGTCTCGTGGACGTATCCGGGATCCGATGGACAGCCACGGTCAAGACCGCGCTCTCCCATCTGAGCCTTGAGAGGCCCGGGCTGGCGCGGTTCCCGAAGCCGTTTCAGCCCATGCTGGTCGAGCCGGGCAAAGCGGCGTTCGACCATCCCGAGTGGATCTATGAACCGAAGTGGGTACGGCATCCGCATCCTCGCGTACGTCGAGGGCCATCGGGTTCCCGTCGGTACGAGCGATAGCGTAGGGCTGCTTTTGCTTCGAGCTTGCGACCTCTTGCCACTCGCAGAAGATATCGGCTGATACGAGGCACCGTCGATTGGCCAAGGTATTGCTGAACAGTCCCGGCCTTGCTACGATTTCGGCCCGTGCGTTGATGAGGCGCCGGGTGTGCATCGGGTCTCTGGCCCAATTCGATTGTGCCGCACTCCTGGGCGAGGGTGTTCCTCTCTCGTTGGCTGATATGCCAGTGAATTGGGCACGACTAACCCGAGAGTTAGTAAAGCATTACCGGGACGAAATTGCCGGAGCGCTCTCGACGACGGCTGCAATCTGAGTCATCGCTTGATGCCGGGCGCAGGCCTCAACAGCGCCGTGGTCGCCATGTGCTCGAAGCTGACGCGTGGTACCGGGCGCTGGTTGAGCAATCCCTGACAGGTATTTATCTGATCGTGGGCAAGCGCTTTCTCTACGTGAATCAAGCGTTTGCCGAGATCTTTGGCTATCGCACTGAGGAGATCATTGGACGCCTCGGCCCCGCTGAGCTGACGCACCCGGAAGACCGCCTGGTGGTTGCCCGCCACATCCGAGATCGTCTCAAGGGCGCGGCGGACGTCGCCCACTATCAGTTTCGAGGGGTACGGAAGGACGGCAGCATGGTCTGGATCGAGGCGTTTGGGCGCCGGATCGAGGACCAAGGCCACCCGGCCATCCTGGGCACCTTGATGGACATCACCCAGCGTCGGCAGGACGCAGACCGGATGCAATCCCAACTGCGGCGTCTTGGAGCACTCCGGTCGATTGACATGGCAATTACCGCCAGCCTCGACATCCACGTGACCTTGAATGTGATCCTGGATGAGGTGTTGTCCCAACTCACCGTTGACGCCGCAGACGTCCTTTTGCTAGATGCCCACACGCAACGGCTGCGCTATGCGGCCGGGCGCGGGTTCCGAACCGGGGTCCTGCAACACACCAGTTTGGCGCTCGGGGAAGGGCACGCAGGTCAGGTGGCACTCGATCGACGTCCATGCATCATCGAGAATCTCAACCTGACCCCTGGGGCCTTCCTCCACGCTCCGCTACTGGCGAGTGAAGAATTCGTCGCGTACTACGCGGTCCCACTCCTCGCCAAGGGGCACGTGAACGGAGTGCTCGAACTGTGGCATCGCACCCCGCTCTTCCCAGACCAGGCGTGGTGTGAGTTTCTTGAAGCCCTGGCAGGGCAGACAGCGATTGCCGTGGACAGTGCCGCCCTGTTCAACGATCTTGAGCGCACGAATGTCGATTTGAAGCGGGCCTATGATCGAACGATTGAGGGATGGTCGCGGGCGCTGGACCTGCGCGATGAGCAGACCGAAGGGCACGCGCAGCGAGTGGCAGATTTGACCGAACGCTTGGCGCGGCGTATGGGCGTCCCCGACACCGAGTTGGTCCATATCCGTCGTGGCGCGCTTCTCCATGATATTGGCAAGATGGGTGTACCCGACGCGATTCTGATGAAGTCAGGACCGCTCACGGACGACGAATGGACGATCATGCGAAAGCACCCGGTCTATGCGAGGGACATGCTCGCGCCCATTGACTATCTGCGGCCGGCGCTAGACATTCCGTACAGCCATCACGAGAAGTGGGACGGGACAGGATATCCACTTGGGCTCAACGGAGTGCAAATCCCTCTCTCGGCGCGCATTTTTGCGGTCGTGGACGTCTGGGACGCACTGAGGTCGAGCCGTCCGTATCGAGTCGCCGTATCCACGGCAGAGGTGGTGGCACACATTCGGGAGCAGAGCGGCAAGCATTTCGATCCAGCGGTGGTCGAAGTGTTTCTCAGCCTTCTCGCCGAGGGAGCCGTGAACCTCACAGATCCCAGAGAGGCACCGCGATGCGAAGAGACCCTACCCGGCGCACCGTAAAGATCCGTCTCCAAAAGGGGGCTCAGAGATCGGCGCCGCACGGTGAAGGAGGCGCAGAGGAGGATCTGACGCCAACCCGGGAACAGCTTCAGCAGTTGGTGAGCCATATCCGAGAAGTCTTCTTCATTAGCACACCCGAGCCTGTCCGCGTCACGTATCTCAGCCCGGCCTACGAGGAGATCTGGGGCAGGCCCCGTGAGGAAGTGTACCAGCGACCGGCGGCCTGGATCGAGTCGATCCATCCGGAGGATCGCAAGCGGGCCATCGAGGTCTTTACGCACTCGCAGTGGGGCGAGCCGACTCGGATGGAGTACCGGATCGTGCGACCGGATGGCGCCACGCGCTGGATCAGCAACCGCACGTTTCCAGTCCGCGATTCCGCCGGGAGGTTCTATCAGGTCGTCGGGATCGCCGAGGATATCACTGACTACAAGCGCATCGAGCATACGTTGCGCGAGAGCTTGGGGCAGACGCAGCAGGCCCAGGAAAGGCTGGCCGTCGCCCTGCACGAGTCGCAGGAGCGGGCCCGAGAAAGCGCCGTGCTCGCTGAATTGGTCGACCTGCTCCAGTCCAGTCGACAAGGTGCCGAGGCTTACAAGATTGCCGCGACCATTTTCCGCGGACTCTTCTTCCCCGGGTCAGGGGCCTTGTGCATCACGAGTTCGTCTCGCAACCTCGTGGAGGCTGTCGCCACATGGGGCGATCGGCGGGTCACCGAGCAGACCTTCGATCCCAACAGTTGTTGGGCGCTCCGGCGCGGCAAGATACACATCGTGAAGGGTCCGGACTCCCCGATGATGTGCGAGCATGTACGTGGCGCAAATCCGAATGAATACGTGTGTGTTCCGTTGGCGGCGCAAGGCGAAACGCTCGGAGTGCTGTGTATCGAGGGTCGGCCGGAGCCTCTCGCCGCGTCAGGGAAAGGATCAACGGACGAAATCGAGACTCTCGTCCGTCGAGCGACCGCGGCGGGAGAGCGCCTCTCCTTGGCGGTGGCAAATTTGCACTTGCGAGAAGTACTCCGCCGTCAGTCCATTCGTGATCCGCTCACGAACCTCTTCAACCGGCGCTACATGGAAGAATCGGTGGAACGAGAGTTGCACCGTGGTGCGCGCAATCACGAGCCCGTCGCATTTCTCATGATTGATCTCGATCACTTCAAGCAGTTCAATGATCGATTCGGGCACCAGGCGGGCGACAGTTACCTCCGTGCTGTAGGCGAGTTCTTGCGAGAGCGAACCCGTGGGTTAGACCTTGTGTGCCGCTATGGAGGCGAAGAGTTCTTGATCGTTCTGCCGGGTGCGTCGGCTGAAGACACTCGCCAGCGCGCGGAAGCATGGCGTGAAGAATTCAAATCCTTAACGGTACAGCATGTCGGTCAGGCCCTCGGGGGCATCAGCCTTTCAATCGGGATCGCAGTTTTCCCCGATCACGGCGAGACGTTGGACGCATTGATTCGCGCAGCCGATCAGATGCTCTATAAGGCGAAGGCCGAGGGGCGTGACAGAGTCCTCGTGGCGATGGGCACACATGCTTGATACGCAGGAACGCGGGTACCGACGCGCATCGAATCAATCGATTTCTGATTCGGGCCCCGAGCTCTACCGCCGCTCCCGGACGTACGACGCGCCGATGTACTCTATGCCCGACTGAACCAGTCTACAGCCGGAATCTCTGCTCCGCTCGCAAGGGATTCCGGGGCCCTTGCCACCAGTGGCTCCAGCAGGTCGTCCCCCCGCGGGTCCATCTCGTGTCGCTGATCATCGTACATCCGCGCTTTCCCAAGACAGGTCAACGCCACACGCCACTCCCCTGATGCCAGCGAGTCTTTGGCCATGCGGACGCACTCGTCGCGCAGGTACTTGAGCGTGGCGATCGCCTGCTGCCGGGCCTGTTCAGGTGTGACACGGTGGAAGCCTTTGCGTCGCATGACGGTAGTCGCTATCCTTCCGTGGGCTCCTCGTCGTTGGGTTCCGGCGGCGCTGGGTGGTCGCGTGCCTCGACGGGGGGACCAACGCGACGGTCTCTCCCATGCTTGGCGGCGATGACTTTCTGGGCCGCGGCGGTGAGTCGGCTGACGTCTGCCGGCGAGAGGTGGTCAATCGGCCCAGTCACGTCCTGCTTCCGAAGCCAGGCCATCGCCCGAGCGTTCGTGCCCCCCGTCTTGCTCGGGGCCGCGCCGGCGATGAACGTGAGGAAGTCCTCGTACTTGATATAGCCGCCCTCTGCAGAGCGGAGAAAGCCGGGGGAGTCGATCGGGACACGTTCGGTGTCGGCCATCGGGACGGTCCTCCGTGCTGTAATGGAGAAGCCTTCCCGATGTTCGGTGCGAGGCTCCTGCCGAACACTTACCGACGAGTGGGGGACAATCGCCTACCGACTACGGCGAGCTGGAAAGAATCTTCGTGACCTCACCCAGCAGAAGGCCGCGGTACTTGGCAAAAGCATCATCCATCTTGCCCGTCAGATACCACGTAAAACAGTGGTGAAGGGCCGTCAACGCATCGCCGGTCAAGGTGGTCCCTGTCAATCTGAGTTGGCCTTCGGGGATCACAATCACGAGATCCAATCGTAGGAACCCTTCGAGGATCCCGAACTCGTCGCTGGGAGGGAGGTGAAAGAGGAATGGGTACTCCCACGCTTCTAAACGCAGCCTGAACTCCTGGACGTGAGTGTCGTGGAATCGGAACATGGGGCACGCCAAGTAAACGCTGGGAAAATCTTGCTTCGGGAGTCCCGCAACTGATGGTCGTACGGCTGTTGGGGACAGTAGGACAACTGATCGCCGTTTCATCTTCACGATCCCAAAGGCTTCATCATGCTCCAGTGGGCGAGGGCGTAGAACGGGATTGTGCTTGAACGTAGATTCATCCGCCTGAACTACGCTGTACGTGATAGCGTCCCCACGATTCGCGGCGTCGATGTTGAACTTGAGGGCGTTCAGCGGGCCAGGCGGGAGGTAGTAGACCGTGGACTCGCAGACTCGTCCAGGCGCGTACCCTCCAGTGCCAGCGTTTGTGTAGTAGGTCCCGATGATATCGAACGCGGTCTTATTTATCACGTGCGAGAGAAAGCATCACGGCTATTTCGAACCGATGGCACGCAATCCTTGCGCCAACACATCGTCATATCGCGGTTCAGGCGATGGCTCGACGAGCTTCTGTTGGTCGGAACGGATCTGGGACCAGAACTCCTGCTTGAGCCGAGTCAGTTCTTCAATCCTACGTGGATCGATCCGACCCAAGAGCAAGTTCGCGAGCGATGTCACCTGTACCCGAGGGTGGATCAATCCGAAGTCGAGCGGACGTTCCCAAACAGCATCCAGCATTGGCTCTGTTTCGAAATACACATAGTTCAGGATGGACGCAAGGGATTCGCCAGCCCAGCGATCCAGGACATCCTTGATGATCCCTCGCTGTTGAGGGGCGAGACTGTACTCTGCCCCGTGGCCGGGCCCGTGATACGTAAAGAACGTTTTGCCGGTGGCAGAGACTCCCGACAGCTCATCGATCGACTGGCCAGCGATTCGGCTGATAGCGTGATCGAGCTCAAACGAGTAAGGTCCGTACTTGTAGAAAATCCACTCGACGTTAGTGATACGCGGCAGCCCCGCGCGGACGGATTCCACATCCGACAAGTAGATGAACTTCACCAGCGCGGTCTTTACGGGGCGCACCCCGCGCTCTGTGAGCTCGTTCACCACGTACTCAGCAATCTGCTCTGTGGTCGCCATAGGCCCGTTCGCGTGCGTGGTGCCCTATTTGACTCTCGTTGAGACGTTTCCCTCTGTCTCTTGAACGACCATCCTTACTCGTTTGTGCCCGACCTCCCTCGGGGAGTACCTGGATACGGGGGCGGCGGGGGTCTCGACGGCCCGCTAGACCCTATTTTACAGGGCCCAGCGAGGGGCTACTTTGTCGTTCCCGGACCCCCAAGTTTTTCTCCAGCCCAGTTTTTCTCCGACCTCGTTTTCGCCTCCGAACACCTAATCTACGCTCAGGCGGATACGTCAGCCCGCGCCAAGGGGGTTGGTATACTGCATGGCTGGGGTCGAACGGGGCTCGGGAGCGGCGCACTCGCTGAGAATGAACGGGGTGGGGGAGCACGCGTGCGGCTACGTCGTCGTCGGGCAGATGCGTGGAGGCGATCAAGCACCGCACAGATCCGGAGGGGGCAGTCACGACACGGGGTTCGGGGCCAGCACCCGGCGCGCCCGCAGGGCCTCCGCCTCGTCGTCAGACAGCGGTCTGGCGCTCGTCGTGTGGTCGTTCAGTACGTCAGAGGGGATGCCATAATCCTGGAGTGGGCCGGAGAGGGCAGCCTCGTTCCGGCACGCATAGCGGTCGAGGTCCGCCAGAGAGAAACCCACGGTGAGCTCGACCAGCACGCTCACGTCGGCGGCGGAGAGTCGGTACGGATGCCGCGTCACCCAGACCGTCTCCTCCGAGTCGAGCGGGGACCACCACGGACCGGCGTAGCCCTCATCCTCGGCACCGAACCCCTCATTGGTGATCCGGTCGGCCTGGTCCCAGTCGAACGCGCGGAAGTAGAGCACGGTCGGGCTGCCCCCTCGTTCCTCGGTGTGCTGGCGGGTTCCCTCGGGCGGGTCTTCCAGGAACGGGTTCATGTGGACTCCTTGGGCGGCCGGGGCTTCCTCCGCTTGGCCTTCCGCCATCGCTTCATCACGGCCTGACGAGCGGCCTCGGACCGACCGGTCTTGGGCGTCTTCGCCCACCGATCCTGCGCTGCTTTCCGAGCCGAGCGGCTCCGCTCCTCCGGCGTCAGGGCCTCTCTGCGGGCGACCCCACCGGCATGAGCCCGTGCCTTCCGCACGGACTTGGGAGGCAGATGCGGCGTCGTGTGCTCGTTCATAGCCAAAGTATACGGGAAGCACGCAAGTATTGACAAGAGATCTAGCACGCACGTATACTGGCCTTGGAGGTGACCGATTATGTCTCTGAGAGGTATCGAAGCCTTCTTCCTCGCCCTCGGTTATCGACCAGCACTCGCGAACGGCCACACCCCGAGACGGGATCCGCTGGACGTCGTGATCGACCACGCCCGACGGTCTCGGGAAGCGGTTGAACATCTCCTCGCCGCCACGGCCCGCAAGCGGCGAAGCAAGAAGCGGTAACCGACAGGGGGGACTGATGATGCGCGTCGGGATCTACGCGAGAATCTCCACGAACGACAAAGACCAGAATCTCCAGACGCAGCTCCAGCCGCTCGCTGAGTACGTCGAGGCGCAGGGATGGACGCTTGCCGGCACATGGACCGATGAGGCGTCGGCGATGGACCTCAAGCATCGGACGGGCTGGAAGGCGCTCCTCAACGCTGCCTCGAAACGCCGCGTGGACCTCATCTTGGTGCATCGGCTCGACCGAGCCTTCCGGAGCGTCTCTCATGCGGTCACAACGCTGGAGCAGCTCCGCCGTTGGCGCGTGGGCCTGCGCTCCTTCTCCGAGGCGTGGCTGGACACGAGCGGAGAGAATCCCGTCTCGGACTTGATCTTCAACGTCCTGGCCAGCGTGGCGCAGTTTGAGCGGAGCCTGATTGCCTCCCGGGTACGGGCGGGCATGGCGAGAGCGAGGCGGGAGGGGAAGACGCTCGGACGGCCGCGGGCAATCAACGGAGAATGGGCCCAGGTCGAGCCGCTCCTGGCGAGTGGACAGCTCAGCCAGAGCGAGGCGGCAAGGCGCTTGGGCGTATCGAGGACGACGGTGTACCGGCTGTTGCAAAATGGTGGCGGTTCCAGCGGGTCGCAAGGCCCTGCAAACTAAGGGCTCGCGGAAGCCGAAACGGGATGCACGGAAGGAGTTCTTTTCGCACCAGTGAGAGGCGGGGGAGATACGATTGAGGCTCTATCATCGGACGACCGCCAGCAGGGGGAAGCAGATTCTCACCTCGGGCTTCCGCGACCACAGAGGACACTACCTGACTGAGCAGTACCATGTCGGGGTATGGTTCTCCGACGTCCCGTTGGGCATGAACGAGGCCGCTAGCTCGGGCGCAGACGGCGATGTCCTGCTGGAGGCGCGAATCCCCATCGCGCGGATTCGAGACTACGAATGGATTGAGGAAGGCAAGTCGTACCGGGAGTTCTTCCTCCCCGAGAAGGTCGCCAACGAGTATGGTCGCCCCCGCGTTGTCCCCCGCACACGGGACTGGAGGCGTGACGCTCGGCGACGACGCCGATAGGTACGGTGCTACCCACACGGGGGGAAAGCCCGTCAAGATGCGTGTCTGAAGTCAGCTCCGTTCGCTTTCCTACGTGAAATATACGCGCTAACTTCGGTCGCCCACAGAATAGCCCATGGGCCCGGACCCCCACGCGCGTTGGGGGCAAACGTTCAGAACCTTCGACCGTTATGGACAGGCCCCTCTCCAATCGTCGATGGAGATGTCTGAAACTCGGCCTTTGTACAGCATAAGGGTCAGCCCGCAATAGGATAGGCCAGGGACGCCCTTGTAGATGTGAGGAACTCCTTGCACAGCAAAAACTCGCTCGGCCGGATCTCCAATCCTGATTCCTCGGGAAGTAGCGAAGACGAGCCCTTCGGGAACCCGGATGGGGAAATCTGCGCTCGTACGCATTCCGCCGTTGGTCGCGCAGAAATACGGGAACATCACCGGCTCGACATCGGACAGATAGCCCTGAAGAGTCTCCCCCAGAACGTCTGTCTCGATGATGTTGACTCGTGTAATGGAGAAAGCACGCTCCGCGTATAACCCCTGATCGGGATAGATCCAGAGGTCGTCCGTCTCTCCTTTGGAAAGGAGGTGATACGGGGCGACTACGTGACAGTGAACCGTCCAGCGTCCGTCTTCTGGGTGGGCAATCTCGACGGTCCCAAACCGCTTCCCAGGATCGGCGATGATGAGAGTCAGCTCCGCCCCTTGGGCGAAAACACTCAACGCGATGGTGAGGAGGAAGGCGGCGAGAAGACCCAGGCCAGTCTTCACCCTTCTCACCTCCCCTGCGAATAACCCGTCTCTTTTCGCTTGCAGCCGCTCCCGGTTTTTGGGCGCGTCGATGACCTGCAAAGATGTCTTGTGTCCGCGCGGCACCACGATTCTAGATAACGACAAACGATGTTCGCACACGAGTAATGTTGTTGGTACCACACTCAATCACAATGGGCCATTGGCCTGGAGTAGTCCGTGTGCCGACCATCCACGTCCATGTCACCATACCGTGGGCATCCGCGACTGTCGGCACTAGTCCGGCCGCCGTACTGGGTCCACTCTTGTAGATCACAGTGATGGAACAGGAAGTTCGGGGGCTTGTCTGAACGGTGACCAAGCCTATCGCTCCGTGCGACACTGGCGACCGAACCGAAATGATCTTGACCGGAGGAAAGCCCGACTGTGCGACCGCGGGGAGCGCGATTGTGAGAATAAGACACACGGCGAGCGCCACGTTCTGAAGGCGTCTCATTTTGCCTCTCCCCCCTCCTCCGCATCATCCTGTGCTTACGTTCTATGCCCTTACCGAAAAGCATTCAGCGCCCTTGTGAGGTTCGAGAGACCCGTTTATCGGAGTTTTCCTCAGCGAGGAGCGCTCGAAGTCGCCCCGAGTGCCCAGGCCCGAACGACAGTTCCCGCGCACCCGGCGCGCCCAGGACGCCGATGCTGGACGGGACCTTCGGTCCAAGGGGAGAAGGCGGGGGCATGGGGTCGAGCTCGTAATCCCCTGTCCCAGTCCCATGCAACGGCCCAATGAGGGCATCCTAGCAACGAGCAGGGGGAAGGGCGGGGCTACCTGATCCGGCCGACGTCGATCTGGTAGACGAGCTTGGCCGCGACGAGCCCCGGTCGAGCGTAGACCTCAGTGTGCGCGATCGCAAGGTCAAGCATCCGACCGAGTGCTGCCGTCGAGTCCCGGACGAGTTGAGCCGAGGTTATTGGGCGGCGCATCGGTCGGCGCCGGCGTTTGGGAGTGTGCCAGGAGATATGCGTGTGATTACCCCGCACACCGTGGAGGTCGATGATCTTAGCACGCTGGAGCCTGTGGAGCCTCGCGTGGAGTGCGGTGCCTCCGCCAATGGTGACGCCCGCAGCCTGGAGGTCCTCCCCCCACTTGGTAACTTCGACAATCACCCCGACTCCCGGCGTCGGCGGGAGCACCTCCCGAAGGAGACTTATCAACCCCTCCCGATCGTGGGCCGTCATCACCGCCCCGTTCATGGGTTCACTCTACGGCACACCCCCGGGACCACGCAACCCCATAGATTGCCCCCGTTCCCGGACACACGGACCGGCTGTGGGCGATCCAAGACATGCACATCCCCCTTAGTAAGAACCCAGCATCCGCTTCGTGGGAGGATAGACTCGGCCCCGATAGCCACACAAGAGGGAAGAGGGAGAGTCGGCCATCCAATACGGTCGGGGCTCATTCCAATCATGGCGGTTTGACGGGTCCTCATTTGGACCGGGGCCGATCAAGGATCACGAGCTCCTCGCCAAAGGAGAAGATCCCCGCCGATGTCGGTTTCCGACACGTCCCAGCACATGGGCGATTCGCCCAAACAAACTCTCCTAGACCCTTTCCATACTTCCGCTTCAGAGTGTCTACGCCGTTCTACGCCGTTCCGGTCATGCGTGTGACTTTGGATACGTGCGGATCGACCGGGGATGGGGGCTGTTGGGGGGCAAGAAGGGGGCAGCAGAGTCAACGTCTACGAGCCGCTGCCAAGCGTTCGGGGACAGATAATCGAATTGGTAAGAACTCTCGTGGTTTGGCGATTACTGCGACGGCCACGAGAACGTCTGTGAGGCCCCAGCATTTTCATAGACGCGCATGTTCAATGCGACGTACTTGGTCCACAGCCGCCAGATCGCTTGCCACTGCTCGTCCCCCGCGGCAGGAGCGCGGACGGGTAGCCCTGCGGCGTGAGCTTCCTTCGCCCCAAAAATCGCTCGGTGGCTCTGCGGTACCTCGATCAACGGCTGGCGAAGTTTGGTCTGGAGCTCAGCGATCGCGTCGGAGGTGCGATCTGGGTTGCTCTCCAATGCCTCCTTGAGCATGTCCGTCGTTCTCGCGAGCGCCGCTCTCGCCTGCTGAACGATGATGGCGGTGACGTCGCTTAGTAGCGAGGCATAGATCGGGTAAGTGGCCGGGGCGTTCTGCACGGCCAACGCTGCGCTTTCGACAGCTGCGATAATGTCCTTTGCCGCTACCAGCGGACCGTCGGCCTTGAGTTGCATCTGTGGATCGATGGGGCCCAGGTCGCTTGCAGGGCCCATGAGGATCTCGTGCGCCCCGAGCGCGATCAGAGTAGCCGCGCTTTTTGCTTGGTCGGGGACAATCACGGTGAACTTCTTGCATCTGGCCTGGGCCGCTCGAAGGAGGCGAACCGCCGTCTCCCCATCGCCGCCCTGAGAGTAGAGCAGCAGATGCAGATCCTCCTTCGGGTCCGCGTCGTAGACTAGCTCCTCGAATAGGGTGACACTGTAGGGGAGGATGTTGTCCGCCATGACGATGAGGCGGCAGCCGCATTTCTCTTGGTAGGTGCGGATCAGCGATTGCCGGTCGTAACGCGGGGCGTTCTGGGCGTGATAGAGCGGACTCTGACTTGGTCCGCCGGTCTCTGTCATGTGGGGCTGAGCCGGGTAATCACCGCCGTTGGCTTGCCCTTACGCTGCCGGATACCTGCCTCGCGCGCCTCCTTCGCCCGCTGGATCCGCTCGTACCAGTCGGGATCCGGGGGTGTCGCCGGTTCAATCGGTACTGCTGGCGGGGACTGAGGATGTTTCCCGTCCTTGGGCGGTATGCCCATCGCGCCACCCCGCATGTGCGACTTGCCAACCGAGCCCGTGTCTTCTTTCCCGAACGGGTCAGATGCTTCCTGCCCTCTGCCGCCCGGGCGTCATCGCATTGGCCCCCGCCACCCACGAATTGTGCGCGAGGGAGTGGCTCTCGTCTCTCGGACGTGTTCCCTTCGTGCATCTCGGGCATCCGTGACGACGGGAACTCCGTGGGCGCGCTTGGCGCAATCAGTCGAACAGAACTTGTCCCCGTCCTGCACGGCCATCGGAGGCAGGGGCTTGCCACAGACCACGCACCGTGGAAGCGTGTCCAGGTCAATCACGGTCGCGCCCCCACGAGGGGCTAAACGACAACGCGGGACCGCTTCCGGAACTGGCCGCGAGCTCCACGGACCATCCGATGCGCCCCGGTACTCCGCCGGCCGGGACTCCCGATCGAGCCTGCGAGCGCCCCAACGGGATGCGTGAGCGGTCCACGGGTCAACGAGCCAGTGCGCTTGCCTGCTTTGCTGGGCAGTTTCCGCCCCCTACCGGACATCCGTCCTTTCCTCGCCATGTCGCTCTACCTCCGAAGATGTTCGAATCGACCATTTCTCGTTGGGTCCCTGACTCATCAACCCGCTGAGGACGGCTAGCCCCCAGGAGTCGTTTTAGGCCTCCGAGGGTGCCGGGGATACGGAGATACCCGACCTCTCGAAAGGGCGACGGGGGCGCCCCGCCAGGCCTTGGTAATCAAGGGCTCCCGAGGACCGATTTTTCCAAAACGTCTACCGTCGGACTCACTTTGGCCCCATTCGCCCGGCGCTTCCAGGCTTTCTTCCGATCGAGCTCGGCCTTCCGCCGGTGCCACTCGCAATACTTGGCGTTCGGCCCCATCGAAGCGACCCGCTTCAGACACCGTGCCCCCGTCGTTTCATCCCGCCACTGGCATATCCGCGTCCGGGCTCGCTCGCCGAACTGGACATGACGGCGGTAAGCCTCGGCAAAGTCAGGATCGTACACGGACGGGTCGTAAGCGGCCGATTCCAGAATGGGGAGCACATACCCCTCGAAGGCGGGACACCTTCCGCCCGGCGTTTGGAAGACCACGCACGTTTGCCCGAAGGCCTTTCCGCACGCCGGTTCCAAACAGACATGCTGTGCGCCGCCCAGGACGTCGTGATGCCCGGCCACCAACGCCCGGACCAACTTCCGCACCCGGGCCAGGATCGTCCCATCCCGAATGCCGGCCGTCTCGCGCGCGTCTTGACGCCCGGGCGAGGAGCCGTCCATTAGAGGCCTCCCTGGTCCCCGCCGACGTCGTTCCCCCCGCCGCCGATGCCGCCACCCGCCCCAGCATCAGGGGCACCGCCTCCGGTTCCGTCCCCACTCGCTCCGTCACCCTGTCCGTCGCCGTAGGCGCCAGTGTCTCCTTGCCCTGCTACCCCCAAAGGATCTCCTTGCGCGGTCCCGCTATACCCAGGACCGCCGCCGACTTGCGTGTTTGGCGCCTCTGCCTGTCCGCTGCCACTCCCACCGCCACTGCCTGCCCCCGCCGGGGCCGTGCTGTAGCCCGTGTCGATGCCTAATGCTGCCGGGCTCTGAGGGATCTGCGTGCCGATCGGGGAACCCTGCCAAGACCCCGGAGGGGCTGGCGCATTCTGCGGGAGCAGATTCAGCATCCCGAAGGCAAGCGGGCCAAGCGGTCCCATGAGCGCGGATAGCCCCGCTTTGAGTGCCTGCGGGACCTGGCCGAGATTCCCGTAGGTCGCCATGTTCGAGGTCGGGGCCCCGAACGCCGCCACGTTCCCACCTTGGCCTCCACCGCCTCCCGTGTTGAGAGTGCTGAACGCTGCTCCGGTCCCGAGCCCCCCGGTGTTGCCAATGCCGCCTCCACCCCCCGTGAGGCTCCCGGATCTTGCGCCAGGAAGCGTGGAGGGCAGCCCATAGCCAAACGCTTGGGACGCCTGCGGGCCCCCCGAGAGGAGCTGGATTGCGAGTTGGGGATTCTGGATCAAGGACTGGAGGAGTCCTGGTTGCGACTGAAGCATCTGGCCGAGCGTGAAGGCGGACAGAGGGAGATTCGAGGTCCCGCCAGCGCCGGGGGTCGTGAACACGCTCGGGCGTCCATACCCCGTCCCGGGCTGAATCCCGGTGAGCATCCCGGTGGTGCCACTGCCGGTCCCGCTCAACATCGCGGCGATCTGAGCGCTTAGGAGGCCGGGGGTTCCTGAACCGACGGCCGGAGTGTAGAGGCCGCCTGGTGTTGCGAAGGTCGTCCCTGTATTCCCGCCGCCCATGCCCGGTACCCTCCCCTTGTGCCGGAGGAGCAGGGGCGGCGGCGATCCGTCCCGCTCTCGCTACAGACGCTTTGTGTCCAGTCGGTGCTCTAACGCTCTAACCGCCTCACGGCTTGCTACCTAGCGCTAGGCTATGCGTTGAAGTAATCATGCCATAGAGACGAGGAATTGGCAAGCGGGCTCCATGAGACGACCCCGGAGAGGAGAGGGGACCCGCTCGGCCATGTTCGCGAATCGAACTTAGGCAAGGAGCCCCTATCCGTTGGGCGATTCGCCCCTAGTCGGGGCTCGTACCCTCCGTGCGTCCGTGGGGGCCGTGTGGTGGACTCGATCAAGCGAGAAGGACCTGCTGTCGTGGCGGCGCTAAAATCCTCCCCCCGCTACCACCTGTACGGCAAGGAAAACCCGCTCCAGCGCATGGCTGGGGTGGGTTTTCTGCTGCCCGGGCGTCGGACAGGAATTGCTCGCATTTGTTGGGAATTAGCGGCATTTCGAGGCCGAGGCGTGCGAGGGCACGCCTGGTTGTCGCTGTCCACTCAACGCCTGGGTGGTTCATGACTCCGTTATCGCAAGAGCAAGAGGGTGGATCGAACGCAAACGGCGACAACGAGTAACGATGCCCAGAGCGCCACGGATGTGTGAACAATCAGTCCAAGCATGCGAGGGTCAGCGTCGTTGTGAACGAGAAAACTGAAATATCTCGCGCATTGGAAACAAAGACCTCATCGAGGTCACGGCGTTGCGAATCTGTTATTAGTGCCTGAATTCCATACACGCGCCCTCGCGGCACGTGTCGAAAGTCCTGAGAGAGTTGGGCGCGAGCGGCTATTCGACGGATCTCTTCGGATTTCACTGCGGCCAATGAGTAGTGGGCTCGATCGAGACCTTGGGCCACGCCTTCAACATGATTGTGCCGAACGTCGTCCTTCCGTAGCTGTCATTCTAATTCAAGAGCAATGTCATAGAACGCTTTCCTCAAGAACGCTGCTTGGTTCATGTTGTAGGTCTCTGTCATTGAATACCGGTAATTGGCTACTGACATAACGATCGCAGTTAGCACAAGCAGCCCTGTGAACTCAGCAAGATATATGGCCTCGTAGGAACCACGGAAGCGAGACCCCACTCCCAAGTACTCTAATGCGTAACCTGGAATCCAATGAGATACGAGTCGCATTGGAACGGCCGTTGCAACTACGGCAACGACGAATGTGGCTGATGCAATAAGGACGGGTAAAGATTCGCGCAGGTGTTCAAATGCGACAAGAAGGTCGCGTCGAACGCGGTCTCGTGGAGATGAGGGTAGGCGATAAAATGGCACGATGTACGCTTTGGACCGCTAGGGGCTATGTCCTTGAACCGACGTAGCGACGGGCTTCGGTGCTGTCTTCCCCGGCGACGACTCGGGAGCGGGCTCCGCGATCACCACTGTATTCGAGCGTGGCCGAGACGCAGTGACGCTAAACGATCGCACTGATGGGCGAGGATTGGCTCCCGAACAGCGTCGCCGTGAATCGCAAGGTGATCCAGACGTTTCTCGACGAGCAGGTCGCGCGGGCGCTCATCGCCAAGCCGCTCGCCTTCGAGGCGCTCTTGTCGGAATTCGAGGGAGCAGTGGGGGAAGATGTTCGGTATGTGCCCAACCTGTTCATCGGTGGCAAGGCGTTCGCGGGGCTCTACGGCGACGCGATGGTGTTCAAACTCGACGGGCCAACGCATGCACGGACTCTGGCGCTTTCGCGAACGCCGTTGTTCGATCCATCCGGGCGCGGCCGATCCATGAAGGCGTGGGTCCAGGTTCCTCTCCGACACACGACTAAATGGCCAACGTTAACACGTGAGGCGCTGCGAGCCATCTCCGAGCAGTAACCGGGGCGCGGTGCCGCATGTGTAATGAGATTGCCAGTAAGTTTGATCTTGGCCACTTATCCTTCGGAATCGGGGGAAGCAAATAAGCGTACCCGTCGTGCGCGGAGACGCCTCTCGCTCATCACGATGAGTTAGGTTTCTATTTCACCAGTCAGGTAGATGCGGCGAAACCCTCAGCGGAGCTCAACTGCCTCCGCTGTTTACTGAGGGCGAGTCCCGCCTCTACCTCGCAGCACCGATACCGACCCTCGCGCAACTTCACATGCGAGAGCGTTGGTCTTAGGAGTAAATTGCCCTCAACCACGTTCGTCAACTCGCGGACGAACGCTGCCCTTGTCGTCGTCGATAACCTACGATTGCGCTGACGGCAAGTGCCACACCGATGGCTAAAGGTATGCCAACAAGCAAACGCTCAATGGAACCGCTTCCCGCGTCGGGGTCGATTCCAAATCGCTCTTCGATCCAGTCCTGAGGCAGGATCGCAAACAAGACGCCCACGGCTGTTGCAATCGCCGAAGCAGCTGCCTGAGTCTGTACCGACAGCCATTTCCTCATATCAATCCCTCCTTAAACTCGTCTCGTTGAATCTAGTACGCTCGTCCTGCTTATCCCGCATACGCATACTGGCCGCATACTGGCTAGTGTTCTGGCCGGTGCGGTTGAGCAAGATTTTCGCTGAAGGCCCGCTGAAGGGCGCGCTTTCCCAGTAGGCTCTGCCCTTCGCTTGACATTGCTACCATGGCAGCGGGGCTACTGGCGGTTCCGGTGTGTAATGCTTGCCCGCCTTGAACACGTGGCGCACACGCCGCGTTGCTGAAATGTCCTCGAGTGGGTGCCCTTCAAGAAGTACAATATCCGCTTCCTTTCCTCGCGTGAGGGTCCCAAGTGTATCCGCCCATCCCATGAGCTCCGCGCAACTGATCGTGGCCGCCCGTAAGGCCTGCTCGGGGCTCAGGCCTACTTGCACCATGAGTTCAAGCTCCAGAGCGAGCTCGTGATGGAACACGCGTGGAGCCCCGGTATCGGTTCCGGTTGCGAACTTGACGCCAGCTCGGGCAGCATTCATGAAGTACTCTATCTTCCGATCCCACACGCGCCTGGCGATATCCACGAGTCCAGGATCAAGGCCGATCTCACGACCTTCTTGGGAGAGTTTCCAATACGCAGCAAATGTCGGCACAATATAGACGCCGCGGGCGATCAGGAGATCGACCACGTCATTGGGCAGTTCTGTCGCGTGTTCGATCGAACGCACGCCAGCCTTCACCGCAGCGCGTGTCGCCACAGCGGGATGTGAGTGGACGGTTACCCACCGTCCAGCCTTGCGGGCCTCGTCAACCGCGGCCTCTAACTCCTCCTCCGTGTATTCCATAGCGAATGGGTCCTCGGTCGCCTGCATTACACCACCGCTAGCAATCAGCTTGATTCCGTCAGCGCCTGCGGCGATTTGCTCGCGGACGGCACGCCGGAGCGCTTCAACGCCATCTACTGATTCACTGAGCCCGCTACCATGCCCACCACTGTGACCAAGCCAGCGGCCGCACGCTAGCATTCTCGGACCCGGGACGAGGCCAAGGTTAATTGCCTTCTTGAGCTGCAGATCGATGTGGGCGTGTCCGCCGATGTCCCGCCACATCGTGATCCCGGCGTGTAGCGCATTCCTAGCGAAGGCAGTTGCCTGGATCGCCTTGAGCGTGTGAGGTTGCGCGTTGACGGGCGCCGTGTCCATGGTGTGCATATATGCAGTAATGTGCCCGTGCATCTGCCCCATACCAGGAATCGCGGTCAGTCCCTCAGCATCCAGGACATTACTTCCGTGTCGTCTCGGAGGTAGCGTGTGGATCGCCGCGATCTTCGTTCCCTCGATCTCGATCGCCCCACACTCGATCACAGGGTCCTCCATTGAAATGATGCGGCAGTTGCTGATTGTCAGCACCTTGATCACCTCTGTCGTTCATCAACGAGTGGCAAAGCGCGGGTCGAGGGCGTCGTGCAACCAGTCGCCGACGAGATTTGTCGCCAAGACGGTCAACATGATCGCCGCACCGGGGAAGGTCGCAAGCCACCAGGCGACTGACATGTACTGGGCACCGTCCGTCAGCATCCCGCCCCAACTCGTGAGGTTAGCGGGCACGCCAAGACCGAGAAACGTCAGGGCCGCCTCGGTCGTAATCATCCCGCCGAGCGAGAAGCTCGCGATCGTTAGCGTGGACGGCAATATGTTCGGGAGGACGTGGTGCTGCAAGATCCGTTGGTGCGAGGCACCCAGAGCCCGAGCCGCTTCGACGAAGTCTCGCTGACGAATTCCGAGGACGCGGCTTCGGGCCACTCGCGCGTACCCTACCCAGCCCGAAAAGGCGAGTACCGCGATCAAATTCCTAACCCCAGCGCCCAGGACGGCGACAATCGCTAGACTTAGGAGAATTGAAGGGAATGCGAGTTGAACGTCCGTGATGCGCATCAGCAAATCGTCCCAAGCGCGACCGTAATAGCCACTGAATATTCCAACCAAGGTTCCGAGTGTCGCAGACAGCACGACCGCGCTGACCCCGACGAAGAGTGAAACGCGAGCACCGTAAATGACGCGGCTGAGGATGTCCCGGCCCAACTGATCTGTCCCGAGCCAATAGATGTGCCCTGCGCTCATAGAGAGTGGCGGGGCGAGGCGGTTCACAATGTCTTGGTTCCCTGGGTCCATCGGAGCGATTTTCGAGGCGAGCAGGGCCAATGCACACGCGGCTCCGAGCAGGACTAGACCGATACTCGCTCCAGGATCGCTCAGCGCCCATCGAGAGCTTGCGGGTTTCCTCGAAGGGCGAACCGTCTGCGATCGGACAGGGAGTCGCAGCGCCATTAGCTGTATCGGATCCGAGGGTCTAGCCACGCATATAGCAAATCTGTCACTAGCGTCGCTAGCACGAAGACCGTTGCCGCGAACAGCACGGTCGCTTGTACTACTGGGAAATCGCGGGCAAAGATCGCTTGGACAGCGAGTCGACCCATCCCAGGCCAAGAAAACACGGTCTCCGCGACTGCCGCGCCCCCGAGGAGCGTCCCCAGTTCAAGCCCAATCCAGGTTACAAGGGGCAGAGATGCATTCCGTAGCGCGTGCCGGCCGATGACGACGGTCTCACGAAGTCCCTTCGCCCTCGCGGTGCGCAGGTAGTCTTCCGCCACCACATCGAGGACCGACGCCCGTGTCAGGCGCGTAATCCCTGCGGACGAAAACACGCCAAGCACGGTGGCGGGCAGGACTAAGTGTCGCACGCCGCCGATTCCGCCGGTTGGAAGCCATCGGAGAAACACCCCGAACACGAGGATCGCGAGGAGCCCCAACCAGAAGGTGGGCATCGATTGGCCGATGATCGAGAATAGCAGGGCGCCACGATCGACGGTGGTTCGTCGATGTAGGGCGGCCAGAACTCCGAGCGGGATGGCGAGCCCGACTGCGAGGCTCAGCGCGGTGAGGGCAAGTTCGGCAGTGGCGGGCACGCGTTCGAGCACGAGGGCGAGTGCGGGTACGTCTTGCCGCACCGAGAGTCCAAGGTCTCCATGAAGCGCGCCGCGGACGAACATCGTGTATTGGAACCATAGTGGTCGGTCCAAACCGAACGCGTGCCGCATTGCTGTAATCTGCGCCTGACTCGCCTGGAACGGAAGCAGCAGAGCGACCGGATCGCCAATGACGTGTGTCAACAAGAAGACGAGGACGGAGATCCCCACCAGCACAAAGACAGCCTGCAAGAGTCGTCGAGCGATGTAGCGCTGCACGTTCCGCGATGCTCCTTAGACGTGGTCCGTTACTTTACCGTTGTCTTTGCCAACCACAAGGTCTCATCGGCTCTCGGGGTCCAGTTCAACCGCTTGTTCACACCATAAATGCCCTGCTGTGTATACATGAAGATGATCGGCGCTTCGTCGTAGATCAATGACTGAATCTCACGATATTGTTGGGCGCGGCCGGCAGGGTCCAGTGTCGACTTGGCCTTCATGTACCGTGCTTGAATTGCTTGGTTGCAGTACCATGAGTCCCAAACGCCACAGGACACGTTTTCGAGTGCATCGCCTGCGTCTAGTGCAGCGGATGCTGAACCGATCAAGAAAATAGGGCCGAGCTGGTGCTTGAAGTACATATTGACGTAATTGCCCCATTCGAAGTACTTGAGATCGGCATTGACGCCGACAGCTTTGAGATAGCCTACGACGGCCTGCGATACTTCCGCGTCGGCAAGGTAGCGACCTCGAGGCGATTGGAAGACAATCGGGAATCCGTTAGGGTAGCCTGCTTGCGACAACAGCTGTTTTGCTTTGGCGGGATCGTAGGAGTACGGTTTCAGCAGCGGGTTAAATCCAAGATACGGCGCGGGCACGAGTGTCGATTCAACGGTGCCGAACCCGCCCAGCAATTTCTTGACGATCGTGTCCTTGTCGACTGCGTAGTTCAGGGCTTGCCGTACACGTTTGTCACGCAGTGGCCCGGTTCCGGTATCAAGCATGATGTTGATGGAACGCGTGCCCTGCGTAGTCTCCACTTGAACCTGCGGATTGCCCTGGATGCTCGGCGCGAGGTCCGGCGGAAAATCGGTAGTAATATCGGCTTCCCCGGTCCTCAAGGCGGCCACCCGCGCAGCGGGGTCCGGAATAAGTCGAAACACAAGCGTCTGAATGCTGGGAGTACCGCCCCAGTATGCGGTGTTAGCCACCAAGGTCACACGATCGTCCTTGACCCAAGACTGAAACCGATATGGGCCCGTCCCCACAGGGTGGGTTGCAACGTAACTCGCGCCCTGGGTCTGATAGTAGCGCGGCGGCATAATGCCAACCAGCGTCAGATTAAAGAGCAGCAACGGCATGGGGTCTGCCGTGGTGACTTGCACAGTGTAGGGGTCCACGATGCGGACATCCTTGACCCCATTCAGCAAGTAGTTCTGCGCGGATTCTTTGAGCAAGTCGCGGTCGAACGTGAATTTTACCGCTGTCGCATCGAACGGCTCGCCATTGTGAAAGCGCACACCTTTGCGCAGCGAGAACTCCCACGTCGTGGGATTGATTATCTTGTACCCTGTTGCCAACATGGGAGTGATCTTCCCACTTTCGCTTCGCATGAACAGAGGGTCGTAGATGTGCAAAGTAACATTGTACCCTGAGCGGGAGATCTCCTGAAACGCGTCGAGGCTTGCTGGTTCCGTCCCTTGCGCCACCGTTACAGCGCCAGTGGCTGCAAGCGAGGGTATGCCCGTTGCCGTAGGCATCGCGCCAGCTACGGCGATCACGAGAAACAGCAGCACCTTGCGTATCGGCATTGCATCCCCTCCCTGTCCTGGAACTCTGTGCTCCTGAACCGTCAATTGGCACTCGGTCGTAAGATTGCCGATTGTTGACAATCATACACTATGATGATATGAAGTGGAATATCCGAGGGGGGAACTGTCGATGAGCGCGTCTGTCGCCGTCCCATCTGTCCGAAAGCTGTCGAGGCGTTCTCTGGTGGACGGAGTGCGCGACTCAATCATCGACGCCGTCATCACCGGCCAGCTCGGCCCCGGCGACAGAGTTATCGAGGCGAATTTGTCTCGTGACTTGGGCGTCAGTCGCGGGCCTGTCCGCGAGGCATTTCGCGAGCTTGCCGAGCAAGGGCTCTTGGTGCTGGCCCCTCATCGAGGCGCGACCGTTCCCGTGCTCACGGAGCGGGATGCGTACGAGATATATAGCATCATGATGTTCACGGAACGACTCGCCCTGCGGCTTGTAAAAGATCATCTATCTGATGCCCTCTTACTGCGGTTCAAAGAGGCTCTGCAAGCGATGCGCACCGCCGCGGAACGTGGCGATGCCGCAGGAGTTGCTCACGCGGATTTGGCATTCAACGATGCTCTGTACGCATTCGCGGGGCATCGGCGCTTGCAGCGGTTATGGCAAGGTTTGAAGTTCCAATGCTACCTCTTGGTCAGAGAATACGCGGACCGCACTTACGCGTCACTGCCAGCGATTGTGGAACACCATGCGACAATCGCCGACCTGCTCGAGCACGCTCGTTGGGATCAATTGCGCAAGTATCTTGAGAACAACGCCGATCGCGTCGACGCGCGATTACTCGAACTATTGAAGCCTACAGAGCCGTCGCGCCGTGAAGCGTAGCACTGTACGTATCGTGCTTCGCAATACCGGCTGAACAGTAGAGGCGACCCTACAAGGCGCTGGTGTCGTGGAGGTTATATGCCTGTCGCGAGAGCGAGGATACCTCTCTAAGATTGCTGCCTGGTGTGTCTGCCGGGCGAGCGCACTCGAGTAGTCTAAAGGAGGAAGGGGACCATGCGGCGAGCGCTTGCGGTTTGGTTGGCGGCGATGATGTGCGTTGGCACATTGGGGGTACAGTTAACGAGCGCTCAAGTAGGTTCACAAGTAGTTGTCGACCAGGGGACCGATGTGGAAAGCATGGACCCGATGTTCACGCAAGCCCGCTTCAGCGACAACGTCATGCTCACCATGTTCGAGACCCTAGTGACTCGCGATAGCCAGATGCGTTATCAACCGAGGCTAGCAGAGAGCTGGCGAATCATCAGTCCAACTGTGTGGCAGTTCAGGTTGCGGAAAGGCGTGCGCTTTCACGATGGAGAGCCATTTAACGCGGAGGCAGTTAAGTACACTATCAACCGCCTGTACGATCCGGCGCTGAAGGCGCCGAGTTTTCTCAAGGGATTCGTCAAATACGACCACATTGACATCGTAGACGACTATACTCTGAACATTGTCATGAAAGAGACGTCACCGCTTGTGCTGGAGTGGCTTGTCTATTTTTACATGATGGCGCCTAAGTACTACAGTGGGGTGACGGAGGCGCAGGCGTCCCTCCGACCGGTCGGAACGGGGCCGTACGTCTTTAAGGAATGGATCCACGACGATCATGTGACTGTGACGGCTAATCCAACCTATTGGGGACCCAAACCGAAGATTCAGACGCTTGTGTTTCGCCCGGTCCCCGAAGCCGGCACCCGCATCGCGGACTTGCTGTCGGGTGCGGCTGATATCATCACCAACGTGCCTCCCGATCAGATAAACCGCATCAACAACAGCTCCAACGCAGCGGTGAAGACAGTTGAGGGAGGGCGGGACATTTTCATTGGAATGCGAACGGATCGCCCACCGTTTAACGATACTCGCGTGCGCCAGGCAATGAACTATGCGGTGGACGTGGATGCCATCTTGAAATCCATCCTGAGCGGCCGGGGTCGTCGAATGGCAACTCTTGTCAATGCGTATGCTGATCCTGCGGTGAAACCGTACCCGTACGATCCAAACAAGGCGAAGTCACTGCTGGCCGAGGCTGGCTGGAAGCTCCAGAATAATGTTCTCATGAAGAACGGACAGCCGTTTAGCGTCACGATGGACACCCCTGTGGGACGCTACATCAGCGACAAGGAGATCGCAGAGGCGACCGCATCGTACTTGCAGGCCATCGGTGTTCAAGTCAAAGTGAATCCGCTGGCGTGGCCAGTGTATTCGAAGAAGATGTTCGAGGATGTCAACCCCGCGGACATGTACTTACTAGGACTCGGGTCTTCCTTTGACGGTCAGGATGAGATTCGGTACGTTGAGAAGGACTTCGGTTATAACCCGACCTATTGGAACAACGCAGAGTTTGAGAAGCAGTACGACCTCCTCAATCACACAGTCGATCCAAAACAACGGACGCCGATCTTGTACAAGTTGCAGGAGATCGCTCATGATGATGCTCCGCTCATTTTTCTTTACAAACAGACGGATTTTTACGGTGTCAACAAGCGGCTCAACTGGGCGCCGCGCGCTGACGAACTCATTATTCTGGAGAATGCCTCTGTGAAGTAAGGACGCGCGGGTTCGATGGGTTCTCTAATCGATGCCTGTTGATTGCGTGCCAGTCCGCGAGGGTCTTGTGGGAGGACGCGAGTGACGGTTGTGTCGAGCGGACAACCAGGGGTAAAGACTTATGGCACCCTTGCGTTTGCGCATCCTGTCCTCACAGCCTTTTCATGGCCCTATGTCTCGATCCGGGGGGACAGAGCTGGTCCCACGGTTTGTGTGACCGCCGGAATGCACGGATCGGAGTATGCGGGGATCGAAGCGGCTCTGCGTCTTGCGAACGAGTTAGAACCCGGGCGGCTGGCCGGGCACGTGATTGTCCTCCCGATCATCAACCAACTGGCGTTTTGGGACCGAGTTGCGGGCGTGGTGCCCGCAGACGGAAAGAACCTCAGTCGCGTCTTTCCGGGACGCCGGGATGGGACGGCGACAGAGGTGATGGCTGCATATTTGTTTGACGAAGTTTTTGCCAGGTGTGACGCGCTCATCGATCTGCACGGTGGGGATGTTATGGAACGCTTGATGCCGTTTACGATCTATCAAGAGACGGATGACCCGGTTCTTGACGCCAAGTCGCGTGCGCTGGCAGCCAGCTACGGGCTTCCCCTGGCAGTGCGTCGCTCGAAGGAAGTGTTACGACGTCCCGTGCCCGGCTACATGCAGGCGGCTGCGGGCATGCGCGGCATCCCCGCGATCGTGGCAGAGGCGGGAGGAGAGGACCAAGCAAAGCCGTCAGATGTCGACGTGCATTTGCGAGGGTTGCGCAACAGCCTCACCCACCTCGGTGTCATCTCCGGCGGGAGTGTTTCGCCAGCTCCTTTGCGCCTCGTCGAGTTCACGTTAGTGTCAGCGAGCCGGGAGGGACTCTTTTCATCGTCGGTTGATCTTGGCGATCAGGTTCGGTCTGGGCAACTCATCGGTCAGTTGCGAGATCTGTGGGGACGTCATCTGGAAGACGTCATTGCTCCGGTCGACGCGACAGTACTATTCTTCAGCACGAGCATGGCGGCGAAGCAAGGCCAATTGTTGTTTGGGCTCGGAGCACCGGTGTCCGCGGGCTAGCGCGTGGCGTCATTTGTCGCGCGTCGCCTGCTCGATTCGCTGATGGTTCTTGTTGGCGTGAGTTTCATCGCATTCGCGATCCTGTTTCTCTCTGGGGACCCGACGTATCTCATGATTCCTGAGAACTATACGCGCGACCAAATCGCAGAATTTCGGCATCAAATGGGCTTCGATCGCCCTTGGTACGTGCAATACGGAGATTTCCTAGGTCATGCAGCACACGGCGACTTTGGGGTGTCATTGCGTAGTCAGATCCCAGCTTTGCCACTGGTCTTGGAGCGGATGCCTGCCACACTGGAATTGGCGGTCACTGCGATGGTGCTCTCGCTCGTCGTGTCACTTCCACTAGGCGTACAGGCGGCAACGCACCGTGGGACATTGATTGACACCAGCAGCATGGTTGGAGGCTTGCTTGGGCAGTCCACGCCTGGGTTTTGGTTGGGCCTCATCCTCATCCTTGTCTTCGGCGTAGAACTCCGGTGGCTTCCCGTTTCTGGTCGTGGCGGGTTGACTCATTTGGTACTCCCAGGTTTCACGCTTGCAATGTACTCTATGGGGCGCACAGCGCGAGTCGTTCGAGCATCAATGCTTGACGCCCTTGGGAATGATTTCATCAGAACTGCACGAGCGAAGGGAATGCCAAACAGAATAGTAGTGTATCGCCACGCATTGCGCAACGCTCTCTTGCCGATCGTAACCTTGGTTGGACTTGATTTCGGCGTTCTGCTCGGAGGCGCAATCATCACCGAGACCGTGTTTGCGTGGCCCGGTGTCGGGCGGCTGGTTGTCAACGCGATCTATGAAAAGGATTTTCCGATCGTCGAGACCGCAGTCATCGTCATCGCCACCGTGTTTGTGCTTTTGAACCTTTGCGTGGACGTCGCCTACGGCTATCTTGATCCTCGCGTGCGGTACGAGTGATCCTGTGTCGACTCCTGCGATTCGCAATCTCTGCCGCTCCCCGGGCGCTATTGTGGGCGCCTTTCTATTGTCGGTTGTCGTCTGCGCCGCGATCATGGCGCCATGGCTTGCGCCCGCGTCGCCCACTCTTGTCCACGTACAGGATCGGTTGTTGGCACCGTTGACCGTGCAAGATGGAATGCGGCACTGGCTGGGGACGGATGCGCTGGGACGCGACGTCTTGAGCCGGTTACTGGTTGGCGCACGGATCTCGTTATTCGTCGGCCTTACTGCAGTGGCCATTGGGGGTAGCCTTGGAACTGCGATTGGGCTTGTCAGTGGCTACCACGGGAGCTGGACCGATCGCGTGATCATGCGCTTTGGTGACATGCAACTTGCGTTCCCCTTCATCTTGTTGGCGCTAGCGGTGATGGCCGTGCTCGGTCCCGGTCTCGGCAACATCATCGGCGTGCTGGGGGTAACGAGTTGGGTCACCTATGCGCGTGTGGTCCGTGCGGAAGTGTTGTCTGTGAGAGAGCGTGAATACGTGCAGTCCGCACGTGCGATGGGAGCGTCGGTAGGTCGGATCTTGCTCGTTCATGCGCTACCCAATGTCATCAGCACCGCCATTGTAGTAGCAACGTTCTCCGTGGCGAGCACAATCCTATCGGAGGCCGGCCTAAGTTTTCTTGGACTAGGTGTCGGAGCAGGAACACCTACTTGGGGGTCCATGCTTGCCGACGCTCGCGAATACGTGACGGATGCCTGGTGGTTGACGACCTTCCCGGGGCTAGCGATCCTGACAACGGTTCTAGGAGTGAATCTGGTCGGGGACTGGCTTCGTGACTATCTCGACCCCCGGCTTCGGTAGCACGATGTTCCTCGTTTGGGGCGACCGTGCAATCTGCGCGTCCTGGCGTCTGCCCGAGGGCCTCACGCGGGGACAGGATGGGCGTGCGTGAACATATCGCAACAAGAGATCGAAACCCTGACCAAAGCCTAATGGTGCCAGAGAGGAGGCATGGTAGTGAAAAACGATGTCAGGAAGAGTGCGGACAGCATTCTCAACTCACTCCGGTGGCGGTTGGTGGGCCCGTTCCGCGGCGGCCGTGTCGTTGCCGTTGCTGGCGACCCCGAACGTCGCCAAGTATTCTACTTCGGATCAACCGGGGGCGGCGTCTGGACTACGGACGACGCGGGGTGGACATGGCGGAACATTTCAGACGGGTACTTTCGGACGGCGTCAGTTGGGGCACTCGTTGTCTCAGATGCCGATCCGAACGTGATCTATGCGGGAATGGGCGAGTCGTGCATTCGTGGTAACGTGGCCGACGGCGATGGAGTCTATCGGTCGAGCGATCGGGGGCGAACCTGGCAGGCTGTAGGTCTTGCCGATACCCGGCACATCGCTCGGATTCGGGTCCACCCGCGAAATCCCGATCTCGTTTATGTTGCGGCTCTGGGTCACGTGTATGATCCCAACCCGGATCGTGGCGTGTTCCGGTCCACGAACGGGGGAAAGACATGGCAGCGCGCCCTGTTCCGAAGCGACCGTGCGGGTGCGTGTGACCTGAGCATGGATCCAACGAATCCGCGCATCCTCTACGCTGCGATCTGGGAAAGCTACCGCACCCCTTGGGCGCTTGCAAGCGGCGGACCAGGGAGCGGTTTGTTCAAGACGACGGACGGTGGTGATACGTGGACTGAACTAACGGACAATCCTGGCTTCCCCGGCGGGATAAAGGGTCGCATCGGGGTCGCGGTCTCTCCTGCGCGTCCCGATCGAGTGTGGGCAATCGTTGAGGCGGAAGAAGGGGGGATCTTTCGCTCTGATGATGCGGGCGCGACCTGGGAGCGTCTCAACAGCGAGCGAGAGCCACGACAGCGGCCCTTTTACTACAGTCACATTTTCGCTGATCCAACCGATGCCGAAACGGCGTACATTGCGAACCTTGATCTCTGGAAGTCCGTCGACGGTGGACGGACCTTTTCGAAGAAGTCGCTCCCACACCCCGATCACCATGATCTCTGGATCGATCCACGAGATCCACAGCGGATGATAAATGGTAGCGACGGTGGCGCGAGCGCCTCTCTCAATGGCGGCGAGTCATGGTCGACGTTGTACAATCAGCCCACGGCCGAAATGTATCATGTGACGACAGATAATCGATTCCCATATCGAATCTACGGCGCCCAACAGGATAACTCGACCATTTCGATTCCAAGCGCATCTCACCTTGGCGCTATTCTGCCAAACACTTATCATGATGTCGGCGGCAGTGAATCCGGCTACATCGCCGTACGGCCCGACGATCCGAACATCATTTACGGCGGCATTTTCCAGGGCATGCTCACTCGATACGATCATCGGGCAAGCGAAGTACGAGACATCACGATATGGCCTCAGAATCTAGCGGGCTGGGGCGCTGAACGCCTGAAGTACCGATTTCAGTGGACGTTTCCAATTGTTATCTCTCCCCATGACCCTAACGTCCTGTATGCGACAGGAAATCTTGTCTTTCGCACGACTAACGAAGGCGCGAGCTGGGACATTATCAGTCCCGACCTGACGCGCAATGATCGCAGCAAGCTCGGGCCGTCGGGGGGGCCGGTTACACGGGATAATGTGGGCACCGAGTACTATTGCACGATCTTCGCGTTCTGCGAATCTCCCAAAACCCCGGGAGTGCTCTGGGCCGGATCCGATGATGGCTTGGTCCACGTGTCGAAAGACAACGGAAAGACATGGAACAAGGTGACCCCTGATGAGCTCCCCGAGTGGGCGCTGGTCAGCATTATCGAAGCATCGCCACACGACCCTGCGGTGGCGTACGTAGCGGCAACCCGCTACAAGCTTGGGGATTTGCGACCGTATCTGTTCAGGACGACCGACTACGGCAAGACATGGACGCGCATAGTCGAGGGCATTCCGGAGAATCGTCTCACCCGAGTGATTCGGGAGGACCCTGTCCGTAAAGGACTGCTCTATGCTGGTACCGAGGCTGGCGTATTTTTTAGCTTGGATAACGGTGGACACTGGGAACCAATTGGGAACGGTCTCCCAGTGGTGTCCATCCACGATCTGGTAGTCAAGGACCACGAATTGGTGCTTGCAACACACGGTCGGTCCTTCTGGGTATTAGATGACGTGTCACCTCTGCGCCAACTCTCCGACGAGATACGGCGGGCTGAGGCGCATTTGTTTACCCCGCGGCCTACGGTTCGTTCCAACGTGCGCTCGCTGTCGTTCCGCAAGGGCGGGTCCCGTGTATATGCGCGGGCTGGAGGACTGGGGCTCACGGCACAGGCGACTAGCACTGGTGCCGCGATATTGTTGGACGCCGGAGAGAATCCGCCTAACGGTGTGCTAGTTCATTACTGTTTCCGCGAGCGGCCGACGGGGGAAGTGAAACTCGCATTTCTCGATGCTCAGGGACATGTGTTGCGAGAGTATTCCAGCAACGTGATCGCTCAGGAGCAGCACTCCGGAAGGAGCTACTCGCTTACCGAGTCAGAGCAGCCTCTCGTTGTGCCGGCGGAGAAAGGGGCGAATCGATTCGTCTGGAACATGCGGCTAACCGGCGCGGCAGAAGTGCCAGGAGCTGCTCTCTGGTTTGGATTCCTCGGTGGACCGCGTGTGCTTCCTGGTTCCTACCGCGTGCGACTCACCGTTGGAAAAAGCACGCTCACGCAGTCGTTTGAGATCCGGAAGGATCCTCGGACCGTGACGACGGATGCAGACCTTAAAGCGCAGTTTGACTTTCTGCTCGCGGTCCGCGACAAGATTACGGAAGTCCATGAAGCCGTCCTTGATGTTCGCGACATCCGCGATCAGGTACAACAGTGGGTGTCGCGGACAGAAGGTCTAACCGGCGGCGGGGCGCTGGCGGGTGCTGCCAAGGAGCTCAGCGCCCAATTGGACGGCATCGAGAATGAATTGATTCAGTGGCGCGCTCAGGCCTATGAGGACACGTTTCACTATCCGGTCCGATTGAACAACGAACTCGCAACAGTGGCCGATCTCGGGAACATGGCTGATGTTGCACCCACACGCCAGGCCCGCGAGTTATTTGCTGAGCTAACTGCGAGAGCTGATGAGCAATTGGTTCGATTGGCGGACGTGAAGCAACGAGATTGCGTAACGTTTAGCGACGGGCTCCGCGAGCTGGGAGTACCGCCAATTCGCGTCAGAGCGAGGCCCCGGACGAGGTGACGGAGCGGACCGCATTAGTTCTTGGACGGCGCGCCCAGCCAGCTGCGCACATTGTTCACTGTGCATGCTGGCGACCCGCCAGCCGGGCTAGTCGGAGAACCCTTGAACGCCTTATCCCGGGAGGGCATCAATCGGCTCACTAGTGTCCCCGAGCAGGCCCTGGAGCGCCGTCCGCGCCTCGTCGATATCGGCATGGAGGCCCCGCAACGGCATCTCAGGCGTTTCTTCCTAAATCTTTGCGGTATTCGTGGCTGCGCTGTATTCGTTGCGGTGGTCTTCCCGTGCGCAACGGTTGGGCAAGCCCCACGTCAAAGGCCAGACTGGGCGCGGTCATCGGCGCTGCGTTCACCCACGCGCCCGGCCGGGCCGCGCGGGTGACCCGGCCGTAGCGTTCGAGGAGGGTCCAGGACGCCCATGATGACGCAAGCACACCAGCCCCGGTGAGTAGATCCCGTACGTTGTGGAAGCGGCCAGCGCCCGCACCTGGAATCGGTATGCCGTGGCAGGAGGCGGGGAGTATCTGGACCGGTGTTTACGGCAGCGGTTTTGGCGGTACGGCTGCCCGAGTTCATCGAGATCGCCATGGCTCGGGCCGCAGGCGACAGGACCTGAGCGCGTCGCGCGACAACCCACGTTCACGCAGGAGGCCAAGAGACCCCTCAAAACGTGCACGCTTCGACACACCATTCAACGATAAGTCGCGCTAAGCGGGGGATCGAAGGGCTGCGGCATGGCGCGTCGCTCTTTCCAGCCAAGTGCCGGCGCAAGGTCCGGCAGTGTTCGTTGCCTGCGTTGGAGATTCGACCCTACGATATGGTCTTCGCCGACGAGCGTGGTCGCCGCTTCATCTCATACAGTCGGTGGTCAGCCGTTTGAAGCAGCTGGTCTGCAATATCGCCGTCCTCTGGCCACGATGCGATTCCCCAGCTGAACTGAACGTCGAGATGCCCGCCATGATCGACGTCCGTTGGAGCCAGGTCGAACGTCGCGAGGCGACTCAGCATGACCGTCGCCTTGACGGGCGTGGTGTTGCAGAGCAACAACACGAACTCATCGCCACCGTAGCGCGCGGCCACGTCCGTCTGCCGAAGATAGCCGCGCAGAATGTCGCCGACACTCGACAACACTTGATCCCCAATCGCGTGGCCATAGGCGTCGTTAATGGCCTTGAATCCGTCGAGATCTATGCTCACTACGCAAAGGGGGCTGTTCGACCGAGCCGAACGCTGGAGTTCGCTGTGCAGCCGATCCAGCAGCCCCCGCCGGTTTGCCAGGCCGGTCAACGCATCGGTCGTTGCCGCCTCCTGGGCACGCACGCGTTCTTCCATTTCCTGCTGCAACGCTCGACGCGCCTCTTCGGACGTGGCAACAGACCGCCGGTGGCTGTTACAGAGGAGTGTTGTGAATATCGCGGTAGCAAGAACTGGGAGGCCGTGGGCGAGCACCGCGACGTCATTACGGCCGTACACGTACACCCAGTTGGGTGCCACGTAGTTCAGAATCCCATGATGGAGAGCCGTCAGCACAAGCACGAACCATCCCAACCGCCAATCGGAATAGACCGTGACCAACGCCATTACCATGAAGAAATGGAAGTGCATCTCGATGGATCCTCCGCTCATGAACACAAACAAGTACGAATATACGGTGAGAGCAGCGTTCATGATGAGCCGCCACGCATAGTGGTTGCGAAGCCTATCCCAGACGACCGTGGGAACCGCGGCTGCGAGAAACCCGATCATTGACGCCGTCAAGGCTTCAGTGGAACTGAGGATGCGCCAGGAGAACGGTGAGGGCAGCCAAGCGCTGAGCCTGAGATACGAGTTGGTGAACGCCATCAGGACTGTGAATCCGAAGTGCCACCACAGAATCTTGATCATGAACAGATCGATGGTGCGATAGTTCATCGCCCGAGCGTAGCTGCGATTAATGTCGGAGGTCAAGTCTAGGGTCATACAAATCTCCTGCTGGAGACCCGAGCTCCGCTGCAAAGGCGCGTGCCGGTACGAGCCGCGCGCACCCCGTTTCGGTTGGACTCCGCCCGTGGCCCTTTTGCGCCCTAAAGCTACCAGCGATAGACGATATTGCTTTCGCCCCACGCGCAAGCCGCGTGCCTACAGTAGACTTTGCAACCCCCGGTCCCGCCAAGCCGGCAGGTGCTTTGACGTGACCGCGAGTCGCATCGGTGTGCGCTCTGACGCGAGCTTCTTGCCGGACGGCCAAACCGAGCTCCGGCGCGGCGATCGGCTCGCGGTCTTTGCTGCCCGCGCGCGAGGCCGCGGACCTCGATAGGCTCACTGCCGCGTTGGCGGGGGCGTCCGGCCGGGCCACAGAGCGCCACGCCGCAGGATCGCCACGCGAGCTGTCGGCCAACGAGGCGCCCCCTCGGCGTTGGTGGCCGGGGCCGTGGTGGTCAATCCGGATGTCGCACTCGGGTCAGGGGTAGCCGGGCGGCGGTTGCGCGACGCGCGCCTCGGGGCGGGGGTCCTCGTGACGGCCGTTCGCCGAGGTGAGTCCGTGTTTGTGCCGCGGGCGATGATTATTTCCTCGCCGGCGGCCGCGTCGTCATGGTCGTGAGGTCGGACCGGGCGAGAGACGTGCTTGAGTGGTTCCGCTGAGCCGGCGCCGTGTCGACGACGCTGGCGGGACGGGTGTTCGCGCGCGCGCGCACGGGGAAAAGCAGGAAGACGACCTGACGTGCGGACTTACGCCTCGCGTTTAATTTCCGTGCGTGGCAAACACCCCATCCCGAGCCGCGTCTTTCCCGTGGACACCCGGCATCAGCGGGGTGTGTTTGGCTTGCCGCTCGCGACTCGGACGTCTCGTACAGGTCGGGCGTCGTGCTGTCGGCGCGAGATCCCCAGGCAGCTCACGCACAGCGCGCGTGTCGCCTCGGGTATTAGGGCGCGTCTGGCTTGTGGCCGAACATCGGTTCCAACAATCGGGTGAATTCCATTGGAAAGATGAATTTAGCCGCCGGACTGGCTCCGAGCGACCTGAGGGTGTCGAGGTATTGCAGTCCCATCGTGTTGGCATCTACGGTGTGAGCGACCGTGAAGATTTTGTCGAGCGCCAACGAGAACCCCTCGGCTCGGAGAATCGCCGCCTGCCGTTCGCCCTCCGCCCGCAAGATCGCCGCCTGCTTCTCACCTTCAGCAATTGTGATGGCCGCCTGCTTGGTCCCGTCGGCCTCGGTCACGAGCGCGCGGCGAGTTCGCTCAGCCGACATCTGGCGGGTCATCGCGTCTTGGACGTCTTTGGGCGGAGTGACCTCGCGGATCTCCACCGTCGTGACCTTCACTCCCCACCGCTCGGTCACGTCGTCTAGTTTCGCCCGCATCTCCTGGTTGATTTGGTCCCGCTTGGCGAGGACGTCGTCGAGGCTGAGGTTGCCGATCACGGCCCGGAGTCCTGTCGTGGCGATTCCTTGGGCAGCGCCCGCGAAGTTGCCGACCTGGATGACCGTCAGCGCCGCATCAAACACCTTCCAGTAGATTAGAAAATCGATGGATATGGGGGCGTTATCGCGCGTGATGCATGTTTGTGCGGGGATCTCGAGGAAGGCCTCCCGCAAGTCAACGAGGACCGCCCGGTCGGTGATGGGAAAGAGAAACACTACACCCGGACCCTTCTGACCTAGGCTCCGCCCCAGACGGAATACGACATACCGCTGATACTCTCGAGCGATCTTGATCGAAGCGCGCAGCACGAGGACGACGATCACGGCGACCGCAACGAGAATCCCGAGGCCTGTGTGTATCAACGTAAGCCCCCTTTTGCCAGCGCCTCACCGAGCCTCATGCGAACTGGGCACAGTCCCCTTCAAAGCCTAGCAACGCCGACGTGCCGGAGTTTGATCCGTTGGACCGCGCAGTTCAGCGTAAGCATGACAGCACTTTAACGCCTACGCAAGGCTTCTCCCGGCCGCTTCAGCGGCCAATGAGGGAACGCGGGTCCTCTCGAAGCAAGGGCCACCGAACCTGCGGGCGCCGTCCGGCTCGCGCCGCGACCGGGAAACGGAGCTGGCGTCGCGTTGACTGTGTCCAAACTCGAACTCCTCAACAACCTCGGCGGCTTTGCCGACGGTGGCCGAGAGTATCTGACCGTTCTCGGAGAAGACCTGCGCACGCCCGTGTGAGACACCGATGCTCGTCTGCGCCGTCGGGGTACGCTCGGTAACGCCCTTCAAGGCAGGCCACCCGCGGTCGGGCTCGTCACCGACTCGATACGAGGGCATCCTCGGCGTGCACGCTTTCCGCGTCTTGATCATCAGTCGCTGGGGCTTCCCTCAGTTCCGTCCCCTTCTTCGACGCCACGCCCGCTCGTCCAGTGTTCACGTGCAATCGTCCCAGCGCAAGCTCTTCCATCGCAACGAGCACAGGATTGCGCGTGTTCGTCTCGACCGCAGGAAGGTCTCCCCTAATCAGCTGCTCGGCCCGAGCGGCCAAGGCATTCACCATCGCGAACCGTGGGCTGATTTTCACAAGAAGTTCCTCAATAGGACGCTGGCGCATACTCTTCCCTCCGCGAAGTTGGTGAGAGCCGTCGTGTGTCCATCTGTTAAGCGCCGTGATGAAGAGACGTGCGGTGCGGCCAACGCGGGTGAGACCGCTCACCTGTCACGCTTGGGTCCGAGCAAGGAGAGAATGCTCGACCGTTGACCCCTGAGCGGGACATAGGACTTGGATCTTTACCCGTCTCGATCCGGCGTCCCGGAGAAGATCAACCTGAACGCCCCGTCGCAGCGACAGCACGGCACGTTTATGAAACCAAAGGGTACCGTTTCCGCAGCGTGTACGTCTGCGCCCGATCCCGTACTTGCTGATCGATCTGAAGACTCGGATAGTCAAGGCGCGCGCGAGTTGCGCTCGCGGTGATACGGCCTTCCGAAATCCCCCAACACGTTCGAAGCGTGCGACTCACAGCGGACAATACTCCAACGGTTCCGTTGAGTACCAGGCGCCCCCTGCGCGAAAACGCGGTCCCAGGCCAGTTGCCGTCAAGATAGCCGCAGAGAAACGGCACAGCGAACTGGTTCGGGAGGTCGTTCAACAATGCCGGGTCGTCGCCATAGGTAATCGACGGAACGCCCCACGGGAGCAGCGCCTTACACAGCATCGGCTCCCGAACGTACACTTGCCAGCCTAGGAGGCTGCTTTCGCAGTACTCTGGGCGCAGGCGGGATTCGGCCATATCGTCCATGAGCCTCGCCACGTGGCTTTCGGCACGATCGCCCAACGTAACAACGAGCGCCATGGACGAACCCTGTCCGGAAATCCACCCTGCGGCCGTGAGGAAACCCACCCAGTAGAGCTGCACATCCGCGTGGGTGTGCCCGGGGGCCGCCACCTGGGTATTGAGAAGGCTCACCGGATCGGTGACCCGCCCGTGGGTCGCCGGTGCCAGTGCGCGGGTGACGTCCACCAGGGGAAGTTCGTAGAATTCGGCGATCGCCGTTGGGGCCAAGCCGCGACGCGCGGCCGCTCGAATGGCCATGATCTCAGCGCGTTTCTCCGGGGCCAATTCCCGCACGCGGAGTGTCATACGAGTCCAGGGACGGCGTTGACCCAAGCACTATCGCCCGGCGCCCTGACCAATGCGACGTCGTCTGTCACGACCGCGGAATCGATGCGAACGAACATGCTCGGCACCCACGAAGTGTGGCCTGTGGTCCCATCTTCATCCTCTGGGAACCGGCCACGGGCGGAAAAGCCGAGGGGCAGGGCCGCCGTCGATAGGAAGGTGAAGTAGCATAAGTATACCGCAGAACGGCCCCGATAGCCAATCGACCCGGTGATTCGGTAGTGTCAAGTCTTTTGTGTAAATTCCCGTGAGGGAGAGCGTCTCGCCTGGCGTCTGTTCGTAGCCTGGAAGATCGCATAAACAATGCGCTCGCAACTGGCGACGTTGGTGAAGCACG
>Ga0070735_10000140_pt1 | contig 90684 bp, 95 predicted proteins | sample Coa_R1_FD_66443 | JGI IMG/M metagenome (GOLD analysis project Ga0070735, IMG submission 66443) | Surface soil microbial communities from Centralia Pennsylvania, which are recovering from an underground coalmine fire - Coalmine... | ecosystem: Environmental > Terrestrial > Soil > Unclassified ...
GTACCAGCAGCAACAACAGAAAGCGGTGGTCGAAACAGTATCGCAGCAAAAGCAATAGGAGCGATGAAGGGGCCGTCACCTTCGACAATCCGTTCCCGGATTTTGGGATCTTGCATTCGGGGCTTTGCGCGGCGAGGCGGATGGGATTAAAGTAAGTCCCAGGAGTGTCTATGCCGGTCTGGCCCTCCCGAGAATCCTGGTCTTCCCTGACATTCCGAGGATTCCTCTGGATCGTGGTCGGAGCGATCTTTGTCCTGAGCTTCCTTCTCTATTCCCCTGAATCGAGTCCTTCTGGAACCCAGTCCGCGCCGATGGGCTGGCTTTTTCGAAGTTGGCCGGCATTGTTCGCCGCGGCTGCCGCCATGTGGCTGCTTCTCAATGGCCCGATATCGGCGTGGCCCTCATGGGTTCAGAAGGCTTGCCGGGTTATCTTGGTGTTCTTCATCTATTCCGGATTTCTGTACCTGCTGCGATGGACGCCATTCTGGAGAATGATGGAGGCGCTCGGGTTCACCAGCAAGAACAAAGAAACCGGAGTGCTGATTCTGATCGCAACAGTTGTGTGGATGATCGCGACCGTTCGGGTGATCGTACCTGGAGGGCTGAGGCTACCAGGTTTCGGGCTCCGATCGCGCCTTCAAGGTACGGGTGCACCAGAGTTGAAAACCGCACGGGCTTCTGTCACGTTTGCAGATGTAGGTGGGATGGAAGACGCAAAGGCCCAAATTCAGCGGGTGGTCGAGAATCGGTTGAAGCCGGGAAGGTTTCGCAAGTATGGTGTGGAACGCAACGGCATCTTGCTATACGGTCCGCGGGGGAGTGGAAAGACCTTCCTGGCTGAAGCAACCGCCGGCGAGTTCGGGCTTAACTTCGTCAGCTTGTCTTCTCCGAGTCTGTTGAATATGTGGGTTGGCAACACAGAGGCTAATATCCGAAGTGCGTTTGGCTCAGCCGCCGCAAGGACGCCGGCGCTATTGTTCATCGACGAAATCGATGCTTTGGGTGCGGCTCGGGACACGGGCATAAGCCCAGGCACGTGGAATCGCGGATACAACAACATAACGATTCAAGTGATGCAATCCATCGATCAGTATCGAGGAACTCCCGGTCTTGTCATCATGGCGGCCACAAATGCGCTTGATAGCCTCGATCCCGCGTTGGTGCGTGAAGGGCGATTTGATGTGCGGGTACGGGTGGACATGCCTGACGAGCTTACGCGGAAAGGGATTTTCGACGCCCAACTTTCGAGGAAGCCGTGGAAGCGCTGTGACCTGAATGAGTTCGCACGGCGAACGCCGGGGGCAAGCGCTGCAAAGATTAAATCGATAGTGGATCGCGCAGCTGCTTTTGCTGCCGATGAGAGTCGCCAAATCGAGCAACGAGATCTGCGGCGTGCTTTGGATGAGACTGGAGGCAGCGATCGGCCACTGTTCCAGCCCGTCCAATGGGAGGATCTAATTGTCGAAGAGGACGTAGAGCGCGATCTCCGCACTCTAGTCAAGCAACTTAACGCCGGGTGGTCGAATCTCAAGGGGATCACGGTGCCTACGGGCGTGCTGCTGGTCGGTCCTCCGGGGACCGGAAAGACGATGATTGGGCGTCTGATTGCGACTCAATCGCGCAGGAGCTTCTACCCGTTGAGCGCTGCGGATATTTTGGGCGGTCAGGTAGGAGCGTCGGTCAAGAAACTATCGGAGGTCTTCACGCGCGCGAGAGAAAACAATCCGTCGATCATTTTCTTCGACGAAATCGACGGCCTCCTTCCGCGAAACAACGGCATGCTGAGCACGCATGATGCTCAGCTCGTCGAACAATGCCGCACCGAGATCAGCCAGCTTCTTCCGGAACACAACGTCTTTCTCGTGGGAACCACCAATCATTTGGATCGGATCGATCCCGCGATTCTGCGCGGTGGCAGGTTGTCGGAAAAGATCGAAATCGGTCCCCCTGGACCTGCAAACCGCGAGCGCTTGCTCCAGAAATACCTTGACGGCATGAAGTTGGACGTTGCAATGGATCGAATCGTTGAGCGCCTGGCCGGGCTTGCGCCGGCCGATATCGAGGCAATCTGCAAGGCAGCCGTACGCAATGCCTTCGGGCGCTCCGACCGAGACAACTACATTCCTCCCCTGATCTGGGATGATTTCGACCGCGCTATTCAGCGCGTCGCTATCCATCTCTAAAGCTGTTCCAACATTCATTCGTCTGTCCCGAGTTTACGGGAGTCGTGTCGGTCCGGACGGGCGGGCCGTTTTGTTTGCACGTTTTTTGAAATCGGGTTAGGTTTCTGCCATGCCCCTTTTGGACATGGGGCGGAAAAGGAGAGAACGTAAATCCGATGAGAGAACTCAACATCTGGCGACGGATGCTTCCTGTCGCCCTCATTCTTGCCCTGCTCGTCGTCACTGAGGCAGGGTTGATCGCCCAGAACCTGGGATCGGCGCCGCAGACGAATGTTGCAGTCCAGGGCGAGACCGGTGCCCAACCGGAAGGCACATGGCTGAACCTGATCAATTGGGTCGGCAACGTGATCGCTCCGGTCGGCGCCGGTGGAGCGGCTCTGGCGGCCATTGTGTCCTTCGCGGCGGGACGGGGATTCGCGCGGTGGGCTTTCACCGCGATTGGATTGCTCATGGTATCCGGTCTGACCAGGCTTCTGGAGTTTTGGATCCAGCAGGGCACCGGTGGCGTTTCGTAATGTCTGCATCGGCAGGAGCGCCGGGAATGTCCCGGCGTCGCCTGTCCTCTGTTTCGAGGATCGAATGCGATGGCCACGCCTCAACTCATAAGCGACTTCATCCGGACAATGCTGCTGCTGGCTCCCTCGGCTGCTGTGCTTTGCCTTGTTCTGGCAGGCATCAGCTTGAGGCGGGAGGGCGGGCCCACGGCTGTGATCGGCGGCTACTTCGCCAAATGGATGTTCTGGGCAATCGTGTTCATTACGCTCCCCGGTCTCATCAGTTGGTTCCCGTCATTCGGGGTACCTGCAAACCTGCCCTCGGGGGGAATCGGCACTGGATGGATGGCAAACCTCCAGAGCGACTTGGCGAGCTTTATGAATAACTTTGTCGTGGCGCGGCTTGCCCCTTCTCTGGCTGCCTTCTTCGTGTTGCGGGCCATCCTTGACACGATCCAGGGCGGCCATCCGCTGCCTTCGATTCTCGCCGCGATGTTTCTCCTCGCGATCCAGACAACGCTTAACCTTATCAGGAGCTACAACAGCGGCGGCCAGTTCGCGACCGCGGACGTGCTCGACAGCCTATGGAACTACATCGCCGGAACCATTTGTCCGATCGCCGCCGGGCTGGCAATCATCGGCGCCATCTGGAATTTCGCGACGCGAAGGCCTTTCATGCCAATGGTGGGCGCGACGCTAGGCCTGCTTACGGTCTCCGCGCTCTGGAAATTGGTCACCGCAATGATGTAGCACGAGGCACCCATGTCGCTCTACAACGGAATTCTCAACCTGACAAACTGGGCCGGCAACGTGATTATGCCGACTCTCGGCGCGTTATTCATTGCGATTGCGATCCTCCAGTTCGCCAGGGGACAGCACCAGGTCTATTCGACCTGGGCCTATGGTGGCATTCTTTGCCTGCTGGTATCGGGTTTGTTGCGCGCGATGGAGAAATTTACAGGCCAGTTGGGCTGGAATAATCCCGACCTTTACTGGAACTCGATCCTCAATCTGGTGGATTGGTTCGCAAACGTGATCCTCCCGGTCTACGCGGGGCTGCACGTGACTCTCGGCGCGATCCAGATGGGCGGCTTCTTTACTCAGTACACCCACCATCAAGTGACCCAAACCCGCCATTTCGTTGCCGCGCTGTTGTGCCTGATGGGCTCCGGACTCGTGCGTCTTGCGGAGTTCTTCGTTTCGAAGGGTACGGCAGGCGTGAGCTGAGGAGGATTTGGAAATGAAGCCGGGGCAACCAGGAAAGTACAGAGATTCACGCGGAAACCGCGATCTGATGCATTTTCTTTTGCAGCTTGCTACTCCCGCCTTAGCAGTCAATTTCTTGGTGTTTGCGCGCGCCGACGCAGCCTTGTCGCTCTTTGGGATTCCATTTTGCGATTGGGCCTTGATCGTATGCGCCATCTGGGGCCTTGTCGTCGTGCATCACGGCCCATTCCTCATCTTCGAAAACGACAACGGTGTGAAGGAGAAGAAGTATGTCGCTGAACGTAACGCCGGTTCCACGGAACCTTGCGACCAAGGTCACTTTTCTCTACCTCGAATTTGATGACCTCTTCGCGATTCTTGTGCTCGCCGTGGTCATGAACATGTTCGGGCGATTTCTGCAACGCGAGATGTTCGGTATTCCGATGAACGTGTTCCTTCAATACGTCGTTCCTGTCCTTGCCATTCCGGCCCTGATCCTGTTCAAGTACGGCAAACCCCGCGCGTACCTTCGCGACTGGCTGATGTTCCACATGAAGCCGCATGTCTATTGCGCCCTCGAATACGACTCTGAACAGCGATTCGAATACTTAAAAGGAGAGGAGACCTCATGCCCTTGACCGCGCGACAGTGGGAGGAGTCTCTTCGGCAGCCCGCTCTCTGCGAGTTGTTGCCGATCCGGGACTATCTCGACAACGTCATGGTGCGGACGAACGGCAGCTTCGTCGCTGGCTACGATGCGATCGGGCTGAACACGTTCTACCACGATGACGACACTCGGAATCGTACCAAGGAGACGCTCGAATCCCTGATCCGGTCACTGCCGGAGAGATCCATGCGAATGCAGGTGCGGTATGAGATCGGCGAGGGAAACGGCGATCTGACAGAGCGGTATTCCCGCGAGCAGAGAACGGAAAACACCGTTTTGCAGGCCCTCGATCGCGAGAGGCTGCGAATGTGGCGTGCTCGCGAAGGCGATGGCCATTACCTGAATCGGAGGTTGCACTTCTATTTCATCTGGAATCCGGATATCCATCACGAGAGTCCTGAGTTCGAGTGGCGAAGGGCGCGAAAAAAGGGAAAGAGCTGGAGTCTATCGGCGGACAAATGCATCCAGCGAACGTTGCGTGAGCATCAGGACCTGTTGGCGGAGTTCGAAAGCCTGATCACCGGGATTGAGGCGACACTCAGTGCCACCGGACTGGCGACCCGTCGAATGACAGACCAGGACATGTTTGTTGAGATCAAGCGTTCCCTCCAACCTCTAGGAGACGATAAGTGCCCCTACAAATTGGGCTTGGCTTACGAAAGCGCTCGAAGCCAGGCCGCCAACGTAAACATTGAGGATGAACAGGACGACCATCTCAAAATCGGCGGCCTGCTTTATTCCTGGGTCAGTTTGAAGGAAATGCCGGACGCCACCTTTCCAGGCATCATGCGGGAGCTTGTCGGACAGGAGTTCCCGCTGGTGCTTTCGGCCGAGGTTACGATTCCCGACCAGAGCAAGATCATGCGCTCATACAAGCGGCGCCTGCTCCGAATGCAGGCCGCGCAGCGCGACATTCACGGCGGTTTTAAGATCAACGTCGAGGCGCAGATCGCCCAGGAACAGCTCATCAAGACCTTGCAGGATGTGGTCTCTAGTTCCCTGAAGGTCTGCCACTTCAGCCTCGTGGCTGGAATCCGCACTTCCCTTTCCATCCGGAACTCCAGGGAGCGCGAGGACGCTGAGCGCCTGCTTTCCGATCGGCGCCAGAGGATCCTCCACGCCGTGACCCGGATGAATGGCAGCCGGGCGATTTCCGAGACCCTGGCCCAGAAGCGGATCTTCATCGGTACTCTTCCTGGGCTCGCAGAGGAGACGAAGAGAGAACAGGAATGTGTCACGCTCCACGCTGCTGATCTGCTCCCGGTCGAGTTGCCGTGGCAAGGCATGGCCGAATCGCCAGTGATACTGCTCGAAACGCCCTCGCGTCAGATGGTTCCCTTTTCGCCATTCGATCCCAGCCTGGGCGACGCCAACATGCTGATCATGGCGAAGAGCGGCGGCGGGAAAACCTTCATGGCGCAGTTGCTGCTGCTTATGCTTTCCCGCTCCAACGCCCAGATCTCAATTCTGGAGCGAGGAGACTCGTATTCCCCGTTGGTTTACCTGATGGGTGGGCGAGTAATTGAAGTTAACCTGGACGGAAACGAAACGATTAATCCATTCGACTTGCCGCCCGGCGAGCGGGCGCCATCGAAAGAAAAAATCGCATTTCTCAAGAACCTGACCCAGCACATGATTGGTGCGAGTCCGAGTTCGGACACGACGCTGGTTGAGAATGTTCTAAGCGACGCGATCGCCGCGACCTATAAGCGTTGCGCGATGCGGTACGCCAATCCAGTCCCGACTTTCTCCGATCTTCGCGACGAACTAGGCCAGTGGAGAGATGAGGAGAAAATGCAGCGCACGATTGATGAAGCCCGATTGGCGTCGATTAAGCTGCGGACATGGACGGAAGGTGGGATCTACAGCCGGTTATTCGACCGGCACACGAATATCCGCACTGACGATAACTGGCTTTTCTTCAATGTCGAGGGTTTGAGTTCGGACCCGAAGCTCGAAATCGCGATGAGCATGCTAATTGCACACGCGATGGCGGAACGCGCCTCGGGGCGTTCAGGACAGCCCAGCATCACCGTCCTGGATGAGTGCTGGTCGCTGCTCGATTCACCTACACTGGCCCCGGAAGTGGTCCAGCTATTCCGGACCGCGCGTAAGCGGAACTCAAGTGTCTGGGGAATCTCTCAGACTCTCGAAGATTTCGTCGGAACCTCCTTGCAGCCGCGGCCCCACGGTCCTGGCATCGTCAAGAACGCAAATACCAAGCTGATCGGCCAGCAGCCGGGAGACCTGAGCACGATCGCGACGCAGCTTCACCTGAACGACGTGGCCCTCAACGCCGTCAAGCGCTTCAGCTCACCTCAGAAGGGTCGTTACGCAGAAATGCTGTTAGTAATCGGCGAAAAATCCGAGACAACGCAGACGGTTCGGCTGGTTCCAACGCCGATTGATTACTGGATCTGCACAACCTACCCGCGCGAACGGATCTATCGTTCCTGGTTTCTGCGTAAGCATGAGGGGCGGCCATTGTTTGAATGCTATGAACGACTCGCTCAGCAGTTTCCGCAGGGACTCGCTGGCGTGCAGCAACTCCCTGAGGAGATCTCGGGCGAGGTCAACGTACGCGAGGCCGTAGGTGTCTAGGAGGACACGATGTTGGTGCTCACTTCTCTTTTCGCGGGCCTGATCCTGTTGAGCGCCCACAGCAGGCGCCGGGTCATTGCAGTGGCGCTGATCGGATGTCTTGGAATGCTCGTTATCGCACCGGCGCCGGCCCAGGGGCAGCTTTGCTTGCCCTGCATAATTCAAGCGGTGCTCGACACGATCAACAAAGTAATCGGAAACTGGCTCAATCTGATCACTGGAATCTTAACGAACATTCGGAACTTCTACCAGCAGACCGTGTGGCCGCTCAACCTGATCAATCAGGCGAAGGCGCAGATCACAGCCATGATCTCGCAGTTTCGGGGGCTGATGCAGGGCATCTTCTCAATCAACCCACACACGGCCACACTTGCCAACCCCGTCGCGCTGGAGAACATCATCCGTAATCGCCAGACGGGCGACCTGGGTTCGGTTGGGCAGGTTTATGTCAATACGTTTAGGCCTGTTCCACAGGCCGGTCTGATCGCGCCGCAGGACCGCGACATGACCGACATGGATGACGCGATGGCACAAAACAACTTGAAAACCCTCAAGATGTCGGACCAAGCCCAGGACCTCATGCTGCAAGCTGCCGATCAGATTGAGAACCTGGCCGGCGATCCGGACATCAATCACATGGCGCCCGGTTCCGCTCCATTTCTGACGGCTTCGGCAGTTGTCGCCAGCGTCAAGAGTGAAGCGATCATGCAGAAAATGCTGGCCGCGGCGATGCGGCAGGAGGCGGCGCGCATTGCCCATGACAATGCGCTCCGAAAGCGAAGGAGCGCGCTTGCTGTGCAGCTTCAAAATGACATGACGAATATTCTGCAACGCAGATGAAAGGATCCACGCATGAGAGTTTATCTCGCCAAGATCTTCGGGTGGATGAGGCTTCACGCCGTAGCGCTGGCAACAGTGCTACTCATTGCCACTATCTTGACGCCGGTGAAGGTGCAAGGACAGCTCAGCCCATGCTGCGCAATTCTCTCGGCGGGCCTGGGGACCATCAACAGCACATTAGGCAGCGTAATTGGCGGCGGACTCAGTTCGATAAACGGCGTTCTGACGACGATCCAACAGTTTGAACAGACCGTTGTGTGGCCTGCTCAGGCAATCGCCCAGGCTCGCGGGCTCGTCGGCGCAATTCAGGGGATCTACAGCCAGATCCGAAACATCTTCAATATTCCGATATCGAGCGCTACGCTCGCCAATCCAAGGCAACTGGAAACGATTCTCCTATCGCGCAGCCCTGGCCAGATCGGCAACACGTCGGGCGCCTACGCCGCGGTATATGGCGTTGTGCCGTTACCCCAGAACGCGTCGCCGCAAGTGCGCGATCAGGTCGATATGACCGATGCCGTCGCGCAGGACGCCATGGCGCGGGCGATTGCGATTGATGCTATCGCAGACCAGGAACTCCAGGCGGCGGACCAGATAAATTCCAGCATTCAGTCGGCTGCGCCGGGGAGCGCTCCGATTATTGAGGCGCAGGCCGACGCATGGCTGGTACGTTCGCACGCTTACACCCAGTCGGCATTAGCAGATCTGATGCGGGTCCGCGCCGTCGATCTGGCGAACAGCAGCGCAACCATGAAGTACGGCAGTTCGGGTGCGGTAGGCGCGCAGCAGGACGTAAACACGATTCTAAAGAGGCAGTAGCCGATGTTCTATTTCCAGAACCTTTTCAATACTGCTCTCAACGGGATCGATTCCGGAGGCGCTAGTGCGGGAGTCGTTCAAGTCGCCGAGTATATCCTGCTTGCTGCCCTGATGTTTGGAATCTTTCAAGCATGGGCGCAGGGCGGCGACACGCAGTTGCTTGGAGTGACTGGGGTTCGCTTCTTTGCGATGGGCCTGATCCTGGTGAACTACACGACCGTTTTCCGCGACGTGAACGGAATGTTCAACGGCGTTGCGAACTTCATTGACACGTCCACGGCTGGTGGCGTCGATGTATTTGCGAAGTGGATGAGCGACATCGGGTCGTACTGGCAAAACAACGGCATGTCGTCTCTCTGGGGACTCATCACGGGAGCACTGGCGAGTTTACTGGAGTCGATACTGCTCCTGGTCGGATACTTGCTCTACCCGATTACTTACGCTCTGTTCTCGCTCCTTTACGCGCTGTACGGTTCAATCCTTTATGTGGTCGGGCCTTTCGTTTTGGCGCTGTATCCCGCAACGGGCATCGGGGCGCTCGCGCGAACGTACATCGTCAATCTGATGATTTTCAATGCCTGGGGGGTACTGTACTCCATCTTCGGCGCCTTGATGGCGGCGATCGGTATCAATTCAGTGAACGGCGTGCTGAATTCCGGGAGCTTTCTCGGTGGTTTCGTCGGCGTCAGCAATTCGCTCTTGCTCGGCTTGGCAAGCATTCTGCTGTCGCTCTGCATCGTCCTGATTCCGTTCCTGGCGAAACGGATTGTCGAAGGCGATGTGGGCCACAGTATGACGACAGTTATCCGAACTGCCGCGGTTGCGGTAAAGGGCGCAGCCGGTCTGTTCAAAGGAGGCAACTAATGGCCACAGCAAAGGCGATAAGGAAGTACGATCCTGGACAAGCTGAGCAGTCGCGTTACAGCCGATATTACGAGCACGACGGCATGCTGAGGGCATATGCAAATCGTTCGATGGTTCTGGCCCTCTTGTTCGGTGTCATCGCGATGGGGTCCCTGACGTTCGCTGTATACGTCCGATTGCAACCGCCGACGGTGATTCGGGTTGACAACAACGGCGACGCAACTGTCGTCGGCGGCACGCCATTTGGCGGGCAATCGCGAGGGCTGACGTTTCTCGCATCGGCTGCGGAAGCAGTGCCGAACGATGTTGAGGCAAAGGCGGTCGTCCGCCGATTCCTCGATCAATATCTCAATTACACGCCCGCTACCGTTGACAAGCAGATGGCGGATGCCTTGAACATGATGACGGGAAATTTTCGGGCACTGGTGATGGGGCGTCTCCGTGAGGACGATACGATCTACAAGATCCAGGACGACCACATCATTTCGAATTTCAACATCCGCACTATTGACGTGGTAAAAGGCAATCCTCTCACGTACACGGCTTTCGGTGTGAAGGAGATCCACCGGCTAAAGAACCGTCAGGAGACCACGGATCACATCGTCGGCCGGTACAGCGTACGGCTGGTGTTCGACCGTCGTTCGGAATACAACCCGAGCGGGCTACTGGTCGCGGACTACTGGGAGCAGCAGATGGTCGGGGAGAAGAACACCGGTCTCGAGCAGACCGATCAACTGGCTCGGGAGGCAACGAGCAAGTAGCAGGCAGCGCCATACGCGCTAAAGGAAACGAGTGATGCTGTTAGATTATCAATTCGGCAAAAAGGGATGGTTTAGCCGGCCTGACATCCTTGTAGCGGCGGCAGGCGGGGCGCTCGCTTCCGCTCTCCTCCTGCTCTTGATCCCCAGGATCGGAACGCTGTTCCTAGAAATTCTGGCCGGATTGATCATGATGGGGCGCGCCTTGGTGGTTCGGCGACGTGAGCATGCTGCGGCACAGCTGTGCCTGAATCTGCCAGTAACCGCGAACCGGCTCCGGCTCCCGGATCGTTACGACCTCGTGCTCCTCATCATCGTCATCCTCGCATACGGAACCGTCGTTTCCACCCTTCGCAGTGTGAGGGCGCCTGAAATCCTGACCCGCACCGTTCCCCTTCTCCTCTTCGCAGTTGGCTTGCTCGCAAAGACTCAGGTCATCCGAGGGATCACTAGCTGCACCGATCTTTTAAGATCGCACTTGGGGCGCGGGCAACACGAGCATTCCGCGGAGGAAACTAGATGAGCCACGAAGAGCTGGTCCAATCTCTGAAGGCTGTCGACGCCACCACCGCGCAAAACTGTCAAGCCGTGCTCGCTTCCGTCGCGCGCCTGATGCGGATCGCAATGGGTGATACCGGACAATGCCGGCGCGTGGCTGACTTTCTATTGGCTTGGCACAATGCCGATGAAAATGGCGGCTGGGATCCCACGGATCTGTGGAATGTCGATGCGACCATCGCTGACGACATTCTAACCGCGCTTCGCCTTCTCCGTATGGAGAATCGGTATCCCGGCGATCTCGGTTTTCAAAAAGAAATCGAGCAGATATGGGAGCTGTGGAGGGCCGACAAACGCAACGAGCGATCAGGATCGAGGCTTAGGTACGTAAATGATCACATTCTTTCCCATTGAATCTGTCGTGACTTGTGAGAGGAGGTCGTGAATGGCGACAAACGGCTTGGAAGCGATACCGGATTCGAAGGTTGCCGCGTCTGCACCCGAGATGCGGACTTCGCGATCGACTAGCGGACCTAAGACTGGGTCCGAAGCAGCCACCCCGCCACGCCGCAGGCGTGGCCGAAAGGAGACGGCCGAAACAGCCACAATCGAGCGATTCTTTCTGGCGGAAACGAATGGGAACAACGCCATGCCAACGCTCGGGCGTGAAATGCCAACCGAAGCCGAAGCGATCATTGAGGCATTTCGCGCCGGAGTAAATTTCTTTGCAATTTCAGAATTTCGGACACGGGCGGAGACTTCGTCGTCGCGCTACCCGGTCATCAAAAAGGAGGCCGTAAGGAACAGCAATCATTCTTCATAAGCACCGGCTTCTTAGTTGAGGAGCACCCAGACTCGATCTGGGATGGTGCTGGCCAGGCTCTACGGAGTCCTGGTCCGCGAACTGTAACGGACCAGGGCTTCAAGGAGATCGCTGCCAGCGGACTCCTTCTGTTCTGGTCCAACCGACAGAAAGGAGAAAGTCATGTCAGAGCATGACAAGTTGACCGTCGTATTGATCGTTTCCATGACGCTTGGAGCGTTAGTGAATCGCATTACGGCGCTAAGCATGATCGCCGGCGTGATTCTGCTGTGGACGCTGCAGAATCAGCCGTCGGTAGGCAGGTACATCCGTGAACTGTTCTCGTTTGCACGAGGCGGCGCCCGGATTAAGGAATATCGCGGTGACTCAACCTGCAAAGAGTGAGATCACGCGATAAGTAGCGGATTGGCACGCCTTCGGGCTCGCCAATTCCAAACAACTCAGGAAATGTCGCTGGCCGGCTCTTTGGAGCCAGGCCGAAGACCCGGTCTTCGGCGCGAGGTGGAAGAAGAGGCCGCGAGCGGCTCCTTTTCTCTGCCCGTGACCGCGGACCGGAGAAAGGAGTTCGAGTGAGCCTCGACACGCTTGAAACAGCAAACGGTTCGAATGGAATTGAAATCGATGAATGTGGTTTCGATGATGCTGAAGCGACTTGGCGTGAAATGCGTGGCGTCGTCGATGAGATCGAGCGGAACTACAGTCTGGGAGAGATTCCGGAAGAAGACTGGGATGTCTACGTGGAATACTGCGCCGCTCTGGGTGAGCCAGTTTCCGAGCGGGATCTTCTCAGGAGGAAGCATCCGGAGCTCTATCCAGAGGAAATCGATTTCATGCTCTCGCCACCGCAAGATGGCGATTGTCCGTTCTGACCCTTAACAACTGAATAGGAACGCAGGATGGCGTCCGGCTCTCCCGAGCCAGGCCGGAAACGCAAGTAAGTTTTCGGCACGTGTGCAGGGATGGGACCGGCGCCGGTTTCTTGTCCTTGCTTGCGTGCCGCGTTATCAACCACAACACGACAACAGGGAAAGGAACAAAATGTTGCCATCTGTGAACCAAACAGCGGATGTGCTCCGAGTCACATTCGCGGATATTGACGAGGAAGGTAAAGTGACGAAGCGATTTCCCAGGATCGATGCCGAGGGGCAACTGAAGAACACGGTGCTCCGCAAGCGCTATCCGGAAATCCGCGTCGCCGTGGTCAGCGTACCTACGCTCCAATTGGACGCATACGAAGAGGCTAGGGTCCGTGAAGCGCTCATGCGCCAGCGGATCGACGACATCGAGTATCGTCTGGTGGGCGCTAGCGGCTCCGCGAAAGACGGCAAGTTTTACGCCGTTGACGTCGAGCACGAAAAGCCCATTGCCGAGCGGTTTCTGAAATGGCCGCAGGCGGCGATCACCTATTTCGGCATCCTGGTTTCGGACTGCCGGACGGTGATCGAGGAGCAGGATGCGCGCGTTCTCGTGGTAGAAGACCACGCTCTGGGGACCAATGATTGCCGTGGCTGGGTCTCGGAACGGTTGTTCGACAAGCTCGGCTTGCCGGATCACCGCTTCTATCAGTTCCGGCTTGCGTTCGATCGCACCCAGGCAAAGGGCTCGTTCAAGGTCATGCAGGACGATGTGGCAAATATTCTCGACGCCGACATTATCCTGCCTGAAAGTTCAGTGAAGCCGCGGCTTGAGCTGGGACTGCTCGCAGAGTGCCAGAAGTTGTTCTCGGGGCTTTCGAGCGGCATCCAGGGAACGCGTTTCCGGTCCCCAATCGTTTTGGGAATCCGGGACGTATCCCGCGACCTGCAGTTTAAGTCGAGTTACACGCTAATCGAACACGCGCCGCCCGATTCCCTACACACCGAGATCATCCCTCGGGCGCTCGGGGAGGTGCGCAGCGTGGTGAGTTCGGCCCTGTCCGGCGACTACCGAAAGCTTCTCGAAGCGATCGGAACATCAGCCGCCCAAGGGCAAATCGACGACGCCGAAGACGACGAATACACCTCATACGAATCCTCCGTCGTCGAGGCAATCCTCAAAGCCGACGGCAGTGGTTCGCTGGTTCGGCACCCTTACTTGAATACTCGCTTGCAACAGTTGCTGGTGAAGTGGGCGTTCAAGGTGTCTACCGGAGGCGGTTTCCGGCTGCCCGCATTCGCCCTGGCAGATGACGGATATCTGTTTGCCCATGACGGACAGGTGTTCGCCGGCTCCGATTGGATTCCGGAAGGCTGCGGCATCGGTTCTCTTTCGACAAGAAGAGGGCTGGTTGTGCGTTACCCGATACGGATGAAAGAGGACCTTCTACCAGTAGAGTTGTTGTCGGCCGAGACCACAGTCCAGACCCTCGAACGCGTTCTCCGTTCGACGGGTTGCGGAATGGACGTGGCACACATCGCAGATACGGTTGATCGCCAGCTCCGTCTCCACGGCACCTTCGTGCTGCACTCGAAGACTGCGGCGCGGAATGGCGGTGATTTCGATTTCGACCTTGTGGCCGTTCTGCCGGACAGCGAGTTTCCGCGGTTCGTTCAGAGCCGGTTTGAAATGCGCGAAGAGTACCGGCGGCACAAAGATAAGCAGAAGAAAGTCAAATCTCCCGGGTGGAACCTGGCCGATGTTGCCATGAAGGCTCGGGGTAACCAGATCGGCAGGATCACGAATCTCATCAGCGACTCGATTGCGTGCGGACGGCTCGACTGTGCTTACGAGCTGGTCGATCAGCTTCAAAACGCGCTCGATTCACTGAAACACAACGTCGCGGTGGACCAGGCTGTGATCAAAAAGATCCGCAGCGAAGTCCCCAAGGCGCCCTGGCGCGACGCGAAAGAGGCCCGGCGCATCTCTCAGATGCCCATGGACGTAACGGTGTGCGGCACGGACATCGTCGGGCAGCTCTACAACCACGTCCGCAAGGAGATCGGCGTTCTCTTCGAGGAAACACTTCCACTGCGCGACTTCGGTGGAATGATCCGCGGAGAGACTTTTACGCGCGAGATGCACGAAGAGTGCGCAAAGGTAAACCGCACTTTCGGCGTCAAAGCAACGGAACTGCGGAAGCGGAGCGAGCAGTTCGAAGCAGCCCTCAAGGAAGCGCAAGCGGAATTTGAGCGGCTGCGCAACGATGAGGATCCGCAAATCCGTCAGAAAGCCTCGAAAAATCTTTACCGAGCAAAGGCCGCGCTTCGTGCCAACGAGGAGCGGTGCCGGGAAGAAATGCGGCACTTCCATAGCTGGCTGCTCGAATGGGGCAACAGCAAGCGGGAGAACCGGAAAGGGTGGTGTCAGGCGCTGCATTCCATCGCGGTGTCAACGCGAAATGACAAGGCCACCGGCGCTATCGTTTTCCACGCTTTCCCGCAGGAAGTGATCGACAAGGTTATCGAGGAGACAGGCGGACAACCAATCCAGTTGAATCTCCCGGAGATACCGGACAGCGAGATCACCTTCGACGAATCCGGAAACGTTTTCCGGTTTGAACGAAGGCGGCTCCCGGACGGTCAAATTCAGGAGCGCCAGATATTCCTGTTCCGGGTGACGGAGCACGGAAGCATTGTCCTTGACGGCGTCCGGAGCGGTTCGGTGCAGCCGTTCCCGATCCAGGAAGGATCAGGTGAGATCCGGAATGGAACGGTGACGTTCACGAATCTGCCACAACGCCCCACGATCCGAACAAGGCTAACGTTGCGCACCAGGGAGGACCGGCAGCGGTTCATCACCCGGTGTGCGGAACGGTATGGCGAGAGTTTCGCGGTGTTCGTGGATGGAGATCCAGCGAGCATACGCCAGCTAAATACGCCGGCCAAGCGGCAGGCGTTTATTGAAAGCACCGCGGTACGGCCATGGGAAGCTCGGCCGTTCCCAAGCGCGCAGGTGCAATAGCCAATCGTCTGGGGAAGCCCGCACTGCGGGCCCTCCCCGGACGCCTTTTTGGAAAGGAGTACAGAAATGACGCGTATTCTTGTAAGTTCCCTGGCAGCGGTCTTCGTGCTGTCAGCCCAGAAAATCGATACCGAAACGCCGGTGCGCGATCGGGTAGTGCGGGTCCAGACAGCCCTGAACCACCTGACCGTGATTGAGGTAGCCGAGCCGGTGGCGACCGTCGCGGTGGGATCGCCTCAGGCATTCAAGGTGGAGCGCAGGGAGAACAAAGTGTTCATCCAGCCCCTCCAAGAGGGCGCCGCCACCAACCTATTTATATGGACAGCCACAACCCGGCTCAATTATGAGCTCGTGCCCGCCATCAGCGACGCCGGGCAGATGGACTTCGCCATCGATTACCGCCAGCCGCCAAGGGAGGCGGAGGTAAAGCCGGCCACTCCACCAAAGCCACTTCAGCAATCCATCATCCCGGGCGATATGTTGCTGCATAGCGCGCCGGTCAAGCTGGTGGGCTTCCCTCGATCCAAACAGCCACAGGTTGACATCACGATCCGAGACATTTATCGTACCGAAAACCAGGTCTTCATCCGTTATGCGATCGAAAATCGATCGAAAACTGCCTACCAACCATCAACTCCCCACGTAGTCTCCCTCAAATCGCCTCAGTGCGACCGGTCGCTCACATCGCTGGCGAACTCTCAATTGGGCGATGAGTACCTTGCGCATTTGCGCTCCGACGGAACCGTCACAATGCCCGTCCTGCACGCCGAAACTCCCTCGGCTCTGATACTTCCCGGTGCGAACGGGATCGGGTTGGTCGCGATTCAGCTTCCACCGGCGACAGATCCCAAGCTGAGTTCCACGCCGACCGTTCTGCGGATGGTTTTCGCGGGGGATGGACCTCGCCAGGTCATCGCGACATTGGTGCTGTAGCCATGCAACCGCAATATCAAACGGTTGAGCAGATGCATGCAAGGCTGCTCACAATGATCCGCAGCAGGCGCGACACGGGGTTCAAAGTCGCGGTTGCCGACGCTGTGCTCGAGAGCGGCTGTCTCGCGCGAGGCGAGAATCATGTCCTCCGGTTTCACAACCTGGCCTGACTGTTCGAGGAGGTACCGGACCGCGGCTGGCGGAGCATTTGTTTCGGCGGCGATAGCTGAAATTTGTTCCCGAGATTTCGTTCCAGCCTGCCATCGCTGGAGCACGTCTGCGGAAAGTCGTTTCCAGGCGTCTGAAACCTTTCGTTGTTCACCACTGGCCAACAAGCTCGTGCATGCGTTCTTGACCAGCTCGATCGTGGCGTGGTTGACAGAACGGGCGGGATCATCCGAGAAAAGCGTATGAATTCGGTTGGGATAGATCCGGTCCTCCATACCTAACGCCTGTAGCTCTTGATTGAGCGCTTCGGCTAAGGCGTTCACGGAGCCGTACTGGGCAAACAGCGGCAGCAAGCAGCCGTTTACCACATCGCGGGTGCGCGGATCTGAATGTGAGATGCGAGGCATCGTTAGTAGCTGGTCTCATTCCATAGTAATGGATCACAATGCATATTACAAGTTTTGTATTTCGTTATTGTGGAACACGCAGGCGAGAGTTCCGTAAAACATCGCTAACTGCTTGTATTTAGATAACTTCGACGTGGAGAACCGCATGGCTGATAAAAATGAGTTATTGCTCACCGAGCGGGATGTAGCGAAGCTGCTGCGGGTTAGCCTTGCGGCCGTTCGCAAGTGGCGCCTCCAGGAGCGTGGCCCGAAATACTTGAAAATCGGCTCGCTGGTCCGGTATCGGCGGTCGGATCTGGACGTTTGGTTGAATTCATTGCCGACCGGCGGCGCGGCGGGTTTTAGAACAAAGACCTTTAATGGCGCGTGACGCATTCTCGGGAAGGGTTGGAGACTCCAAGCCCGGAGTCGGGGCGTAATTTAACTGATCTCAGTCCTCTCGATGCCCAGACAGGCCTTGGCACGGGCTGGGCATGGACCGAAGCCTCTACCCCTCTAGCTTCAATACAGCACCAACTCGTTGGCGATGATCTTGAGTTGAGTGTACTTCTTATGCTCCGCCTCACGGACGTTTCACCTTTCCGCGTGTCCTGAGTAGGGGGCGCCGCGACTATGGGAGCTATTCAACCTCCAGGTCGACCGGGCGACGGGGGTCCTCGGAGTCCTTGATTGTGTAAACAAAGACCATTTAACACTCCAATCATGCCGCCTGTTGTGGTGCCGGCACTAAACTGGTCGGGCGGAAGATTCACCACGCCTGCCGCGGCCGATCAGTCGGCTGATCACCAGCACGGGCATGCGACTTTTGGCCACTGTGGGCCCCACAAAAACCTTGGTGGGCCCTGTGGCTCGACCGTCATTTCACCATGCCAATGCATAGCAAGTATCCCGCAGTTAATCAGAAACATTACGCTCCCGTGGGTGAGCACCCGTCAAGAGACGGCTCCCGTATTTTCGTCACCTGTCGGTACGGCCTCTAATGTGACTCGGCTTTCAAGTGGGACCTCAACTCCATCAGGAGTCTGCCGAGCATATTTTTCCCGTTGCCCTTCTTGCCGATGCCCCAGAAGGCATCTATTTTCGATCTTTCGATGAGAACCGCCTCGCCAGTATCCAGAAGGGCTTGCCATAGCGAATATCGCTCCTTCCGATCAAACTTAAGCCTTAAGACTGTGCGCATCCGGTCGACTTTGATGTCATTCCACTTGGGCCGCACGTCGTACCAGGGTAGCGAGTGCGCGGCGATCGCACAGAGGCGAGGATAGGGGGGAGATACGATCCAATCCGCAACCTCCTGTCTTATGGGCTTCCCGTATTGGTAGGCAGCCTCGCTGGTTTCAAAATACGCCGCTTTCCGGAACAAATATCCGAGGTCGTCAAACTCGTCCGGGAGCTGGAGAGGAGCCTCAAGACGATACAGATTGCTCAGAAATCCGAAACGCCCACTAGCCCGGTAGAACCGAATTTTGGGGGTTAACAACGGTCCGGAAGTCCGAGGGGCAAGAACGGTCGCCCTGGTGTAGCTGGGATTTGTCATTTTCTTATTACCTAGGGCTGGTTTTGCGCCGCAATTCACCTTGCTTCACCCAATTCGATAGACAACTCTTTCTCACACTGGAAGCGCGAGCGCGATCGCGGCTTAAACCCGTGCCAGCGGCAAGCTGCGAACCTCCATCTGCACGCGGACTCCGATGAGGTACGCGAGTATCGCCATCGTTGCAATCAAGTGGTTTTTTACTTACGGCGAACTCGCCCCGGAACGATTGTTCGAAAGGTTATCGAAAGCCGCCGCCAACCTGGAGCTTCCGATTGCCGTTTCATTCTCTTACGCTTCAGGATTTCGTGTTTCCAGATATAGCGAGCATCGCCCGTAAGGACAACCGCGTCCCCGGGCTCCAGTGCGCGAACAAGTTGCTGCCGGATTCGCCCGTTCGTAAGTTTCTCGTAGCAAGCCGAAACAAGAGAAAACGTGACGAGTTCTGGCCCGAAACAGTTCCTCGAGTCGATATGTTTGCCGAGGTAACTATTGTTCATATACTTTTGAATCGTCACCTGCTGAGCGATTTTGCTCATCCACTGCCGCTCGTGAATGTACCGCGCCCAATTCATCAGCCAATCCGGCAATTCACCGTCCCCGACCATCTCCAGCATGTCGTCATCGTACAAATACCGATAACCATGGCATTGTCGTTCGCGAGAGGAATCGAATTCCCAGCGGCCGTGCTGATCGATCGCTGCCAACAAGCTGAGTTGATCTTCCGAACTTAGCAGGCCTTGATAATGGGAGAAGCCTGGTATCGAATCGACCTCGGACCATGGACCTTTACTCCCGATGCGCTTACGGATCCCGACGCCGGTTTTGGCCAGCCGTCCCTTCAAGTGCTCGACTTCATGGCCAAGCCGCACGAGGTAGTCCGCGATTTGATAGCGATGACATTCGTCCGGGTTTTTCTCGGCGCACAAGAGGCAGAATGGTAAGGGTACGGCTGAGAGCCTCTCGGTCGAAAGCTGGCCGGATTGCTCGATCAACTTGGCGTAGGGGGTTCTCCAATTCGGGAGGCAAATAAAAACGTTTCCTAGCTCCGGCAGCCATTGGTAACCGATGCCTTGCCGATTGAGTAAGGCTTGGAGACCTTTATCAGCCGATTTGGCAAGCGTATACGATCCCATGCTGGCGCGATCCGGACGGAGGCGGACATCGGCGACGGTTCGGACGCCGTGTGTGGAAAGGAGGTCGAGCAATGCCTGTGGCTCGAGGCCACCATACCCAAGTGTAAAGAATTTCATGATCCGACGAGGAAAGTCCTCTTCAAATGTATACGTACGGGCACCCGGACATTTCAATCGTCACTCCGATCACTTGAAAACCTGACCAGCCAAGGCGTAACTCACTTTGGAGGCGCCTGTGAACAACTCTCCATTCAAAATCCTGGAGACTGATGCCAAACAGATCCTTTCCCCAACTAGCGGCTTTATCGCCAAGGCCGGGTTCACGCATTCGCTGACGCCCGCTCGTAACTGTACGTTCGGCTGCACATATTGCTATGTGCCCACGCTGAGATTCCATGCCGGTCTCAAGCGGGACGATTGGGAGCACTGGGGACGTTGGAGCACCTTCAAGATGAATGCGGCGGAGTTGCTCGCGATGGAACTTCGCTCTAATCAGGTGATTTATTGCTCGCCGCTCACCGATCCCTACCAGCCAGCCGAGCGAGAGAAGGCGATCATGCCTGGGATCCTCGCAGCCGTTCTGGAAGCGCCGCCCCAGGTTTTCGTGATCCAAACTCGCAGCCTCTTGATTCTTCGCGACCTCGATCTGCTTCTAAAACTGGCCCGCCAGACGGCGCTGCGCGTCAGTTTCTCGATAACGACCAACCGCGAGCAGATTCGCCGATGGTATGAGCCGCTGTGCAGCCCGATTGCGGAACGCTTGGACGTTGTCAGGCGTTTGAACGATGCAGGAATCGCGACGCACATTACGATTGCTCCGATTCTGCCGTGCGATCCTGCAGAGTTGGTGGATATGGCGCTGCAAGCCTCCGGCCGGGATCTCATTGGCGATCCTCTTCACGTGCGGGAATCCAAGCCGAATGGGGCAGTTACCCGTAAAGGTGCCGGGCGGATCAGCCAAAAGCGCGGCTTTTTGGAGTGGCACGATCCCGCGTTCATGGCGGGCGTTATCGATGCGATGAGGGCGGCGGCGGCGAGGCGCGGCCATAGATTCGAGATCGGGTCTCCCGCTTTCGGTTGGCTTGCGACGCGTTCCTGAAGGGGTTTTGCATCGGTTTCCTCGGTTTAAACTAAGAGTTCAGAACTGGGCGGTGGGCTGCCGAACGCACCTAGCAAAGGCCCGCTTCCCCGGCAATCACCAGGCAAAAGGCACCTTCGTGATCAGCGCGCAGAAGCGATTCTGATACGATCCAATCAGGCGGCCGGTCCGGACGAAGCGCTGCGATCGGGATCTAGCTGTTTTTTCGTTGCGGGTTCTGACCCGACCTAGCCACCTGCTGCGCCTTCTGCTGCAGGACGGTCGGATCGAAGGCCTTTGTCGTGCCGGGGCGGAATTGGTGGAAGCGAACCCTATCTGGGCTCTCGACCTCGAACTCACCGACGGAGTCTTCGAGGAGCTGAACAATGTGGCCATCCCACTGGGTGGGAGGAATGGTCGCCCAATCGGCTACTGAAAGTGGCTCCGCGTCCTCTTGAGATATCGAAGGTGGGAGATCCGAACAAGCGTCCTTGCCGTGCCTCTCTGCGGGACAAGGAAAACGGACTTTTCGGGGACGGCTTCGATGTAGAAGTTCTGTAGCTCGCCGTCCTCAAGCTTCGCAACAATCGGGTAGTCTGGAATTGCGAGTGGCGCGGTCGAACGCAGCCATTCGCCCACTGGCCTCGGCTCTCGCGAGAGAACTCGGCGCAGGCGCTCCAATCTGCCGATTGATTCGTGCCCAATGTAGCCTGTGCATGCGCTTATCACCTCCCGCTTATATACAGCCGCGAACTTTTGGCGCGCTCCTCCCATCACAGAGCCGAATCCGATCCAGACGGCGGCGACATCGGTGAGGATCTCGTTAGCCGCTTCACGAGCCAACTCATCATTCCTGGTTGAGAGGTAGTGGTGGGCGACTTCGTGGGCAAGCGTGCCAGCGACGAGCGATACATCGTCTCGAGTCGTGAGATGTTCGGGCATCCACACGGTGATGAGTTTGGAGCGCTGGTCGTACTGTCCGGCCACCCAGTGCGCGCTTTGTCCCCTGACCAAGCCGGTCGCCTGTGGCTTGAGGCAGAGATCAGGCCTTGGGTCGATGCGGAGGAAACCGAGCATCCCCTCGAAGAGAGTATGTACCCGATTGTCGTCACTGACGCCTTCGCCACGCAAACAGGGAGAGATGTCGAAGGGAGGGCGTCGGGCGCTTGATGGATCCTTTCCCCATAAAAGGACCACCATATCCAGAAGCTTCGCGTAATCAGGCATTGCTAATCGCAAGACGTCTACTCCCCAGGTAACATCGCAGTCCCTGTGTTGCCATTTATCGTGATTTGAATCGGCACTGTGGGCCCGACGGCAAGAACTCCAGACGGATAGGTGAAATCGATCCGATCGATCATTGATCCCGGCGGGGCGCCACAAAATGACACCGAGGCATTTTGTCCACCTATAGATAACGCGCACGGGTTCACCGTAGGTGCGGATGAGCCAGCCAAGGCTGGCACACCGTCCATTTGAGCTGGCATCGTCTGACCGAAACCTGTTCCCCAGATGGTGCACTGATCTCCGGCGCTCGGCGGGCCACTGAGGCAAGCAATCATAGCAATCCCGTTTACGCTGAAAATCGATGGAGCTGTTACCGGCAAAGTCATCGTGATTGCATTACTCAGAATGCCGTTGCGTTGAACCTCGATATTCAACGGTATTCCTGTGAGGGTGTCCCACGAGACCTGAAAATTGATTTGAGAAGGCGAAGCATATATCAACGGTCCTGGAACGCCATTGATTAAGACTTCCGTACCAGAAAAGCTTCGAACGAAGGCGTCGGCCGAGGAATCGTACAAATCCCCGGATTCCGAGGACGCCAGTTCGGACCCGAAAACGGTCGCCAATTCTCCAGGAGCTACAATGGCGCTGAACGAAGCGGAGTCGAAAACCCCCTTCAAAGAGATCACCGGAGCGCGCGGGATCGTCCGTTGTTCGTAGACGCGTACGTAGTCGATCAGCATGTCTTGTGGGAATTGAGTGGTCGAATCCGGCCGGCCAGCAAAATTGCCGCCAACCGCCACATTCAGCAGCAAAAAGAACGGATGATCGAACACCCATGGATCCGTTTTCGGGATGGAAGCCGGACCGACCGTCTCATAGGAAACGCCATCGACGTAAAACGATACGCCTCTCCTTGTCCACTGGACCGCAAACGTGTGAAAATCATCCGCAAATCGCCGCCCGCCGGGAAGAGTATATGCTGCGGTCACGGCATTTCCACCAGAATACCCTGGACCGTGCATACTCCCATGGTTCGTTGACGGCTGGCTCCCGATATTCTCCATGATGTCGATTTCGCCGCATTGGGGCCAACCGATTGTGGTGATATCCGCGCCAAGCATCCAGAAAGCCGGCCAGATGCCCTGCCCGGAAGGCAGTTTGATACGAGCCTCGATCCGTCCATACTGAACCGTGAACAACCCCTGCGTCTTCAACCGAGCAGACGTATAGTCGGCCGGTCCCGACTCCACGTGAATCGCCAGGTTGCCCTGACCATCCATGTGGGCATTTTCAAGAAGATTCGTGTAGGTTTCAAGCTCATGGTTGCCCCAGCCGTTGTTGTTCCCAAGATCGTACGTCCATCTTGAAGGGTCCGGAGGCGTGTTGGCCGAGCCGTTGAACTCGTCGCTCCAGATCAAACGCCACGCGCCCTGGGCCGGTGCAACCAAGCTCAGCGCGAGTCCCAAAGCGCAGATGAAGGGGGGAAGCGGATTATTGACTGATCGCCGGGATGGACGTAAAAGCTGTGCCATAAAATCGCAGACCTAGCACCGCAACATTCCCGGACGCAGCGGCAAAGTAGGCAGAACCGCGAGATCCCACAAGGCCCGAGAGTCCGGGAAGACTCCTCAACGTCGCTGCCATTTTGTTGCCGGCGCCTAACGACAGTGACGATGTGCCCAGCATGTTCCCGTGGATATCGTACACAACGACGGATATGGTCGCCGGGGTGTTGCTTGGATTTACGATGGCGACCCCGGTGGTGAAATTAGTATCGTCCCAGATAAGCATGCTTGTGGTCGCGGACGTCCTCGATAAGGGCACCACCGCTTCTTGGTCGGGAACCCCGGGCACGCTTTGGCGAAAGACGGCATAGCCCTGAACTCCCGAGGGCAAGGCGGCCGATACATAGCCATCGGTCAGCGATCCGGCATTGGGCGCTTCGATGATGATCGTTGCAAACGGAGCCAGGTTAATACTCGTCGAGGATCCGCCTACGGATGGCACGATCAAGGGGCCACCATTGTCGTTGATAAAGTTAACTTGGAATGAAACAGGAGTGCCGTTTGTGTTGGTAAAGTACAGCGCCGAATACCAGCCCCCGCCGAAAACGAACTGCGGAAGAACCATCGTAGTCACAGGTGGGGCCGTGGAATAGATTATGCTCTGGACCTTCAAAGTCTGAGGCTGCGATCCGCCAGGAAAGACAAATTCACATGGCACATAAATGTGTGTGAGATCCGCTCCTGTAAAACTCGACAGCGGAATGGTGAAAGTCGTCCAAGTCGCATTCACCTGGAGCGTCACTTTTGTCTCTGTCCCATTGTCGGGTTGGGTCGCGTCCTTGATCCCCACTTGGATCGTTGTGCCTGGATCGCCTTCGATCACAAGAGTTAATGTTTTATAACCCGACACATCGATGCTTGGCCGCGGGTATGTAGCAATAGCGGTTCCCTTGGTGATGAACATTGCGCACCACTGCTGTCCCCCTGGACAGACCATTTTCAGGTCGCCGGGCGATGGTGGTGGCGGCTCCGGCGTGAGCCAATTCGTAAGCCCGCCTGAAGTGTTAATACCGATGTCGAGACCGGAAGCCAGGGCGGTCCCGAGTAACACATCGAGGTCCTGGAGACTCTGCGCCGGCGCAGAGTGAACAGCAACGAGTGCAAAGACCGCCATTGTTAGGCTGATTCGTTTCATGAATTTCCTCCTTATCGGATTAAAATCCCATTGTGAGACTCAAAGTAAATAAGCTGAACGTGCGGTTAAGGTTCGTGAACTTTTGCACGTCGTATCGAGCCGAACCCAAGAACGTAGTTCCCCCGCGATCCGTAGTAAACCACTTGGCAGCCAATTCGGCCCCGATCTTTTGATTCGCAAAGGCCGACAGACCTTGCAGTGGAACGTCCGATTGAATCGGAACGGTCAGATGGACGAACCCCAACCGCCACCCGTGCCATTCGGAGGGAAGATTCGGCCCAACTCTTTCCTCGTCTACTAGCCGCACCATCGTATAAGCCGCAGTGCGGTATGTCCGGCTATTACGGGTAGAGTCCTGGGGAACAGTATAGGTGAACAATGTCGGCTGGACGGAGAGATCAAACAGTTTTCCCAGGCCGTGGATAGTCGCTCCCCCGAAGTAATCGCGGCGGTTCACTAGCGCTGGCAGGAGGTAGCCGAAATTTTCGTGGTCGTACATTGTGCCGCTGTACAGTTCTAATCCGCGAGTACCCCGGAAGACTCTGCTATATCCGCCCGAACTCAGTCGATAGATCTGGTACCGAATAGTCCCCGCGTAGATCTGCCTGCTGCGGCTCTCATAGTGCGTGTTCTCGGGAGTTATCGATTGATCGACAAACGTAAACTCGCCGCCGACTCTATCGGGGCCCACCGATCGCGCCAGCGACGCTCTGGCCGTTATCTGGTTAATGTCTTCCGTCGCGTTAGGAAGGTAATCGACCAGTCCCGCTCTGTAGATTCTGCTGTACGTAACGCCAAGGTCGACGTCGGTTCCGGCCGCCAGATGGAATGTATCCCCAAATGACACGCCAAGTTCGCTGAGTTTGAGGGCGTTGTACAAAACGAGATCGCGATTGGATAGCGGAGTTGGATCTCTTAGATACGGATTAGTGATGGCGGCATTGTTCGCATGGCGATCGTTGAAAAACAGATCGAGCCGGGCACTTTTGTACCTGACCCTCAATCGGTTAGGGTTCTCGATCGGAGTGATGGTCCTCAGGTACTGCTGCAGCAAGCCGGTGCTCAACGGCCCTAAAGTTAACCGCAAAGATTGACTGTATGCGGCGGCCGAGGTGAGCTCGCGAATATCCGAGTCGACGCCGAGATCGGTTATCGCTTCGCCTCCGCGCACCCCAGTGCTGAGGAATAACGAGACTCCCGGGGATTCCAATTTACACGGGGTCTTGGCGATCCACGAATATAGCGGCAATCCATCCCGCTCATAGAGCGAGACGATCGATCGTTTGAGCGAGGCCGTAACGGGGGATGCTGGCTGCCCGGCTTGCTCTAAGCAGTCCAGTTTTCGTTTTGCCTCGAAGAACTGCTTCTCGGCTTTGCCCGCCATCGGCTGCATCGGACCGCGGAAATTGCGCCAATATTCTCCGAACAGCCAGCGGATACCGGGATCGCCTGGATCCTTCTCAACGGCCTCGCTGTAGATTTCCGGCGCGCGTGGGTCGCCCGTTAGCTTCATCAGTTCGGCGAGATATGAAAGTTCATGCACCGAAAGAAGCGGCTTCTGCGATAACAGGCGAGCAATCACGTTCTTGGCTTCGGAGATCCCTTTACTTGAAATCAAGTCGATTGCTTCGCCTCGCGGGCTGAGTGGGTCGAGACCGGCGGCGGCACAGGAAAAGGCAGCAAGAAGAATGTACAACACTGCGGATCTGATCGTACCCCGCTCCGAAAACGCCGTCGTCATTCTTCTGCCCTCCAAAGGCCGCCCTCCTGAATTCCACCGCACCATGCCCCAGCCCACACAGGACCCGTGACGCAGCACGGAAAACGTTACACCGTTTCCGCTAAGGAGCCTAGCGAAAAGGCGCGGAGCCAAAGTTCGTGCCCATTTTCGCCCCCCCGACCGGAACGCCGGGGCATTCGAGCGCCTTTACTTTCGTATTACGCTGTAGAAGGGCTGTTTTTTCATCCCAAGGAGCGAAGATTGTCGGCCCTATTGCCACCTCTCCGGCGCGGAAAGTCCTCATCCGTGCGGTTTCAGTTCGAGCCTCTGCGAGTCCCGCGGTTGATATGAGATGGATTGCATTGTCTCTTGCGCCGAGCAGATGGGGGCCCGAAGCGCCATACAAGCAACCAGTAATTAAAGCCGCCACTGCCAGGAGCTTATTTAAAGACTCTTTAGGCAAGCTGAAGCATACCCTACAGGACCGGTATGCCGTTGAGCCTGCTTGGCCACCCGTCAGCTCGTTTTTGGCATGATACTCCAATGATTTCTTCCTCCAGCTTCAAGACAGGGCACTTGATCCCCGGTCTCAGAAGCAATACACCTGGCCGCCGGCCTACCCTCCGAACCAAGCTTCTTTATGATCGTGTCTGGATGCCTCACATCAGGGTCGTGGCACGATCCCGAAAACGTTACATTAGGGCACTTGGCAGAACATCGCGCGCTATGGCCGTCCCTCGATCCTCGGCACCGAATTGCCAGATGGCTTCACAAGCGATGCAGCGGGTTTGGGGCTTCTGTCGGCGTGGAAGATTCCCCAACTTTGCTCAACGGGACCATTCTTAAACAATGCGTCGAACGCTTCAAAAAAGACGAACTGGACCGCAGTATCCTTTAGGGCACGATAATATTCGTACTGCGAATTCTCGTTAATTCCGGGGGCAATTGACGGAAGTCCAACTTCCTTGAACAGAATCTCCTTGTCTGGATATCGCTGGTGAAGATTCGCGTAAACATTCGCCGTCCACTCGGCCGCTTTGATAGGATCACGGATTTCGTGAAAGTAAGGATGCGCATTGACTGCCAGAAAATCAGACCATTCGGCCAGTTCCGACTTCGTGAAGTAGCTTTCCACCACTTCCGTAGTGGAGACCGGCTTGCCTGTTTTGCGTCGGAGCTCATCCATAGCCTCACGCAGAACCGGGAGAGCATACCGATGAAATGTTAATCCCTCATTGCCTACGATGATTCCTACCACAATAGGCGAGCGCGCGGCTTCTTCAGCGAGGCGCATCTCGGTAGCGTCTCCCGGCGTCCACACCCCGAGCAACATTGAAGTGAAGCCGAGGCGCTGAGCGATCTGCGGAATCCCTGCGAGTTGCGCACCATACGTCACCAAACCACTGAAGCCAGCCGCGCGAAGTACGACAAGATCCGCGCGGATGCTTTCCTCGCTTGGGAGTACTGGCGGGTTGGCAGCAGGGTAGTAGTGCGTCGGAGCGTATGCAACCCAGACTGCTTTTGGCACCACCGGCGCATCCCGGCGGACTGCTGGTGTGGAGGCATTGGCAAGCGGAGCGGCGGCCTGGCCATATTCGATGTCATCCAGATAAAATGTGCCGCCATCAGGCGCGAAGTCCTGCGCACGCATCACGACCGTAAAGGCCGAGATCACCTGGGTTAAGTTCTGTCCGGTTACATCGAGAGAGTATTGTTTCCACTCTTCGCTTAACATCACGAAATCGCTTTCCACTTCGAACGACGCTTGGTAGGGGTACTTTTTCCGGTCGGGATTCGTGTTGCCGCCCGCCTTGAACTGTAGCTTCGGGAGGACGCCACGGCGGTCCTTTACCCCACGCGCCCAAACGGTGACGCGAGTGAAACCTCGTTTGCTCCAATCTTTCCCGGGTTTTTCACCCCAGTTGTTTTCCGGGAATTGCCAGGCCACGGCAGCCCAACCCATGCGACCCGACCTAGGCCGGTAGGTCCATTCTTGGGAGTAAGGCGCTGAGTGCGGATTAACCGTGCTCCGTGTGTTTACTTGAACAGCGGCGTTCTCGGGTTTGTCAACTTTGACTGATCCATCACCCATCCATCCCGACGGGACGAAGCCTGCGTCTTCGATAACGAGATTTTGAGACGGAGAAGACTGTGCTACGAGGACGGCAGACCACAAGGCCACGAGCACGACGCGAAAAGATGCGCGAAAGGATGATATGTACATTGCTAACTCCTGACTTACCTAACATATTCGATATCGCTCAAATAAAAGGTCGCGCCCGTTGGCCCAACATCCTGAGCTCTGATTACAACGACGAAGGCAGCGATGACCTGTGATAGATTCTGACCGGTCAAATCCAATGAGTATTGCATCCAGTCCTCTGTCAGGGTGACGAAGTCACCGACGACTTCGAACGACGCTTGATACCTCTTTGCTGGATCGGTTGCCCCTCCAGCTTTGAACTGAACCTTTGGGAGCGTTCGACTTTGCGGATCGCGGACACCACGCGCCCAAACGGTAACAGACCGATATTGATTCGCGCTCAAGTTCTTACCCGGTCGGTCTCCCCAATTGTTTTCAGGATACTGCCAGGCGACCGCGGCCCATCCCGGCCCGGAGCTCTTGGGTCTATAACCCCACTTTTGGGAATAGGAGCCGGAATGCGGACGCTCGGGGCTTTGCTCCACCTTCAGGGCGCTTATATCGCCCATAAATCCGGAAGGAACGAACCCGGCGTCTTCGATTTTCAAACTCGTCGCCGTTCCAGGGTTTATCTCCGGTATTCCCGGACGTCGCTCGGGAATCACGGCAGGACCCGCGGCCCCGACATTAATGTTCGTCGCGATTGCAACTGGTTTCGTATCGTGCGCTTGAATCGTACAGCCGACGGTGATTGTACCTGCTTGCGTTGCAACGATTGTAACCTGAGGCCCGTCCGCTGGACCTTCAATACGCGCCCCTATCGCATTCCATTGAATGGCCTCCTTCCCGGAAAAGCTCCCTGCCAAGGAGAACCGGGCTGGTTTGCCGGCCTCAACGGCGCCCGCCGGGCTGACGATCTTATACGAGTGCGGACCTTCCCGCGCCGACTCTCCATCAATCGTGTCCCGACGCTGGCAGCTAATCACCAGAATCATCGCAAGTAGCAAAAGCAATCTCTTCATTGATAGGTTCCTCCATCGGTCGGTTTGCTTCCGGTTGTGGTGGCATTCGGGCGAACATTGACCGGAGTCCAATTGCCCCAATAGCTGGCACAGTGAAGCAGGTCACCGGTCCAGGAATAATAATTGATTTCTGCCGAAAGGTGCCACGTGTCGGGGCCAGGAGTCATATAGTTGATCCGAATCTGTTTTCCACGGACAAGAAGTGGCACATTCGATCGGAAGATCATTAGTGACTCACTCGTGAACTTAAGACGACGACCCGAGCGTGGCCAGTTCTGAACAACGAGCAAAAAGTATCCCTTGTCTGGAGCATCTCCCTTGAGTTCGAGGCATGCGCCCGGCCACGTCTCGGATTTCAAATCGGTGCAGGACCAAATCTCCGGCTGAGTCTCATAGCACACCTTCCCTCTAAGAATGTGGGACGTTGCTTCGGCGCGGCCGGCGTCGTGGTGAAGCTGCCCAAGAAGCGCGAAAATCCGGTCTAGAGAAAGGGCCAAGCTGTGCCCAATCACGAACTGCAAAGGACTTGCGAGAAAGGCACCCCAAGCCAAGACGCATAAGGTTCGCGTCCAGGTTTTTGGGCGATGCCAAGAAGTGGCGAGCTTCTCGAGAGTATACGAGCCGGTACCTGGAATCTCCTCCGCCATCCAGTTGTAAAAACCATTCAAACGCCCATTAGGGCAGTCGCCAGCCCTGCCGAAAAGGTATTTCCATTCGGCGGCCGGGAGTTCTTCTGCGTGAGGCAGACTGAGCCGTGGTGTTTTGCTCCGCTGTCCATCCAGCTTCCCTTGCAGAGAGAACGCATGCCACACCACAAATACCGGAACGCCCATAAGGAAAACGTACTCGAAACTCCAATGCCAAAAACCTAGCCACGGCTGCCACCAGTACTCAGTGATAAAGTACCAACCTACGAAAAGTAGAGCGACGTTTACTAGAGCAAGCGACCAGTTACCGCCGACCGAGTACTCGACCACCGGAAACCAGCGATGAACCGACCGCACTGCCGTGTCTTTCATAAGTCATAGACGACGTCTACCATCGCCTTGGCCATCTCCGTTATCAATTTCTTCACGCTCGAAGCTTTGATAAGCCGCAGGCCGCAGTCGCCGGGCACATCGTCCTGATCATCCGCGATTGCTAGAGCCTGGATGCCTTCGCGTGGATCCTGTAGTGCGCGGAGTTTTGAGCCGAGTTCTCCAATTAAGCTAAGTTGAATGTCATCGTGCAAATCTTTCCCTAATTGAGCGGAAATAACCATCAGCCGCAGCCCACTACGCACGACCTGCGCCTCGACATCATCTCTTTGGAGCAGGATCCGGCCGACCGCGAAGGCGACCCCTAGTGATGGCCCTCCAATGCGATGGAGCGTACCATTATCATCTCGGGTCCGATCATCTCGGGTCAGCAGCCATTGCACCCCCGCCCCGTTCGCATCCGGAAAGCGCTCGAAGGCACGTTGCGCAGCGTCCTCGAACTCTGGCTTGATCCGTTTCTTAGCCCAGTCCTGCCCTTCCCAACGGTGAATATCCTTCATCCTCGAGTCTGGTTTTAATCCAGGTTCGTCCGTCGCTGAAAGCGTGAGCGTAACAAGACTCCCGGCACCCTTCAAATCGTTGGTATTCACGAGGACACCGCGAACCTGAACTGGGTTAATCATGATCGAGCCCTTGCAAAACAAGGCGCGAGTCCTCGGTCAGCCCTACGAGCGAGATCTGTTCGCTTCCCTCCCAGCGGTCTCGCTCTGCACTGTGGTAGTCGAGCTTTATGTCGAATTCAACATTTGGCTTGCCTGTTGTTACACCAGTGAGCGCAAAGCGAATCACTGCGTTCTCCAGTTCCGCTTTGCGCGATGCCGCTTCGAAACGATACTCACCGCCGGGCTGAGGGGTGCCCTGCACATGTAAGTCGTACTCATGAAATTCCCACTCCCTCGGCTTCTGAGGCTCGGGCGCGGAATCGGCTCCTCTAAGCAGAGAGTGGGGTGCAAACAGGAATTCGGCGCCGGTAAACTCGTGGACGGGACGCTCCGAGAGCTGAGGCCACGAGCTCTCTGTCTGCGTTTCGCCGGAATCCGCTACCGTGCGGTCATTCGCAACTACACCTGTCTCGGTAAGGAAGTTCAGGACTTCCCTAGCGCGAAAACGAACGCGCCGCGGCAGGGATTCGCCACGAATTATGCGATCTAATGTCCTCTTCAGGCTCTGAGCGACTGCCGAGGGCAGACGCTGCTCGCGCGCCCGTGAGCTGCCGATTACAGTTGCATCCTCCAGGTCGGATTCGGAACCGCCCGTCACCAAATCCACGATTGCCGATAGCGCTTTATTCATAACCTCAACGTCGCGGCCCGAGGTCCGATCTAACGTGTCGATAATCGTTTCGGCTGCTTCGCGTCCGCCGATTGTGCGGAGGGCGGAAAGGCAGTAAGATCGAGTAGCGGAATCACCGTGCGCGCGGTTCAAGAGTCTTGCCAGTGGCTTTACGCTATTCGGACCTCCCGAGTGGCCTAAGGCGAGCGCCGCCCTCCGTTGGATCTCCACTGGCTGTTCCGGTTCAAGGCAGAATAACAAGCGCTTTTCATCCGACTCCGATAACCTGGTCCTCGCCGCCTCTGTCAGGTCACCGCGAGGGAGGGTGCTCCCACGGGACCAGACGGCAATCCGGTGGAGCTCTTTAAGCGCTTCCACTTGGTCGTTCTCGGTTCCGCTAAGCCTCGGCAGTAGTTCTGACACTTCAAGTTTCTCCATGTTCATAAGTCCTCTAAGCAGTAAATCTCGCTAAAGTCCTTCCACTCGAACATCCGTATCTTCTTCCATGTTTCCCGAGCGGCCTCTGGGTGTACGTAATCCGCAAAATCCGAAGCCCCGCTGCCAGGTGACCCGAGTTTCAGGTGATCTCTTATCAACTTCTCGCTCGCCAGTGGCGCGAGCGTTAACTTGGTAGGCCAAACTGCCCAAGCACTCTCGCCACACTGGTGTATATGCTCCTCTTCCGGAATTTTTCCAGCGATCTTGGGCGCGGCCTCCGCCTTTGGCGCTTCATAAATTCCCCACCTAACATTACGGGCGCCCGCGACCAACCGTGGGGAAATAGCTTGCAAGTTCACGAGAACGCGATAAAGCCACCAGCGGGGATCATGCACGATCCAATCCTCTGCGTTGTTTATATGAATACTGCGGTTGTCGGAGACCAGCCAGACATTCTCCTGTTCAGACACGGCTCTGGTCACAACAAAAAGCCCGCCAAATTCATCGAGATTCCGATCAAAGGACGCACGTACTCCTTGGACCCCCTCACCACAAGCATGTGCGCTTTGCGGATCTGCAAATTCGGTTCGGCTGGGGCCCCTTCTCGGGCGCCAAGTTTCAGAAGCCGACGGTTACCCGCTCCCGCGGCAAATACAAGCGCTCTACACCGCGTTTGCAGCGGCTTTCCCCGCGTGTCCTCCGCCTCAACTATGTGGCCGCTGGCGTCAGGCAGTCGACGAGCGCGTAGGCTCGAGTCTTTGATTCGAACGATACAATCCCTCCAGGGTGTCATCAGCGCCCGGACGAGTTGTTGCGCGTCAAGGCAGTCCACTTTGGCGGACGCCACGTACTTGACATCTCCCTGATATAGCGCTTCCAATTCGGACGGATCGGTGGAGATGGCTCCAAGTCTCCATTTCTTCCACAACTGGGTCCGGTCCTCGTAGGAGGCTTCGGATTCGAATCCAAAATAGGAGTCTTTCGAGACTACAACATCGGGATTTCCTTCAATCCACTTCGCCCATTCATGGTTGGCCTCGCTAAGTCCCTGCACCAATTGCTTCTGTTCCTTTGTATAAATGTGCCCTCTATGGATGTACACATGACTGTGGCAAGTCTGCTGGCCGCCCAACTGCCCACAGTCCAAGAGGACGGCCTGATACTTTTGCTCCTTCAAGTCTTTCAAGAGCCACAGGCCCATGATTCCGCCGCCGATAATCGCTACATCTATGTTTATTGGGTCGCTCATGCCGCCGCCACTTCCTGTCAGATAATTGAAAGCACAACTTCCTCGCCCAACTCGTCAATAAAGTCCTGGCAGTTTTCGCTGTTGATGACCTCGTCTCCGTAGAGAAGGCCGTCGGCAGTTCGCCGGTTCAGTGTCAGCATGAAACGGCGAATGCCGGAAATCAACTCCAACGCGGTGCACACCTGTTTCCCAAAAAACGCCGTGTCGGTGCACCACGCGATAAGATCGTACGAAGAGCCTTTGGCCTTTTCGATGAGATCGACAGCGAACCGCGCGTCGTTGATCGCGTATCGTACGTTCGGCCGGCTCAGCGGGTAGCCCTTCTGCTTCATACACCACTGAACCGTTCGCAGCCCTTCCCGCCAACGATCACTTATGGTGGCTCGCGATACGCCGAGGAAGTCAACCAGATCCTTGGGGCTCATTTCTTCCTCAAGGACCAGGACAAACAATTCACGAATCTTCGGCGGTAGCCGGCGTAAACACTCATAGAGATCGGGCGAGTATTCAAAATCCAGCCCGCTAAGCGATTCCGGGGAAAGGCTGTCGTCCGCTTTAGGATCGAACGTCCGGTCGGAAACATCGTCGGACGAGAGCAGCGAGGGACTCCGCGGCAGGTCGTCCCAGAGGACCGGGTGTCTTCGCCTGAAGTAATCGAAACAAACATTCTGGGCGATCCTGTCCAACCATGTTGTGAAACGACCTTGGTGTCGATTGAAACCAGCCGCAAAGCGCATGACATGCACCCAAGTTTCCTGCGCCTGCTCCTCCTGATCCGCGACGTCCTTGAAGAACCTTCCCACGATGCTCAAAACCCGGCCGTTGTAGAGCTCGAACAGAGTTTTGAACGCTTCGGCGGCACCGGAGGCCCCGCGTTCAAGCAGATCTTCGTCCGTCCAATTAGAATCGGGCATATCTAACAAACCAGCGGGCATCGATGCGGAAGAAATAAAGCGATCCCCAGTGGCCCGTCGGACCACGGGAGAGGAAGACCAGCGCGAAAAGAGAAGCGACAGAGTCATCGACGTAGCACGGTCCGGGATTGTAAACGCCGACAGCTACCGGAATTTTCAATCTGGAAAGATTAAAATATGTCAATTTATGCAGAAACGAGGGCTGTCGCGAGCTGCCCACATGGCTCGTGAGAAGCCACGACCCTCCACCTGCCGGAACCGTATCAAAATCCATCCCGAAATCCCCCCTCTCTGGCGTCGCTGCGACGTCTAACAAGCAAGTGCGACATCGAATTTGCGACTGCCTATCGGTCAAACTTGACGTGGTGAACGTGCCGAAGTGTTACGCGTAGCGCACTATCCCTGAGTCATCGTATGGCAGCCGCTCTTCATCTTTTTATTTGCTTACGACCACACGGAACGAGTAGCCAGCTACCTCGACAACGTTGCCATCGCCCTCCGATGCCTGCAAGACAATCGTGTACCGGCCGGGCTTAAGCCGTCCCCGATCAATGGAAAGCCGTAATTCTGGCTTTGCCTCAGGCTGGCGTACGCGTGGGATGGTTCCCATTGGAAGCATCTGACCGCTATCCAGGGACTGAAGCCGAACTTGATAGGCGGGATACAGATCCTGGTTGAGCAGAAGGCGCAGTTCGATCCTGCTCGATCCGGGGCGTAGCTCCACGACATTGTCCGATTGAGCTCCACCGCCTTGGCGAACGACGGGAGCCAACAAAAACGATGGAACTGGTTGAGCCGATTCCGCCGACGAGATCGCGGGAGAAGTCGGCTTGCGGCCGGGGGTCAAGAACATCCACACCGCGAGGACCGTCGCCGCTGACGCGAGCGCCACCATGGGCCATTTTCGCCACGGCACCATTTTTTTGGAAACGGGTAGGGACAAATGTTCCTCTATTGCGCGTTCGATGGATCGCACGAAAGTGGTCTTCTCCGTCCATTCCGGACAACCGACAAACTTTCGTTTAAGGAGGGTCCGTTGCTCCTGCGGAAGTTCCCCATTAATGAAAAGGGCGGCCAACTCTTCCTCTGCGACGGCAAGATCCTCTTGGACACTTCTATCGACGAGCAGCCGCTCTTCCAAACGATCGCGCTCCTCGTCGCTCAGCTCATCCAGGAGATACCGGACCAGGGCCGCATGGCGTTCGGGATTTGGATCGCGATTCACGATTTCCCTCCGGCGGTGGCGCGCTGGCCCGCCGTCGACGTCTCATTTTCACGAATAAGCTTCAGCAACTTCTCTCGCAGAGAACGCCGGATCCGAAAGGCGTGAACTCGAAGCGCTCCCTTGGATTTGTCGGCCTCCCGGGCTAGGGAGGCGCGGGATGCGATTTTTTCGGACTTGGCGTAGCGATAGTAATCGAGAATGATCGTCCGTTTCCGTTTTGGCAGTTCTTGAAGGAGAGTACACAAGTAGTCCAACTTGCGGTCCTCCGACACGGCGCCATCGATCCCATGTACTTCGGGATGAACCTTCGGTTCAGGCGCATCCTCCAACGAAACCTGGCGCGGTCGCCGGTATGCTTCGCTGGCGATCTTGGCCGCCACGGATTGCATATAGGAGACGATATTCAAGATAGGTTCGTCCGTAGAGGCCTTCTCTAGTAAGCGGCGCGCTGAACGGTCCACGGTTTCGTCGGCAAGATCTTCCGCATCCTTCCACAACCCGCGCGACCGAAAGATCTTTAACAGGCCCGTGTGGGCCGTCTCGTATTTCTCTGCGGCCCGGTCCCGGTCTGGATCCAAAGCTTCGAGGAGCGCGATCCATTCCGGCTCGTCTAGCGGCCGACTTTTCGGCTTGCGCCGCCCTCCGGTCTCAATGTCCATAGCAGGCGTGGGTGCCTTAAAAATCTTCTCACCCACAATGCACTGCCGCAAGTGGAGCCGAAGCGCGAGCGCGTTCCAGTTCGCGCCCACCGCGAAAAAAGGAGCCGTTCTCAAACTTCGGCCCCCCTGAAGAAACCGAGAGGTGTTCACGTATTCCAAAGCAGACAGTTTCGCAGCGCTGAACATCGGCCCTGCGTGAGGCGCCCTACGCGAGGGCCTTCCGAAAGGAGGCCACTCGATGGATTGGATCGTGATCGTTGTCGGCTCGATTCTTACCGCCGGCATGTTCTAGCTGTACCTCGCCCGGCGCGGCAACTCGCGCCGGGTTTCCATCTATTTGGTGAACTATTGCCGGTTCTGTTACGCGACATGGTCCACGGCGGTCATTCCGAATAACCGTAAACGATGAATCCGGCCCACGCGAAGGGTGAGAAAAAAGCCTTGGTGTGCTTCATGCTTAACTGCGCGGCGCGCATCGCCGCCGGCGGGGTAAGCCCGCGCAAAAGCAACGATTGGTAAAACCGGGCCATCAACTCACGAGTGGTGAAGTCATCGACCGGCCAAACACTAGAGACTACTTGCTGTGCTCCGGCGTAAATGAACGCCTGCGTTAGGCCGAAGATGCCCTCCATCTTAATCTCATCTCCGCTTGCGGTTTCACAGCCGGAAAGGACCGCCAAGTCCGCGTGAAGCGGAATCTGGAGAATTGCGGGAATCCGCAGAACGCCATCCTGCTCGCGGCCATTCCTGTCCACCATTGAGAAGACAAGCCCCGCTGATTCGGGGTGCCGCTGATCCATAGTTGTATGCGTGGAAAAATGCGCGATGCGGTAAGCGCCCAATTCCTTTTCGGCGGTCGACAAGTTCGCTGCGAAATCGAGCGCTTTCAAGTTGGCTGGTGAAGGTTTCAGCGAAAGAATCGCTTCCGCCTCCTGCCGGGTGAATGCTAAACGAGGATATCGCGTGGATGACCGGCTGTCGCTCGGCCCGGACCCTACCCGCTGAACGCGTTCGTCGTCCGCGCCAAAAACCGGGTCCGCGAAAATCGCGATTGCGCGAGTCGGGCTCGGCCGATTGAGCGCTCGCCGACGTAACTGGATGCCTGCCGAAGCCGAAGGCAGAATGGAAGGCTCCCAGGAGTCGATCAAGTACCGGAACGGTCCTTGCTTCGCGCTCGGAATCTGAATTGCGGCGAAAGGTAGTTGCAACAGCTTTCCCTCGGCAACGATCAGCAGCCGGTTCTGGACGGGATGATCCGCCAGTGGTTGTCGCAGAAGAGCGCCCAGAGCCCGAGAGGCCTCTAACGCCGATTTCGGTTCGATCCCGGATGCGGAACGGCTCAGGCCGTCCAGGAAGCGAATCGCCCACCCCTCGATCTGTGCCCGTGCTGGAAGCGCGTACCAGCGGAAGTCGGAATCGGTGATGGCCCAAAGATAACTTCGCGGCTCGCCAAGCGAGAATTCAAGCAGGAGATCCTTCTTCCCTATAAGTGCCCGCTGAATCCCTTCGATTCTGGGGGAAGAAGGCTCGACTAAATTTCTATACTCCGCGCTTGACGCTCGAATTTGTGCGTCCACCAGCCGGTACTCGGCCAAAACGGATTCGAGCTTTGCGCGCGCCAGTTTCTCCTCTGTTGGCTTGTGTGGTTTTTCGAAAAGTTGAAGGAGCGCAGTCGAGCGAAAACCGATCAAATCTCGCAGTTGCTTGGCCTTTCGAAGTAGCGGGCCATCGACGCCTTGCACAATTTCTTCCTCTGAGATGCCCAACCTATCAATCAAAGATCGGGAGAGTCCCCGCTCGTGCATCTCGAACGCCTTTTCAGGTCCTTGATCGTCCATACCGCGGCCGTAGAGCTCCATGGACAGATCGATCGCGAATTCGTACATTTCACTCCGCGTCGCCAGGTAATTGGAGCGCAGCCATTCACCCGGAGCCTGCCGGCGGGAAGAATCCACATTCCGCAGCGCTTCTTCAATATCCGCGCGAGCGGTCAGGAGATTTCCGCGGGAACGTTCCGCTACGGCCAGCGAATAGAGGCTTTCCGCCTCCAGATCGAATACCCCGATTTCGCGGCGGATCGCGAGAGAACTATTGAGGAATTCAATGGCGGATTCGACCTCGCCGTTCGCTGTTGAAAGCCTGCCCAGGTTGTAGAACGCGCTTGATTCACCCCGGCGGTCCCCCACGCTTCGAAACAGAGCGAGGGCTTTTTCGTACTGGATCCGCGCATCTGCCGGGGACCTAGTTTCGAGAGCTTGCCCCAGATAGTTCAGGGCGTCCGCTTCTGAACGGCGGTCCGGCAGCATATGAAGCTGATTCAGCGCTTCCCGCAGAAGCCGCTCGGCTTCATTCGTGCGGCCCACATTCAATTTGACTCGCCCAAGGCTGCTCTTAGCTCGCGCGGCCGCCTGTAGATCGCCAGCTCGATTGAAGGCGTCCAGCGCTTGCTGGAGGAACGAACTCGCGGACTCATTATCTCCAAGGGCGATGTATGACTGGGCTATGTGGTCGATGGCATAAGCCTCAAGCCGCTGATCGCCAATTTCGTGCGCCAGCGTTCGTGCTTTACCATATTCCAGAAGGGAATCGGACCAATGTCCCGTCTTATCGTCGAGCAAACCAAGATTGATCTTCGCGGCGGAGACGGCAAATGTGGAACCAGTCTCTTGGAAGGCTTCAGCCGCCCCCGTCAGGTGCTCCCGAGCGGGCGTGAGATCCGCGACCGCGACCTCGCACATGGCTAAATTATTGAGCGCCAAGCCTTCGTCGGCGCGGTCCTTCAATGATCGCGCGAATCCCAAGGCTCGTCTTGAATACTCTGCTCCTTGTTGATACTGGCTCCTCGTATAAGACAGGGTAGCGAGCGATAGCAGGGTCATCAATTCGCCATGGGAATCGCCGCTGTTACGCCAGAGATTTAGAACCTGTTCGTACTTTTGTATCGCCGTCTCAACCGCGCCATTAGTTCCAGATGCGGCGGATCTTCTCGCTTCGGTTGCAGCGATGGCAGCTTCCGCATGTTCCTCGTCACTCCGACCGGCGGCCCGCATGTCCTTGACCATAAGCTCGTACCGGCCGCCCTGCGCTCGCTGGTCCCGAAGTTCGAGATCCAGGAACCCGCCGCCGTGCAAGATCACTGGGACAGATTCCCAGCCGAGGTTGGTGGCGTCTACTTCCGCGACGACCGTTCCGTCCCGTCGTCTTATTCGAACGGCTACATCGACTGAAACCTGATAAATCAGAACATGTACGTACAGATTTCCGCCATCGGGAAGGATATAGCGATGGACCAGGTTCGGGCCGATGGTCTGCCTTGTAGCGAATCCGCTGGATAGGCGTCCGGTAAGGACGGTCTGCGGCGCCTTCGCCACCTGCGCTCTGGCAAGGAGAGCCGCTAAAAACAGCGCGCCTGGCAACGTGAAAAAACGGGTCATAGATGAGATCTTTCCCGGAAATCGACCTTCGGGCCCAATCGAACGTATTCTATCCCGTCGGCATCTGAAGAAGCGCGAAGAACACCACGCCCCGCAACGTGAAAAACGCGTCGTAGGGATAGCTTACCCCGGGGGCAAAAAAATCACGGCTGCTACGTAAGACCAGGGTATGAGGCAAACTGCTGCGCATCCCCTGCAAGAGGCCGATATCTTACATCGGAACAATTTTAAGAGCTTTGTATTGAACCACGCCGAAGCTTGGCATCGGACGCACCTCATCCGGCTTTACGAACACTGGGACGATTGGAATGCCGAATACTTTGCCGGCGAGATGACGCCTCCCTATCTGTTGCTTTCCACGCCAAACTGCCCGAGAGCACTTGGGGATTGTTCTTCCATTTCGGGGTTCGGCGGACGTTCGCAGATTCGGCTTCGCGTGTCCCTATTAACGGGGACACATCCGATCATGCAACCGGACTCCCCGGAAGAGGGAAAATTCCGCTTTGTTGCCGACGTCCTGCTTCATGAGATGATCCATCAATGGCAACAAGAGGTAACGGGCATCTCGGAGAACAGCTATCACGGTCATGGACGGACCTTCCGGGACAAGTGCAATGAAATCGGAAGTAACATCGGTCTCCGCCAAGTTGGGCTAAAGACTCGCGGCGGGTTACCTCCGTGCAGTTCCTGGCCGCACAGTGTCAGGAATGATGGCTACTACTTCGGCGCAATTCTGCGGGCATCGGCAAAGGCTCCTGAATCCGAACTGGGATCTGATGAGCCGCCTTCGCCGGTGCCACGACCGATCGGGAAGCGTGGATCTTTCTCGGAGGTCGAAGCGATCGCCCGTTACGCGCGGCTTGTTTTAGAACCGGCGGAGATTCAAGCACTGATCCGGTTGCTGGAGTTTTGAGCACTTTGTACGGGCGCTTAAAAATCCGAAGGTCTAGCTCGTAACAGATGATAGCGACACTAAGCGAACATGAGCGACTCTCTGGAGCTTATCCGCGAAGCAATCCGGCTGGTGCAGGATGCGGAAGCCCTGCTGGAGCGGGCTGAACGGAAAGTCCTGGACACCGAGCCAATCGCGCCGCGCAGCAAAAGGAGTCGGGCGGTGCGCCTTGGTCCGCTGCCAGTGGCCCTGGAGCGCTCCTGGAAAACGCTAGCGCGGGGAGCCGCGGAAGTAAGCTTCAATGGCGGCGAGTCCGTCAGGCTGCCGCCCGCGTTGGCGGAGCTCGCGAAAGTGCTGATGTCCGGCGAGGGGGCGTCACAGGATGAGCTTGCCCCGTGGAAAAGCTATGCGCGTGTTGCGGCGGTTTTAGAGGCGACGATGAATCACGCGATCACTCCTGAAGCCGTATCCAACCTTGTATATAGATTGCGTAGAGCCTTCCGCATCGCAGGCATCGATGAGGGCCTGATCGAGAGTGCGCGTGGCAAGGGCGCGCGGATCCGGCTGAAAAAGCGGTGGGAGTAGCGATCGGAAAGCGAGAAAACACATGGCGCATTTGTGGTTTCGGGACGCGGGAGATGAACTTTGGTCGGCAATGCCTCTCAATGACCTCGCGGTCGACATCCGCTTTTGGCCGCCGGTAGCGTTGGCCGGAGAGTTTTGCCTTGGCAACGATAGCGCGGTGATTTTAGAGTCCTCGGCGGGCGGGTGGGCGCTACTGGCGGCTGATCGTAGCGGTGTTCGCGTGAACGGGCTGATTCCGTCAGGCGGTCTCCGCGTGCTGCAAGACCGCGACGAGATTCGGACCGGCACGAAACGGGTTCTGTATTTTTCCGCCGAAACGTTGGCAAAGGTGACGGAATTTTCGGGGGCCGAAACGACGATGTATTGCGGCCGGTGCCGGCAGGCGCTGAAACAGGGCCAAGAGGCCGTGCGCTGCCCGCAATGCTCGATTTGGTTTCACCAGACGAAAGAGCTGCCGTGCTGGACCTATTCGCCGACATGTATTTGCCCACAACCAACGGCTTTGGACGCGGGCTACTCGTGGGTGCCGGAGGACTGAGGACACATGGCGGGCAAGTCCATTGTCGTCGCGGGCGCGGGGGGGAATATCGGTTCTCATTTGATGCCTCACCTGGCGCGGATGCGGCAAGTAGGGCGCGTGGTTTTGATTGATCGCGACATCTATGAAACGCGGAATTTGGACAACCAGGACATCCTGCCGCGGGACGTTGGTAGGCCGAAAGTCGAGGTGCAGGCGCGGCGCATTGTGGAGATTCGGCCCGATATCGAGGTAGTCGCGATTCACACGTCGCTGGAAACCGTCCCTGTCGGGATTTGGCGTGCGGATTTGATTGTCGCCGCACTGGACTCCCGCCTGGCCCGCCAGGTTGTAAATGAGCGCGCTTGGCGCGTGGGCGTTCTATGGGTCGATTCGGGCGTGCTCGCGTCGGAATGCCTGGCGCGCGTAAATCTCTATTCGCCCAGCAGCGAGGCGCCTTGTCTTGAATGCGCGTGGTCGGCAGAGGACTACAAACTCCTGGAGCAGCAGTATCCGTGCGGGGCGGGCGATGCGCCGCTGCCGACTGGCGCAACGTCCGCTCTCGGAGCGTTGGCGGCTTCGCTGGCAGCACTAGAGATTGGAAAGCTGCTGGATGGTGAAACGGATTCCGCGGCAATCGGGATGCAAGTCACTTTGAATGCGCGCGGGCATCGGTTGTCGATGATGCGGTTCCGGCGCAATCCTAGCTGCCGCTTCGATCACGCGATTTGGGCGATTGAACCGCTGCGCTGCCACCTCGAGGAAATGCGGCTGAAGGATTTGACGGCACACGGGGCCGCGAGCGTGCCGGGGCATAAATTTGCGCGCTGCCGGGTCTGTGCCGTGTGCGGACGGAGCGATTCCGGTTTTCGACTCGAGCGCGTAGCGCTCCAGATTTGTTGCGGCCGCGCGATGGCGGTGCCGGGTTTCGATGTAGTGGAAACGCTCAATAGCGAATTGCCTACGCAGTTGCTGGATATGCCGCTGAACGAAGCGGGTTTGACTTATGGCGATGTTGTAGAAATCGATGGGCGGTACGTCGAAATCACGCCGAAGGTTGTGATGGAGGAAGCGAAGTGAACCGGGCTCATCGTGTTGTGGGTGTGATCTTCGGCGTGAGCCGGAATTTGCGGTGTTCGCCCGTAATCTTTGCATAGAGCCATTTAAGGGGGAAGATCGAATGAATCCAAGACCGCTTATCACGGGGCCGGCCATCGGCCCTTCCCAAATTGCTCAACTCCAGCCGGCCAGGAGACGTATCGGTCTGCTGCACGTTATCGTGATCGGCTGGCTACTCGCGGGCTTGGCCGCAGCCGCGTTCTATTTCCTTGGCCGGCACGAAGTGGCTCGCATCGCGGCGCCGTCTCCGTCCGCCGACGGCGCGCGCGCCGATGAGGCGATTCGGCGGCTAGAAGCATTGATTGCGAAAACGGCCACCGATGCGGCCAACCTTCGGCGCGTCGAGAATCAGATTTCGCTCTCGCTACCGGTGATTGATCAAAACGGCCTGGGAGTTGAAAGACGCCGCCTAGAAAACGCAACGGTGATCGTCGAAGCCGCGCGGCGCGATCTGGAACGGATTCGCCAAGAGGCGGAAGAATCACTGAACTCACTCAAAAAGGAGAAACAACAATGACCACTATGCTCGCCCCGGTCACGCCTAAGCGCGTGATCAATTTTACAACTGTCTTGCGCCCGTTGTTCGCGCCCGCTGCCGCGTCGCTGGTTCCCATGCGTAGCACGTCGGAAGTGCGGCTGCTGCGCCGGGAACCCGGCGCGGGTCCGAAGCTGGCGCGATCGCTCCCCAAGCGCGCGTCCAAAATGCAACGCCTGGAATCCCGGACGCTCGCGGTTCCGCGCGTGAGAGGCTCCATGTCGCGCGCCGCGGGAAACACCGAACTCGAGACGGTCGGTATGGAAGATCTGAAACTTCCGTTGGGCGTTTCGCGCTTCGTCACCGTGGCCACGCTACGCGTGATGTTGAAGACCGACCGCTCCGAGCTGTTTCTGAAGAAGAGCGGCGCGAGCTGGGAGATTTGCCCGGACACGATGCGCGTAGATATCACCGACGATAAGGCCGAATACCGCGTCGGCTCGATCCAGGTGTACAGCTAGGGGCAAAACGATGGACTGGTCCTGGCTCCCAGCGATTATCCTCTTCGGCGTTCCGGCGGCGATCCTCATCGCCGCCGCGCTAGGCAAGGGTCTGGGGCGGCTGGCTCAAAAGACGGATGAATGGTCGGACCAATCCAACCGGAACCGGCTTTATCGGGAGGGCCGGGCGGGGTTTCGGCGGTGGCTCGCGTCGAAGACAGGCGATGGCCACGCGCCCGGCGGCGTGGACGAGACCCTGGTCGAGGCGCACCGCCAGTCCGAAGCCATTCACTTGCTAGTCGAGCGAGAGATCCCGAAAGCCGTTTCGGACTGTTTCGAGCTGCATCGGATGGTGGCCGAAATCACAGGCGCGCCGCACATGGCCGCAATCCAGCATGAGCTGGAGTTGGCGACCGCCAGAGCCCGCGTCGTCTGGCTGCTGGCTCACACCGTCGATTTTGTCGATTCTTACCCGCTGAAGTACGAAGACCGTGGTTTACTCCACAACGCGATTCTGCTCCGGAAGAGGGCCCTCCCAATTTGCCGAAATTGCCCAGTACTGGAGCTCGCGGTTCATGAGTTACCTCTGCGCTGCCCGACAGGCACCCTGTTTCAGATCGGGGAGATCCAACGTGCGCACTGCTAAAGCTCCAAAACGCGACTTGGCCGCGGCGCGGGTGCATATCGGCGGGGCGGGGCGCTTGGGCACGGCGATTGCCCTCACGCTCCACGCCGCGGGAATTCGCCACATCAGTTGCAACGATCCGCAGACGTTCGAGGAGGAGCAGTTCGGGTGTATGGTGTTCTCCAGGCGCTCGGACCTTGGCCGCCCCAAGGTGCACGTGATTGACCGCTTCTTCGACGGACGGCCGGGAATCATCTTCGAACCGCTGGTGGCGCCAAACGAATCTCCTAAAGCTCGCCCGCTTCTGGAAAAGGCCGATGTCATCGTCTCCGCAGCCAATAAACTTTCCGCGCGCCTGTATTTGGAGCGCACGGCGATTGCTTTAAAGAAGCCAGTAGTACAGGCGAGTGTGCAGGATGGGCGGCGGGCGCTTGGCGGCAGCGTTTCCGTTTGGACTCCGAGCGCCGGTTGCGCTTGCTTCGGCTGTCTGTTTCCGCGGCCGAAAGTCCGCTTTTCGAGGGGTGAAGTCTTGCCGCCGTCCGTGACCTCGGCCATCGCGGCGATTGCGGCGCAACGGGTCCTCGATTTGCTCGGTGGACCAGCGTCGCCGGCGCCGAACTTGACGATCATCGACCTCGCGAATTACGCGATGGAAGCGATCTCGGTGAAGCCGCGGCCCAGTTGTAAGATCTGCGCCGCGGCTGTGACTCTCAACCGTGCGCGTGTGATCGTGGCGGGCAAATGAATCCGGATCATCAAGTTATGAGTTGGATCTCGGCAAAAATGAATTTTGGCGCGTTTATGCCCGTAAACTGAGGTGGGCGCGATGACGAACGATCCAATTTTTAGGGCGTTCCTCCGCCGCCAGGCGGACGAGGGTCGCGCGCTGGCCGCGGGCAGCGACATTCTCGATCTCGACTGCCTGCCCACCGGCCAGCACTTCGTCGCGCACTTCGATTGCCGGGGATTGATTCAGGAATACGGCGAAGTGCGGGAAACCAGCGGCTTCGATGTGGGAATCTTCTTCGGCTCAGATTATTTGCGCGCGGTGAATCCGTTTGAAGTGCTGACGCTCTTCGGGCCGCTGAATACCTATCACCCGAACATCGCGTTTGGCGCGCCGTTTATTTGCGTGGGCCGGATCGCTCCGGGGATGCCGCTGGCGGATTTGCTTTATCAGGTGTACGAGATTCTCACGTATCAGAAGCTGACCCCGCATGACGCGCTCAACAAAGAAGCGTCCCAGTGGGCCCGCGCGAATCAGCATCGTTTTCCCGTCGATCGCCGCCCGCTGAAACGCCGCACGTTGGCTCTGGAGGTCGAGCCGCATGAATCTTGACAAGCAGCTCGCGCATTTCGCGAAGAAGTGTGTGCGCGTGAATGCGGACCGTTGGCTGCTTACGCTGCGGAACGGTTTTGACTTCAATTTATCGGCAATGCGGGACGATAGTTTCTTGTTGCTAGATGCCGAAATTGAAGTGCAACCGGAACCGGAGCCTTTGGTCGCCTTTATTGAACGCTCCGCCGAACTGCCGGGCAATGTGAAATTGGCCCTTCCGTCCGAGTCTCGGAGAATACATCTGCGCAGCGAATTTCCTCTTCCCGAAGACAGCAAAGATGCGCTGCGCGCCGCGCGATATCTGAACGCGATGCAATGCGCGCATGCGATGGTTCACAACTGGACCTCCTTGGACGCTGGTGGGACGGTTTGTCCGCGCTCGGAGGGCGGACCAACCGATCTCGCCGGCCTGGAGGAGATTCTCAAAGAAGCGGGCTGGGAAAGCCGCAAACGCGCGGGCGGCGCCTTGCGAGTCGATTTGGAAACGCCCGGGCAGTTTTTCCAAGCGGAAGCGAAGCGCCTGGGTGAGGGCGTGCGCTTTCGGGTGGCTGCGTGCAGCGACCCCGATCCCAGCACAGATGTGCGGCGATCACTGGCTCTGTACCTACTCGAAGCCAACGCCGCTTTGCGCTACTGCCAGGGATTTATCGAGCGGGAAGGCAGCGGCATCGCGGCGGGTTTTGAAGCGCGCATCGATTGGATGCCGGATTCGGCTGAGACCGGCCACGCGCTGGCCGCGCTCTCGGTCGCGTGCCGCCATTGCGCGCGGGAATTGGATGTTCTTTCGAAGGATGCGCCGCTGGCCGGCCTGTACTGGGCGGCGCGCGGCATTCCATTTTCAACAAAGGAGCAAGCACATGGGTAAAGCACAAACACTGGAGGGCATCAGCCTGACAGTCAGCGACGTTTCCGGGCAGAAGCTGTTTAAGGTGCCAGCCGCGCCCGCCGAGGCAACGGTCGGCGAGTTGGTCCACAGTCTTCTCTCCAAGATGAATTTGCCGGAGAACGATTCGAACGGCCAGCCGCTGGCGTATCAAGCGCGAGTGGAACGGGAAGGCCGGCACTTGCATGCCGCTGAGCGAGTGGGCGACGCGCTGCAATCCGGCGACGCGTTGACCCTTCAGCCCAACATCGATGCAGGTTAAAAGCGCACATTCAAGGGCCCAATGTTGGAAAACGATTATCAGTTCAGCTTATTGCTGTTCCGCAAAGACGGTTCCCCGTTGGGCTCCGCTTCGGTGAACGTGGATTGGGAGCCGGCCGTGGAAGCGACGCGCTTTCTCCACGCGCGGCACGGTCTTGTGCCGTTTTGCGGCGAAGGGACCGCCTACCTTCAGCCGTTGTGGGACAAGCTCGAAGGCGAGCCCCACATTCGTGGCTTCCGCGTGATTTTTGAAGCGCGGGGATCGAGACCCGTGAGTTCCGAATTCCCGTCGCGATATTTCCGCGAAGCAGCCGCTCAGGCTTCCGATGAATTCGTGAAGCGCGGCAAATTGGAGGCGGGTGAAACGTATCTTTATCAGGCTGTGGCGCATAGAAACAACGGCGCGGTCCCGGCCAATGGCGCCGGGTTCCTGTTGGAGGCGGTGGAGCAAGCTCCAGCCGTGTCGCTTTCCCAATCGTGCTTGAAAGATGTTCAGAGCCGGAGCGCGCCGGTGGGCGTTATCGATGCGGACGATATGCCGGTGTTCATTCCGCGGAGAATCCTGGATGAAGTGGTGACGCTGACGATGCAGACCGAACACCAGGAAACGGGTGGCATTCTGATCGGCCATCTGCGCCGCGATATGGCATTGCCCGAGATCTTTGCCGAAGCCACCGCGCAGATCGCGGCCGAACACACGCGTAGTTCGGCGACCAAACTGACTTTTACCGCCGAATCTTGGAACGCAGCGACGGCGGCGATACGCCTTCGCAAGCGGTCCGAAATTTTCCTGGGCTACTGGCATAGCCATCCGGTGAAGGATTGGTGCGCATCGAGGGAATGCTCGCTCGAAAAACAGAAACAGTGCCGGCTGGCGAAGGATTTTTTTAGCGAAGACGATTGCGCCGTGATGCGCGCCGCGTTCCCCAGGGCCTACAGCCTCGGATTAGTGGCGAATAACACTGCCACGGAAGGCGTCACGTTCAGCCTTTTTGGCTGGCGGGAGGGCGGCATCCACGCGCGAGGATTTCATGTTTTGGAGGAGACGCATGCGTAATCAGCCAGGGCGCGAAAGCGCCGCGGTAAACGTATTCCGCGCGGTGGTCGGATCGCGGAGCCCGCAGGAACTCGACTTAAATCTCGCGGCATTAGCTCGCACTCGCGCCGAGCTTCCCGAGTCGGCGCCGTTGATCGACCAAATGTTTGCGGAAGAACTCGGCCGATTGCGCAACGGTCTGGAAGCGGCGCAAGCGGCGCAGACCGGGATCCGGGCGGAGATTGAGGAACTGCTGTCGCCGCCTTATTTCCCGGCTGTGTTTCTCGGAAGGACGGGCGGGGCGCCGGAAGCGCAAGCCCTCGTTCGCACCGGCGGCGAGTTGCGCGCGGTGACGTTCGGCGATCACAACCCCGACGACTTCCAAGACGGCGACAGCGTGCTGCTTTCGCGGGAACGCAACTTCATCTACTCCAAGGTGCAAGGTGGAGCACTCACATGCGGCGAAACCGCGGCCTTTGTGGCCTGGACCAAGGAGCGCCGCCTCATCATCAAATCGAGGGAGGAAGAGCTGGTAGTATTGGCGGCGCAGCCCTTGCGGGATGCGGGCCTCAAAGCTGGCGATCTCATTCGCTTCGACCGAGTCAACTGGGTGGCGCACGAAAAGATCGAACGGCCACGCGGCGACGAATATTTCCTCGAAGAGACGCCTTCCGAAACGTTTGCCGATATCGGCGGCTTGGACAAAGAAATCGAGGAACTGAAACGCACCATCGAACTGCATTTCCGTCATCCGGACACCGTGAGCAAGTACCGGCTGCGGCGCAAGAAGTCCGTTTTGCTGCACGGCTCTCCCGGGACGGGCAAAACTCTGATAGCGCGCGCTTTGGCGAACCACCTAGCGAGCCATTCCACAACGGACCGCTCTCGCTTCATCAACATCAAGCCCAGCGCCTTGCATTCGATGTGGTACGCGCAATCTCAAGCCAATTACCGTGATGTATTCCGGGTGGCGCGCGAGGCCGGCGCGCGGGATCCCGAAGTCCCGGTGGTCATGTTCTTCGACGAGGTGGATTCCATCGGGCGCGTGCGCGGCCACTCGATCCACCATATCGACGACTCCGTGCTGAACGCATTCATGAGCGAGCTGAACGGCTTGGAAGATCGGGGGAATGTTTTAGTGGTCTCCGCTACCAATCGTCTGGATACGCTCGATTCGGCGCTGACGCGCCCGGGCCGTTTAGGCGACCTCATCGTTCGCATTCCGCGACCGGACCGAAAGTCCGCGCGGCAGATTTTTGAAAGGCATCTTCCTGCGGAGGTCCCGTACGCCGGGGACAGCCGCGATGCGGGCTCGATCCGCACGGAGCTGATCGACGCTGCGGTCGCGAAGATCTTCGCGGCCGACGCGGCTAGCGAACTGGCCCACATCATGTTCCGCGACGGGAAAAGGCGAGCCGTGCGCGCAAGCGACTTGCTGAATGGCGCGGGGATCGCCGCGATGGCGGGCAGCGCGATTGAACGGGCTTGCGTCCGTGAAGCGCGAGGCGGCGACGGCGGAGTCCAACTCGCGGACGTTCTCGCGGGCGTTGGCGATTATTTCCAATCCGCGGCGAGCGCGCTTACGCCGCACAATTGCCATAACTATCTCGATGACCTCCCGCAGGACGCGGATGTGGTCCGCGTCGATCCGGTGGTGCGCAAAGTCAATAAGCCGTACCGCTACGTCACGGCCGCTTAGGGAGAGATCATGCCCGGATCGTCAACCTCACGCTTACCGAAACTCAACGGCGCCGATATCGAGTTGGGAAATTTCGTTCTTGGCTCGTCAAGCGCGAACAGCCCCGGATTGGCCTCTCGAGCTCTGCTGGCGGAAATCGACGGATTGCCGCGCGAGCGAGAGTCCTACAACCCCTCCTATCTTTCAACTTCTTCGCACGCTTGCGGATGGAGCAACGGCGGCCAGCGGCGTGAATTCGGTTCAAATGTCATCGCCGTAAACCCGCAGGACTGGGGCCGCAAGTTTCTGCCCACCAACGGCGGCTGCGTTTACATCGACCTCGATCATCTTGAACTCTGCGTGCCCGAAGTAATCAGCGCCTGGGATCACGTGGCGGCTTGGCAGGCTATGCTGTCCATCGCTCGCGACGCCATGAACGCCGCCAATGCGAAGCTGCCGGAGGGCCGGTCGATCCAGGTCTTGGTGAATAATAGCGACGGCCACGGCCATTCTTACGGCAGCCATTTGAACTTCCTGGTCAACCGCCAGGCATGGGACAACATCTTCCAACGGAAGCCGCACCATCTCGCTTGGCTCGCTTCGTTTCAGGTATCGAGCATTGTCTACACAGGGCAAGGCAAAGTCGGATCCGAGAACGGTGCGCCCGCCGTCCCGTTTCAGCTTTCGCAGCGCGCCGACTACTTCGAGACGCTAGTCGGTCCCCAAACCACGCATCGCCGCCCGATCGTGAACTCGCGCGAAGAGCATCTTTGCGGCGGGTGGCGGGGGTCGGACGAGCCCAACGGGCCCGCGCGCCTGCACGTTATCTTCTTCGACAACACGCTGGCGCACAGGTCCTGCCTGTTGAAAGTCGGCGTCATGCAGCTCATCCTCGCCATGCTCGAAGCGGGCGTGGTGAATCCATCTCTCATCCTGGACGATCCGCTAGCTGCCGTCCTTACCTACAGCCACGATCCCACGCTTCGAGCTAGCGCTCGGCTTGCGAAGGGCGACGAAATAGCAGCAGTGGAACTTCAGTTCTTGTATCTGGAAGAAGCTCGCCGATTCGCGGCGGAGGGCGGGTTCGAAGACATCGTGCCGCGCGCGGACGAGATCCTCGATCTCTGGCAGGACACGCTGGGGCGGCTGCGGGAGAGCGATTGGCCAACATTGGCCGCGCAGCTCGACTGGGTGATGAAGTGGATGCTGCTCCAAAGAACTGTGGAGCGGCGATCGGACCTGAGCTGGGAATCGCCTGAGATCCGGCATCTGGATCAGATTTACTCCAGCCTCGGCGAAGACGGGCTGTACTGGGCTTTCGAGCGCTCCGGATGCGCGGAGCGTCTGGTTTCGGAAGGTCGCATCGAGTATTTCCGTTCGGACCCTCCACCGGATACACGAGCATGGACGCGCGCCATGCTGCTGCGCACAGCGGATCCGGAGTGGGTGGACAGAGTGGATTGGGATTCTATCTCTTTCCGCGTTCGCGACGGGAACTACTGGCCATCGAATCGCAGGATCGAATTGCCTGACCCGTTGCGGTTCACTGCTGCGGAGCTGGCTGAATTTCTTACGCCCCGGGGACGTTTTCTGGATGTATTGGACGCCGTGGAAGCGGCTGGCGAGTTCGAGCCGCGCCCCGTCCCGGTGAATTGAAAAATTAAGGGGAGTTGAAACATGCGCGAAAAATTACGAGAAGATCATGCCGGCGGTGGCGGAGACGGCGCCGGAACCGGCGACGACCTCGATGCATTGCGCGAACGAGCCGACCGGTTCCTGGCCGCTGGCGACGAGGCGATCAACCGGGCCTTGGCGAACAGCGACAGCGAGGCGTTTCTGCGGGCCAACTGCCAGCAAGGCGGAGAGTAATCGATGAACGCCAGGATGTTCGGCGTCGAAAGCGAGTATGCGATCACTGGCCTGAATGGCGCGAACGTGCTTCGGCGCGAACAGCTCGCCAGCGATTTCGTGCAGGAAGTGCGGCTGCTCGTTCATCTGCAGGACGCCGCTGCCAGCTCCGGCGTCTTTCTCGAAAACGGCGGACGCTTTTACATCGATTGCGGATTGCATCCGGAAATGTCGTCGCCTGAGTGCACGGATCCGTGGGAATTGGCGCGCTACCTCAAAGCCGGGGAGCGAATCATGGAAACCCTGACCCAAAGAATCCAGTCCAAATACGGCTTATCCGAAATCATCTGTCTGCGCGTCAACGTGGATTACGGCGATACCGGCAGCACATGGGGAGCACATGAGAGCTATCTGCACGTGGCCGACCCTTCCCTGCTTCCCGATCAACTCATCCCACACCTTGTGACTCGCGTGATTTACACCGGGGCCGGCGGGTTCAATCCGCTAGTAAACGGCCTCGAATTCAACTTGGCCCCAAGACTCATGCACATTGAGCAGGTGATTTCTGGGGATTCAACCGGAAATCGCGGCATCTACCACACCAGGAACGAATCGCTTTCCAATAACGGCTACCATCGTTTGCATATTCTCTGTGGAGAGAATCTCTGTTCCGAAACCGCCATCGTGCTAAAGGTAGGCGCGACGGCGCTGGTGGTCGCGATGGTGGAGGCGGGTCTGAGGCCCGGTGCCAGAGTTCAACTTGCCGCGCCGCTAGAAGCTTTGCGCTCCGTGGCCTCGGATCCTCAATGCAAACGTGAAATTCGTTTGGCGACCGGGGAGCGGATTAACGCCATCGGAATCCAGCGTTATTATCTCCAGCAGGCCGAACGGCAGCTCAGCTTGCTGCCCGGGTGGGCCGGCGAGCTCTGCACGCTGTGGCGGCGCACGCTGGATCTTCTGGAACACGCGCCGCGTTCGGTTTCAACCATTCTGGATTGGGCCATAAAACATCGCTTGTTCGTGGATCGGGCGGCGCGCCGGGGAATTGCGCTTGAGCGCATGCATCGTCTCGATTCCAACGACTCTCGATCGCTCGCAATCCGAAACGAATTCTGCCAGATTGATGCTCGCTTCGGCCAGCTTGGCGCGCGCGGCATTTTCGCCGAACTGGACCGCCAGGGCGCGCTCGATCATCATGTCGCCGGCGTTCACAACATCGAGCATGCGATGCACAACCCTCCCGCAGTTGGTCGCGCCAAGCTGCGTGGCGAGGCCGTCCGTTCGCTCTTCGGTCAAGGCCGCGCGCTGTGCAATTGGTTCAACGTGATCGCCCCGGACGGGCGCTATCTCGATTTGGGCGATCCGTTCGCCGACCGTCCGGTCTGGTTGGACTCGCCCACCGTAGGCCCCGAGAACTTGGCGGAACTACCGTTCGATCTCGATACGAGCGCCGATTTTCGCCGCCTGGTAGAAAGGCTCGACCTGATGAGGAGGAGATATGGGAGAAGGTCTCGATCGGAGGCTCAAGTCTCGCCTGAAGGGACTCAACGTCCCAATCGATAATGTCGATGAAGACACCTTCCTGCTGCGCAATGTCCCCGTCAATGAGGATTGCTTCAATAAGGCGCGGACGAACGTGCTGGTGAAGCGCCCATACGCGGGGCTGCCGTTCCTGATTTGTGTGGACCAGGATTTGACCTACTGCGGCGCCGACCGCGACCTGGCGCGCACCTTCAACTCCGGTGATTGCCGCCAGGGATGGCGCGTCATCGCCCCGGGCGCAGCGCTACTCGCGCGTGCCGACGACGCCGTGGAACAAGCTTTGGGTGTGCTTGGCTGCGCCGCGGACAAGACTTCGGCAACATTGTTAGCCCGCTTCGGCGTTAGCCTGACCGCGCAGATCCGCGATGGATCCGCCCCGCCCGCAGTCGGGCGGGAAGAACTCGTCGAACAAGCCGCTACGGATCTGCTGGCTCGGCAGCCGCGGTTTCCAGTGATTGTGGGCGAGCCAGGATCGGGCAAGACCAACCTCTTATGTAAGCTCGCGGGCGTAATGGCTCGCGCCCGCCCGGAATGGAAGATGGTAGCGGTGGACCTCGCCGGCGTTGTGGCTGCGGCGGCGTGGGAAGGCGAAAGGATAAAACTGCTAGGCGCTCTGCTCGATGAGGCCGCGACCCGCGATCTGGTGGTGGCGCTGGAGCGGTTGGAACTTGCCCTAATCGCTACGCCGCTCGCGCCGTGGATATTGGCTAGCACGTTCGATCGCGGAGCGCACTTGATCGGCGCCTGCCTGCCCGCATTTGCGGCAAAGTTCGAGCCGGGGCCCCTCGCCCGTCGCATCGATCTGATCGAAATAACCGAACTGGTCCCTAAAGACGCCGACGCCGCGCTCAAGCAGATGCGCGAGATGCTGGCGGCGCATCACGGCGTTTCCATCGGCTCGGACATTACGACTGCGGCTTTGGAACGTTCGTTGAGTCTTGCCGGATCGCTTCCCGAAAAAGCCATCGCTCTGTTGGATGCCGCTGCCGCCCGCGCGGCATTGATGCTCAAGCCGGCAGTCGCGCTGTGCGACGTGTATTTGGCCGCCTCGCGGCTGAAAGATTTAGATTAAAAAATTGCTCTACCCGGGCGTATTCACTAATGACGCAAGATGGCGGTCATGAATAGCGCTTCCGCCTGAAGGTCAATCACAAATCAAAAGAGGAGACCAAATGATGAAACGCTTTCGCGTTAACAGGAGTAGTGTGCCAGGGTCAGGCCTCCTGGCCCCGTCTGCGGCGCATAACGGAAATTCTGCGCTTTCCGCGCAAATTGCGGTGGGAATCATGCTGCTGCTGTTTTCCCCCGCCCAACTGCTTCAGGCCGCAACACCCATTACGCCCGACAGCCACACGGTCATTTTGGACCACTTCGATGGCAGCACAGTGGGCACGGCTTTCGGCAATCCCACCTACGGCAACGGGCCGAGTGGTCTCGGCCAAGCTGTCAGCCTCGGACAAAGCCAATATATCCAGTACGCGCTGAAGCCCAGTTTAGAGTCTCAAGGCACGATTGAATCATGGGTGAATCCCCGAACGTACAACGTGGGTATCATGAACTTCAATTGGAACAACACGACGTCTTACCCTCCCGCTGGCCACGTGCTCCATTTTCAGATCAACGCGCAGGGCCAGCTCAGTATCGGCGGTTGGGCCTGGAATTCCTCTTGTATGTCGGGTTTGACATCGAGTGGAACCGTTCCGCTGGGCCAGTTCTCGCATGTGGCGTTGAGCTGGTCGGCGTCGAGCGTGAGGCTCTACATCAACGGCGCGCTTTCGGCTTCGGCGAATGTTTGCTGGCAGCCGGCGAGCCCGGCGTACGCGTATCTCAACTACTGGGGCGCAAATTCGCTCGGATCCGTAGACGAGTTGCAAATCTCCGATATCCAGCGCACTGACGCCGAAATTGCCGCGCATGCCGCTGGCGGCTGCGGGTGCACTGGCGCTACTGGGCCGCAAGGGCCTCCGGGGCCGGCCGGCTCCCAAGGACCTGCTGGTCCTCAAGGGCCCGCTGGTCCGGTTGGGGCGGCGGGTCCCACCGGTCCGCGGGGGTCTCAAGGTCCTGCCGGGCCCACCGGCCCTGCTGGTCCGCAGGGTCCCGCGGGGATTACGATGATGACGACTATCGCCCAAAACTATACTGGCTCGGTGAACCTGTCGTGCCCGGCCGGTTATTACGCGGTGGTGGCGAGTTGCAGCGCGGGCGGCAATATAGTCATCAACGGGCAAACGCCTGCGCCCCCAGGAATTAACACTTCCTGGGCGTCTTGGCTTACGCCTAGCGTGACTGCGGCGACGGGCGTGCATTGCAATTTGGGCGGGCCGACGCTCCAAAGCCAAGCGGTGCTTCGCTGCGCGAAATAAACGATGGTGGGGCGCGCTCGTCTCTCGCCGAGGGCGAGCGCGCTTCACGCGAATCGCGATGCCGCGAGCCGCTCAATTCTACAGGCCGGATCGGGATGCAAGCACGCTTTACGGTGGGACTGGAGCAATTCTTGACGGTCATCCGCCGTTTGCCAGCGCCGGGTTTCCACGTAGCCGGGCCGAAATTCACGGGATGGTTCCCCTCACCGCTTCGACTTTGGCGCGCACCTCTTCTAGTTTCGGTCGGGGCGTACGATTCAGGGGCGGGCACCACGGACGCGGTGCTTCGCGATTGTAGGCAAGTGCCCGCGCCCCCCGGGTCCGATTCTTCCGATCACGATTCCTGGCGGCGGCCGGTAGCCGCCGATGAATCCCGCGTGGGCGTAACAGTTGTTGGGGACCGCGTCCTCACAGAATCAACTTTAAAGGAGATCAACTATGAGCAAGACACCATTCGCTGATGCTGAGCCGGAGTTGCTCGATGACATCGAGCCGGCCACAGACGCGGCCTTCGATGCCCTGCTGCGCAGCTTCGAGATGGAGCGCGCTCCTATGAATCCGTCGCGTGTCGTTCCGCTACCCGCCGCGCGCCGGGATCCTTATTACCTAGACTAATGCAATGGAAACTCACCCTCACGCGCGCGGCGCTGGCGGATCTCTCCGCCGGCCTGCGCGCTAACCCCGCACGGGTGCGCGTGTGCCCCGCGGGCTTCAGCCGGCTTCCGGAGTCCACCGAACTCCTCCTGCACTCGGTGGACTCCTCTATGCCGGCCACTCGCGGGTTGCCCGCGCGCGTGGTCGTGCTGGGCGCAGCCGCCGAGCGCGATCTTCCCGCGCGTCTGTGTCACGCGCTGGAGCGTCCGGTTACAGATCCCCCTGCCGTTTTTCTCGCCCTCGGCACGTCCGCTGCTTCCGGGCACGTGGCCGGTTTCGGCTATCCATCGCTAGGCGTGGCCGAGCCTCTTTCCTCCCTGACGGTAGTAGCTGAGGGCTTGCCGCGCATCACGCCCTCTACGAGCGCCGGTCTGCCACTGTCTTTGACTGAATCCGACATCTGGTCGCGCACCATCGGCGCGCTCGGCGAAAACGTCTGGCGGCGTCTCACTGAGCTCCACTACTGCATCATCGGCTGCGGACGCACAGGCAGTCAGATGGCGGCGTCGTTAAGCCGTTTCGGCGCAAAGCGCCTCACGCTGATCGATCCCGACCGGTGGGAAATGCACAACCTCGGTGAATGCGATACCGTGGGCGTGGCTGCCGTGGGCCAAGCTAAGGCTACGGCTCTAGCGGGAAGCTTAGCCGATTCGTTAGCTTCACAGCGCGAAGGCGCGAATTTAAGCGCGCTCAAGGAATCCGCTCTCGCGCTCCCCGCGCTAATCGCGGCGAAAGAATCCGACGTGCTCATTTGCGCGGCCGACAACGCGACCGCTCATCTGGCGACGGCGGTGCTCGCCAAGTTGTATTTGAAGCCACTGCTGGATATCGGTACAGGAGTGCTGACCATGCCTGGGGGCGGGCGACGCATGGGAGCCGATGTGCGCCTGGTTCTGCCGGACCGTTGCTTGATGTGTTTCGGCGGCGTCGCCGGATTCGCTGAAGCCCGGCGCGAACTGCTCGAAGGGAGGATCGCGCGAAACCATTCTACGCGCGATTGGCAACGCGAACGGATTGGCAGCCTGCGGTCGTTAAACATGATCGCGAGCGGCCACGCGCTGCGCCTGCTCGAAGAATTCGCAGCCGGTCGGATACGCGCCAGCACCTGGCTGAACCTGGAATTTGGAGGCAACGGCCTGCCCGCGCTCACCACGCCCGCATCCGAAATTAACGGCCGATGCGCCGCATGCGGATTTACCGGCCACGGGGATAGCGGCATCACTCAGCTCGCGGATATGCTGCGAGCTGCTTGACCGACTTGATTCGTCGAATCCGGCCCTGTCGCACGATTCGCATCGCATCGAGCACGAGGTTAACGGCCGTCGTGTCGCCTTTGCCCGTGACCATTCCGTCTGAGATCCAAACCCGAGGCGTCCGTTGGTTGGCAAGCCACTCCAGGGCCGGCCCATCCACCACGTTGCCGGGGCCCATCTGCACAGACGACAGCCATTGAGAATCCGCCCTTCGGCCGCGGGCTGCTACTATTACCAACCGGCCGCGCTCTGCCTGATCGCAAGTCCCGCCGTAAAGGGCCACAATCGAATAGGCGTGCTCCAGCGCCTTGTCTAGCAGATGGGGAGTGACCAGCATGCTACCGGAACAATCGATCAAAAGAGTCCCGCTCGATTGGCGGCAAAGCCGACGGACTCCGAAGGCTCTGCCGTCGGTCGCCGGCAACAGGGCGCGTTGCGGATATCGAAGCGCGCCGGAAAAGCCGGCGTGCATCCTGGTTCTGCGGATGGCGTTCGCGCGCGGAAGTGGCAGGGAGGGCGTCAGGATCTCCATCTCTCCCCAATCGTTACGAGAGGGCAGCTCTCCAAGAAGGCTTTCCTTGAGTGCGACGTCGGCCGGAATCTCGGGCGAAGACGATGCATCTTCCGTGCCGGACGGATCTTCCGGTTCCGGTGTCGGGCCGAACACAGTTTGAAGCTTTTTCATCCACTCGGTAAAACGATCTTTGGGTATGGCCGCCGCCGTTTCTCCATGCGTGCGGAAAAAGGCGGCCGCCGCAGTCAGTACGGCGATGTTGGCCCGGTCCAATTTTGCGGCTCTTCTCAACTTGGGCCGGAGGGATGAAGCGCAGCCCAAGGCTTCGGCACGAAGGTAGGCGCTGGCGGCAAGATAGCGCGGCATCGCGGTCGGATTACGTTCCAAACGCGGACGCAAATCCAAGATTTCGGCGTTGCCGCAGGCCAGCATAAAGGTGTTGACCACCACGTCCATCCCGCTCTGAAGCCAGACCTCGTCAACCCCCATCTTTGCCGTAAGCTCGATCAGGTCGGACGGAAGAATCCCTTGTTGATCGAGCCCGAGGTGGCCGTATTCATGCGCGCGCATCGCCACCGCCTCGGGATCTTGCGTCAGAGGAGCGCGCAAGACCCCGGGCCGATCCGGAGACGGCATGGCACAACAGGCGCCCATGTGAGCGGGCTGGTTTCTTACTTCGAACGGGCCGTTTCCGGCGGCCACGGCCGGTACGGGCCGTACGCGGTTCATTGGAGCTTGACCCCGCGAGCGGTCATCGCCTGGATCACGTCCAGCGCGCGCTCGCCAAACGTCAGGATAGCCGCTTGGCGCGGAGGCACGCCGGAGCGCACCAGATTGCCGAACGACAGCACCTTGCGGGGATCGAGGGCGCGCGTGGGATCCTTAAAGCTGTCCCTCAACACGTCCCCGAGTCCGGCAATTACTCTATTTAGGCGCGCAATCACGCCCGGGTTCGGGTCCCTCAGCTCGATCTCGACTTCGAAACGGCTGCGCAGCGCAGGATCGAGCCGGTCAGGCGGCGTGTTGGCAGTCGCCACCACGGCAAAGCCTTTGGCCGGTTTAAAGTTCTCGCCGGTCGGCAGCGTTATAACCGCCACTTCCGGACTGTCGAGGATCCCGAGCAGGAAATCCTGCACGGCACCGCTGGCTCGCGTGATTTCGTTCAAGATGAGCAACGCGCCTTGGCGCGCGGCCGTGGTTACCGGCCCATCATGCCAGCGGAAGACATTGCCTTCCGGGAGGTAGTGGCCGGCGAGCTCCTGAACGCTGATGTCGTCCGAAGGAGTGACTTGGAAAACGGCCACGCCGGAATGAAGGGTGAGGTGACTTTTGCCAATTCCCGGCGGGCCGAACACGTAGATCCGGGAGGCTGAAGCCAAGGCGGGTTCTACCAACTCCCAGTTCGAATTGAGCCCCGCCCATTTGAGCAAGGCGGTCATTTCATCGCCGCTTTTTGCGCGCACACCAATCTCCTCGCCAGATTGGTACTACGGCGAGGACATAAGAATATTCACTCCGGGCATTTCCAGAGCACTCCGGTTCATGGCATATGGCCAGCTTGCGTAGATGCTGCAATGTGATTAACGACCAACCTCCTTCCGCGCAAGAAGACGTGGAAGCCCTCGGCAGCAAAGCGCTCCAAGGCGTCGGCCGCCTCATTCCCGAACGCGTACGGATCGCCCAGTCCGTCCACTAGCCGACCAAGGATGTCGATCCGCTCCGCGGTAAGCCCAATCTGGCCCAACGCGCGGACCGCCGCAAGCCGCAAATCCGGATCGCGCAACCACTCTCCTAGCTGGTTCAGGATATCGAGGCGTCCCGCCGCAGCCCCGAGGCGGCCCAACGCCATGGCCGCAGACTCCTTTACACCCCGCTCCGGATCATGCAGTCGCTCCACCAGCCGGTCCAGAATATCGACACGCGTCCCAGCCTCCATTCTGCCCAATACATACGCCGCCTCAATCCGCACCGGCGGGTCTGGATCGCGCAAGTACTCCCGAAGTTGATCCAGAATATCGGCACGCGCCGCCGCAGTACCCATTCCGGCCAACGCGGTAGCCGCCCATCTCCGCGCTTCGTCATCGCGTTTGCGCAGCCACTCGCCCAGGCGGTCCACGATCTCGGGGCGTGCCGCCGCAGCCCCTACCCGGCCTAACGTTGTGGCCGCCCAACTCCGCTTATCCCGCTCTGGATCGTCGAGCCACTCAGCCAGTCGGTCTACGATGCTGGCGTGTTCCGCCGCAGCCCCAATCCGGCCCAGCGCATCCGCAGCCGGACTCCGCACATAGTTGATCGCGTCGCGCAGCGTCTCGAACAGCTGCGCCACCACGTCGGAGCGGTCCGCTGCGGCCCCCGTCCCACCGAGCGCCGAAGCGGCTGCGTACCGCTCACGCCATTCTGGACTGTGCAGACAGTCAAGCAGCGGATCCACAATTTCAGCCCAGGCCGTCGCGGACCCCATACACTCCAGCGCTCTGGCCGCCGCAATCCGCACCTCCTTTTCGGGAGACCGTAGCCACTCCCGAAGCCGGTCGACGATGCCGAACTGTGCCGCGACAGCTCCCATCCGGCCCAACGCGTTAGCCGCCGGTTCCTGCAGAAGGTTCGTCGGGTCGCGCAGGCACTCGATGAGCCCGTCTAGCACGTGGATGCGGGCCGCTCCGGGTCCCATCCCGCCTAAAGCTTCCACCGCAGCAAGCCGCGCCTCGGAGTGGGGATGGTGCAACCACTCGACCAACCTGTCCACAATATCGGTTCGGGCTACCGCAGGCCCCATCTTGCCCAATGCAGAGGCGGCTGCAAGTTCCCCGTCGTGCAATGCTTGGGCAAGCTGCGTCACTGGGCCCTCGCCTGCCCTCAAATCCGCGATCGACAAGGCCGGAAGAGCCGATTTCGTCCTGGTCGTGTGCATCTGTTCCCACCACGAGTACGCCCTGTTAAGGATCGCCGCAGCCCCATCGAGACCCCTTAAGGCATCCGCCGGAAGGCTCTCCCACACATTTGGTCGCCAGCACCAGCCGCCAATGGACCACGTCATCCGTCGCGTCGTCGGCCAGTTCGTCGATCAGCCGCTGCAGGGCCGCCGACTGCGTGGACAAATTTCCCGCTAGGAACAGAATCACCTGCTCCCAAGCGGGGTCCCAGGATTTCTCATCCACCAACTCCCATTCGGGAGCATCGCGTTTCTTTAGCCTCTCCGCCAGACAGCGCGCAGCGAGGTATTCGCCGAAACTGCGGTGCGTGAACATCAAGGGTGTGGCAGGGTCGTCGGGACCCGCGCGCGAAAGGATGCCCGCGTCGCACAGGTCGCGTATTAGGTCAGTACGGAGTTCGAGCGCGCGATGACCTCGCTGGGCCGCATCGGTCGAGGACGCGACGGTTTCCTCGTCCCACAACGTGCGCCGGGGATCTTGCTTCCACAAGTCCAGCGCCACCTCGCCCGCGAAATCCATGAACAGCCCTCGCGCTTGCGCGCCCGGATGCGAAATTTCGCTCCACCGTTTCACGCCATGCTTTAGGAAGGCTTCGTACAGCTCGCCGCGGCGCTCCCAGGTAGGCAAACTGGAGCCTTTCTCCCGCGCCTCCGCGATCAGCGCGCACGCCAGCCGCAGCAGCAGCGGACAGCGCAGGTCCCCAAAGATGTCGCTCTGCGATTGAATGTGTGGCCAAGCCTCCGTGCCGGCGGCGGCATCGGGATGGAACCACTTCGTCACGGACTGCTCCATCTGCCGCGGCTCGAAAGCCAGCGTTTCGAATTGGTCGTCTTCCGCTATCGCGATCGGCGCGCGCGTGTAGCCCACCAGCCGCGAGCTGAGCAGCACGCGCGCCTGTGGATGAGCGCCACCAAACTTGGCGAGTCGCGCATCGAGCTTGTCGCGCAGGGTCAACGGCACTTCGTCCAGCGCGTCGATGGCGATCAAGCCTGCGCCTTCGCCCAGCTTCTCGGCCAGCAGCTTCACCGTCGCATCGCTCAATCGCCAGGCCCCGCGGCGGTGCGCGATGATCGCCTCCAGCACCCCCTCGCCTTTCTCGACCCACCGCATGAGCTCGAGAGCCCGCACAAAGATGGCTACTTCCGCTTGCCCCAGACCGGCCTCGCTCCGTTCGATCTTCGAGCGCCATTCTTCATTCCGCCGCCCAACTTCGTGCCAAAGCAGCATGGTCTTACCGAAGCCCGGATCGCCGAGCACTATGCCCTTCTGTATCCCAGCGCATCGCCTGTTCCCAATACACCGTAATGCGTCGCAGTTCCGCTTGAAAGCGCTCCTCCCGAAGATCTGCCTTCCCGTCCCCATCCGAGTTACGGCGGCGCCAGGCTAGCCCGTCCAACCCGCGATGCTGCCCCTCGCGCCGCTGACGCTCCAGTTGTTCGTATTCGGTCTGCGTCAGACGCGGCCGCAATCCCCGCGCGACCTTCACGTCAACAAACAGCGCATCCAGATCGTTCCACGTCCTGAATGTCCGGTCCCTGATACGGATGGCGGCATCATCCAGCACACGCTTCGTCTCGACCTCCAACACGCGGTGGAGCTCCATCAACTGGCCCGACGCGAATTCCACAGCGTTCGGGATTGTGTCCAGCTCGCGGACCTCCAGCCCGCGCGCCGCGTAATCCGGAATCAGCGATCGTATCTTTGTGCCCGAGCCGACCACGGCTCGGCGGAAATTCGCGTTCAGCGCCGCCTCAAGTTTCTCTTTCTCCTGGCCCACGGCTGCAAGATTGCCGCCTTCGACTTGCGCCACGATCAGGCAAGAGGGATCGTATGGCAGCCCATCCCGCAAAACGCGTAGCCCGACTGCCACCGCGCCGCCAAGTGAAGAACCATCGAGCACAAGTGCGCTGAATTTCTTATCGCGGACACGCAGCTCCCAGCGGACTGGAATCCGCGCGTCCTGCCAGATTGCGTCGAGAGTCTCCAGCATAGCCTTGCCGAACATGCCCAGCGCCATCTCCGGGTGCTCCACCAGCTCTTTTCCAGAGCCGCGGATCAGGCTGAGTCGCAGATTCAGCAGAAATCCTTCTTTGCCATCGCAGCCCGCAACCGGCACTCTAATGGAACGGAGAATTTCGGAATCTGCGGCGTTCAACAAGTCGAGGGTCCACAAAAGCACCATGTTCATCCGCGCGCCTCGATCCGTTAAGGCAGCGCAAGCTTGACGCGTCAGGTCGGCAGGATCGAGCCGGGACCATGCGCGTGAAACGGGCGGCTCTTCGGCATTGGCGTCGAACAGCGAGGAACCCTCGCAGAGCCGGTGGACAAGATTCCCTACAGCGCCAGCGTCCTGGATGGCGCGCTTCGCCTCCACTGCCGCCCGCGCCGTGGCGATTCGGACGCAGGCATTGCGATAGAGCCGGACCGATACCAGTTCATCGGAGATGTGGTGAAACTTTTGGCAGTACTCTTTAATCGCCGAACACGCTCCCTTGCTCTGGCTCAGGGCCTCCCAACAGGATCCGAGCAGTCGAACCGTTTCCGGCTCGTGACTGTGAGCGACCGCCTCGCGTAGGGCTCCGTCCATTCTCGCAACCTCGAGCCAGCGCTGATAATGAGCCTTGCCCTCCGCGAGATTGCTTAGCACCTCCGCCAATTGTTGCAATTTTTCGAGCACCCTCGCACCGCCGACGTTGTTCCTGATTGAGTATCACCGCAATGTATAAACGGCAGCCTGCCACTGCTTCTTCTGCCAGCGTACTAACCTGGGAGACTTGCACTCCGCGATTATAGAAAACATCGTTTCAGGCAGGTAAGGCACTCCAACGAATATCACCGCTCCTGCTCATCTTCCCGTCGCCCCTCCTTTAGCGTCTTTCTCAGCTTGTCCGTGGCGCGATTTATTCGGTTGCTTACCGAAGCCAAGCTAATGCTTAGCACCTGGGAGATTTCGGTGACGGAGAGCCCCACCCAGTAGCGGAGACTAAGGATAAGCCGATCTCTGTTGTCCAGTTGCTCCCACGCCTCCTGAAATGGCGCTTGAATAGGAAATGGCGCTCGAGAAGGCTGTTCCGGCCTGGCAAGGACCGCCGCGCTTATAGCCGCGCCTATAGCATTCTGGTGCTCTTTTAACATCGCAAGCTGCTCCGGGTCGGGCTCATGTGATTCGGTTTCGTTCACATTGGCTGCCAGTGGCTCGTCCTCAGGCAGACGGCGCTTCAGAATATCGACCCAGGTCCTACGCGCGATTTTCCAAATTAGCGAAGGCCCCTCGATGTTCTGCGGTTGGCCTTCTTGCGCAACCATTCTCCTGAAAACGGTTGCGAACGTCGTGAAGGCCGCGTCTTCCGCATCTACGGTGTTACGAAGGATTAGGCGACTCCTCCCGTACACAGCATTCCAGAATTCTCTCGTTAGCGCTTCGAATGCATCCTGGTGGCCCTGCTGCGCCAGGCTGAACAGGCGCATCTCATAAGCACGCCGGCTTTCGCCGCTGGTTTGCGGAAGGACAGACCTGAAAACGGGCCGCGCGTGCGGTCCGCGGGATACACGCGATGGAGTCTCGATGCTCGCCGCGTGTTGCGATTCACGAAATCCAGGAAATACCGGCAGGTGCCTGCTGGCGGCCTTGCGGACGCGCTCGTCCCGGTCGCCCAACAGCTCTGTCAGGCGCGCGAGGATCTCAGGCGTTGCCGCCGCCGCGCCCAGCGCGCCAATCACCTGGACCGCTGCCAGCCGAAGCTCCGCGTTCGGGTCGGCCATCCAGGCCGCCAATTGCTCCAGGGACTCCCGGCTCGCCCAGGCGGCCAGTAAAGCGATATCCTTGCCGAACTCTCGTAGTGCTTCCACAACCGAGCCTACTCGCTCGTCTTTTCCTGATTCCAGATCTAGCGACCGGTGGCCGTGCTCGCCAACGATCTCCAGCAGCAGGCGATCCGAGGGCGCGTGCTCGGCACGAAAATCTGCGGCATGAAACTCCGCCGCACGAAAATCCGCTGCACGAAAGTCTGCGAACACCAGGAGAGATCTCCCTTCACCCTCGTGCAGGGTCATCGCGGAGCCGTGGTCGGCTTCGTAGGCGTCGACGGGCTTCACGGGCGGCCCCAGTTCCTTGTGCTCCAGCGTTGTCTGAATTCCCAGTGCGGTCAGATCCAGCTTCTTGCCCAGCCGGATCAGAGCGGCCCACGCTTGCACCAGCGCCGTTCGGGAGAGCAGAGCGCAGCGGCGGCAGCGGCCGAGTTCTAGATGCTGCCGCATGGCTGCCGCATAGGGGAATTCGTCTTGATCAGCGGCATAGGCGGCCAAAGTTCTGACCTCTGGCTGCCGAATACTCCACTCGGCCGCTACTAGTCGCTGGCAGAAATCGCAGCCGCGCACATGTTCGACCTGCCATGGCTTCCAGGCCCCGCGCACTCCCGCAGCGAAGCTCGTCAGCGAAGGATGTTCGCTGAGTACCGGTTCCGGTGCGTAGTCCCATTCGGTCTCAAGCAATTCCGCCCCCACCGACCGAATCATCTCGATCGCTTCCATCGCGCAAAGCTTCTCGGACTCGTCCTCGCTCTTTGAGCATTCCTTTAGCGCCTCCAGAGCTTCCGCCGCGCCGATCTGTCCTAAAGCCTCGATTGCCATCAGCCGAACGTGGCCGCTGGGGTCCTTCAGCCGCTTTAGCAGCTCCTGAACGGCTTGACCGGAACCGATCTCGCCGAGCGCCTGCGCCGCCGCCTCTCTTGTCCCCGCATCGAGGTCCTCCAACAGGGCGATTAGGGCGGGCACCGCGTCGGCCGACCCGATTTGACCCAGAGCGCCCGCAGCAGCCCAGCGCACGCGGCGCTCAGAGTCGTCGAGCCGCCGGATCAGCGCCGGAACCGCTTCAAACGAACCGATTCGCCCGAGCGCTTCCGCCGCGGCTTCCCGCAGTTCGGGCTGAGGATCGTCAAGCTGCGGCAGCAAGCGTTCTGCTTCCTCGCGGACTGCATCATAAACCATTTGTGCAAGCTTTCTCTCACTCATAACAAACCCTCCCTCAGCTTTCTCCGTCCGCCTGATAGGTTGTTGTTCACGGTCCCCAGCGCAATGCTCAGGCGCTTCGCGGCCTGTTTGGGATCGAGACCTTGCACGTCTACCATCCAAAGCACCCGCTGCTCCGTAAGGTTCAGCCCCTGCCAACCTGCGATGAAGCGCGGATCCGTGAGCTTGGTGGTCATGATTGCCTGGTCCGGCGGATCTTCTTCGGCCTCCAGTTCCTCATCAAGCGCGACGTGCTCTCTACCGGCGTATTCCGGCACGTCGGGCAGTTTGCCGAAAGCGCGCCAACCCAGAACGGCCTTCGCGATCCGGCTGAGCCAAATGATGAAAGCGGTTTCTTCCGGGTCGAAGTCGTCGACGCGCGCGAAAACCTGCGCGAAAGTTTCATCCACCAAAGCCTTAACGTCCTCCGGGCGGGTTTTAAGCCCGAACGCTTTCATGCCCTTCCGGAACCAATCGGTCAGGATCTGACGGTAACGTTCGTCAAGCTCGGCGCGCACCTGCTTGCGCGTTTTTTCATCTTTGGCCTGCCGAAATTTGAGGATCAGTTCAGCATCTGGGACGGCCCGGAAGAATGAATGGTCCAACCGGACTCGCCGCGCGATGCTCTTCAGCCAGACGCGAAACGGCCGAACTCCGTCGTAACGGGTGCTGCGGCGGCACGCGGTCCTGAGCGCCTTATAAATGGTAATGACGGCCAGCGCCTGAGGTTCCTCCGTGAGGAAGGCGCGATAGCGGGCAAATTCGTAGTACAGCCAAGTATAGTTGCGGCGGAAGATTTCTTCTGCCGCCAACTCCTTGTTTTTAAGAAGCTCGGCTCTTTCGATCGGGCTGATTCCGGCTGCGCCCGGTGCGCCGCAATCGGCGCATCCGGCCCGGTCGTGAAGTTCGTAATATTCCAACAGCAGCTCCGAATCCAGGAGCAATGCGAGAGCGGGCATGACGTACATAGGCACCAACCTCCTGCTGGCCGTTACCTGGCTTGCGATCTGCACCGTTTATTCATACAGTCCCGGGATAGGTAGCCTTCACGAATGTTTTATTAAATTATGCTAATCTGCCGACAGTACCGCGACCCTCTCGATGACGGGCTTCCTCTCGTTCCGGAAAACCCGAAAGGCATCTTTCGGCATGCGCCCAACAGCTCTTTGCAGACGCGGCCAGCGCGTTCTCGATATCCTCCCGCGGGACGGGAATTGACTATAACACGCGAGCGCCGCGTCAGGCTGCCACTGGCAGTGCGAGCGCGAATTGCCCGTTGACCACGTTCCGCACGGTTTCGAACACGTCCGGCCGAGCGACAATGAATGAAACAGGCGTGTAGATCTCGTGATCGCCGCCTTCGAGCGGCGCGCCATCGGCGCCCGTCACGAGCACGTCCAACCCGCGCCCGCGCGCAACGCCAATCGCGCCAGCGATATCGTACCAGTATGGGACTGATCCCTTGCCGCCGCACCGCGCGCGCATATCCAGGCAGGCCGCGAAGCTACCGCGCGCCACATTAATAATGTCTGTCGCGCTGCTGCCCGCCAAACCGCCGAACGTCGGATTCAAACCGTCATTCATCAATGCCAGTTCCACCTCCGCCAGCTTCACCAGCGCGCGCGAATTGTAGTTGCCGTTCAGCACGCGGCGCTTGGCGCTGATTTTGGGCATGTGCGGCAGATCGCTAATGCGCGCAAGCAGGGTTTCGTTGCGATACGCGATATATGCGGCCGGCTCGCCTGCGCCTGGATTCAGCAGACAGCTGGAAAACGTCTCGCCCCGATCGAAGCAGTACACCGCCGTCGCCGCGAGTTCGTGGCCTACCGGGTCGACGAGCGCCACGGACACAGCGGAGGACGGCGGCGGAATCGGAACATCGCTCGCGCACTTGTAATTGTCGAAGGCCTTGCTGCCATCGACGGGGTCGATCACCACGCGTAGCAGCCGCTCGCCGCCGGTCGTGCTCGGCAATAGTGGGAGCTCTTCGTTTTCGAACGAAACCACGAAGGGCAACTTCTCCTTGGCCAGGAATTCCGGAACGTAGCGGATGATGAATCCTAACGCTTCCAGATCGTAACGCGAAGTGACGTGGCTTTTATCGGGGCTGTCGAATTCCCAAGACCCCTCCTCGCCGCGCATCAATCGATCTCCCACGGCAGAAACAGCGCGCGTCAGAACGCTGCGCAGCCGGAAGGTCTCGATGGCGGTGACGGGCGAGCGCGACGGCGCAATCGGGACGGGCTTTAAGGCGGGCTGTGTCATTGCGAACCTCTCCTACCCTTCTGTTACGGCCAGTCACTGCCAAACTTTCACAGTGAAATCGCAGGCGCTCCGTATCGTAAAGATCTATGTGGGAGGAGAGATGATCGCCCCTAATGGCCATCAAGAAACGATTATGCACGGGGAGCGAACCAAATTAATTGCCATCGGTCGGTCCGGCGATGAAGCCCGCGCAGCAGGCGAGCTTTTTGAACTCAGCAAGCACCGATCCGAGCCGATGTTCGTGATACAACGTGGTGAGCTCGAGTCTTATTTACAAATGGTCGGCGGCGCCAAAGGCATCTCGGTTCCGGATGTGCTCGAACCGCAGCAGATTTCGCTGCCGCTGTACATCGGCGCCACTACGCCGCGCGCGGACAGCGAGGTTCCTCACTGGCATGCCATCCAAGCCGAAGCTTACTTCTTGGTGCATGGCGAAGCAGAAGTGCTGGCGAAGCATCGCTGGGGCAACTGCTGGACCACGAAATGCGCAGTCGCTGGAACGCTTCTGGTAGTTCAACCCGAGGTTTGCCATTGGTTTCAGTGGCGTTCGCCCGAGGGGTTGGCGCTCGTCTTCAAGGCTCCTCAAATTCCCGGCGTGGGTTTGCCACCGAACGGCAAAGTGACTTGCAATTTCTGCCCGCACTATGGCCGGGATTGCGAGCCGCCAGCGGTGGCCGCGCCGGTTGCGGCGTGAACGCGCGCTTCGATTGCCTTGCGACGTTGCCGTCCATCCGACGAGCCTCTTGCAGCGGAGCTTTGCCGGTGAGTTCAGCGCTGAGGCGCTGGAACGACTTTGGGAGCTATCGATGCGACGCGCCGATTCGAGGACGTAAACGTACAGGCTCGCGCCGCCCCTGATCATTGGGGAAAAATATTCTGCATCGCCTGTGGCGCTTGGATACAGGTCCGCTTGACCACCGAACCAAAGCATCTCCCAACATTTACGTGTGCCTGTCGAAACCCGCCTGCCGAGCGGTTTTATTCGATCTTGACGACCACCCGAAAGAGGGCGACGTGGCCGACTCAAGCAGCCGCATTCGCACGGGTCTGGCAATTGCCCTTCTGACGTTGATGGAGGCTGGCCGGCCGGAATTGCTGCTCAGCAGCGATATCGTTTCGGAACTTCGTGACGTTACTGCTCCGAAAAGGTAGGTGTAAAGGAAGTCCCAATTCTCATCAACCACCGGAGCCGCCGATACACTGTCGCTTTGCAGCCCTGGAGCGCGCGGAGTAAACTCGTTCCGGAATGATCGCCAACTTGGCCGGCCTCGGAACGAGGCTCGGAATTGAGAGCCGAAGTCGCTCGGCAGCGAAATGTTGGACAGCCGTGCGCAGGAGGCAGCCATTGGGAGTTCAAATACATTGCCTATTTTTTGCCTATTCTATGCTCCAAGAACGGTCATCATCACGCATTCGAAAGCAACGCCGGACAACTCGCAAATCTCTGGTGCAATGGAGGTTAGGCCACAATTAGCAACTAGCGCTCAGAATAGGCAAATAGCGGCACAAGGCCTCTGATTCGGCTGTTAACCGAAGGGTTGTAGGTTCGAGTCCTACCTGAGGAGCCAAATTGTTTCCCTCGGAACGCCAACGCCCTGTTGGTTGACACCATCCGTCTTGCGCTCCTCCGCAAGATATCCCCAATTACTGCATACATTTCCAGACGATTCTGTTCTCGGTTTCCTCGTCCGGAGAGTCGGGGTGGTGCGCCCGTTATCCCTCTGCGGCACAACGTTCGCCTGAATTCTCCGTTTCTCCAGAGAGTGCCGCCACGCGGTTAACGCGTTTCGTATCTCGGTTTACACTTTTCGAACTCCCTGCGTATGTTTACAGCGAAGGGTGCTCGCGCACTTTTCAGTAAGCAATCGACAGCGGAACGACCGCCAAGCGGACTTTCGTTGTGGTGCCAATCCACAGCGAGGTGAATCGTCTTGGGCATCCCGACAGAAGACCTGCAATCCATCGCCAGCATTCTGGCCACCGGTTATCTCCGCCATCGCGACCAACTTCGGCGCGCGGTTCCCCGACTTGACTGTTCCGAAACTTCGAGGCGTCATGGACACGAGGTTAACGGCTATGAGAACGGAGAACGGAATGGAGACCGCGATGCGGAAAGAGATTGACGAGTTGAGCCGGATGACAGTCGGCCAACTCAGACAGAAGTACATTGAAGCGTTCGGTGAGGAGTCCCGATCAAATCACAAACAGTTCCTGTTTCGTAGAATCGCCTGGCGCATTCAGGCTCTGGCCGAGGGTGGCCTCTCCGAGCGGGCGCGACGGCGAGCGCTGGAGATCGCCAACGATGCGGACCTTCGCATTCGGGCACCCAAGACCAAGTTTGGAGAAGATGTCGCGCTGGACCCCAAGCTCAGCGTCACGCGGAAGGTCGCCGGTGCGCTCGACCCGCGGCTGCCGCCTCCCGGAACCTACCTGGAACGCGAGTACAAGGGCCGGAGAATCATCGCGAAGATCCTTGAGGATGGGTTCGAGTTCGACGGCGAGATTTACCGATCCCTCAGTGCAATTGCGCAGGAAGCGACGGGAACGAAGTGGAACGGCTTCCTCTTCTTCAACCTGACAGCGGAGGAAAACCTCAATGGCAAGGCGTAGCGCTTCGCAGGTTCCCGCCAAGGCGTCGAATGGATCGGTTGAAACAAAGATCGTCCGATGCGCGATTTACACTCGGAAATCTACGGAGGAGGGACTCCAGCAGGAGTTCAATTCACTCGACGCCCAACGGGAAGCATCTGAGGCTTTCGTCGCCAGCCAGAAGCACGAGGGCTGGCAGGTGGTCACTGAACACTTCGATGACGGCGGCTACACGGGCGGCAATATGGATCGTCCCGCGCTGAAACGGCTGCTGGCGGCGGTGGAGGCGCGATCAATCGACTGCATCGTTGTTTATAAGGTGGACCGGCTCAGTCGGTCCCTGCTCGACTTCGCGAGAATCATCGAGGTCTTCGACCGGAACGCCGTCAGCTTCGTGGCGGTGACTCAGCAATTCAACACGACGAGTTCGCTCGGGCGGCTGACGCTGAACATCCTATTGTCGTTCGCACAGTTCGAACGCGAGATCATTTCGGAGCGAACGCGCGACAAGATGTCGGCCGCGCGACGGAAGGGCAAATGGATCGGCGGGCATCCGGTTCTCGGGTACGACATCGATTCCAAGGGTGGCCGGATCATCGTCAATCCCGTTGAGGCGGAGCAGGTCCGATCTCTCTTCGGTCTGTACATGGCGAAGGGATCGACGCTGCCGGTCCTTCAGGAGGCCCAACGGGTCGGCCTCGTGAGCAAGCGGTGGACCACGGAAGACGGCAAGGTTCGGGGCGGGAAGCCATTCACCAGAGGCTCGCTGCACGCGACTCTGACCAATGTTCTATATACCGGAATGGTTGACCACAAGGGCGTCCTGTACACGGGCGAACACGACAGGATCGTCGATCAGGAGACGTGGGACCGGGTCCACGAAACGCTTCGGCGCAACGGCAACGACAAGGGCGCGACTGTCAGGAACAAGCTGGGTGCTCTCCTTCGGGGGCTCCTCTTCTGTGTTCCGTGCGGTACCCCGATGATGCACACTTACACGATGCGGAAATCGAAACGCTACCGCTACTACGTCTGCTACAACGCCCAGCAACAGGGATGGCAGAGTTGCGAGACGAGGTCGGTTTCCGCTCAGTCCATCGAGACAGCGGTCCTGGACAGCATCCGCCGCATCGGAACCGACCCGAAGCTGGCGGAGGCCGTTGCAGCCGCAGCACTCGATCAGGGGGCGCGACAGCGCACGGCCCTCGATCAGGAACTGGACACGCAACGGGGAAGTCTCCGGCGGCTCAACCAGAGCCTCGCCCGCGAGGCCGGTGACACCAGCGTGGACTCGGGCGCGCGGTTTGACCGGATCGTCGCCCTTCAACGGGAGATCGAGACGACGGAAAGCCGCCTATCGGAATTGGCTGCGGAGCGGAAATCCTGTGACCAGGACCGCATCAACGCAAACGATCTCCGCACCATGCTTGCCGAGTTCGACTCAATCTGGTCATCCTTGATCGCCAAGGAGCAGGAGCAACTGATTCAACTGCTGGTCGCCAAGGTCGGCTACGACGGACGAACCGGCAAGGTGACCGTCACTTTCCGCAGTGCAGGAGCCAAAGAATTATGCCAAACAAAGAGCTGACAACGGCTGCCCCCGCGGCGTTGGAGGATGGTGCCATCCAGGTCGAAGTGACGCTGCCATTGCGCCCACGTCGCCAAGAAAGCGTCAAGGGCGGGCAGTCCGACCAGGTCTCTGACGCGCGAAGCCGGTTGCGAATTCCTCGAATCACCCGGCTCATGGCGCTCGCGATCAAGTTTCAGGATATGGTGGATCGGGGCGAGGTTCGCGACTACGCCGACCTCGCGCGGCTGGGTTACGTGACGCGCGCCCGGATCACGCAGATTATGAATCTGCTCAATCTCGCCCCAGACATCCAAGAGGAGCTCCTGTCATCAAACCCCGTGGTGCCCTGGCCCACGGCCGAACGGCAGATTCGTCACGTTGTTTCCGCTGCCGACTGGCTCGAACAGAGGCGTCGATGGAATAAAGAGCGATGCTGACGCAAAAGTTGCGCCTGCGGGAGGCGCGACCCATAAGGCTGCCTAGATCGGCAAAATTCTCTAGCCGGCCATACTCGACCCGGTCCGTGTTGCCACCTCCGTCACCTGTGCCAATTCGGCGAATCGGCATAGTGCATTGGCGAGTTGCATCTGTCGAGGACTGCGGCACTCGGGTTCCAAAAGGCGCGGGCTACCAACGACGATCACCAGCGCGCGGGCGCGAGAAGTCGCGACGTTAAGACGATTCAGACTGTAGAGAAATTCCATTCCGCGCGGCGCATCCTCGGGGGATGAGGTTGTCAGTGAGTAGATCACCACAGGCGCTTCCTGGCCCTGAAACTTGTCCACCGTTCCCACCCGTGCGTTTTTCAGCCGGACTGATAGATCCGATACCTGCGCATTGTACGGCGCGACGATCAGGATATCCGCTAAGCGGAGCGGACGGCTTGCACCCTTGTCGTCGACCCATGTTACATCCGGTTGGAGCAACCCTTCAACGATGCCAGCAACCCGCTCGACCTCTTCCGGTGAGGCGTTCTGATTACCGTCATGCTTAACCGGAATGAACCACAAACCCGATCCCCCGAGCCACGGATGCCCCCCTATCCGTTGGCGTTCCAGACCCTCGCGCGACTGCAACCGGGCTTCGTAGAACACTTCCGACGTGAATTCGCAAATCCTTGGATGTAGTCGCCAAGTCCGCTCCAGAAATAACCCCTTGTGTGGCGGGATTGTCTTGGCTCCGGCCAGCAAGTGTTCGAGCGCGGAAAGTTCCGCGCCTTCAGGATGGCTTCCCCTTAGGGGCTGTTCCAGTTGTTGAGGATCGCCTAAGAGCACAAGACTCCTGGCGGCCTGCGAGACGGCGAGCACATTGGCGAGAGACATCTGCCCTGCTTCATCGACGAAAAGGACGTCAACGGTTTCGGCAACGTCTTCTCGCGACCATAGCCAAGCGGTAGCGGCGACGACATCGGTGCCGTCATTAAGAGCCGTCAGTGCCTCGGCATTGTCAGTGGTTACGGTGACTCCAGAAGGCTGATCTTCCTCCGGGATTTCACCTGCCTTCTGCAAGCAAGTCACGTTCAATCCGGCTATCCTCGCAGCGGCGAGCACCTCGTCGAGTAAATTTCGAATCACCTTATGACTCACGGCCGTAATGCCGACCTTCTTCTTTTGCCGGATCAGTTCGCAGATCATCCGGGCCCCAATGTAGGTCTTGCCTGAACCCGGCGGACCCTGGATCGCCAGCACGGAATGATCGAGCGAAACCGCAATCCGCCTGGCGGCATCCTCGGTGGATTCACCCGCTCTGACAAGTGCCCCACCCCCCGTTGTCAAACGCGGTGGCTGGCGGAGCAGCAGATCGCGCCCTGCCCGGTTCGCGCCCTGTGTATCCAACCCATTGGTTCTGACCCACGAACCGAGGCGGAAGAGAGCCTCCGCCAAGGTATCAGTACTTGGGCCTCTGCTGTCCACAAAAACAGACGGTGGATGAGTATCCGCGGTCCTCTTCATTTTCTTGATATCGACGGTGCGAGCCGCGAGGTCAATCGACAACACGTGACCGAAGCTCTCGCCCGTCACGCAAACCTTATCTCCTCGACGGATGTCGGTATCTTGTTTCTCGAAGAAATAGCGGTCGACTGGGATCTTCCTGTCAACGCTAACCCGCAGGTCAAATTGCAACCCTGCCAATCCAGATCTTTCATCCAGGAGGTCTTCATCCGATAAATCCCGGAGCCGGTAGAATTCCCACCATTCCGCCTTGCTCTCCCGACGATGCCAATCGAGAAGGTCAGCCAAAAGCCAGCGCCCTTTCTGCTCGTCCGTACGTTCACCGACATCGGTTGGAATTCCGTCTTGCAGTCCGGCCACCAACGCCGCCACGCGCTGCTGACGTTCGCCCACCTCAACCGGGGGCGCTCCTTCCAACGCCGGAGGCCGCGATATCTTCTGACCTGCTTGCTCCAGCGCTCGCCGTTCGCGTTCAAGCCAGTCACGGAGGGATCGGGTTGAAACACAGTCGTCAGCGTTGTAACCCTTAATCGTCTTCCAAACGTCTTCCTCCACCTCGGTCGGTCTGCCAAGTTCGAGACTGTGCTCAACTTGGCGCATCGCTCGCCGGGCTTCATCCAGCGGCACCGTGCGCCGGAATCCGTGAAAGACCTCCAAGGCCTTAAGTGAATATTCCTCCACGCTGGCGCGAACTGCCTGCTTCAGAACAGTGTGAAGATCAATGAGCAGGCCCGCCCGTAGCATCCGGTCGATATCCTCCTCGCGTGTTGCGTACCTTCCCATCAGCCTCGTTAGCGCCGAGGGCTCATACGGCGCGAAGTGATAGATATGCATCGCGGAATAACGCGCCCACCGGGCCATTACCAGATCGACAAACCACTCGAACGCCTGCTTCTCATCCTGCGGCGTGGTTCCCCAGCGGCTGTCGTAGATAGCGTTCCCGCCTTCGTCTTCGGTAACGACTCCGAAAAGGTATTCGCGCCCCCCAGACCCCACGAAGGGATCGCCTTCCAGATCGAAGAAAACATCGCCTGGCGAGGGCTGCGGCAACCGAGCGAGGCCGCGCTCATCAAGGATTTCGAGTAGCTCGTGGACGGGCCGTCCTTGATTGCGTCCAGCCACCTGCACCCGAGCCTGTTCGCGCACTCGAACGTATCCGTCCTTCGAGCCGCGCTCCGGGCGCTTCGGAATCGGTAGCGGAAACGATGCCAGTTGCTCAACCGTGACGGTCTCCCAAGCCTGCAACTGCTTCCGTTGTAGTTTGCTGATACCGGCCACCAGCGACAAGTGGTCGTCCCGGCGCCACTGGGCATCGCATTCCGGCCACCAGCGGCAGATTGAGCAGTGCAGATTGGGTTCCGGGTAGGTGGGAGCGCCACCCGCACTCGGTTCGACCGCCATTTCCAGTGCCGCCTTGACATATCGATAATAGGCAGCAAAGTCCAGAACTCGGTGCGGCTCCGATTGGAAACCATCGAGTGGGGGTACAACGTACATCCACTCGGGGAGGACGCCCTGAATCGTTGCCAGAAGCTCTGAATACAAGGACAATTGAAGAATCGTCGCAGCCTTGGTTTCTCGGGCGAGCTTGCAGTCGTAGACTTCGTAGGACCATTCGCCCAATTTGCTCGGGCGTTCTACCCGGCGCAGCACATCCGACCTCCCGAACCACCGTCCGCTGGCCAGCGTCGCCTGAGCGATGACACCCACACCCCTCTCCATGGCAGCGCACGTTTCGGCGAATGCGCGCTCATCCACGTCTGTCTCGCGCAAGTTAGTGACTTCGAATCCCGCAGCTTCCAGATGCTTGAGATAGGCCGCCTCGTGCTCCATTCCTCGCTGTTGGAGCACCCAGGCGTCTGGTGCCTTCAGGTTCGGCGCGGCTCGCCTGCCGATCGCTACAGCGAGGTCCGAGGACGTGAGATGACGGCACGCCAGGTGATTGCTGAGATCACTGGCGGATAAACGAACGTTTCCGAAAGCGGCTTTCATTGATGACTATAATCGTCATTAGCGGTCGGGGCTGAAAGTCCGTCAGAGTCGGGCCTTGTGGATAACTTGCTCCCCAATCAACGCAGCAAGCAAATGAGCTTGATCCGTTCGAAGGATACCAAGCCTGAATTGCTTGTACGCCGACTCGTGCATGGATTGGGGTATCGCTACCGGCTGCACAGAGCCGATCTGCCGGGTACTCCGGATCTGGTTTTCCCGTCGAAGAAGAAAGTTATCTTCGTCCACGGCTGTTTCTGGCACGGACATGCTTGCAGATTCGGGCGCCGGCTACCAAAATCACGGCTGGAGTACTGGACGCAAAAGATTCAAGGCAATTCTGCGAGGGACAAGGCCATGCTGAGGCGACTCAGGGGTATGGGCTGGAAGATCCTCGTCCTTTGGGGATGCCAACTGCAGGAGTCCCAGCGCCTCGCGACGCGCGTCACGCGTTTCCTCGACGAATAACGGCGAGACAGGATGTCTGTGGCGTTAATCGCAGCACATCGCGCTTCGTTGTAGAATCGGGGAGCTTGATGCGTGTCCGGCGTTCGGCAGCCTAACCGAGCCAGATTTAAATTATGACGCGACAAGAGTTCGAGGAATTATTAGGGGAGATGTCGTCCCAACTGACCGAAGAAGTTCGGGAGAATGCGGCCTACCGCGTTCCACAGACTTTCGAGAACCGGGTCAGAACCGTTCTTCAGAGCCTCGCCAAGGATCGCCGCGTCAAAGTAGATTTTGCTCCCCATCCACATATTTTCCCCGATATCGTTGTCGGCCAATTTGGCATCGAGGTTAAAGTCACCAACAAGGATTCATGGCGAAGTGTCGCAAATAGCGTTTTTGAGGGAACACGGGACGTCAACGTGAGGCACATCTATATCTTATTCGGGAAGATGGGCGGCGAGCCTGAAGTGCGTTGGGGGCGCTACGAGGACTGCGTGATGCATGTACGAACGTCACACGTGCCCAGATTTGAAGTGGAGATAGACCCGAAGGAATCGCTATTCGCCAAGCTCGGCGTTTCGTATGAAGAGTTTTATAAGCTTCCGGCCGAAGACAAGATGCGGCATATCCGCAAGTACGCCCGGGGGCGCCTCAGCCCGGGTGAGCGGTTGTGGTGGCTGGAAGACACGGAAAACCAAGAACATTCACTTTCTCTTCAGGTCCGCTTGTATATGCGGCTGCCGCAAGACGAAAAGCGCAAGCTCCGGGCGGAGGCGGCACTCCTTTGTCCTCAGATCGTGGGGACATCACGCACGCGCAACAAGTACAATGACGCGACCCTTTACCTCATTACCTACCGCGGTGTTCTCTGCCCACAGGCGCGGGACCTGTTTTCGGCTGGCAGCGTAGCGCTTCGGGCGGATGAAACCCGCGGCGGCCTTTACATCATGCGCTCTCTGCAAGACATCGAAGAAGAAATGCGCCAGGCTGCTGAGACGTTGGAGGATGCTCTTTTTGTGGAATACTGGGGCAAATCAGTCGCGCCCCGGAAACGGATCAAAGAATGGCTGCAACGCGCTGATCAGCATGCGAAAGACTGGACGCCCTCGAAGCATTTGTTCCTTGTCCCTTGAAAGGTGCAGGTTCACCTCGACCTGTTTTCTTGAATTAGCTTTTCGTGATGGCTGCCATTCGCCTCGACTCCAATGAGCGGAGGAAGGCACTTTGCCACTGCTTTTCCCACATGCCAAGCCAGAATCGGCGGCACGGCGTTACCAACCTGACGCTCGGTCTCGCGGAGCTTTGATTCAAAAATGAAGTCATCGGGAAACGACTGAATCCGCGCTGCCTCGCGCATTGATATCCTCCGAGGCAAGCTGTAGTGGTACTGAATGTTTCCGTGGCATTCAGCGCGGATGGTGTAGGCTGGCCGTTCTGGATTCAGTTTCCTGTCGCCTTGTTCGGGGCTCCTGTTCGCGCGGCTCCAAACATGATTGATAGACGCCGACTCTTCCAGCCCTTCAAGATCCCCAATCGCCTCCTTCGCGGTCATCCAAGTCGCCTTTGTCGCTTCATGAGGGGGAGGCACGAATCGCTTGCCGCCCGCAGAGGTCCCTACGATGAACACTCTTGCTCGTGTCTGGGGAACCCCGTAGTCGGCCGCAAGGCACGGCGTGTACGAGACCTCATACCCTAAAGCCCCAAAATCCTTCTCGACCTGACGAAGGGAATCCTCGTTGTATTTCATTAGCAGGCCCTTCACGTTCTCTGCCACGAACACTTTTGGTTTCACGCGCTTTATGGCCTCGATCATGGCCCTATACAGACCGCTGCGTTCCCCGTTTACGCCCGCACGCTTACCATTGACAGAAATATCCTGGCAAGGAAAGCCACCAATCAGTACATCTGCTTCATGCGGCATAGATTTGATCGCGCCCCAGACATCGCCGCAATGGATGTACTCCCCGAGGTTTCGACGATAGGTTCGGCACGCCGCTTCATTGATCTCGTTCGCCCACACGATTTGAAAAGGCAGACGTTCGTAAAAGCGTCCAAACACCTCAAACCCTCCAACGAACCCCAAGTCCATTCCGCCGCAACCGGAGAACATTGATACGACCCTATATTTCGGCGTGGAGTGCTGATCGTTCGCAGTCGCCATTGCCAGATGAAGTTGAGAGTCCGTTCGTCGACGGCGTTTCCCCCCGACCGAAGTCGGCGTTCGGAACGGGCTGGTTATCGTGTCGTGAGATGGGGTTTGCATGATGTTTGTCGTATGCGAAAAATCCTTGTTATTCTGTGACCTGCCGTTCACCCGAACTTTAGCGGAATCTGCGGTGCCTCCACGAGTCGTTGTGACTCCCGCTTTAGGTCCTGAAGTTCGGATTCCGTGAACACTCGGCGACCGTTTCGATCCTTGAAGTGAGTGTCCGAGAATCTACCCTGTTTCAGCCAGCGGAAATACGTCGCCCTGCTCACGGAAGCCATTTCCAGGGCCTCGCCAATCCGATATAGCAGTTTGCCGTCGATAGTCACTGGCACAACGAGTCGCCCCGATACGTATTGATCCATCATGATACACTAGACTCGTTATGAACTCAAGCCAAAGTTTCGCTTAATATTCGCCCTTCTTGGACTGTAAAGATTATCGGTCATGTTCCAGCGTTTCTGTAGGAGGGGCAGCCCGAACTCGCCGTCCCATTATCGAAGTGCGTGGGAAAAGGTGGCGCATTATGGATCTCCGGGTTTTCGTTTCGAGCGGATCAGGCGTATCTTGCCTGCTACGCTGATCCTGCGGCCACGTTTGTCCGTATCCCGGAGTCCTCGCCTGATTGCTATGGAACAGTATTGGTTCAGCCTGTTTACGTGGAAAGAATGGAAGGCGTTCGTCGAAGCCGGCCGCACGGAGGCTGGTTTCAAGCTTGCCAGGTGGCCTACGGCGCAGAAAATTAGGCCGCAGGACATGATCCTGTGCTACCTAACTGGCCTTTCGCGGGTAATGGGACTTCTGGAAGTGATCGGAGAGGCTCGACTGGAGGGCATCGACGATAAGGCTGTGAAGGGTATGCAGATGGAGTTTGAGCGCCGCGCTGTGCTCAAGGCGAGATTTCCGTTCCCATGCAAGGTTCCGGTCAGATCGGTGATAACCCTTTCGCCAGAGACCGCCGTTCCCATCAAGATACTACTGGAAAACATGGCCTCTCTGGGGAATTATGCGCCCCGGTCCTTGAACGGCTTAGTCAGCGGTTCGCCGAACAAATGGACATCCATCGAGGGCGAGATTGCGGCGAAGGCGCTTCTCGATGCGGCTGAAAATCCCGTAGTTCGCCCATTCGACCCATCGAAGTTGGAATACGAGTCCAAGAAGTGATGCGCTACGCTCCCTTTGGCCCGCCAAAGAGCGGCCATTTGTCGGCAACGTACTGTTCGGCAGCGTCACGCACCACCCAAGCCAGCGACACCTTCTTCTGTTTAGCAACTTGTTCGAGTGTCGTGTACAGATCGGACGGAAAAGTGATCGTTGCACGCACCGTTGATGGCGCGCCCGCCGCGATTTCTAATTTTTTGTCCACTGCTACTTGCCCTCTTCTGTTTCGTAAACGGCTTCGACGTTCATCACCGTATTTCACCACATCGGTGAACAAAACCAAAGCAGCATCGTGACTGTCTGATAAGATGCAATAAAGAGAGGCCTTTGCACCTTCAATCGGGCGGCAGAGGTCAGATCGGCACCATAATCCGTGGCGGCTCCTCTCTTCTAAAGGGGCTGAAATTTATATGGCCACGAACTATAGTCCGAAGCATTTCCTTCGCCAGATACCGAACCCTCTATTGAAGGCGTTCTTTGATCGGCGAGGAGAACTTACAGAGGTTGCCTGGGACAAACTCGGAGAGATGGACGCCGATCCAGTCTTCGAGGCCTGGCAGACCCTTCCTGAAATCGCCCGTGCTGAAGTCGAGCGAACCTTCCGTTCGGTCTCGGACCTTTCGTCAGCGCAAGGCCTCCAGACGTTGATTGACGAGGGACAGTTCCACCGCGTGGATCTTACCCCAGGCCTGAATCAGCTCAAAGGTCTTCACGAAAAAGTCTTCTGGGTTTACCTCAACCACGAAAAAGTGTTCGTCGGGGCGGGCCGGCTGAATCGCGCGGACCATCTGAACGGACGCTACTGGAGACGCCGAACCGACCTGCCTGCGAAGAAGCCCGACATCACCCATCCGACGCGGGAACTTCTGGCGCAGGCGATTTCGAAGTATTACCGGGACCATCAGGGACGCGGCGAGCACTGCAAGGTCGAGGTCTACCTCCGCCGCGAGAAGATTCATTACTTTTTCGCATACCCCGCCGATTACGCCGACACCGTGATCATCTATAACGATCTTGGCGCACTGGAGCGCCAGGTTCAGAAGGCCGCATTCGAGGTCATTTTCGCATACAACGAAGCGTCGGGAACGCTAGATCTCTTTGTTCAGGGTGACAAGGACCTGCGACGGGATATCGAGGAGATCTTCGCGCGCCTCATCCTCAAGGAGGAACTGCCCACGGAGAGCGCCGCACGCCAGCCTTATGAGTTGAATGGTCTCCGCAGCCGCGATTTTGACTTTCCGACCGACCCGGAGGACGCCATCCAGGAAGTTCGCGTTAAGGCGCTGCGGCTATCGATAGTCGGACCCGGCTTCGGGCGAATCACATTTGAGAGCGATGCACGGCGGAAGCGCGGCGACATCTACGAGCTGATGGAGAAGAGTCTGAACAAAGTCCGGATGGATGTCGAGTCGATCAATGTAACCCGTGCGGTGATGGACGTAATCTACGCAACCGGGGGCAAGCCGAAGACTGAGAACTTCTATATCTCGTATCCAGACACCTGTAGCCTCAAGGACACGCCGGAGCATCTGAAGATTCAGGAGTACCTCCGGCGCTGGGGAATCGCCAGCGAGAATTAGCGTGCTCGCGTTCTGGATTCGGGCTGATCTCGATGAGGCCGCATTCCGCAGTGACGAGCTCCGTGGATTCGGGTCCGCGACGCTGGACGTTTTCAAGAAGGAGAAACTGCTCAAGCGGGGCGAGGATCTCAGAGTGGTGGAGTGCGGCGACTGTGGCAACCCGCACCTCGAAGACGTCGATGTCATCACTGATTCGCCCGAGGGTATTCCGAGGGCTTACATAGCGTGCGGAGCCGGTCGCGTATCCGTTCGCCTGGACGACCTTCAGGTCTGGGCGATTGACTTTGACCGCTTGGCCGACCTTGCCAGTTCAGCGCTTGCTCTCGGTGGCCGGATCGTACAGGTCGCCACCGACCGGGTTTGGCTCCTGGGCACTGCGAAGTTTGGCGACAGAACCCGAGACGTCTTCCTCGTCCGCGGGATCAGATGGCCGGACAGCCTTCTGCTTCTTTCCGGGAATGCTCGTTTGTCCTCTTCTCCGTGTCCGCTGATTCTCTGCATGAATCGCCTGCCTGATGACTCAGCCTGGCATGGCGAACGCGCGGTCGTGTCGTTGTCTGAATTCGACTGGCTGGAGGGGTATCGATCCACGCTCCTCACGAGGGTTACCGAGATTCTCGGAGAATACCCGCGTCCGCCTGAACTGATGCAGCAGCGCGTGTTCCGCAAGGAAGGCGACTTTTGGAGTATCAGTTTTGACGGTAAAACCATCCGGCTCAAAGATGGTAAGGGACCGGTGTACCTGTCATATCTGCTGCGCCAGCCGGGCCACGATTTCCCTGCGGTCGAACTTCTCAAAGCTGTCAGCGGTGCCGCTGAGGTCACGGTACGAAGTTCCGCCGGAACTGCCATCGATTGAACAAGCGCGGGCGCAGTACAAGGCGCGAGCGCTTGAAATTCAGGACGAACTGCTCGAAGCGCGTAAGCTTAATGATTCCGGCCGCGTTGCGGCGCTTCAGGAAGAACTAGAGGGGATCGCGGGCCAAATGACGGCGGCCACTGGACTGGGCGGTCGCCGCCGATTAGTTGGTGATACCTCGGAGAAAGCACGGAAATCTGTCTCGGCCGCCGTCAGCCGCACCGTTCGCCAGGCCGCGGCAGCAAACAGCAGTTTGGGAGAACACCTTCAGAAGCATGTCTCGTCGGGTACGGCCCTTTCCTACCAAAGCGACGGCACGCCGTGGAATTTTTAGCGCCTTTTTCGCTCGCCATACCGCTTGTGGCGATTGCCACGCAGGTTGTGGCGCCTTCTTTGTGAAGGCGTTGCCCCGGCGTTAGAAAAAGCGCGAGGAACAGCAGTTAGTCTGAAATCCCCGTCTCCTGGTAGCCGGGCAACTCCTCACAAAGGAGAGTGCCCATTGAACGAACTCACCACGAAGTCATCCCTTTCCCATTCGCACCGCCGACTGGTGGAGCTCATGCAGCGGCTCAACTTCGGGCGAATCGAGGATCTCCTTGTCCGGGGTGGCGAGCCCATTTTCGACCCCGCGCCCAAAGTGGTCCAGAAGCTAAAGATTGGCGGCGAAAACGGACCGCGCCCGGAACTTTCCTGCGAAGATTTTCTGCTCAAAAGGCAGACGATGGAACTGCTGGGAGCCATTGCCGATCTGAGTGAAGGCACAGTCCTCACCATCGACGTCAAGCACGGTCTGCCGTTCGCCGTCGAGATTGAATTCACCGCGTCGGCCAGCGCGGGTCTGAGGGTTCGCGCTTGACCGCTTTTACGCTCGACCAGGCCATTCCCCTTGTTCAGAACCTCGCGGAGCGCAAGGCAGGTGCTTTCGTGCGTCGCCGCCGCCTTGCGGTTGACGAACGCGAAGACGTTCAAAGCCATCTCGTCCTGACCTTCATCGCCCGGTGGTCGAAATTCGACGGTGAGAGGGCGTCGGTTCAGACGTTCGCTTCCCGGCTGATGGATGCTGAACTAAATTCCATTCTTCGATACCGCCTCGCCCAAGGCCGCCAACCGCGCGAACTGCCGGTTCCTCCATCCGGCCCCACGGCGGCATCCATCCACCAGTTCCGAATTGACCTCGACCGCGCCGTGGCTTCGCTTCCGGAGGTCGTCCGTCAAACAGCCGTCGCTCTCTCATGGTGTTCCGCCGTCGATGCTGCTGCCGAAGTCGGATGTTCGCGGCAGATGATCAACAGGCGTAAGCACCAAATCCGTGAGGCCCTTCTCACAGCGGATATCACTTCAGACTATTTCACCCGCGGAAGTACATGGCAATGAACGCGGACTCCATTGTTCGCGCACTAAAAGCCCGTCGTTCCGGCTCGGGCTGGATGGCAAAATGTCCAGCGCATGACGACAACAATCCGAGCCTCAGCATCCGGGAGGCCGATGGGAAGGTGTTGTTGCACTGCCACGCGGGCTGTGGGCAGCGCGAGGTGATCGCGGCACTGACGGCGCAGGGCATTTGGCAGGAACGTCCAGCGAAGGCCCGCTGGAAAATCAAGACGACCTACGACTACTCTGACGAATCGGGACAACTGCTCTATCAGGTTGTCCGCAAGGAGCCGAAGGGATTCTTTCAGCGGCGTCCCGACGGACAGGGCGGCTGGATCAACAAGAAGAGCAGCAGGCAAGTGCTCTATCACATGCGAGAGGTTATCGAGGCTCCCATTGTTTTCGTGGTGGAAGGCGAAAAGGACGTTGAGACGCTGCGCGGCCAGGGCTTCGTTGCCACCACCGCCGCGGGCGGCGCCGAGGCGAAGTGGCTGCCGGAGTACACCGACGCCCTCGCCGGCCGTGAGGTGATCGTGATCCCGGACAATGACAGGCCCGGCCGCGACCGGGCGGCGCGGATCGCCAGGGCACTCATCAGACGGGTTCCGCGGCTGGTGATTCTCGAACTCGAAGGCGCCAAGGATGTGACGGAGTGGTTTGACAAAGGCCACGGCGAGCATGAGCTCATCGAACTGGTCGAAAAGGGGCTCGCGGCGACGGCATGACGAACGAAATCCGCGACGAGACCGACATCGACAACTTCGTTCAGCGCTTCGAAGGTTCCACACAGGCTGGCCCCGATCTTCTTTCCCGCCTTTACAATGATCACGGCAACGCGGAACGTCTGATCCTGATGTATGGCGATGACCTGAGGTATTGTCACGCCTTCAAAAAGTGGCTGGTGTGGGACGGCATGCGCTGGGCTGTTGATGACACCGATCAGTCCCGGCACCTCGCGAAACAGACAATGCTGGAATTCCTGCGCCTTGCCATTGAGCGCGGAGACAGTGAGGCGGCCGAGAAATTCGCCCGTTCCTCACTTGATGCCCGGCGCATCAGCAGCATGCTGTCAATGGCCGAATGTGAGATCTTTGTGCGCCCCGCCGATCTTGATACGGACCCGTTCGCGCTGAACTTCCTGAACGGCACGGTTGACCTTCGGACGGGCGAATTGCGGGAGCCCCGGCGTTCGGACTTCATTACAAAACTGGTGCGCCACAGATATATTCCAACGGCTGAATGTCCGCTGTGGCTGAAGTTCCTAGATCAGGTGATGGGCGGCGGTCCGGACGCCTCCGAAACCGAGCTTGACCGCGCCCGGCGCCTGGTCGCCTACCTGCGTCGCGCCCTCGGTTATTCGCTCACTGGCACCACCATCGAGAAGGCTGTCTTCATCCCCTTCGGCACCGGCGACAACGGCAAGAGCACCATGCTCAGCACTTTCCGGAACCTGGTGGAGGAATACAGCCACCTGCTTCAGGTTGACACCCTGATGGTGCGGCAGGAATCCAACAACACCCAGGCCGACCTGGCGGATCTCCGTGGGGCGCGTTTTGTACAGACCTCCGAGACCGAAGAAGGCCAACGTCTGGCGCAAGGCAAGCTGAAGCGGATCACGCAGGGCATGGGGAAGATCAAGGCAACCCGGAAGTACGAAAACCCGATTGAGTTCAACGAGACGCACAAGCTGTGGATGGATACGAACCGGAAGCCTACGATTCGCGATGTGGACGACAAGGCAACGTTTAATCGCCTGCACCCGATCCCGTTCACGGTCACCATCCCGAAGGCGCAGATCGACAAGCAACTTCCTGAAAAACTCCTGGGTGAAGCTGATGGAATCCTTGCGTGGGCCGTTGAAGGCGCTCGTCTCTGGAATATAGAGGGACTCGCCAAGCCGGTCGAGGTCGAAGCCGCGAAAGACCAGTGGCGGGAAGACATGGACCAGCTCGGAAAGTTCATCGAGGAGCATTGTGTCGTCGGCGATGGGTTCCGGGCACCTGCGGCTGCGTTGTACGCGGCCTATAAACAGTGGGCCGCCGACGGAGGGGACAGGTCGGTGCTGACCGCGACGGCGTTTCGGCATGAAGTTAACTGACCGGGCATTTGGGAAGGTCCGCTCAGTGCGTGGTGCGGTTTACGTCGGCATCGGCCTCCGGTCCGCCGACGCGGAGCCACCCGCTTAAACCACGCCGATTCAACAGAATCACTATTGCCTAGCTTTCGGACTAGCGTTGTAGCGCGTTGTACCAGATTTTCTTGACAGCGAATCCGCTATTTGAGATACTGGCTTGGTACAACGAGGTACAACATGGCAAAAGACACTTACAGCGCAAGTAAAACCCGGTCGAGCCGTCCAGGTTGGTCAATTAGCTTTCGGCATCCGCTCCGCAACGATGCCCGCGGGAGGGCCGGCCTGAAGATGCGACGTGGTCTAGGCACCTCTGACGAAGCCGAAGCTGACCTCATGGTTGCTCAGATGAATACGATCCTGGGCGATCAAACGTGGTGGAACGCCGCCAAAAGGCCGGAGGCGGCCCTGCGTTTCACCGCGCCAGTCGTCGAGGCCTTCTTCGATGAAATTCAGGCGGGACGTCCGGATTCAGACAGCCTCCGGGAATCGCACATTCGGCTTCCAGATAAGGATGACGGGTATTCCAGGGTTCTCTTCGTCGGAACGACGGGTGCAGGCAAGACCTCGCTGCTCCGACAACTGATTGGCTCCGATCCCGAGGAGGACCGATTTCCTTCCACTGCTCCGGCCAAAACGACGATTGCCGACATTGAAGTTATCCAGGCCGAGGGTGATTTCACCGCCGCGGTCACCTTCTTTAGCGAATTTCAAACTCAGGCCAACATTGAAGAGTGCATCATCGACGCCGCATTGGCAGTCTTGGAAAGTGCCCCTAATGATCGAATCGCGGACCGATTCCTCAGCCACCGTGATCAAAAATTTCGCCTCAGCTATATTCTCGGCAGTTGGCGCGAAGACAGCGACGAGGTCGAACAGGATGAGATGTCCTTCGAGGAGCAGGTAGACGCTGTACCCGTGATTGACACCGAAAGAACGCTTACGGAAGCCGAACGAAAAAGCAACCGTGACATCATCGCCTCGTATCTTGGCCGAATCACCGCCCTGACCACGGCCACACTGGCTAAGCTTACGACCGACTTGGGCGTCGACATGAAAGTGGCGGGTCCTGACCGGGAAGCCGCGCAACAGTTAATCGAGGAGAACTTCGATGCATATCTGGCACAGGAAGAGGCGTTCCACGAATTGGCGCAGGACATCCTCGAAGACGTGCGCTCGCGCTTTGACCGCATCGAAGCTGGTGACTTACAGCGGCGGCCCTCGGGATGGCCCGAGTTGTGGGTATTCAGGTCCACCGACCGTAGCGAGTTTATTCGTCATATACGCTGGTTCTCAAGCAACTACTGGCCACAGTTCGGCAGGCTGCTGACGCCACTTGTTGATGGCATCCGAGTCCGAGGACCGCTGTTTCCCGATTTCATCGAAGGCGAACAGAAGCTTGCTCTAATTGACGGCCAGGGATTGGGCCACACTCCCGATTCATCGTCGAGCGTAACGACCCACGTCACCCGCCGGTTTAGGGAGGTTGATGTCATCCTGCTCGTTGACAACGCACAACAGCCAATGCAGGCTGCGCCGCTCTCCGTGTTGAGGGCCGTGGCATCGAGCGGCCACCACCGAAAGCTTGCAATCGCGTTCACCCACTTCGATCAGATCAAGGGGCAGAATTTTCAGAAGTTTGCCGATAAGCGCGCACACGTCATGGCCTCGGTGTTAAATGCTCTCGCCAGTGTCCGCGATGTTCTTGGCGTCTCGGTAGTCAATGCAATTGAGCATGGAATCGATTCGCGGTGCTTCATGCTCGGCGGCGTGGATCGGCAGCTCGCAAAACTGCCGTCCCGTGCCGCGGACTATATGAAGAGTCAGCTTTCCGATCTAGTGAACTTTTTCCAGAAGGCCATTCTTCCGCCGCCGCCAGCTCAAGCGCACCCCGTTTACGATCCGACAGGTATCGGCTTTGCTGTTCAAGATGCGGTTAGTAAGTTCCAGGGTCCATGGCTGGCTCGCCTGGGCATGGGAACTTATGAAGGCTTCCGAAAGGAACACTGGACCCGCATCAAGGCACTCAATCGCCGCATTGCAGGGGAACTGGATGATGAATACGATACCCTTCGGCCGATCGCCGATTTGGCCACGCAGTTGAGGGAATCAATATCGCGTTTCTTGAACGGGCCGATTGACTGGACTCGAACACCGGCAGACGATCACGAGCGGCAGGTTGCAGTTGATCGAATCCGCGAAGTTGTTGAAGTGCAGTTGGGTGACCTGGCCGTCCGACGGCTGGTCGAACAGCATTTGCCCGATTGGCGGACTGCCTACGACGGGCCAAGATCCACTGGCGCAGGATCGACGTTCCGACGTGCCAATGCGATTCAAAGTATCTACGATGCGGCCGCGCCGATACCCGATGCTGTAATGACGACACCTTCCGCACTCTTTCTGGCCGAGATTCGCCGCATAGTTACATCAGCGGTCGAGTCAACTGGCGGTCAGATCCGTTTGAGTGAGGCAACCTGACACGGCAAAGCTCTCTCCCGAGCGCTGACGGGTTCAGCAAGACTGACGGGTTTGACGGCATTTCTCCAAAAATGATTTCACCACACGCGCATATAGGAGTTTTTGAAGAAAACCCGTCAGACCCGTCACCCCGTCACAGTTTCTCGCTCCCAGTAAGAAACCCGATCGAGGAGCGTTTACATTTTTCCCCTGCCTCGCGTATATTTACGGTGTAGGCTCAGTTCGACAGGCCAGCGCACAGCGCACCCTCCGAAGGATCACCCCCAAAGCAGATCGAGAGATGGGACTCTCGTAAAACTCGCTCCCTTTCCCCGTGATACCCGAGGTGTGCCCTGATGAAGTCCCCCAACCTCATTCCGTACTACGCGCCCGACGGAAGTTCGCTCGGCTTTCGAACACTTGACGCCGCGGAACGGCTGGTCGCGGGCGGTCACGTAAAGCCGTCCTACGGAAAGAAGAAAAACCTTCGCGCCATCTGGCATTGCCAGGCTGACGGTGATAACCCTGTCGAGGCGCGACCACGGGCTGGCACCACCTACAGCTTTATCGAACGCCTGGAGCGTGGCCGGTGTTGGAGCCACAAGCGTCTTGATCGGCGCGACGAGCACGGTTTGCCTGTAAGTTTGCGCTCGGCGTTTCTCCGGGTTGTGACGGACTGTCTAGCCAGATGAGAAACCAGAGACGGCAAGTTGGCGCTCGGTTCGTTGCCCGCGCCCGTGGGGCGTTCGGTTTCGCTCGTTCGCCCGCGAACAACTGCACGCGGAATAGTGCCACCCTCGGGAGCGCGGCGCGACGTGGGGCGAACGTGGCCCAAAACGGGCCAACAGTGACGGAGAAGGTAGATGCCGAGTGCGCCCAGACAGTCGTGCAAGTCACCGGGGTGCCAGATTCTCTGCGATGGGGAGCCGTACTGCCCGGACCACAGACGGCAGACGCGGCGGCAACTGGATGAACAGCGAGGAACGCCGACAGCGCGTGGCTATGACGCCGACCACCGAAAGCTCCGGGTCCTTTGCTTCCAGCGGGACGCATGGAGGTGTGTTGATTGCGGATGGGAGCCCGACATCGTCGCCGACTGCCGCCGTTTCGAGTTGGGCGACCCGCCGGCCGAGAGGGTTTTGGACGAACTGCGGCAGCAGCAGAGGCGGGGGGAGAGACACCTGCACGCCGACCATGAGCTTCCGATTGCGGTTCGGCCAGACCTGAGGCTGGAGTTGCACAACCTGCGAACCCGGTGCGACCGATGCCATAACCGGAAGACGCGGCTGGAGACAGCAGCGGGTAGGGGGAGGGCGGGTCAAATCCCTACAGATCCCGGCCCGATACCATCGCGGCCCTTTCTGTGAAAATCCGCGAAATTGAAATTTCACTAATTGCAGCGAGAGATGCCTCACCCTGGCGGTAGGCCGTCCCGGCTAAGTAATTGCAGCCATTGTGGAAAGCCGTTCGGTGCGCGCGCCCTGCGGAAGCACGTCGGAGTTTGTGCGAGCACTGCACAAACTTCCGCCCAAACTACCCGTGCACAAACTACTCGCACACAAACTGCCAGGAACAAGGCCGAAACGGTGAGGGGGCGAAAGCCCAAAGCCGCTGGACGGAAGCTGGCCGAGGGCGACACGCGAAAGGTTGGTGCGCACAGGCTCGCTGCACAGATTGCAGCCGAGCAGAAAGCGTCGCCGGGATTGCCGCCGTGTCCCGAGCACCTGAAGGGGCGGGCGCGGGAAGCGTGGAATTTCTGGTCGGAGGAGTTGGCGTCAATGGATCTGGACCGGCGACCTGACGCCCACATGCTCGAAGGCTGCTGCGTGGCTTACGATGCGGCGGTAGATGCCTACGAGACGATTCTGAAACAGGGCAGGCTCATCGCGAAGAAAGCGCTGGACCCGGCGACGAACAAGCTGGTGGTCGTGGACGTGAAACCGCACCCGGCAGTGCGGCAGGGAAATCAGGCATGGGCACTGATGCGATCTTTCTGTTCCGAGTTCGGTCTGTCGCCGGTGAGCAGAATCCGGCTTTCGATTGAGAAGGAAGACGCTGGCGACGCGGACCTGCTGGAACTGCTTGGGCGCCCGCGAGAGAAGCGAACGCCGCCGCCGGTTGTGGTGCAGTGATGAAAATCGAACTCTGG
>Ga0070735_10000141_pt1 | contig 89802 bp, 85 predicted proteins | sample Coa_R1_FD_66443 | JGI IMG/M metagenome (GOLD analysis project Ga0070735, IMG submission 66443) | Surface soil microbial communities from Centralia Pennsylvania, which are recovering from an underground coalmine fire - Coalmine... | ecosystem: Environmental > Terrestrial > Soil > Unclassified ...
CGCGCCCGAAGAGCGGCAGCTCATGCCGCTCGCCTCGCGCGGTTTTGTGGACGCGTCCGCGGCGCCGATCAGCGTACCGGCTTCGCCCACGGGTGAAGAAGGGGCAGCTGCGTTCAGCGTGATCTATAAACAGACGGTTGTGCTCGGACAGAAAGACGTGCGGCGGATAGAATCGCCGACCTTCGAGCAGCACGATGTGGATGAGCTCTCCGTCGCCCTCTCCAAACCGTTGCTCGTCGGCGACACCGTCGTCGGAGCCATCCAAGTGGTGGGCTTCGGCGGACGCGTCGCGGACTTCGAGGAACAGAGCATGTTCCACGCCGTGGCGGATGAGCTCGGCTTTGCGATTCACAACGCGCAGCTTCTCGAAGAAGCGTCGCGGCTCGCCATAACAGATCCGCTGACGGGTCTGTACAACTACCGCTTCACCCAAGACTTCCTGAAAAAGCGGCTGCACGAAGCGCGCCGCCGCAAACGTCCGTTCTCGATCATCATGGCGGACGTGGACCGGCTGCAGTCGGTCAACGAACGGCTCGGCCGTAGCATCGGCGACGAAGTGCTGCGCCAAGTCGCGAACAGTCTCTCGGCAAGCGTGCGCGGTTCGGATGTAGTCGCCCGATACGGCGGCGACGAGTTCATCGTCGTGCTCCCGGAGACGCAGCTCGGCGAAGCGCTCATGCTCGCCGATCGGCTTGCGGTAGCCATCGCCGATGCCGACTGGCCCGAGCAACTCGGGGAAGAGGCGGTCACTGTTTCGATGGGATGCGCATCGTTTCCGGAAGCGGGTTCGCAGGTCAACATGCTGCTGCGCGCCGCCGACGCCGCGCTCTTCCAGGCGAAGCGCAGCGGAACGAGCGGCATTCATCCCCGCTTCGACTAGTCCATATTCGACCAAGGTCGCAGCCTACCGGCAACGCGAACATCGCAGCGCATGAAGACCGCCTTAGATCCGCTGCTCGCGAGGCGCGCGGACTTCCCCATCCTCTCCACCTGCACGTACCTCGTCTCGAATTCGCTCGGCGCCATGCCGGCCGGGGTGCGCGAGCGCGTCGCGGAATTCGCCGACGACTGGGCGACGCAAGGCGTCGTCGCGTGGGAGAAATGGCTGCCGCTTGTCACGCGCGTCGGCGACGTCGTGGCGCGGATAATCAACGCGCCGGCCGGCAGCATCACGATGCTGCAAAACGTCTCGATCGCCGAAAGCGTGATCATTTCGTGTCTTGATTTCTCGGGTAAGCGCAACAAAGTCGTCTACTCGGAACTGAACTTCCCCACCGTGCACTATAACTGGGCGGCGCAGCAAGCCCGCGGCGCGGAGATCTGTCTGGTCAAGAGCCGCGATGGCGTCACGATCGATACGCAGGCTATGTGCGACGCGATCGACGAGCGCACGCTCGCCGTGCCCATCTCGCATGTGATCTTCAAATCCGCCTACATCCAAGACGCGGCGGCCATCATCGAGAAGGCGCATCGCGTCGGGGCGCTGGTCGTGCTGGACACGTATCAGTCCGCGGGAACGGTGCCGATCGACGCGCTTGGCTGGAACGTCGACGTGATCGTAGGAGGCGGCGTCAAATGGCTGTGCGGCGGTCCGGGGGCCGCTTATCTCTACGTGCGTTCCGATCTCGTCAAGCGCTTGACCCCGACGGTTGTCGGCTGGTTCGGCCAGCGCCGTCCGTTCGATTTCTCAATGGATCCTGATCTGGCCGACGACGTCTGGCGCTACGCGGGCGGCACGCCGAATCCCGCAGCATTGTATGCCGCGCTTACCGGGTACTCGATGATCGCCGACCTCGGCGTGCCTTCGATTCGCGCGCGCAGCATGATTCTGACGGCGCGAGCCGTCGAGCGAGCGCAAGAAGCCGGTCTGCGCGTCAATTCGCCGCTCGATCCTGCCCGGCGCGGCGGGCATGTCACGGTGGATTTCAAAGGCGCGGAGGCGGCGTGCGCGGAGCTGATCCGCAGAAAGTTCATCGTCGATTTTCGGCCGGGCGCAGGCATTCGCATCGGGCCGCACTTCTACAACACGATCGAGGAAGTCGACGCGGTGATCGCCGAGATCGTCGCGATTCGCGATGCCGGCTGACGTCGTCGTAGTCGGAGCGGGGCCCGCCGGTTCCGCCGCGGCACACGCGCTCGCGACAGCCGGCGCTGAAGTTCTGTTACTGGACCGATGCGTGTTTCCGCGCGACAAATCGTGCGGCGACGGCGTCGCGCCGCACGCGGTCGACATGTTGCGCGACATGGGCGTCTCCTTCGATCAGTTCGCGGGTCCGGCGCGCAAGACATACGGTGGTCTGATATCGGGGCCGGACGGGCGGTCGTTTCGCGCCGAACCGCCGCTTGGGTCCGACGGAGCGCGACTCGAATCGTGGATCGTTCCACGTGCTGAGCTCGATGCGCACGTAGCACGCGCAGCGGTTCGCGCGGGCGCCAGTCTGCGCGAAGGCGTGACCGTCACCGGGCTGCTCCGCGAGCGAGGCCGAGTAGGCGGTGTTGAAATCCAAGATGGTGCCGGCACCTCGCACGTGCCTGCGCGCGTCGTCATCGGCGCGGACGGCGCGCACTCTGTCATCGCGAAGTCGCTCGGGTTGCGCGAAAACGGGCCGCGCCACATCGGTTACGCGCTGCGCGGCTATTTCGACGACGTAGACGGATTGCGCGACGACATGGAGATCCATTATTACGATCGTGAGCTGCTGCCAGGGTATGGCTGGGTCTTCCCCACCGGCGAGCGATCGGCCAACGTCGGCGTCGGCGTCTATTTTGGGGAGCTTCGTCGAACCGGACGCAAACTGCGCGACATTCTGAATGATTTTATCGGTTCTGCCCCGGCGGTCGCCGCGCGCTTCCGTCATGCGCGGCCGGTCGGTCGGGCCATCGGTTGGCCGCTGCCCGTTTCAAGCGCGCGCCGGCGGACGGTCTTCGACGGCGTCATGCTTGCGGGCGACGCGGCATCGCTCGTGGATCCGTTGACCGGAGAGGGTATCTACACTGCGCTTGTCTCAGGGCGGAGCGCTGCGCGATCTGCGCTTGCGGCCTTGCGAGACGGCGATGTCTCGGCGTACGCACTCCGCAGCCACGAACGAGAATGGCGCGAGAAGGTCGGCGGGTACTTGGGCGCCGGACGCGTGCTGAAGAACCTCGCCAAGAGCGCATGGCTGTTCAACGTCGTCGTGCGCCGCGCTGGAGAAAATCCCGAACACGCCAGCCGCGCGATCGGTTACGGCATCGGCACGATCGACCGAGGCATCGCGCTGCGCGGCGTGATGCGGCGCGTGCTTTTTCAGCCTGCATTTTTCCGATGATGTGGGGCGCGCCTTTACGGCGCGCCGGCGGATCATAAAGATCCGCCCTACACAAGCGGACCATAAAGGTCCGCCCTACACAAGCGGACCATAAAGGTCCGCCCTACACAAGACGGCGGACCATAAAGGTCCGCCCTACACGAGCGGACCATAAAGGTCCGCCCTACACAAGCGGACCATAAAGGTCCGCCCTACCGGAATTTTTTCGCGCTGGGGCAGAGCGCGAGGAGCGGGCAACGGGCACATTCCGGATTGCGCGCATGGCAGATCTCTCGCCCGTGATGGATGAGCCAGTGATGCGCGTCAGACCAATCGCTTTCGGGAATCACGCGCATCAACTGCGTCTCGGTCTGCACCGGCGTGCGTGCGCGCGTGAGACCCAGCCGGTTGGCGACGCGGAACACATGCGTATCGACGGCGATCGCCGGCGTGTCGAAGGCCACCGAAAGCACGACGTTCGCGGTCTTTCGCCCTACGCCGGGGAGCGCGATCAGTTCGTCCATGGTCTTCGGCACGCGACCGCCATGACGTTCCACGATCAGCCGACTTGCTGCGATGATATTCCGCGCCTTCGATTTGAACAAGCCGCACGTCATGATGAGCGGTTCGATGTCCGACGGATTGAGCGCCGCCATGGCTTCGGCGTTCGGATACCGTTCGAATAGCTTCGGCGTCACCATGTTCACGCGCGCGTCCGTGCACTGCGCGGAGAGCATGACCGCTACAAGCAGCTGGAAGTCCGACCGAAAGCGCAGAGCGGTTCGCGCGCCGGCATACGTGGCGCGCAGGATTTTTAAGATCGCAGCGCGTCTTGCGGCAAGTTCACGAGTCCGCGCACCGCGTCCATCGCTACGAGCCCGTCGCGTTCGAGTTCCGCCACCAAGTCGCGCAGCCACGCGACATCGGTTGCCGCAAAGTCTTCCTTCACCTGCTCACCGAGCGCAAGGAGGCTCAAGCGCGCAGCGTTGGTCAGCGCGCGGACGACGCGTCCGCGATAATAGCGTCGCGAGCCGATGAAAGGAGCCTGCGCTGCACGGCCTCGATCGCGTCGGGCAGCGGTCGCGCGCTGCGGTTTTCCATTCTTGGAGAACGCACAGACGCGCCGGGCAGGGCACGCGGCGCAATCCGGGTTCGTCCGGCAGAAGAGAGCACCGATGTCCATCAGCGCGTGATTCCACATACCTGCGCGTCCGCGCGGCAACACGCGCGATGCCAGTTCCCAGATATCGGAGCCTGCGGAGCGCTCTTGACCGAGGAGCGCACGCGACAAAACGCGGCCGACATTCACGTCCACGGCTGCCTCATCAGCGCCGTGCGCAAAAGAGGCGATCGCTCCCGCGGTGTAACGTCCCACACCCGGTAGCGTCCGAAGTTCGGTGAGCTCGCGCGGCACGTGGCCCTTGAAATCTCTGACGATCATCCGCGCGGTTTTGTGCAAGCGCCTCGCGCGCGAATTGTAGCCGAGTCCCGACCACGCGCGCAGCACGTCGGCGAGCGCTGCGCAGGCCAGCGATGTGATAGAAGGAAAGGTCGCGAGAAACGCCTCGAACTTCGGGATCACGCGAGCGGCTTGCGTCTGCTGCAGCATCGTCTCCGATACCAGCACGGAATACGGATCGCAGCGCCGCCGCCACGGAAGGTCGCGCGCGTTGCGCCGGTACCAGCCCAGGACCGCCGCCCGAAACGCGAGCACCCTCGAATCTGTCTTGAGCCTCACACCGGAAGCGATTCAAACCCGGCGGCGCGAATCCCAGCCGCGTGGAAGCGCGCGTCTGGCTCGGGACTCAGGGCTGGCATTACAAAGACTGGGTCGGCAACTTCTATCCGTTCGGCACCCAGGCAAGAGACATGCTGACCGAATACGGCCGCGCGCTCTCGACGACCGAAGTCGATTCGACCTACTACGCGACGCCGCCGGCCCGCTCGGTCGAAGGCTGGCGCAGGCGAACGCCCCAGTCGTTCAAGTTCGGACTGAAGACGCCGTCCGAGATCACGCACGTCCGCAGGTTTCGCGACGCGGACGCGCAGTTCGACGAATTCGTCGATCGCGCGCGTTTGCTCGGAGACAAACTCGGCGCCATTCTCGTGCAGTGTCCGCCAGACTTCGACCCGACCCCGGAGAATCGCGGCGCGCTCTTCCATTTCATGGCGCACAAACTCCCCAAGGATTGCCCGATCGCGCTCGAACTGCGCGACGGGCGCTGGTACGATGACGATCTCTTCACACTTGCTCGCCGCCACGGGTTTGCGATCGCCGCGACGGAAGGCAAACACGCCACACTGTCGCTTGCCACACAGATCGCGGACGAACTCGTGCGCGATCCTCCTGCGCCGTTCGCCTATCTTCGATGGCTCGGCGATCGTGCGCTCACGGTCTTCGATCGCGTGCAGATCGAGCGCACTGAATCCCTCGACGTGTGGCAACGGCTCATCGCGCGTCTACGTCGCACCGTGCGCGACATCTACGGCTATGTGAACAATCACTACCAGGGGCATTCGCCTGCAACGATCCGGGCGTTAGCGGCGCGGCTTGGCGAAGAAGTCCCGCCCGAGTCCACGGCGCCGCGGCTTTTCTAAGGCTGGGGACTCGCCGGATTTGCCGGCGTCGGCTGATCGGCCGGCGCGGCGCCATCGGAGGTCTGCGTGCACGACTTGACGACGCGCGACGCCGCCGTGACCGCACGAGTCTCCGCGGTGCGAATGATGCTCTGCTGACGGCTGAATTGCATCACGTCCTGCACGGTCGTCTGCGATGGCCGCGGGCCGCTGCTCGTGATGATGCCGCCATCGCCGGGCTGCGGCACGGGATCATCGCCCGGATTGCCATTGAAGGTCTCGCCCAAAGGCAAGGTCGCGCCGATACGGGTTGCAAGCGTGTCTTCCGACCCGTGCTTGTCCATGAGCACACGCACAACGCTCGATAGATCGTTCGCAAGCGCTCGTTGCCGGTCGACGGATTTCTGCAACTGCGATGCGCTCTCTTGGAGCGATTTCTGCCGAACCGGATCCGTGGTCTGCTTGGCCTGCGCCAACATGTCGTTCACGGCGCCTTGTTCCACCGGGATCGAGTCGAGCATCTTTTGTACGTAGCTGATCAGCTGCACGCGATGATCGTACGCGGTGAGCGCGCCATCTCGCCGATAGTAGTCATTTTGGATATCGTTGAGCGACACGTTCGAAGAACTGATCCGGTCGTCGTTTGCCGCGATCGTGACGACGGCGATATTGTAGTGTTCAACGAAACGCGTGCATGCGGCGCTTGCCGTCACCTTGCCGATCAATCGCGGATACGGTCCGGTGGATTGAGGATCGGGAGTGGAGTCGAGGCTGACGGGCGCAAGCGGACTCGTCGCTGTCGGTGAAGGCGCAGGTGACGGCGAAGAGCGCGACGGCGCGGGTGACGGCGACGCAGTTCCAGGGTCGCGGCCCAATGCGGGAGCGACGAGCGTCGCCGCGAATGCGATGACGCAACCAAGCAGAGCGAGCGGCGGTCTTGCGCGCATGGTACCGATAGCAGTTGGAAGGTCACACGCGGCGCACCTTGGCTCTCATGAAGGTCTCATCAATGGAAGAATTCGATGCGGTGGTTGTCGGAGGCGGAATGGCCGGCCTCTCCGCCGGCGTATTCCTGGGGCGGGCCGGCGTGCGGACCTGCCTGCTTGACGCAAGCGAGTCGAGCTTGCGCCGAGTCGAGCGCGTGAACAACTATATCGGTTTTCCGGACGGCATCGGCGGAGCGGAACTGCTCGAGCGCGGTCGAGAACAGGCAGTGCGTTTCGGCGTCCGCGTCCTCGACGCAAACGTCGCGTCAATCGCGCTCGATTCGCCGGGCTTTGCGGTGAGAACCGGCACGCACGATATCCGATGCCGGTTCATGATCCTAGCCTCGAACAAGCGGACCGATCTCGCAAGCGGACTCGGCCTTGCGCTCGGCGGCCACGGCGGGCGCTTTGTATCGGTAGATGAAGACGGCCGCACGGCGGTGCCGGGGTGCTTTGCGGCCGGCCGGATCACCGGTAAACCGAGTCAGGCTGTGGTCGCTGCGGGGGACGGGGCGCGCGTGGCGATCGCGATTATCCAGGAGTTGCGCGGCGGATACTACGTGGACCACGACACGTAGGGCGCTGCTCGGCCGCTACTGAACGTGCGGCCCTACATCAATGAGCAGCGGAACTCGCCGGCGCTGGTCGCGGACCGTTCGTATCGCAGTTAGGATTGTGGCCGCGTTCCTCGCGGCCGTCATCGTCGTTGCCTTCGTCGCATTCGTCTGGGTCGTCCGCGCGCCGCTTCCTAAGGTCGACGGGTCGATAGCCGTCGCAGGCATCTCTGCGCCGGTCACCATTCGCCGCGACGACCGCGGCATACCGCACGTCACCGCACAGACCGAAACGGATATCTTCTTCGGCGACGGGTACGCGAGTGCGCAGGACCGTCTCTGGCAGATGGATGTCTTGCGCCGCGAATCCGAGGGGCGTCTTTCACAGATATTCGGTTCGATCGCGCTGCCGCTCGACCGTTACTACTTGACATTGGGCCTCGCGGCAAAGGCGACGTCCGATGCCGCGCATCTCGACGCGCGCACGCGCGCCGACTTCGACGCATATGCCGCAGGAGTCAATGCCTACGCAGCGGGGAGCGAGCCCGCTTTGGAATTCCGCCTGCTCGGCTATCGACCGGCGCCGTGGACCGCCGCAGACAGTCTCGCGATCGTGAAGCTCATGGAGCAGCGGCTCGACGACGAAGCCGATACGATAGCGGTTCGAGCAAAACTTGCGGCCAAGATCGGCGACGCAGCGATGCGCTCGCTGACGAACGACAGCGTGCCCGAACTCGAGCGCCCCGTGCCGGGCTACGGATCTGTCAGCCGCAGGACGTCGGGGCGGACGCAAAGCGCCGCGCCACGCGACGTCACCGCGTGGACTCCGGCATTTGCCGCGCCGGCCGGTGCCGAGCGCGTGCCCGATTCGGGTTCAAACGGCTGGACCGTCTCCGGAAAGCGGACCACGACCGGTTTGCCCGTTCTCTCGAACGACACGCATCTCGAGCATTCTGTGCCCAGCACATGGTGGGTCGTCCAGCTCAAAGGCGCAGGCTTCGACGTGGAAGGATTCACGATTCCGGGTCTGCCCGGCGTGACGCTTGGCCACAACGAACGAATCGCGTTCGGCGTGACGAGCGCATACGGCGCCGCGCAAGATCTGTTCGCCGAAAGATTTCGCGGGCCGACTTCCGACGAATACCGCGTCGGTTCATCATGGCTGCGCGCGGTGCATCGCGTCGAACACATCCCGGTCAAAGGCAAGCCGGACGCGACGCTCGACGTGCTGGAGACGATCCACGGTCCGATCGTCAAGCGCGAAGGTGCAAAGGCGTACGCGCTTTCTTGGACCGCCCTGCGCGACTCCGATCCTTCGCGCGGTCAGGGCGATCTGGATCGAGCGTCGGATTGGGCGCAATTCCGCGCAGCCGTCTCCGAACTCGTGGGCCCGAATCTCAATTTTGTCTATGCGGACGTCGACGGCCATATCGGCTACCAGGACGCGGGTCGTCTTCCGGTGCGGCAAGGCTTCGACGGATGGCTGCCGGCCGATGGATCCGATCCGCGCTTTCGCTGGTCCGGCGACGTGCCGTTCGCAAAGTTGCCGCACGCGTTTGACCCGCCGGACGGATTTCTCGCAAGCGCTAACAATGCGCTGACGTCGCCCGCGTATTCGCCGCAGCTTTCGACCGCGCTCTACGCGCCGCCGTATCGCGTTCAAGAGATCACGCGCCTCATGGCCATGACGCCCTTTCGCAGACCGAGCGAGTACGGCGCGATGCAGTCGAACTCGATCGACATTCCGGATGCAGAACTCGCGGCGCTGACGATCTCGGCCCTCAAAGAATCACAGGATGCAGAACTTTCACTGATTCGGACCGAGCTTGCCAACTGGAACGGCCGCGCAGAGATCCAGGATCGAAACGTCACGTTTCTCACCGTCGAGCGTGACGACCTGACTCGCGATCTCCTCGAACCGAAGCTCGGATCGCTCTACACGCAATACAAAGCGCATTTCCATCCGATCACGGCTGTCGCCCGAGCGCTGAGCGGCGATCGCTCGCTCGCGCCGCTCGGCGTGACCCGCGCGAGCGTCGTCGCCGCCATCCCCAAGGCTGTTCGCGAAGCCGTCGTCGATCTTAAATTGAAACCCGGGCAAGGCATCGACTCTCTCCGTCCGTGGGGCGACGTCGACGCCGCGATCTTCGACCATCCGCTCGGCGCGGTGTGGCCCCTGAATGCGTTGCTGAATTTCAAACCGCTGCCCCAGCCCGGTGATCCATTCACGATCTTCCAGGCCAAGCCCGATTTCGGCCCGTCCATGCGTCTGGTCGCCGATACCCACGACTGGGATAACTCGTCGATGGTCTTGACCGTCGGCGAGTCAGGTCACTACAGCGACGAGCATTACGACGACCAGATGCAGGACTGGGTCAACAACGTCTACCGGCGCACCCCATTCTCCGACGACGCCGTCGCCCGGGCGACGCGCCACACGCTTGTCCTGCAGCCACTTCACTGAGGTTGAGGTTCCGAGGTCACGGTAGATCGCTTGGTTTCAACGCGATCCGAAACACCGGCTGCGGCCCGTTTCCAAGTTCAATCAAGACCAGCTTTACTGGTTTGAACCCGTCATTGAGAAGAAATCGGAACGACTGCCGTGCGGCCGCGCCCGGTTCCAAGCCGTAGAGCGATTCCATGGGACCGCCATAAGAATCCACCACGATGCCGTCCGAGTCGACGAGCGACGCGCCGAGATAGCCGGAGCGGCGTTCGTTCGTGCCATTCGACACGATGCAGGAGAACACGACGCCCGTCTGGCCTGCCGTCAGGATCAGCTCCTGCGGCGTCGCCGTCCGAAACGACATCTTCTTGATCCGGATCTTGCCGTTGAAGAGCGTCGACGACATCGTGCCGCTGAGTCCGCTCAATTGATAGGCGCCGCCCGGCATAGGCGTAGAGGTACCTTCCGCGGCTGAAGACCGCTGCGCGCCGGCGCCAAGCGCCGCCGCCACGATCAGGAACATCCAAAAAGCTCTTCGCATTGCCATTCTCCCCGAAGCCGCGCGCACAACGAAGCGGTGCGCTGCATCCACGACGCGAGTCTACCAGCGCGCCGTGCGGCCGCCGTGCATCGCCTCGGAGGCCCGCTCGGCGGGTTCGTACGCCGCTCGAACGCACTCGTGATAGCCTCAAGACAGTTCAGAGCCATCGACGTCGCAACGGAGAAGAGATCATGCAAGGTTGGAGAGTTCGGTTCGCGCTGTGCCTGGCTGTCGGCCTCACGGTGACTGCCGCGGTGGCATCCATCGGGCCCGCGCGCGCGGCCATGGAGTCGATTCTTTCGTGCGCATCTTCGGCGCCGTGCCTGCAATGGGTGAACAGCAAGAACGGAGACGCGATCAAAGGCGTTTCCTCGAACGGCACGGCGCTCGAAGGCCGAACGCAGTTCGGCAGCACCGGTAAGACCAGCGGCAAGTCCGGGGTGCTGGGTGTAGATGCGAGCACGAGCGGACAACTCGATAGCGGCGTCACCGGCACGTCGGTCAACGGCACGGGCGTCACCGGAACCACGGGCTCGTCCGGCCAGAACGGCGTTGCCGGCCTTTCATCGAGCACTTTCGGGAGCGGCGTGTACGGTCAGAACAGTTCGACGGGGTTTGGTGTCGCCGGCCGCAGCACCGCGACTGGGCATAACAATGGAGCCGCCGGCGTTCTCGCCGATGGCGGGCCGGCGAACGACGGTCTGCATGTGACCTCGGCGGCAGCAAACGCGGTCTATGCGTTTGCGCAGACCGGAACCGCGCTGTTTGCGAATCAAGGCCCGAACACCTCAGCACCCGAGTTATACCTTCAAGACACGTCGAGTTCGAACAACAAGATCATCCAAGCGGTTGGTCCGTCTGGAGACGCGCTCGATCTCGACTCGCATGGCAATGTCAGCATCGCCAGCAGTCTTACGGCGTCCAGCGGTCATTTCGGTTCGGCGACGCTCGGCAGCACGAGCCTGAGCGGCAATCTCAATATATCCGGGACCGGCAGCAAAATCGTCAACACGATAAGTTCGAACGACGCACTCGCACTCTACGGCGGCGGCGTGGGCACCGGGAGTGAGGTGTTTGCGGTGAGAGACAACAGCGGTGCCGAGGAACTTGTGGTGGACGACAAAGGCGACATGTATGTCAGCGGGTTTCTCATCGTATACGGCGGCTGCCAAGCCGGTTGCATCGCGGGAGGCAAGCGCTTACATGCGGTCACCGAATACACGCCGTCTGAGTCCGAGCCCACAATAGAGGATAACGGCGAAGGGACGCTGGCCAACGGATTTGCGTACGTACCTCTCGATCCGAAATTCTCAAACGTCATAGACGCAAGCGCTTCGTACCTCGTCTCCGTGACACCCGAAGGCGACTGCAACGGTCTCTATGTCGCGCAGCGCACGCCGAGCGGCTTTGCCGTCCGCGAGCTGCGAAACGGGCGAGATACATTGACCTTTGAGTACCGGATCGTCGCAAAACGCTACGGCGAGCGCGCACCGCGACTGCCGATGTCCACCATCATTTCGCGGCCGTCCTCGCAGCGTTTAGCGCACGCCTGATATCGCGAAAGCCGGAGGAACGAGTGTTGAGATTGACTTGGGCTGCCGCGTTTGCGGCGATCGTCGGAAGCACCGTATTTCTGACATGCGCGAGCCCGTCACAGGCGCGCACGCGGACGTACTACATCGCGGCCGATGAGGTCGTCTGGAATTACGCTCCGAGCGGAGAGGACCTCATCGCGCAAAAACCGCTGCCGCCGCTCGCACCGATGCAGCTCGGATGGTCCTTCCACAAGGCGATCTACAGGGAGTACGTCGACGGCACGTTCCGCACATTGAAGCCGCGATCTCCCGAGGATGCGTATCTCGGTCTGCTGGGGCCCGTCATCCACGCAGAAGTCGGCGATACGGTCGTCGTGGTGTTTCGCAACAATGCAAGATTCCCGTTGACGGTGCACGCGCACGGACTGTTCTACACGAAATCTTCCGAGGGAGCGCCGTATCAGGACGGCGTTTCCGGCTGGAACAAAAACGGCGACAGCGTGCCGCAAGGTCAGACGTTCACGTACACCTGGCAAGTGCCGGAGCGCGCGGGACCGGCCGCTGGTGACGGCAGTTCGGTCGTGTGGATGTACCACTCGCACCAAGATGAGGTGGGCGACGTCAACACGGGGCCGATCGGGCCCATCGTGGTGACGGCGAAGGGCATGGCGAAACCCGATGGATCGCCGAAGGACGTCGATCGCGAGATATTTGCCATGTTCGCCCAATTCGATGAGAGCTCGAGCCGCTATTTCCAGGCCAACATCAGCGACCCGCACATCAATCCGCGCCATGTCAAACCGCCCGGGAACTTCGCCACCAGCGACGACGACATGTGGACGATCAACGGATATTCATTCGGCAACATGCCGGTTCCGAGCATGCGCATCGGCGAGCGGGTCCGCTGGTATCTGCTTTCGACCATGAGCGACTTCGATTTTCACGCGCCGCATTGGCATGGGAACACCGTCGTGGTGAACGGCATGCGCACCGATATGGCGCAGCTGGGGCCGATGGCGATGACCGTCGCCGACATGACTCCGGACAATGCGGGCACGTGGCTGTTCCACTGCCATGTCAACATCCATCTCGCCGGAGGGATGGTAGCCCGTTACCGGGTGCAGCCATGAAGAAGCTCATAGCTCTTGCCGTCGTCTTCGTCGCGGGCATGCTCTTTTTTGTCGCGCCGGCCGCTGCGCGTGACCGCGTTCACTACATCGCAGCCGATGATGTGCTCTGGAACTACGCACCGCAGAACCGGAACATCATCTCGGGGAAGCCGCTCCGTGCCCTCCGCTCCGCACAACTAGGCTGGGTCTATCACAAAGCGATCTATCGTGAGTACACGGATGGGTCATTCACCCAGCTCTTGCCCGTTCCGATATCCGATCGCTATCTCGGTCTCACGGGACCGACGATTCACGCCGAAGTCGGCGATACGATCGTCATCGTGTTTCGCAATAACACGAACCTTTCGGTGGACATCGCACCAGGCGGTGCGGTCTCCACACCAAAACCTACGGCGGTGAAACCGGGTGCCACGCGCACGTATCGCTGGTCCGTCACCGCTGCCGACGGGCCCACCGCGATGGATACAAGTTCGATTGTCTGGGCGTATATCTCCGACGTCCAACAAGCCACGGTCGATAGCGCCGCGCTCATCGGTCCGCTGATCGTCACGCGCCGCGGAGACGCTCGTGCCGATGGGTCGCCGGTTGACGTCGACCAAGAAATCGTCACGTTGTTCTCGTCGCAACTCGAAGATCAAAGCCCGCTCGTCACCCAGAATCTCCAAGATCGGGTCGTCAATGCTCGAGGTATCAGCTCTCACGCGAAGACCTTTACCGGCGACAACGCGTTCCCGTCGATCAACGGATACGTCTACGGCAACATGCCGATGCCGGCGATTCACGCTCGCGCGAGAGTCCGCTGGTATCTGCTTACAACGATGAACGGCTTCGACGGCCACACCCCGACATGGAGCGGTGAGACGGTTGTCTTCCAAGGCAATAGGGCCGACGCGGTGCCGTTGGTATTCCATCAGGACGTCGTGGACATGATCCCGGACAATCCAGGTGTTTGGCTCCTGATGTGCAGCAAAGACGATCACGCGTCGTTGGGCATGGAGGCTCGCTATCAAGTGTTGCCGTGACGGATAGCAGCCGCGGTTACGAGGGCCGACCTCGCGGCTGATTGAAAGTGCGGCGATGCCCGCGGCTTCGCAATTGGAAGTGTTCCTCTTCGGTCAACCGCGCGTGCTCGCCGGCGACCACGTGCTGAAATTCGCGAAGCATCAGCTGTCGCTTTCGCTCTTGGCGTACTTGGTCGTGCACCGAGGCGAGTCGGTTTCGCGGCCGTTCTTAGCCTTCACGCTCTTCCCCGACGAGCCCGAAGAAACAGCGCTCGCCGAACTGCGCCGCTACCTCTCATTGATGAACAAGGCCCTCCCAAAGTTACCGGACGGCGGACTTTGGATCGCGTCGGACGCCGACAGCGTGAGCTGGAACCCAGCTGCCGAATGCTTCGTCGACGTGGCCGAATTCGAGCGGCTCGCAAAGGAACCAGAATCGCTCCCGCAGGCAGTGGACCTCTACCGCGGCGATTTCATGGACAACTCGTACGATGATTGGGTTGTCACGATTCGGGAGCGGCTGCGCTCCACGTATCTCGCCGCGCTCGGCAGATTGATCTTGCTGCATCGAAGCCGGCGCGAATTCTCGGATGCGGTCCGGTACGCGCAGCGGTTGCTCGCCGCAGAACCTTTCCGCGAAGATGCGCTCCGCCAACTCATGGCCGCTCGTTACGGGTCGGCTGACGCATCGGGCGCGCTCGCGGAGTTCGATCGATTCGCCGAAAAACTCCGCGCCGAAATGCGCGTCGAACCCATGCCGGAGACCGTGGCAGTGCGCGACGCCATTCTACGCAACGCCGTGCTTCCCGGCGCGCTCGACGCACCCGTAGCGCAAGATTCCAACCACAGACAAGCGTTTCGAGGGTTGCCATTCGTCGGACGAGGACAGCAACTCGACCACTTGCGGATGATGTGGGGCCGTGCCGCACGCGGCGCCGGATCGGTCGTCTTCGTCGGCGGCGAGGCTGGAATCGGCAAGACGCGGCTGCTGTCCGAATTCGCGCTGATCGTCGATTCCGAAGGCGGTCGCGTGGCCGTCGGATCGACCTCCTATCCGGAGGCGGCACCGTATCAGTGTGTTGTGGATGCGTTGCGCGGTGCGTTACCGGCGCTGAAGATGGATCCCGCCGATCGGGCTTCCCTCGCCGTTCTCGCGCAAGTCCTCCCGGAACTTGGCGCGCAAATTCCGGGCCTCGGGGTCCCGCCTCCGTTGGCGCCCGAGCGTGAAGCGACTCGCCTGCTCGACGCGCTTGCCCGCTACGCGATCGAGTTCGCGCGCGTTAGGCCCGCGATGTTGGGACTAGAAGATCTTCATTGGGCCGGAAATTCCACGATCGATTCCTTGATCGCGATAGCTCGTCGCGCATCTCGATCGGCTTTGCTCGTGATCGCCACATTCCGCGACGAGGACATCGAGAGCGGGCACCCGTTACGCGCGGCGATCCGCGATTTGACGGGTCAGCGCTTGGCAAGCCACCTCACGCTTGGGAGATTGGGTCGCGACGAAATCCGCGGGCTGCTCCAGACGATGCCGGCCGCATCGCTTGCCCCTTCAGAGGATAGCGCCGACGATCTCTACGGCGCAAGCGAGGGCAACCCGTTTTTCTTGAACGAAGCGATCGCAGAACTAGCGGAGCGCCGCGCCGGCAATGTCGAGACGGGGCGAGCGCGCCCGTCTTCGAGCACGGCGGTCGTCGCGTCGCGCATCGCGCGGCTCTCCCCAAACGCTCGCGCTGTCGCTGAAATCGCCGCCGTCGCCGGCCAGGCGTTCAACATCGAGGTCGTGCGCCAGGTGAGCGGTCTCGACCCGTCTCTCGTAAGCGACGGAATGAACGAACTGCTCGATCGTGCGATCATCAGAGATGCAGGTTCGCGAAGCCGGTTCGACTACGCGTTTTCCCATCACCTCATCGCCGATGCGATCTATCAATCTATCGACGCGCCGGCGCGCACGCGACGCCACGCCCGGGCGGCGGTCGTGCTCGAACGATCGGTCGGCGAGAGCCGCGACGAGATCGCGCGCGACCTCGCGTTTCATTTCGAACTGGGCGGCCTTCCGGAGCAAGCGACGGGGTGGTACGCGATCGCCGCGCGCAGGTCGGCAAACCTCTTCGCCAACGAAGAAGCGTTGGAATTTGCGGAAAAGGCGATCGCGGGCACGCCCGATGCCGCCGCTCGCATACCGCTCGTCCAGCTCGCCGAAGACTTGCGAAGCCGGCGCGGCGATCGGGAGGGTCAACGCCGGGATATCGATATGCTGGAGCGGCTCGTCGATGAAAGCAACTGCGACGCACGAACGGCGGCGAAGCTGCGCGCCGATATCCTGCGCAGGCGCATCAAACTGGCACGCAGCCTCGGTGCGTCGGACGAAGAGACGAAGCTTATCGACGAGCTGTGCAGTGCGGCGCGCAAATCGGGCGACGCCGCTGAGCGTGCGGATGCCGCGCTGCAGCAAGCGACGCACTTGCTCTTACAAAGCCGCTCGCGAGACTCCGTGCCGCACGCGCGCCGCGCTTTCAAACTCTACGAGTCGAGCGGCCAAGTCGCGAAACAAATCGAGTGCCTTTGGCTGCTCGTCGATGCCGCGACCAACCTTGGCGACTACAAAGCCGCGCACAAGTCCCTGGCCCTCCTGCGCACATTGGCTGCGGAGTCTGGCGACCGCGCGGCGCAAGCACGCGCGCTCGCCGTCATCGCCACAGAAGCGCTGCTGCATCAGCGCTACCGCGAATGCTATGATTTCACGCGCGAGGCTCTCGCGCTCAATGTCGAACTCGGCGACCGAGAAGCGGAGGCGGCATCGCGCGCACGGATCGCGGTCACGGCAGCGTGGCTGGGACTCTACGAAGAGGCCGTCGCCGAGTTCTCCTCCGCGTTGGACACGTACGCTTTGATCGGGCATCGCCGCGGCCTTGCGACGACGCTGACGAACAAAACGATATTGGCCATGCGTCTCGGGCTCTTCGAAGAAGCGAAGAACCTCATCGCTCGCTCGAACGAGTTGCTCGAGGTCGTGCGAGAACGGCGGACGATCGTGGCGAACGCCGTGAATATGAGCTTCATCAATCTGCATCTCGGCGACGCGCGCGCGGCACGAGAGTTCGCCGCTCGCGCGCTTGCCGAAGCGCGCGAGATCGATTTCCCGGTCTTCGAGGCGGCCGCTCTTGCGAATCTAGGAAACGCGGAGCGCGTGCTTGGCGCTCACGAAGAGGCGATCGCGCACATGAACGCTGGAATCACGATTCGCCGTCACGTGCAAGAGCCCGGCGACTTCGCCGACGATCTGTCCGACCTTGGGCTCGCATATCTCCAGGCCGGGAAGCTCGACGACGCCCGCTCCGCGGCCGACGAGTTGTCGAAGATCGCCTCGAGGTCGTTGGATGGGGCGTTCTGGCCCCAATACATCCACTGGGTGCTATCGCAGGTCTATAAGGCCTGCGGTGACCGCCGGCGCGCGGAGGAGGCGGGCGCTCTTGCGGTGAGCGCCCTCGAGGAATTCGCCGCGAAGATCGGCCAACCGGCGATGCGCGAGGCGTTCTTAGCCATCGACATAAACCGCGATATCCTGGCCTCCGCTCGCACGTGAGCCGCACAGCCGTCTGGTAGTCTCTAAGTATGGATGATGACCGGGATTCTCGCGATCAGGTCTTCCTGGTCCGGATGTGGCCGGCGCGACTGCCGAGCGAAAGACACGCTTGGCGCGGCTCGGTCCAGCACGTACCGTCCGGGCGCCGGCTCTACGTATCGGGCCTTGCAGACGTCCTCGAATTCATCACAAACGAATTGTCGGAGTCGGCCTCGGAAAATTAGAAAACCTTTAACATATCGATGCGGACCAAGCCCGTGCTCTGGAAGGGGTCCGTCTGTTCCCCGTCCATATGATAGCCGAGCCGTTCGTAGTAGTCGATCAGGCCGAGCTCGCGGTACGTCTGGAGATAGACGACGGCCGCGCCTTCAGCTCGAGCCGTCTCTTCTACTTCGCGAACGAGCCGTTCACCGATCCCCCGGCGGCGATACGGCTCGACAACACCCAGTCTGAACAGTTGGGTGACCACGCCCTCGCGCGCGCTCGATATCGTGCCGACATCACGCCCGTCGCAGCTCGCGATGAATGCCGCGTTACCGCGCTGCGCGATAAACGCCTGAACTTCCGCCGCCGTCAGCGGCGGCAGCGGAGCGAGCCACGCAGTGGTTTCGTAAGCCGCGACCGCGATTCGAACGACGGCATCAGCGTCGCGCGAGCGAGCGCGGCGCGTCGTGATTTCAACGGGATTGGACCGAGCATGATGCATGACGTGTTCGCTCGAAGAAACGGTGCGGTTTGGCCGCGCCGTTCGCCACCGCGGGGCGCACATCCTGAAGCAAGAGGAGCGATTCGTCGCGATGCGGGTAAGACTTCGGCTGTTGTTCACGAGTTTCAACAAGGCGATCGCTGAATACGTGCTCGCGCGGCTCGAGTTCTCGTTTGCCGATCCCGACGCGGCGACGGCGCCGCTCGTCGCGCGCCTCGGTGCGTATCTGCCTTTGGATGAGGGGCTTCGCAATTCGTGGCCGCGCGCCCGCAGCCAAGTTCGCGAAGCACAGGCGTTCGTCGGCGCGGTCGAGCGCGGCGACATCTGCGTTCGCCGCGACGAAGTCTGGGAGCGCCTTGCCTTTTCGGTGCGCCAGATGGCGCAGTACGCGAGCGGCATCGACTGGCTGCAGACCAGCATGCATTCAAAGCGCGACGACGTTTCGCCGTGATCAAGACGTGCGCCGTCTTGGGCGCCGGCGTCATGGGCAACGGAATCGCGCACAGTCTCGCCGCCGGCGGATTTCAGGTCCGCCTGATCGATGCGTCGCCGGAAGCGGTCGCCGCCGGCTTGAGCAAGATCGAGGAGAATCTCGCGACCGGTGTCGCGCGTGGGAAGACGACAGAAGCCGACGCACGCGCGATGCGTGCGCGCATCACGGCTTCCAGCACGCTGCGCGACGCCGCTGCGGCCGAACTCGTGATCGAGGCCGTTCCCGAAGTGATGGAGCTGAAGCACGCGGTCATGCGCGAGATCGAGGCGGCATGCACGCCGGATGCGATTTTCGCCACCAATACGTCGGCGCTCTCCGTCACCGAGATTGCGGCGGCCCTCGCCGATCCGTCTCGCGTCATCGGCATGCATTACTTCAACCCCGCGCACATCATGAAGCTCGTGGAGATCGTGCGCGGGCTCGAGACATCCGATCGGGCGTACGAAATCGCTGCCCAAGTCGCCGCCGCCTGCGGTAAAGAGACCGTTCTCGTGAACGAGGCGCCCGGTTTTGCCACAAGCCGCATCAACGCGCTCATAGGCAACGAGGCGTTCTACATGCTGATGGAAGGCGTCGCGTCGGCTCGCGATATCGATAAAGCGCTCAAGCTAGGGCTCAACCATCCGATGGGGCCCTTCGAACTCGTCGATCTGGTCGGACTCGACACACGTCTGCGGATTCTGGAGTATCTGCACGGCGCTTTGGGCGACCGATTCCGGCCTTGCCCGCTGCTCGTGAAGTACGTCAAAGCCGGGCGCCTCGGCCGCAAAGTCGGCCGAGGTGTGTACGACTACCGGAAACTGTAGGGCGCGCCTTTATGGCGCGCCACCGGAAATTGTAGGGCGCGCCTTTATGGCGCGCCGGCGGACCATGAAGGTCCGCCCTACATCCGCACCGGCGGACCATGAAGGTCCGCCCTACATCCGCACCGGCGGACCATGAAGGTCCGCCCTACATCCGCACCGGCGGACCATGAAGGTCCGCCCTGCATCCGCACCGGCGGACCATGAAGGTCCGCCCTACATCCGCGCCGGCGGACCATGAAGGTCCGCCCTACATCCGCGCCGGCGGACCATGAAGGTCCGCCCTACATCCGCACCGGCGGACCATGAAGGTCCGCCCTACATCCGCGCCGGCGGAGCATGAAGGTCCGCCCTACATCCGCACCGGCGGACCATAAAGGTCCGCCCTACATCCGGTAGCGGTGCATCGCGCCGGCCGATTCGCGTGCAATCATGCCGCGCAAGCGGAGATATTCCAAATGCGCGGCGATCTCGACGATCGCAAAACGGACTTCGTGCGGCGAGAGCCGGTCGCCCCAGAAGTGTCGCAAGACATCGAACGATGTGACACCGCCAGCACCGCCCGAGACGACCCGCTCGCGCACGCCCGCGAGCCGCTCGTCGTGGTGAGCCTTGAGCTGTGCGATTCTTACAGGGAGCTCACCATAAGGTTCGCCGTGCGCGGGCAGCACGCGATACGTCGACTCTTCGTCGAACCTGCCGAGGGAATCAAGATAATCGCCGAGCGGATCGGGCCTGCACTCGGGATAGAGCCCGATGTTGGGAGTGATGGTCGGCAGAAGATGATCGCCCGCGAAGATCACTTTCGCCGCATCGTCGATCAGCATGTAATGATAGTCGCTATGCCCCGGCGTCCAGGCGACGCGGACCGAGCGATCGCCGAGCGGTACGATGTCGCCGTCGGCGAGATGCTCGAAAACCGGCGGCAGCGTGACGCACGCGCGCAGATCTGCAGCAGCGCCCGTCGCGCCGGCCGCTGCTGCTTCCGGCATACCATGGCTGCGCAAATACTCGGCCCATTCGAGCGGGGCGCTGCCCCACACGTAACGCGCGCGGCGCTCTTCGTCCTTCATGATGAACGCACGGGCGCCGGCGCGAGCGTGACGGCCGGACATGCCGATGTGATCGGGGTGCATGTGCGTCACGTACAGCCGCGTTATCTGCGAAGGCTGAATCCCCAATCGCCGCAACGCCTCATCGAATGACGAACGAGCGGCCGGCGTATCCAAACCCGCGTCGATGAGCGAGTAGCCGTCTGCGCCGCGGACGAGATATAGATGCACGGCGCGAAGCCGGAACGGCAGAGGGAGCGTGATGCGCCAGATGTCGGGCGCGATCTGCACGGTCGACTCAGTCGCCATCTGCGACCGATCCGAAGTAGCGCCACGCTCCGTCGGTCAGCAGCGCGTGATAACGTTCGAACAGCGAACGCGCTCGAAACCCAGGCCAGCCGCGCGGCACGAGTTCTTTCGGCAGGTCCGGGTCGATGAAAGGAAAGCGCCGGAAGTCGTGTGTGAGCGCGAAGCGTACGACGAATGCGTCGGCGTCCGGCAATTGCCCCGAGCGGATGCGGCGCCGGTCACGCGCGAACATCGGCGCGTAATGCGATTCGAACGCGCGATAGCGGCGTCCGATCGATGCGAGGTCCCAGCAAGCGCGGACCAGATCGGCGTCGGAACCCGGACCGCGAAACTCTGCGTGAAAGATCCTGGCGAACGATTCGACGCCCTGCATGCGAAGGAGTTCCTTGGCTTCATCGGACACGGCGCGCGGGCTCGCATACGCTCCGCCGCCCATCGCCCCGAACCCAAGCCACGCGAGTTGCCGCCGCATGCGATCTCGGAGCGACCGTCTGGTTTCGGGGATGGAATAGGTGAGCAGACACCACGCGCCATTCCATTTTGCTGGCGAGGAGCGATAGATGCGACGCGTGCCTTCATCGATCAGTCGTCGACCGACATCCGTGAGCCCGTATTGTGCGCGGCGCCCGTCTCGCTCCGCTCGCAGCCATCCCTGGTGAGCGAGGCGAGCGACGGCCGAGCGCACGGCGACCTCGCCGATCCCGAGCTGCGCTGCCATCGCGACGATCGCTTGCAGCCCGATAGCCCGTCCGCTCGGATAGGCGTAGTCGCCGTAGAGGGTAAAGAGCATGGATCGCGGCCGCAAGGGCGCGAGCGCAGGCCGCTGCTCGCCGCCTTGCGTCACCTAGCCAGACCTGGTACAATCGAGTACGTCAAAATTTGCACGACCGTGCGAATTATAACATACAACGGCGGAGGCTCCAAGCGATGGCACGCATCAAGACGTTCGACGATTGGGTCGAGGTCATGCGCGAGTGGCAGAAAGGGATCGACGTGGATCCCGAGATCTTCAAACGCGTGCTCGGCGGATACGAACTCGAAGCCAAGTACGGCGATCTGAAGTCCGACGAGATCCAGTTCGGCGAGTTTGCCGGTCAGCGCAAGTGGGAGAAAGTGCTCGAGATTCCCGACCAGCGCATGCGCGATGCGGTGCTCAACATGATCATCTATCAAGGCGACACCGAGTTCGCTTCGAACGAACAGCAGAAGCTGCTGCTGGGGAACGCGCCGTCGGAGTACGACCTCTATTCGATCTGCCGCGTCTTCATCGAAGAGACGCGCCACGGATACCAGATGTGCCACTTGCTCGTGAACCACTTCGGCAACGACGGACGCATCGAGGCGGAAAAGATGCTCTCGCGGCGCGCCGACCAGGGCACGCGCCTGCTCAACGCTTTCAACAACACGGTGAAGAGCTGGCTGGACCTGTACGCCTATCAGAACTACATGGATCGCGACGGCAAATACCAGCTGCAGATGCTTTCGCACTCCGGCTTTGCGCCGCTCTCACGCAGCATGGGACCCATGTTGCGCGAAGAGTCGTTCCATCTGGGCACCGGCGTCACCGGGCTGCGGCGAGTCGCCAAAGCAAACGTCATCCCGGTCTGGCTCCAACAGAAATACCACAACAAGTGGTTCTCCGGTTCGCTCGATCTGTTCGGCAACGACCACTCGTCGAGCGCGGTTTGGGCCTACATCTGGGGCATCAAAGGGCGGCCGCTCGAAGACAAAGAGATGGGCGAGCCGGATAAGGAGCGCCTCAACGTCTACGCGCGCGAGCTTTACTACGAGGAATGCAAGAAGATCATCGACCAGATCAACACGATCATTCCGGGCGATGAGAAGCTCTACGCGCCCGACATCCGCTTCAACCGCCAGATCGGCGAATACGCGGGCAAGCACTATTCGGTCGACGGCCGCGTGCTCGACAGCGATCAGTACCTCGAACACCTGCGCGAGACGCTCCCAACCGAGGAAGACGAGAAGCTCGTGATGGAGTATTGCAAGCGCGACGACTGGGTCGCACCAAAAGCGGCCTGAGCCGCATCTAAAGGAGAATCCATGGCAACCGCTGTTGAGACCAAGACCCTCGTCGAGTACCGCGTCGAAGCCGGCCACGTCGCCGTCATCACGCTCGTGGACCCGCCGGCGAACACGTACACGCACGAGATGATGCGTCAGTTGGACGACGCGATCCTGAAAGCGCGTTTCGACAAAGACGTCCAAGTCATCGTGCTCACCGGCTCGGGTGAGAAGTTCTTCTGCGCAGGCGCGAACATCGGGATGCTGCAGACGGTGGATCCCACGTTCAAATACTATTTCTGCCTGCATGCCAACGAGACGCTGACTCGATTCGAGCAGACACCGAAACTCGTCATCGCCGCGCTCAACGGGCATACGGTCGGCGGCGGCCTCGAGATCGCGATGGCCTGCGACATCCGCGTCGCGCGGCGCAGCGCCGGCAAGATCGGCCTGCCGGAAGTGGCGCTGGGCGTGCTGCCCGGAACCGGCGGAACGCAGCGCCTCGCGCGCATGGTCGGCAAGGCAAAAGCCATCGAGCTCATGGTCACCGGCCGCACGTTCTCGTTCGAAGAAGCGCAAGAGATGGGCATCGTCAACGAGATCTACGACGGCGATGGAGCATCGTTCATGAACGACGTGCTGACGTACGCCAAGCAGTTCTGCACGCCGAACAAAGCCGCGAAAGCAGTCGGCAACATCAAGCGGTCCGTCCAGTCCGGAGCGGAGGTGCCGTTCTCGGAGGCGCTCGCGATCGAACGCGAACTGCAGCAGTTGCTCTTCCAGAGCAAGGACGCGAAAGAAGGCCTCAACGCGTACGTTGAAAAGCGCATGGCGAAGTTCAGCGCCGAATAGATCGGTGATCGCCCTTGGATGCGGGCCGGCGTAACGCCGGCCCTTCCGATATCATGCAGTCCAAATTGATGACGATGCACGATGCGATCGGACGATTTGTCCCCGATGGGTCGTCGGTCGCGCTCGGGCTCGGACTCGAAGCGCTCATCCCGTTCGCCGCCGGTCACGAGATCGTCCGGCAGCGCCGCCGCGACCTGACGCTGATCGGGCCGATCTCAGACATCCTGTTCGATCAACTGATCGGAGCGGGCTGCGTCGCTCGTGTTGCCGCCGCCTGGGCGGGCAACGTCAGTGCGGGACTCGGGCATTGTTATCGCCGAGCCGCTGAATCCGGCGTACCGCGCGTGATCGAGATCGCCGATCATTCGAACTTCAGCATCGCGCTCGCGCTGCTCGGCGGTGCGATCGGCGCGCCGTTCATCCCCACGCGCACGCTCTTGGGGAGCGACATCGCAGCGCGCGCAGACGGCTCGCATCTTGTTGTAGGACGGTCGCCGCTCGCCGACGAGCCGCTCGTGTTCGTGCCGGCGCTGACGCCGGACGTCGCGATCGTCCACGTGCAGCGGGCAGATGAATTCGGCGGCTGTCACGCGTGGGGCAATCTCGGCGTGATGGAGGAGGCGTCGCTCGCCGCGCGCAGCGTCATCGCCGTCGCAGAAGAGATCGTTGCGCAGTCCGTGATCGAGAGCGATCCAAACCGAGTGCTCGCGCCGCCGATCAAGATCTCAGCCGTGGTGCACGAACGCGGCGGAGCGCATCCGTCGCCAGTCCAAGGCTGCTGGCAGCGCGACCACGATTTCTTTCTCGAGTACTCCAGCGCGACCCGTTCGCGCGAGGGGTTCGAAGGATGGCGCGCGCGATGGATCGACGGCGTCGCCGATCGCGCTTCCTATCTGACGCAGCTCGGTGCGGCGCGGGTCGACGGTCTCTCGGTCAAACAGACACGCGCGGCCGCGCCCGTGAATTACAGCGCATCGTGACGCTCGCGCCCACGCCGGCTGAAGTGATGATCGCCGCGGCGTCGCGGGAGATCCACGACGGCGAAGTGGTCTTCGTCGGCATGCGGTTACCGCTGCTCGCTTTCGCGCTCGCGAAACGCACGCACGCGCCGCGCGCCGTCGGCTTGTTCGAGAACGGCATCATCCGCGAAACGCCGTCGAGCGCGATGCTGCACACGATGGGAGATCCGCCGAACATCGAGGGCGCGCGCATGTGCTGCCGGATGACGACGGTGATGGGCCTCTTGCAGCGCGGCGACGTCGATCTCGGTTTCCTCGGCGGCGCGGAAGTAGACCGCTTCGGCAACATCAACACGTCGTACATCGGCGATCCGAAGCATCCCGATGTCAAACTGCCCGGCAGCGGAGGTGCCGCCGATATCGCATCGCTCGCCAAACGATTCGTCGTCGTGATCGACCACGCACCCCGCCGGCTTCCGAGTCGCGTGGGATACGTGACGTCGCCAGGCTTTGGCGACGGGCCGGGCTGGCGCGCGAGCGTCGGACTGCCGCGCGGCGGACCGAGCGCCATCATCACCGATCGTGCGACGCTTCGTTTCGACAGCGCGACGTGTGAGGCGTATCTAGCCTCCGTGCACGATGGTTTCGCCGTGGAGGATGTCGTCGCGCAGACGGGTTGGGACCTTCAGATCGGATCGGCGTGCTCGACCACCATCTCGCCGACGGCAGAGGAGTTGAGAATCGTTCGCGATTGCGATCCCGAGGGCTTCTGGACGGGGCGCCGGAGATAATAATCCGCGGGTTGGTCGACCAACCCGACATAGAATGCGCCGGCTGCGCTCGCAAGCGCGAGCAGCGTGAGGATCAAAGCGCCCGCTTTGCGCTCCCGTTTACCGGCGAAAATCGCAGCCTGCGTGAAGAGCGCAGCGAGCAACCAGAGCGCCGGATGCCATGGGCTCACGCGAAAGCCCAGAAATATCAGCCAGAGTCCGACGAGCAGCTGCAACGCAAGAGACCACATCGCAACGCGCCTGCCGAGCGGCGTGATCACGGCGACGATCAGCGCAGCGATGACGATGAGTGCGACCACGAAATGGACGAAGATCGGGTTGATCACGCGGTCACCTCAGGCAGGCCTGACGGCATGGAAGAGCGGGGACTGGAGGAGGCCGTTGATCATGAATTGCACGGCGAGCGCCGACAGGATGATGCCGAGAACGCGCGTGACCACTTGGATGCCGGTGCGGCCCGCAAAACGCAGCAGCTTGTCGGCGCCGCGCATGCAGCCCCACGTCACCAAGAGCGCCAGTCCGTAGGCTCCATACACGATCGCCAGGCGTTTCGGGTCGCCGTTCGCAAGCCCGACGAGGAGCAGCACGGTCGCGATCGTTCCCGGACCCGAGATCATCGGAATCGCGAGCGGAAAAACGGCGACGTTCTCGTGCTCCCGGATATCGCGGTCATCGTCGGGTGATTTTTTCACCGCGGGGGGACGCGCGAAGAGCATATCGATCGAGACGAGCAAGAGCAATATGCCGCCGGCGATTGAAAACGCCGGCAGCGTGATGCCGAGGTAACCGAGAAGCTGGCGACCCACGGCCGCCATGAAGACGATGATGCAGCCCGCGACCAAGACCGCGCGGTTGATGACCCTCGGCCTGACATCCGGCGGCATGGTGGACGTCATCGACAAGGCAAGCGGTGCCATGCCGAACGGGTCGATGATCGTGAACGCTGTAGCCAGCGCCTCGACAGCGAAGTGCATGTCCACGCGCTAGTCTTTGCGAGGCGGGCCTCTTGTGCCTCGGTGCGCCGAATCGGCCGATTGTAACGTTAAGCGTTCCACAGGGGAGATGGCATGTGATCAGTTTACGAGATAGCCGTTACCGCGCGTTTGGCGCAGCCGCGTGCATGCTTGTAGCGGCGCTGTTGACGTTAAACGGTTGCGGCGGCAAGACGGAGCCCGGGCCAAATACCGCTTCGGGTACGGTGACCGGCGTCGTCACATCGCAGAGCGGGCCGATCGCCGGCGCCGCCGTCTCCATAGTCTCAAGCGATGGAACGCAGTCCGCAACAACTTCGGGATCTGACGGCTATTTCGAAATCGATAAAGTCGCCGCAGGCGCCGCGCAACTCACTGTGTCGCGCGATGGCTACGGTCAGTGGAGCGGCCAGCTGCTTATCGTGCCGAACGGCACCACTACCCAGAATGTTCATCTGAATGCCATATAACAAAGCGCGGAGCCGCCAACCGCGTGCTTCATATCACTTTCCAGGCGCTTCGCGGCACGGGATAGAGACGTCGGCTGCTCGCTTGACCGATAACGAATATGGGTAGAATTCACGGAGATATGTCAGATGGAGATCCAGTTGCAGACGCTCGTTGACACATACAATCAAGCCGCCGATCGCTTCAATTTAGCGCGGCTCGACTACGCGTTCTCATACGCCGCCCCCGCTCCGCCGCCGGCACTGCGCCTGCCGTCCGACGTCAGTTCGTGGGATGCAGACCAACGTCCGGTGACTGCGGCCGTTCAAAGCGTACGAGAGTACTTCGAATTGGTGGTCGAAGGCGAATTGCACGCGCCTGGCGACGTCGCAGCATTCGAACGCATGCGCGTTGCAGCGCTCGATCTCACGCGGCGCTTTTTCCAAGTATCGCTGACCCAGCTCGGCATCTCATGCGACGGGATCATTGAATCCGACTGAGCTGATCGGCAAGATCGTTTCTGAAGGGGCCGACGCTAGTCGGCCCTTCTTATTTTTGCTCGGTCGAAGTCGCGTCGACTACGGCCGCGCGGCATGCCCAAGCGAGGCGTTGAGCGAGGAGCGAAGCCATGGATGGCGAGAGCGACGAGTGAACCGAGTGACGAAGCGAGCCGGATGCGAGCGAAGAAACGTCCTCGCGGGGCATGCCGCGCGGCAGTCGGTTCGCCGCGTCCACGGCAGATCAAGAAATCAGGAAACCAACGATGCGAACAGGTCCACCATCACCGGATCGAATTGTTGCCCGGCATGTTTTCTCAGTTCGGCAAGCGCGGCTTGCTTGTCCATCCCTTTGTGATACGGCCGGTCATCCGTCATGGCTGAGAACGCATCGATGATACTGACGGCGCGCGAGAGCGCGGGTATCTCTTCGCCGGCGAGTCCGCGCGGATAGCCGCGCCCATCGTAGCGCTCGTGGTGGTGAAGCACTGCTTGCGCGACATCTGCAAAACCGGGGATATGTTCGAGCAGCATGGCCCCGATCTCCGGATGACGGCGCACGAGCTGCCGCTCTTCTGGGGTGAGGCTCGTCGGCTTGCAGAGCACGTGATCCGGAATCGCGATCTTGCCGACGTCGTGCAGGACGCTCGCGCGAAGCAGAGCTTGCGTCTGCGCGGACGACAGTGCGGCCTTCGCGGCGAATAGCGCGGCAAGGTGGTTCACCTGTTCGAGATGCGCGCGCGTCGACGGGTCGCGAGCGAGAAGCGCTTCGAGAAGCTCATGGACCGGCGCAAAGTCGCCCTGCAGATGGACGGTCCTGCGCGAAACGGCACTTCCGCTGCCGATCGGCACGCCGGCACGTTTGCTCTGATAGAGCGCGGCATCCGCACGCGCGATGAGATCGCTGCCACGTAACCCGTCGCGCGGATATTCGGCGACGCCGATAGACGCGGTCAGCGGGATGCTCATCCCGCGCAGCTGCAGCACCCGGGAGTTCAGCCCTTCGCGGATGCGCTGCGCGGCGCGCAGCGCCTGTGCCTCATCGCCATCGGGGAGAATGATGAGGAACTCGTCGCCGCCGTAGCGGCCGACGATATCCGACGCACGGCACGTCGCGACGAGCACGGATGTGAGGGTGCGAAGCGCCTCATCGCCGGCGGGATGGCCATAGTTGTCGTTGACGAGCTTGAAGCGATCGATGTCGAGCATCAGCACGCAGAGATTGGTTCCGGCTCGCTCCGCGCGTTTTATCTCTTCATCCAGCCGCGTCTTGAGATAGCGATGGTGGTAGATGCCGGTCAATGGGTCGCGATCGGCGCGGTTTTGCGCTTCGGTGAACAGCTGCGCATTTTGTATCGCGAGCGCCATCTGTTCCGCGATCGCCGACAAGAGTCGCACGGCGGTTTCATCGTATGCTCGCTCGCGGTACGACTGTGCCGACAGGACACCCAAGCAGCGGTTGCCGAGACGCAGCGGCGCCATCGCGATCGAATGGACGAATTTCCCGTCGTAGTGGAGGCGGCGGAACGGAGCGGCATAGATCTCGGGCTGCGTCTGAAGCACGAGCGGCGCGCTCGCGCTGACCACGCGGAACGCGATGGATTGCGCAAGCGGCACGGGATCCACGCTGAATTCCACGTCGCCCTGCACGCAATATTCCATAGACAGCATGACGCCATCGGATGAGATCAATCCGACGAAGAAAACCGTCGCGTCCATCGCCCGCCGGACTTCGCGGCAGACCGTCTGATACAGCGATCGCAGGCTGAGCTGTGTGGAGAGCGCGCGCGAGACCTCGGCCAGCAAGGTGAGCTCCCGGGTCTGCTGTTCGGCGTGCATGAGCTGATACGAATGCTCGACGGCGATCGCGGCCTGTTCTGCGATCGCAACGAGGAGAGTGAGGTCTCGGTCGCTATACGCGTCCTGCATCGCGCTCTGCACCGAGATGACGCCGATCAAGCGATCGCCGATCCGCAACGGCGCGAAGAGCGCGGCTTCCACCGGATCCCCGTCGCCCCAGAGCACGGACGGCATGCTCTGCCAGTCATCGGCCGTGCGTAGGATGAGCGGCCGCCCTAGACGCAGTGCCGAACCAGACGCCGAGCCGTCAATGGGATATTCGCCTGCTTCGACGACCTTGCCGCCGTCAACGCAGTACGGAATAGAGACCGTCGACTTTTCCCATTCCGCCAACGCGATAAAAAACGTTGAAGCGTCCATGATGCCGCCGACCAGACCGTGGACACGTTCGAACAAGCGCTTGAGGTCGCGCTCGGACGAAAGCGCGCGCGCGGTGTCGAGTAGCACGCGAAGCTCCTCGTCGCGTGCCGACGCCGCTTCGGATGAGGTCACCGCATTGAGAACGAGCGAAGCCACATCTGCCGCGGCGATGATGTCATCGATTCCAAGTCGGTCGAATGGCTGCTGGACGTGAGCGCCGACGGTCAAGTAACCGCGGATGCCCGATTCGGTTCGAAGCGGCGCGACGACGTACGACGCTGGGCTTGAAGCGGCGACATGGAGATGCCCGTGCGCCCGGCGGTCAGGCGAAAACACCTGCGCGACGCCGCTTTTTAGAGCGGCCGCGACGAGCGATTCGTCCACCGCGGCATCGCGAAGGGGAGTATGGCGATATATGACTTGGCGGGCGCCGTCCGCGTCAACGGCTGTCAGCTCGAAGATATCGACCGGCATGCGCTCGGCGAGCGCAGCTTTCAGCGCAGGAAAGAAATCCGAACGCGGCTGCTCGACCGCCAGCGCGAGCAGGGACGAATAGTACGGGGTGACACGGGCGGCGTTTGTATCCACTAGGTTGAGTTATCGGTGTCTCAACGGCGCCCCACGGTCGCGACTCCGAGGAATCGCTCGACGAGATCCGGATCGAATTGCGTGCCCGCAGCGCGGCGCACGGCAACCGCAGCTTCGGCCGCCGTGACGCGAGGCATGTGAGGACGGTCACAGGTCATCGCCAAGAAAGCGTCCAGCAGCGCCAGCAGTTTGGCGAGAAGCGGTATGGAACTGCCCGCAAGTCCGTCAGGGTAGCCGCTGCCGTCGAAGCGCTCGTGATGGTGCCGGATGGCGAGAGCCACCGCTTCAAACGCCGGAATATTTTCGACGAGCATGGCGCCGATCGTCGCGTGGCGCTTGACCAGTTCGTATTCGGCGGGCGTGAGCGGCCCCGGCTTTCTCAGGACGTGCTCGGGGATCGCGATCTTGCCCACATCGCGCAGGACGCTCGCGAGCAACAGCCCCTCGGCGTCTGGAACCGAAAGCGCAAATGCGGCGGCCACGTCTTTCGCGAGGCGATTCGCGTTCTCGAGCCGGATACGAGAGTCCGGATCGCGCGTCAGGAGCGCGGCGAGCAGCTCAGCGACGGGAGAGAAGTTGCCCTCGAGCCGCAATTCGGTCGTGCCGATCCGCTGCAGTGCGGGGACCGGCCGGCCGTGTCGCTTGCTGTGATAGAGCGCAGCATCGGCGCGTTGGATCAGATCCGATGCGCTCGCGCCGTCGGCGGGGTAGGTCGCGATGCCGATGGATGCGCGCAGCGGCACCGCGGCACCGCTCGGAAGCCGTAGGCGACGGCTGCTCACGGCGTCGCGGATACGCGCGCCGATGACGTGCGCTCGATCGGCGCCCGTGGCGGGCAGGATCACGAGGAATTCGTCCCCGCCGTAGCGGCCCACGATGTCCGCGCTTCGGCATGTCGCGTGGAGAACGCCGGTGAGGACGCGCAGCGCTTCGTCGCCAGCCGGGTGCCCGTGGGTGTCGTTGACGAGCTTGAAGTCGTCGAGGTCGAGCATGAGCACGGCGACTTCGCTTTCGTCGGCGCGCGCCCGCTCGATCTCTTCGTCGAGGCGCGTCTTGAGATAGCGGTGGTGGTAGAGATTCGTGAGGGGATCGCGGTCGGCGCGATTCTGCGCCTCGCGGAACATCTGTGCGTTCTGCACGGCGAGCGCCATCTGCTCTGCGATCGCGTTGAGCAGACGGACATCCGAATCTTTATATGCACCTTCCGCGTATGATTGCGCGGTCAATATTCCGATGCAGCGATCGGCCAATCGGAGCGGCGCCATCGCAAGAGAGCGGACGGTCGGACCGCCGGTCTTGAGGATGTGGCTCGGCCCAATGGTGAGCTCCGCGCGGTTCTGCAAGACGATCGCCTCGTTTGAGGTGATGACCTTTTCAGCGAGCGTGCCGGCGAGCGGGTAATCGGCGAGCTCGATCTCCTCATCGCCTTCAGCGATGAATTCGATGTGCATGGTGTCGCGATCGCCCGCGAGCAGGCTGACGAGGAAGATCGGCGCATCCATCACGCGGCGCACCTCGCGGCACACCGTCTGACAGAGCGTGCGAAGAGAGAGCTGAGCGGAAAGAGCACGCGAGACTTCCGAGAGCAGCTTCAGCTCGCGAGCGCGCTGCTCCGCGCGCTGGAGATATTGAGAATTTTCGACGGCGATCGCACCTTGTTCCGCGATCGCGACCAGCAATTCGAGATCTCGTTCGGTGAATGCGGCGTCGTGTTCGCTCTGCACCGAGATCACGCCGATCGTCCGGTCGTTGATCCGCATCGGCACGTAGACGGCCGACCGGACGTCGTCGCCCTCGCCCGCTGCGGATGCGGGATAGCCTGCGAAGTCCTCGAGCGTGCGCATCAGCAGCGGCCGGCCTCGCGAGAAGACGTGGCCGCACAGCGTGTCGCTGCGCGGAGAAGTCGGTATGACGATCGGGTTGCCGTCGCTCACAGCGTATGGATATTCGATCCGTTCGCCGTCGGGCGCGCCGAGCGCGATGAGGAACGTGCGCGCATCCATCACACCCCCGACGAGCTCGTGGAACTGCGCGAAGAGTTTCGGAAGATCGCGCTCGGTCGAGAGCGCGCGAGTCGCGTCGAGGAGCAGCGCGAGTTCCTCCGCACGATCTTGCGCCTCGCCGGCGGCGACGAGCGCTCCAGCGACCAATGCCGTGATGTCGGCGGCCGCCGCGATGTCGTCCGCCGCGCCGCCGAACGCGTCCGGCAAGCGGCTCGCGATCGCCAGTACGCCGAAACGCCGGCCCGTCGCGCCGAGCGGAGCGAGCGCCATCGATCCGCCGGGAAACGGCAGGCGTCCGGCATCGATCGAATCAGCCGTGATCACAAGATCCGTCGGTGCATCGCATGCGCGCGCAAAGAGCCCGGAGCTGACCGGCGCGACCGTGCCGTTCGCAGGTCCGCCGGATTCGTGGATCATCCGAAAGCGCGTGATCTCGCCGTCGTCGGCGACCGCGACGCCGACGTATTCGGCCTCGAACCGGGCGCGCAACGCATCGCACAGCGCGCGGAAGAATTCCGCGTATCCGAGCTTGGTGGCGAGCGCGAGCAGCTCCGCCCGGTCGAGCAGCGAGGCGGTGCCCCCGGCGCGGGGACTATTCTCCATGAGCTGATTCCGTTGGAACTGTCGTTTTGACGCTGGTCGTTCTTAACGGGTTATCGGCGCCCCGGCGGCGCCGGCGTATGCCTCATCGACCAATTCCAACAGGTGGCGGACCGTCAAGGCGAGCCCGCGCCGCTCGATTGCCGCTCGCAAGTGCATGTCGCAGCCGGGATTGCATACGACGATGGTGTCAGCGCCCGCGGCTACGGCATTGTCGATTTTTTCATCGGCGAGTTGGGCAGCGATCTCCGGGTGGGTAAGCGCGTGCAGTCCGGCTGCTCCGCAGCAGCGGTCGGAATCGGCCATTTCTGTGAATTCGACGCGTCCGATGCTTCGCAAGAGCGCGCGCGGCTGTTCGCGGATCTTCTGGGCATGCGCGAGGTGACAAGCATCTTGATACGTCGCGCGCGACCCGCCCGGCACCGCACCGTCGCCCGGCGAAAGAGGCCGCAGTACTTCCGTGACGTCTCGCACGATCGTCGAAAAACGCCGTGCCCGTTCAGCGTATTCGGGATCATCGCAAAGCAGCTCGCCATATTCTTTGAGCATGGCGCCGCAGCCGGCGCTGTTGGTGACGATCATTTCAACCGCAGCAGCATCGAACGCGTCGATCACCGAGCGCGCCATCGATTTCGCGCGCGTGCGCTCGCCGGCGTGCACGTTGAGCGCCCCGCAACACCACTGGTTCGGCGGCACGGCGATTTCAAAACCTTGGCGCCGAAGCACGCGCACGGTCGCAGCGTGCACGTGCGGATAGAGTTCGTTCATCACACAGCCAAGGAACAGACCGACGCGCGCGCGGCGTTCGCCGGCGGCTGGTATCGTGGCCGGAAGGGCGCCTCCACGGACCGGCGCGTCCGGCAGCATCGCGATCATCGTCCGCATGCGCGCCGGTAACGGAAGCGCGAGCAGAAATCTGCGCGCGGATCTATGGCGCGAGATGAACCGAGCCGGCGCGAGGATCGCCGCCGTGAGTGCGCGATTCGGCAGAAGCCGCCGTGTGAGGAAATCGCGGAAGAATCGCCAGCCCGTGCGTCCGGGTACCGGCGGTGCGCCGGCTTCGACCTGCGCTCGGCCGAGCTCGAGCAGATGTCCAAAATTCACGCCGGACGGGCACGCAGTTTCGCACGCGCGGCATCCGAGGCACGCGTAGAGATGTTCGGCCAAGAATGCATCGACGGTCGCGCGTCCCTCGGCGACGTCCTTCATCATGAAAATGCGCCCGCGCGGCGAGTCGGCCTCCACGCCGAGCAGCCGATAGGTCGGACATGCTTGTTCGCACATGCCGCAGCGCGTACATACGTCGAGCTCGGCAAGCGTCGGGCGCTCGGAGCCGGCTGCGTGCGCTGCGCTCTCGACGATCTCCATCAGACTGCGCCGAGCATGCGCCCTGGGTCGAGGGTGCCGGAAGCGTCGAATTCACTCTTGAGCCGGCGGAAAAGCGCATACGGCGCGTAACTGCGCGGCGGCATCGCGAAGTCCGTGCGGCCGGGCGGAGCCGACGTGCAGATCGCGCTTCCGGCCGCGGCGCCGACCGAACGCCAAAGACCGGGCGCATCGACCGCGACATCGGCGGGCACGTGCGCGAAGACCACTCCCATAGTCGGATGTGCGCTGATCTCAAGCGCAGGCCACGCGGCTGCCGCTGCCGCGAGCACCGATGGGACTTCAGAGGGCAGGCAAGCGATGCGATAAGCGCACCATCCGGTCGCCGGATACATCCGCCCGCCCGCCAGCTCGGCAATGTCTACCCACGCGCGCTCCACGCCGCCGCGGTCGAGCACATCCGTCGCCGAGCAACCGTGCTGGGCGCACGTCTGCCGAACTGTTTCGACGGCACGACCGACCGCGCGGCGGAGTCCGCCAAAGCGGTAGACCGCCAGCCACTCATCGGGCCGTGTCAGAGCCGTCAAAGCCGCGATGCGTTGCGCCGAGCGCGGGCAGTGCAGCGTGACCGCATACGGAAACACAGGCGCGGCTGCGACGTCGAGCGCCGCCGCGCAAGCGTTTTGCGGGTCCGCGAAGCGCGCGACGAGCGCGCGTTCATCGGGCGGGATCGGGGCAAGCTTGAGGACCGCCTCTCCGATGAAGCCGAGCGTGCCGCGCGATCCGATGAAGAGCTTGTGGGAGTCGAATCCCGCAACGCTCTTGACGACATGAGACCCGGCGAACGCGCGCGATCCATCCGACAACGCGACACGCATGCCGAGAATGTTGTCGCGCAAGCCGCCGAATCGCGCGGCAAGCGCGCCGTTCGATCCGGCGGCGAGCGCGCCGCCAACCGTCGCATCGGCCGCGAACGGCACGTCGCACGGGAAGAATCGCTCCTTAGCGGTGAGCGCCGCACGCAGATCGGCGATTCGAACGCTGCTCGAGGCGACTGCAGTCAGGTCGTCGGCACGAATGTAGATCGACTTTGCGACCGATGAGACGTCGACGACGACGTCGAGCGCAGCAGGGGCCGGGGGCTGCGCAGACTTCGTACCCTGGCCGCGGATGACGACTCGTGCGCCTTCTCGTGCGCAAGCCTGGAGCGCGGCGGCGGCTTGCTCGAACGACTTCGGAGAAGCGACCACGGTCGGAACGCGGCCGGCGATCGCAAACGCCGCGCAATCATCGGGATGGACCGTGAGCCGATCTTTCACCGCTTCACGCAATGAAGAATCGAATGGGACCGGCCCGATGCCCTTCGGACGCCGCGTCAAAACGCGACACCTGCCGCGCGCGCGCCAGCCGGGTCGACTTCGCCCCGGTCGACGCGCCGCGATGATTCGCCGCAACGCCGCGAAGTCGGGAAGACCTTGCCCGGATTGCACAGCCCATCAGGATCGAACGTGTCTCGCACGCGTCGCATCAGCGCCAGGTCATCCGGACTGAACTGCAGCGGCATGCAGTCTCGCTTCTCAAGCCCGACGCCGTGCTCGCCTGTGATGCTGCCGCCGTTGCGCACGCACGCCTCCAGGATCTCGGCGCCGGCCCGCAGCGCGCCGTCCAGCTCGCCCGAAATCCTATCGTCGAAAAGAATCAAAGGATGGAGATTGCCGTCGCCTGCGTGGAAAACGTTCGCGATGCGCAGTCCGGCCCGTGCGCCCGCCGCCTCGACGTCGCGCAGCACTTGCGGCAAACGGCTGCGCGGTATCACGCCGTCCTGCACATAGTAGTTTGCGCTCAAGCGCCCCATCGCCCCGAAAGCCGCCTTGCGGCCCTTCCAGATGCGGGCGGCTTCCGCGGCATCGCGAGCGATCCGCACCTCGCGCGCGCCGTTGCGCTCGCAGACGGCTCGAACGGCGGCGGTGATCTCGTCTGCGACGTCATCCGGTCCATCCGCTTCGACGATCAGTATGGCCGCCGCATCGATCGGAAAACCGGCATGCGCGAATTCTTCGATCGCTCCGGTCGCGGTCTTGTCCATCATCTCGAGTGCCGCCGGCACGATGCCCGACGAGATGACGTCCGATACGGCTTGCGATGCTCCATCGATGTCGTCGAAGACGCACAACATCGTCTTTGATCCGGCGGGCAGCGGACAAAGCCGGACGCATATCTTTGTCGCGATGCCGCACGTGCCTTCGGAGCCGACGAATGCGCCCAGAAGATCGTAGCCGTAGTTCTCGCGCGTCTTGCCGCCGAGCCAGACGACGTCCCCTTCGGGCGTGACGAGTTCGATACCCAAGATGTGATTCGCGGTCACACCGTACGCGAGGCAATGAAGCCCGCCGGAATTTTCGGCGACATTGCCGCCGATCGTGCACGCCGCCATGCTTGACGGATCGGGAACGTAGCGCAAGCCGCGGCCGGCGACGGCCGCGCACAGGACCGAGTTCACAACACCAGGCTCGACCACTGCAAAGAGATTGCGCTCGTCGATTTCCAGAATTCGATCAAGATGTACGGTGGCGATCACGATACCGCCGCGCTCGGCGATGGCGCCGCCTGAAAGTCCCGTACCCGCACCGCGCGCGACGAACGGCACCTTGGCTTCACGACAGGCGACGACGATCGATGCGGTTTGTGCCGCATCCCGTGGAAGGACAACCATTTCGGGGAGCGCGCGTTCAATCGAGGCGTCGTAGCCGTACGAGCGCAAGTCACCCGGCGTCCAAAGAGCGTTTCGTTCGCCGACGATCGCCGTCAGCCGCTCGCGCAGCCTTGCATCCATAGGTCTCTTCGGATTCGCTTCCAGCACAAGGGCATCCCGGTGTGGAGGCGAACACAAGCGGCCGTCATGGAGATCGCTCTTCGCGAAGTGCGTCTTTCGCCTACCAAGGATGTCTACAATCCGGGCGATGTGCTCACCGTCGCCATATTCTTCGCCAAGCCTTGGACGGGCGAGGTCGAAGTGGGCCTTGCCCCGGACGGCGCTGTGGACGGCTCGTATCCCACCACGGTCTTTGCCCGAAGCGGGGGCGCCCTGTACGAAGGCCAAGTGCACGTCAGACGCGAGCACGTCGGCACATGCCGGATGCTTGCCACGTTCACCGGCGTGGACGGCAAGTCCACGACCGAACCTGCGGTCGGCGCGCCATTTGCGGTGCGGCCGATCGTCCCCTGATCGCGAGGCGAGGTGGCACATGCCCATTGCTGTCGGCGCCGTCCTGCCGCACATCCACTGCGAGACACAGAACGGTCAGATGGATCTCGACGCATATCGAGCGTCGAAAGCCCTCGTCATCTGGGCCTATCCTAAGGATAACACCGCGGGCTGAACGCTGGAAGCGAAAGACTTCAGTCGGCGGTCCGCCGACTTCGCGGCTGCCGGCGCCGTAACGGCCGGAATCTCCACCGATGACGCGGCCTCTCACCTTGCGTTCGCTGGTCGTCACGCGCTCGAAGTGCCGTTGATCGCCGATCCCGGCGGTGCGATCTGCGCGCAGCTCGGCATTCCGGTTTCGGCCAAGGGGCATGCAACGCGCACGACCATCGTGGTTGACAAACTCGGCATCGTTCAGCGCGTCTACGAAAACGTGATGCCGCTCGGCCACGCCGACAACGTGCTATCGTTCGTAAAGACGCTCTAACGCGGTAAATCGGCGGCAGGAGACTGCTGTGCTTCAAGACAAACGGCGCGCACGCAGCGCAGCGCGGGCTGATGGCGCGCAGCTGACGACATCGATCCGCACCACATCCGGAGGCTTCGAACATGGCCATCAAGAGACGCGCCAAGAAATCGGCTTCGGCCAAGAAGGGCGCAAAACGCGCCCCGTCGAGTAAGTCTGCTCGCCGCGCGCCGGCCCGCGCCAAATCGAAAACAGCCAAGCGAACGGTCCGCAAAGCGGCCGCGCGGAAGCGTTCGACGTCGCGCAAAGCACCGGCCACCAAGAAGGCGGCTGCAAAGAAAGCAGCGCCGAAGAAAGCAGCCGCCAAGAAAGCCGCGGCGCCGCACAAGAGCGCGCCCGAGAAGACGCCGCCTGCACCGAAACCCGTCGCCGCGAAACCGGCTGCAAAGCCTCGCGGCGCCGTATCAACACCAGCGCCGAAGCCGCTCTTCGATGAAATCGACGTCACGATAGAAACGGATGAGTTCGAAGACGAGGACGAGTTCGACGACGGATACGAAGAAGAAGAAGAGGAAGAAGAGGAATCCCATTCCGACGATTCGGACAACGGTTTCTGATACGTCCGATCCCCTAGCGACACAACGCCAGAGCGAGGCCCCCGGCCTCGTTCTGCTGTGTGCCGTCCAGTGGGCGGCTGCCGTTCTCGTCGGCATCGCGGCGGTCTTCGCTGCACTCGATGCGCGCGAGGGACGCCGCGCGCGGCCCCGTGCCGATGCCGGGGTTCCGGTCGATGACGGTCGCCGAGTCTCGGTCATCGGGCCCATGCGCAACGAAGCGCGCAACATTCGAGGTTGGCTTGACGATATCGGCGCGCAAGGCGAGATCGTCGGCGAGATCATCATCTCCGATGACGATTCGACCGATGAGACGCTCTCGATAGCGTACGAAGCCGCACTGTCCGACGCGCGCGTGCGCGTCATCGAAGGCGCGCCGCCGGACGGCTGGGTCGGAAAGACTTCAGCGTGCGAGCGAGCGGCTCGTGTCGCTCGCGGACCGTGGTTTTTGTTCAGCGACGCGGACATGCGTATGGCGCGCGGAACGATCGACGTCGCGATCGCCGCTGCCGAAGCATACGGTGCCGACGTGTGCTCGCTTACCGCGACGCTCGAATGCAACACGTTTCTGGAAAGGGTCGTCATGCCGACGATGGCGACGGTCATCATGTCGGCGCATCCGCTCTCCCTGATCCACGACGCTCGTTCGCCCGTCGGACTCGTCTGGGGCGGGTTTCTGCTCGTTCGTCGCAGCGCGTATTTCGCGGTCGGCGGACACGCCGCCGTCAGAGGTGAGATCGCAGAAGACCGCGCACTTGCAGAGCGCTTCAAGGCATTCGGCTATCGGATCCGTCTGTTCGACGGTCACGATCTGATTCGCGTCCGCATGTATCAAGGCACGCGAGAGATGTGGCTCGGATGGCGCAAGAACGTCTACGAAGGCGTACGAAGAAATCCGATCGCCGCGAGCCTCTTCGCTGTTGCGCAAATGGCGACGCTCGTCGTGCCGCTGCCCGCGCTCGCGCTACTCGGCCTCACCCGGCTCACCCGGCGCCTGCGGCCGCTGGAAAGCAAACTCGCGATGTATTGCGCGGCGTCAGCAGCCGGCTGCGTCGTCACGCGAACGCTTCGAGACCGCTCGATCGGCGCGAATCCGCTGACCGCTTTAGGGGCGCCGATCGCCGGCGCGTTCATCGCCGGCGTCATGCTCGCCGCGGCGTGGCGCGATCTGACCGGCCGCGGTCAGGTATGGAAAGACCGCGTCATTTTCTGAATGGTCCCCCATCCTCGAAGCGTCACCGGCCGAAGTCTACCAGCGACGCTCACATCGGCCGCGCCGTGGACGCGCCCACAACGGCCGCGCAGCATGCCCCGCGAGGACGCTCCTTCGCTCGCTTTCGGCGGATTTCTCCGCCTGAAATGCACCGGCATTCGGCAACCCGGTGACGCCGCAGACGCGCTCGGTGCGATGACGAACGCTCGGCACGCCCGAGCGAGGCGTTGAACGAGGAGCGGAGCCACGGATGGCGAGAGCGACGAAGTGAACCGAGCGACTGAGCGAGCTGGATGCGAGCGATGGAGCGTCCTCGCGGGGCGTGCCGAGCGTTAGTCGCCCGCCGCGTCCCCGGCGAAGACATCGACCGATGATGCCGAGGCGAACGAGAGAGCCCCGCGGCGGTGGAGAACGTAGAGCGCGACGGCGCCGACGGATAGCGCCACAAGCGAACTGACGCCGGCTTCGGGGCCGAATGATCCTCCGGTGAACCATGTCGGGCCACCGACCGCCGACGTGATCGCGGAGCCGTTGCCGAGGGTGAGCCCGCTGACGGGAAGGCCGAATACCGATCCCTCGAATAGATTCCACGAGATATGTGCACCAAGCGCGAGCCAGAGCGAGCGCGTCCAGATGACCGCCGCGCAAAACCACGCACCGGCGAGAGCAACGCCGATGATCGTCAGCGCGAAGTCTTGGTGCGCACCTGGATTCGTCACATGCAGCAGCGCGAAAAGCAAGGACGTTCCGGCAATGGCGAACGCGTTGCCCCAGACGACGCGTAAGTTCTGAAACAGGTAACCGCGCAGCGGCAATTCCTCGGCGAGAGCGGCGATCGCGAGCAGAGGGAGGATCGCGGCCCACGAGGTGAGGTCGGTCCGGATCGGCGCGATCGCAGCGACGTGCACCGAGCCCGTTACGTATTCAAGCACGAAGGCCAGCGTTTGCATGCCGGCGCCGAACGCAGCGCCCAGCGCGAAGAGCCGCAACGAGTTCACGCCGAGCGAAAGCCCCAGCGAATCCGCGGGCCTGCGATCCAAGAAGCGCCGGAAACCGAAAGCGAGAATCACCGTTGCGAGGCACTCGCCGGCGACGGCTGCATAGTTATACGCAGCACCCGAACAAGCCGATCGAGCTCCGCCGGGGCAGAAAAGCTGAATCGCGCCGGCGCTGCTCGCAAAAGCGACGCCGGGCCAGACGAGCACGAACACAAGCGCTCGCACGACCGGCGGAAGAATTCCGTTCTCCGCTGAGGGCCGCGGGCCACGCTGATCGCTAACTCTCGTCACGATCGCCCGTTTTCCGCGTTGTGTCACGTTCCTGCGCCGCAAACACGCGGGATGAGTGGGGGACCGAACTCAAGAATGAGTCGCGCGCATGAAGACATCCGTCAGCAAGACAGAGCTCAACCTGTGGATGGCGTTCGTCGACGAGTCGAAGGCCCACCGCCTCTACGAAGCGTACGCGATGCAAGCGATGCGCGAAGGCCATCCTGAAGTCGCAGAAGTGTTCATGGAGGCCGCGGGTTCTGAGGTCGTGCACGCGATGGCGGCTCTCGCGGCCCTCGGCGCGGTGAAGTCCAGTTCCGAGAATCTTCACAGAGTCGTCGAAGAAGAAGCGGTCGAAAGCCGCGAGACGTACCCGCGTTATATCCGCGAGGCAGAGGCCGACGATCGACCAGACGCAGTGCGTGTGTTCCAACTCGCGCTCGCACGCGAGGAGCATCACGTCCGCCTCTTCTCGGACGCCTTGAGCGCGCTGCAGACCGGCAGACAGGAAGCTCCCGCGGCGCACGATTCACCGAGCGCCGCCGCAATCGCACAGAAAATCGTCTCTCGGCCGGCGCCGACGCAGGGGGCGCACGGTCCGGCCGAGATCAGCGGCGAGCGCGAACGCATTGCGGCGCGGTCGCGGATTCGCGAGCTTGTCTTCGGCGCGCAAGACGGCATCTTGACGACCGTCGGCGTCGTCTCGTCGTTTTTCGGCGCGGCGCAGAACAACAGCGTGATCTTGTTGGCGGGCGTCGCGTCCGCATTCGCGGGCATGGTAGCGATGACGGCTGGTTCCTACCTATCGTCGAAGGCGGAGCATGACGTGGCGGTCTCTGAACTCGACGCAGAGCGGCGCGAGATCCGAGAGCACCCCGCCGAAGAGCTTGCCGAGCTTGTCGAGATTTACAAACAGCAGGGCATGAGCGCGACCCGAGCGCGCGACGCGGCATTGGAAGTCGCTAAAGACCCGAAGAAGATGCTCGCGGTCATGGCGCACGAAGAGCTTGGTCTACATTTGGATTCGTCCGGTGACGCGCTAAAGGACGCGATGGTGATGGCGCCTTCGTTCCTGGTCGGCGCGGCCGTGCCGATCGTGCCGTACACGTTCATGCACGGTATGGCGGCGCTCACCGCGTCGATACTCGCGGCAGCTGCCGCGCTCTTCGGTATCGGCGTCGTAAAGGCACACGCGGCAGCGACCAATCCATGGCGTTCCGGTGTAGAAGCGTTCGCGATCGGTGCGAGCGCCGCACTTCTCGGATACGCGATCGGCACGCTCATCCCGAATTTGCTCGGCTTCACCGTACCGGCCGGCTAAGGAATCAGAAGAGATCGCAAGCGGGCAGCTCTTCGACTCCGAGCGGATCGCAGCGCTCATCGTCGATCACTACGCGCGCCGTTTTGGCCCACCCGACGACTCGGCCCATCGCTTCTTCCCCGGCGCAGCATGCTGGGCGAACGTCAATCGCCATCCGCCGAACGAATCGCGCGAAGTGTTCACATACGCAAGCATTCACGCGCATCCGGGCATGGCGACGCTTATCGTCGACGGGCACGCGCACGCCGAACAGTTTTTCGCTGTGACGCGCGAACCGTGCGAGGTTCTCTTCGACTTGACCGCGGTGTGCGCGACCCACGCTTGCGGCAACGGCACACGATTGGATGAATGGTCGATCGTGAGACTGGGCCAGGAAGTTCCCGACACGCTCGGCATGAAGGCGCTTGCGGTCGTCCCCGCCGTTTTTGAAGGCGATGCTTTCGAATATATGCGCGCCGATGCGCTTCACGTGCGCTTCCTGTGGGTCGTGCCGCTTTTTCCAAGCGAGGCGGATCTGCGGGAGCGCGCCGGTGCGGAAGCCCTACAGCGCTTGCTGTTCGTCAAGGGCGTGGATTTGGCGGATCTTCACCGCCGGCCGGTCGTGTGACCGTTCATGGCCGGTCTTCGACCCAGGTCGCACCGTCAGCTGCGAATTCTTTTTTCCAGATCGGCGCGATGCGCTTCAAGGTGTCGATCGCGTCGCGGCATGCGTCAAATGCCGCCGGACGATGCGCGGCCGAGACCGCGATGACCACACTGATCTCACCGACCGCGAGCGCGCCGACGCGGTGATGGATCGCGATGTCCACGATATCGAACTTCGCGCGAATCTCCCGCGCGATGCGCTCGAATACGATTTCCGCCATTTCGGGATACGCGTCGTACTCGAGCTTTTCGACGGATCTTCCGCGCGAATCGCCGCGAACGCGGCCGACGAACGTCACGGTGGCCCCGGCGCCATCGTGCGATAGCGCGTTCACCGCGGACTGCTCGTCGAGGACGGCAGACGAAATCAGGATGCGAGCGCTCATCCGCCGGCGACCGGCGGCAGGACAGCAACCTCATCACCCTCGGCGAGCTGCGTGTCGGGTCTCGCGAACTCGCGGTTGACCGCAAAGGCGACATTATTCGTATCTGCGGGCAGCTCGGGGTGGACATCGCGGGCGCGCGCGAACGCGTCGGCCGCGGTCGCTCCTTGTTCGAGCCGAACCTCTACCGATCCGGTGCCCGCGGCTTCTCGGTGCGAAGCGAAAAGTCGAACGATGATGTGCAGCGGCATTGCGAATGATGGGTACAACGATACGTGGGAAGAGTCCCGTATCGCTTGTCCGGCTAGGACACCGAGCGGTCGGCGGCCAAACCCAGATGCCTTTGCAAAACCGATAGGCACGAACAAAACCGGATATGGAGAGAAGAAATGCCATTTGAACTGCCGCCGCTGCCCTATGCTTACGACGCGCTGGAACCGCACATCGACAAAGAGACGATGACCATCCACCACGACAAGCATCACGGCGCTTACGTCACCAACCTGAACGCGGCGCTCGAAAAACATCCGGACCTCGCAGGCCGTTCGGCAGAGAATCTGCTGAAATCGCTGGACAGCATCCCGGAAGATATCCGCACTGCGGTCCGCAACAACGGCGGCGGACACGTGAACCATTCGATGTTTTGGAAACTGATGAAGCCGGGCGGCGGCGGAGCGCCCAAAGGCGCGATCGCCGACGCGATCACCAAAGCATTTGGCGACGTAGAATCGTTCAAGAAGCAATTCAACGAAGCCGGCGTCAAGCAGTTCGGCAGCGGCTGGGTCTGGCTCGTCCGCGGCAGCGACCGCGGGTTGAAAATCGTCACGACGCCGAACCAGGACAATCCGCTCTCGCAGGGCGCGCACATCGTGCTTGGCAACGACGTGTGGGAACACGCCTACTATCTGAAACATCAGAACCGCCGGGCCGACTACCTCGCGGCGTGGTGGAACGTCGTGGACTGGGACGTCGTGGGCCAGCGGTTCGAAGCGTGACGGAGGCGCCGTCTCAGCCCCTCCTGGCGGGTAAGACCGCGCTGGTCTCCGGCGTGGCAAACCGTTGGAGCATCGCATACGCGTGCGCTCAAACGCTTGCGCGCAACGGCGCATCGCTCGTGCTCACTTATGAGGGCGAAAGAACGAAGCCCGAGGTCGAAAAACTCGGCGCCGAACTGGACAACGCGCTCGTCGCTCCGTGCGACGTCGGACAGGATGCGAGCATCGCCGCGCTCCGCGCGCTCCTCGAGGAACGCGGCGTGAAGCTCGATGCGCTCTTGCACAGCATCGCGTTCGCCCGCAAAGAGGAACTGACCGGTAAGTTCTACGCCACATCGCGTGATGGGTACGCGCTCGCGCTCGACGTCAGTGCGTACTCGCTCGTCGCGATGTGCCGCGAACTGCGTTCGGTCTTCGCAGATCAGGCATCGGTGATGGCGATGACATACCTCGGCTCGGTGCGTGCCGTTCCGAGCTACAATGTGATGGGCGTCGCCAAGGCCGCGCTCGAAGCGTGCGTACGCTACCTCGCCGCCGACTTAGGCGAATCGGGCGTTCGCGTGAATGCGATTTCGGCAGGCCCCATCAAAACCGCGTCGGCCCGCGCCGTCGGCGGCTTCTCGAACATCCTCGGCGAAGTGGCGGCGAAGTCACCGCTGCGCAGAAACGTCACGCAGACCGATGTCGGCAACGCAGCGGTCTTCCTCGCGAGCGACCTTTCGAGCGCGATCACAGGTCACGTGCTCTACGTCGACGCCGGTTATAATATCATGGGAATGACGTAACTTTTTCGCTCCGTTCCACAAGGTCCGCTAGCCAGCGATGCCCAACTTACGGGTCCGCTAAAAAATCGAAGGGAGGTACGGGTCATGGGCCTCACATGGCAGGACGTCGACGACATCGGCTTCGAGCTCGCGCAGGCTCACCCGGACGAAGATCCCGGTCATATCGAGTTGCCCGAACTGCTGCGCATGGTGACGGAGCTCGACGATTTCGAAGACGACCCCGAACGGGTCGACGAGGGCACGCTCGAGCGCATCGCACAGGCGTGGGAAGACGCGTTCGCGCGCAACGCCTGACTGATTAGCCGAGCCGTCGTGCCTTCGGCGTTGGCGATGTTCCCGCTCAGCACCGTGCTCGTGCCGGGCGCAACCCTCCGCCTCCACATATTCGAAGAACGCTACAAGACCATGATCGGCGAATGCATCGCCGGAGGTGGTTCGTTCGGCGTCGTGCTCGAGCGCGCGGGCCGCGAAACGGGTCCCGATCTCGATCCGGTCCACGTCGGCACGGCCGCGGAGATCTGCGAAGTTTCACACCTCGAAGGCGGCCGGCTGTTCATCGTCACGCGCGGCACGCGCCGTTTTCGCGTAGAACGCTTGCTGCAACGCGAGCCCTACATCGAGGCCGTCGTGGAATACTTGGAGGAACCGGTCGGCGACGCGGGCGCGGCAGTCGATCTGCGCAATCGCGTCGAGGAGCAGTTCAAAGCCTACCTGCGCGCGCTGCTTTCAACGACCGACCCTTTGCTCGATTCGCTCGAACTGCCGCAAGACAGCGCCGCGTCGTCCTATCTCATCGCGGACGCGATGCATGTCGAACCAGCCGTCAAACAGCGGCTCTTAGAAGCCGATTCAGCGACCGTCCGTCTGTCTGACGAGCTTGCGACGCTCGCCGCCGAGACGGAGCGGCTGGAGACGGTGAACGAACGCAGGCGGACCGATCCGATGCACGCGGTGCCGGCACCGTTCGATGTACGCTTCTCACGCAACTGACCCCGGCCGCGTGCTGCCTGACCGCATAGCCGCCTTGCGTGCCCTTCTGCAGGCGCGCGCTCGCCCCAGCGCCGCGATCGAAGCTGGGGGCAATCCGCCAAGGCGCGCGGCTGTTCTCATCCTGCTCATCGGCGGCGACGAAGCGTTGCGGACTGTCGTGTTCGAACGAACGCTGCAAGTCGCAGACCACAAAGGCGAGATCTGCTTCCCAGGCGGATCGATCGAGCCGGGCGACGCAGATACGGTAGCGGCAGCGCTGCGCGAAGCAGAAGAAGAGCTCGGCATATGCGCGCACGACGTCGCGATCCTCGGAATGCTCGATGACGTGCGCACGCGCGGCTCGAACTTCGTCATCACGCCCGTGGTAGGATATATGCCCGTGGTACCGGAGCTCAAAGCGGATAAACGTGAAGTCGCGCGCGTGATCATCCTTCAACTCGACGACAACTTCCGTTCGTCGCGATTCAAGGAGATGGTTACCATCCGCGGTGCAGAACGCGAGGTGGATGCGTATCCGGTCGAAGGCGGCCGCATCTGGGGGGCCTCGCTGCGCGCGCTCGAACTGCTGCTTGACGCCATGAAAGGCTGACGCGGACTCAATGCGATTTCTCGTCACCATCGACTATACGGACATGGAAGCTCGGGCACGAACCGTGGATGCGCACCGCGCCTTTTTGGCGGCCGCGCGCGCCGAAGGACGCGTCTCCGAATCTGGTCCGTTCGTGGATGGAAAGGGCGGATTCTACGTCCTGCACGCTGCCGACGACGAAGCCGCGAAGGCCTTTATACGCGACGATCCTTACAACCGCGACGCCAAGTTGCGGTTCACGGTGCGCGGGTTCAACTCGTCGCTCGACGCGAGCGACCGGTGATGCGTCAGCCGGAGTAGCCTTTGAGCATCTCGTGGATGCGACCCGTGATCGCGAGCGCGCCGTCATGCTTGCGCTGCCACATATTCCGGCCGAATATCAAGCCGGTCACGCCGGCCTCCATCGCAAGCCGCGCTTTGTGCACGAGATCGTCGTCCGAGATCTTGCTTCCCCCGGAGATGAGGACGAGCGTGCGGCCGGCCGATCTCACGACCTTGCGCAGCGCCTCTTCTTCGCCGATCGCCATGGTACCGTAAGGCTTCGGCTGTTTGTCGTTGGGTTCGACCTTCGGCACGTTGAGCTTGACGACGTCGGCGCCGAGTTCGCATGCCACGCGCGCCGCATAGTCCACGGCGTAGAGCGAGTCCTGACCGCCTTTCGTTTTGATCGCGGCGCCCCGCGGGTACGCCCACACGATGAGCGGCATGCCGTAGCGGTCGCATTCGTCGCGAACGTCCGTCAATTGCGCGATGTCCTCGCCTTGCGACGGCGACCCGACGTAGAGCGTGTAGCCGACCGCATCAGCACCGAGGCGAACCGCGTCTTCAACCGTCGCGGTCAGCGGCGAGAACGGATCGTCGTCGCTTGGGATGTTGGTCTTCCCATTGATCTTGAGCACGAGCGGAATCTTGCCGGCATATTTGGCGAAATACTTATTGGCCAGGCCGTAGTGCAGCGCGATGCCCGAATAGTTGCCGTCGAGAGCGAGATCGTACTGGAAGTCGGGATCGATGCTGTCCGGGTTGTCGAAGAAATCGACCGGGCCGTGTTCGAGGCCTTGATCGATCGGCAACAGCAGCAGCGTGCCGTTGGCGGGGCCATATTCGTACATCATGCGGTGCAGACGCGCGCGTTTACCGGGCGACAGGCCGAGATCGTCGAGTGACGGGCGAGTGACCTTGGTCAGCATGGAAATCCTCCGACAGCAATGTCCGCGGTTCCGGCACCGTGGCTTCGGCGAGCCGATTCGCCTGCCCTAGCCTTATCAGTGCCCGCCGGTCCCTCTCAGCCGGGGCCGCGGCCCCCTTTTCGGCGACCGAACAGCGCGTCAATTCCAAAGACGGTGCCCGTCGGAAGAACGAGATTGATCACCGTCAGAATCGCGGTCGTCGTCTCCAATCCGGCGTACGCATCGATATGTGCATAGGCGCCTTTCGCCGCGAAATATTGCAGCACGAGCAGGAATCCGGCGAGGCCGCCGAGCCGCGAAAGGAATCCGAGAACGAGCGATATGCCGACAAGCGTCTCGCCCCACATGACGAGATTTGCGAACAGACCGATGTTCGGCAGCGCGACTCCAGTGACGAAATCGTGATAGATCCCGGACGTGCCGTTGGACATCCCCGTGAGAATCTGAAAACACGTGCCGTTCGGTGCGGCCCACTGCGGGTCGGTGAGCTTTCCGTATGCGTGGTCCAGCCAGATCCCGCCGGTCAGAATGCGAAAAACGGCGAGCCATGCGCCGCAGTTCTTGAAATCAGCCATAGCGCTAGCCATACGTCCGGCGCCGCATCGCCACCTGTTGCGCGCCACGGGAAGAAACGAGAGGCCGGCGTCCAATGCACGGTAGCATGGACGTTTTCGACATCACGGTAATCGGCGGCGGACCGAGCGGGCTCTTCGCGCTCTTCTATGCCGGCATGCGCGGCGCGAGGGCGAAGGTCATCGACGTGCTGCCCGAACTTGGCGGCCAGCTCTACGCTTTGTATCCCGAGAAATACATCTACGACATGCCGGGTTTTCCGGCGATCATCGCACAGGATCTCGTGAAGGGCTGCGTCGATCAAGCGTTCCAGTGGCCGCACGCGAAGTGCCTCGAAGAACGGGTGCTGAACATCGAGCGCGGCGAGAACGATATCCTCACCATCACGACCGACAAAAGCCGTCATTTCACAAAGGCGGTGGTTTTGACGACCGGTATCGGCGCGTTCTCCCCGCGCAAGCTCGCGGCACCGAGCGCCGCCGGATTCGAAGGACGCGGTCTCTATTACTATGCGCGATCGTTCGACGAATTCGCCGGCAAGAACGTGGTGATCGTCGGAGGCGGTGATTCCGCAGTGGATTACGCGCTCGCGCTCGAGCCGCGCTCGGCGAGTGTAACTGTGGTCCACCGTTCGGCATTCCGCGCGCACGCGGCCACGGTCGACCGTTTGCGTGCGTCGAAAGCGTTGATCCGCCAACCCGATTTTGAGATCGAAGCCGTGCACGGCGACGGCTCCGTCGAAGCGGTCACCGTGGTCAACAAGAAGACGAAGGAGACGTACCGGCACGAATGCGACTCGATCTTATGCGCGCTTGGTTTCGTCTCTGACCTGGGCACCCTCAAGGAGTGGGGCATCGCCGTGGAAGGCAACGGCATCATCGTGGACACCGCCACGCAGGAGACGAGCGTGAAAGGCATCTACGCGGCGGGCGATGTCGTGAGCCATGCCGGAAAACTAAAGCTGATCGCATGCGGCACGTCCGAAGCCGCGATAGCGGTCAACCAAGCGATGCATTACATCAACCCATCCGACAAGATCCACCCCATCCATTCAAGCAACCTGACGCTTCCCATCACGGCCACCCTTTCAGACGTCCGCTGATGGGCGGACCTTTACGCTGCGCCGACCTTTATAGTCCGTTTATGGAACCCGACGCTGCGCGATTCCGTTGATGAAATATGCATTTGATCCTATTGGCCATAACCGTTGCCAGCCAACTGCTCACGCAAATGGCAGCGCCGAACGCGGCGCTCACCTCGTACGAAGTGCCGGTCCATTTCGACGTTGACCTCCATTCTTTTTTGGAGATGCACACGGCGCTCGACGGCACCGCCTATTTCCGTCAGCCCGACAAGAGCGCGGTGGATTTCAACACGGTGCCGATCGTCGCGGATGCGTTTAAGCATCTCGCCGGAACGCTCGGCACTCCAGCGACGTGGGAGCAGACCTACGACGTGACGCTGGAATCGCCGAACGAACTGCAGCTGATTCCCAAGGTCTCAGGCAACGTCGCAAAGGTGCTCGTGGACGTCGATCCTTCGACGTTCGGCATCACGCGCGAGCGCTTCACCTATAAGAACGGCGGTTCGATCGACGTGCACCAGGTAAACGCCCAAGTCGAGAGCTTCTTGCTGCCTCGGACTCAGACCGCAGATTTCGATCTGCCGAATTACAAGGCGCACGTGATATCGACGTACGGCACATACAAACTCAACGTCGCGATCCCGGATTCTGTGTTCAAGTGATGGCATCTTAAATGTAGGGCGGGCCTTTACGGCCCGCCGGCAAATGTAGGGCGGGCCTTTACGGCCTGCCGGTATTCCTATGGGGTTGGGGGAGGCGGTGCCATCGGCGGAGATGGCGGCGGCGGCGGCGCCATCGGGGGCGACGGCATGCTCGGCGAGGCCGCTACGGTTGGCGACACGCGGCCAGAGAGCAGCATGTAGAATCTGACCGAGATAAGAGCGATAAAGGCCGCGCACGCGCCCTGAATGGCGATGCCGATGAGAAAGCCCAGAAACGGGATAAAGCCGAGGATCGCATTCACGATCGCCGTGATGATGAAGAGCACGATCGCCGCGAGGACCACCATGAGCGTCGGGCCGACGTTTGCGCGCGCCAATGCGGCCGACTCCTGCATCGCGTCCACGGGGCCCCTTCCGCCGACCACGAGTGCCGCAAACCCATAGATGAGCAAGAAGCCGACATAGATGGCAGCGAAGAAGAGCACGATTCCACCGAGAACGCCGAGGATGCCGTGAGAAATCACCCCTAGCAGGATGACGACCAATTCGGCTAAGGCTCCGACTACCGCGAGGATCAACCCAAACACGAAAATACTTCCGGCGTATTTCGTTCCATTTGCCATAAGCGAAGGCACATCGACTGACCGACCCTGGATCACGTCAGCGGCTCCGCCGTATGTCGCACCGGTAGCGAGGAGCGACAATACGATTCCGACGAGCACCGCCAAACCGAACCCGATGAAGAGCGTCGGTGTAAAGAATCCGCTCATTGAGCCGGGATTCATCAGCGTCGAAGGCGACATGAACGCCCCGATCAGCGCAAAACCGCCAAAGACCAAGATGAGGATCGCGGGTATCAAGCCGGCGACGATGTTCGGCAGCAACAGCATCGGGTTGCGAGACAAGGGACCGAACGACGATGTGATCTCTTGTACAGGATCAAATGGCCGAATAGCCATGCCGTGTTCCTCCAGCAGCGCGACGAAGCCGCAGCAAAGGTCAGCAGCGACTTCCAACCAACCTTTACGATTGAGAAGGTAGGTATCTCCTGCGTCAAGGCCCGCGGGGACTCGGACTCACAGTCGCAGAAAAGAGTCGAACACCTACCCAACTTCCGGAGTCAACGTATTGACCGATCAGCTTCAAATCGGCGGACGGGCGTTCGAGTCGCGCCTCATCGTCGGCACGGGTAAATTCGCCAGCGCCGAGGTCATGGCCGAATCCATCGAAGCGTCGGGAGCCGAGATGGCGACCGTCGCGCTTCGCCGCGTCGATCTTTCCACGCCGACAAATCCGATCACCGATTTCATCGACCGGTCGAAAGTGCTGATCCTGCCGAACACCTCGGGTGCCGCGACGGCCGAGGAAGCCATACGTCTGGCGCGCCTCGCCCGGACCGCCGGTTTGCCGGCGTGGATCAAAGTCGAAGTCATCCCCGATCCGCGCTATCTGATGCCGGATCCGATCGAGACACTGCGCGCGTGCGAGCAGCTGGTGGAAGACGGCTTTACCGTGCTGCCCTACATCCATGCGGACCCGGTGCTCGCGAAGCGCCTCGAAGAGGTTGGCGCAGCCGCGGTGATGCCGCTCGCCGCACCGATCGGCTCGGGTCGGGGGCTGCGCATGCGTGACGCGATTCAGATCATCATCGAGCAGGCAACGGTGCCGATCATCGTCGACGCGGGCCTCGGCGTTCCGTCTCACGCGGCCGCAGCGATGGAGATGGGAGCCGATGCTGTCCTCGTCAACACGGCGATCGCGACAGCGGGAGATCCGCCGGCCATGGCCCGCGCATTTGCCCAAGGCGTCAGCGCCGGACGTCTTGCGTACTTGGCGGGTCGCGCGCCGGAGCGCACACACGCTCGCGCGTCTAGTCCGCTGAGCGGGCTCCTCGCATCCACGGCCCGCTGACCGTCCGATGACTTTTTCCGAATCGTTCCAAAGCGGGGCGATACGCTCCGCGCTTGCGCGTGCTGAATCTGCCGACTCGGACGCAATACGCGCGAGCCTCGCGACTTCGCCGGTGACGCTCGACTCGATGGCGGCGCTTCTATCGCCGGCAGGCCTCGAAGCGTTCGCAGACGTCGCCGCACGCGCGCGGCAGATCACGATCGAGCGATTCGGCAGAACCATGCAGCTGTTCGCGCCGCTCTACCTCAGCAACGAATGCGTCTGCACGTGCACGTACTGCGGTTTCTCCCAAGGTCTGGACATCCGCCGCAAGACGCTGCGGCTCACCGAGGTCGCGACGGAATCCGAGCTGCTTGCGCGGCGAGGAATTCGCAACGTCCTTCTCGTCTCTGCGGAACATCCGAAGCGCGTGAGCGCAGACTACGTCGCCGCATGCATCCGCGAGGTCAAAGCCAGGATTCCATATGTCGCGCTCGAGATCGCCGCTGCCGAGGAACCGGATTATCGGGCATACGCCGACGCCGGCTGCGACGGAGTCGTCTTGTATCAAGAGACGTACGATGAGACCGTGTACGCAGCCCACCACTTAGGCGGTCCAAAGAAACGATATGCCTGGCGTATGGATGCGCTCGAGCGCGCCGGCAAGGCCGGAATGCGCAATCTCGGGATCGGTGCGCTTCTCGGATTGGCGGACTGGCGTTTCGACGCGCTTGCGCTCTTCGCGCACGCGCGCTTTCTCGAACGCCATTGCTGGCGTTCGCAGATCAACCTCTCCTTTCCGCGCATCAATCCGGCCGAAGGCGGATACGTTCCGAATCACCCGGTCGACGACGCGGCCCTCGCTCAGCTGGTCTGCGTTTTCCGGTTGGCGTTCCCGACCGCCGGCATCTTTCTTTCGACGCGCGAGCCGGCGAAACTGCGAGATCGGCTTGCGACTCTTGGCGTGACGCATATGAGCGCCGGCTCGAGCACGGAACCAGGCGGCTACGAACATCCCGGCGATGCGGGCGGCCAGTTCGATTTGGAAGATTTGCGAGCGCCGGAAGAGGTTGCGCGCGCCCTGCGAGCCGCGGGATACGATCCCGTGTTCAAAGATTGGGAGACCATGACCGAACCCGCCGCGGTATCGCGAGCGTGAGCGCCGTCGCCGTGATCGTCAATGGGAGGTCGACCTCTGTCCAGCGCGGGTCCACCATCGCCGAGCTCGTCAAACAATTGGGTCTCGTCGCAAACGCCGTCGTCGTCGAGTTCAACGGTGAACCGCTTCTGCGCGAACAGTTCACCACGACAGAGCTCGAAGCCGGCGATGCCGTTGAGATCGCGCACATGGTCGGCGGCGGTTGACCGCTTGCCGCCATCCGATCGCCTGGCCTCGGTCCGGCTCTATCTCATAACGGACGCGGCGCCCACGGTTCGGCCGATAGAGAAATTTCTCGAGGAGGCGGTCGGCGGCGGCGTGGACATGGTTCAGCTGCGCGAGAAATCGCTGGATGATCTGACATTGCTCGACGTCGCGCGCCGCTGCGCATCGACGTGCCGCCGGCTCGGCGTGCCGTTCATCGTAAACGATCGGCCCGACATCGCCCTGCTGGCGCATGCCGACGGCGTCCATCTCGGTCAAGACGACCTGCCCGCTGCCGATGCGAGACGGATCGTGGGAAGCGATGCGATCATCGGACTATCCACGCACTCGCGGGCGCAGGTGGATGCTGCGCTTGCGTCGTCCGTCGACTACCTCGGCGTCGGGCCCGTCTGGGAGACGCCCACGAAACCCGGTCGTGCCGCAGCGGGGCTCGACCTCGTCAGCTACGCCGGCGCGCATGCTGCGAAACCGTTTTTCGCGATAGGCGGGATCGACCCATCAACTGTTGCCGACGTCATCGGCGCGGGCGCGAAGTCGGTCTCGGTGTTGCGTTGGATCGCTCAGTCGGAACAACCGCGCAGTGCGGCGCAGGCGATGCTGCGCGCGCTCTCGCTAGCCGGCGATATCTAGGCGCCGGTCTTCGAAGAGAAGCGCTTCGAATTCTTGCGCCGGCACGGCTTTGCTGAACAGATGCCCTTGCATCTCGTCGCAGCCGGCGCGGCGCAGAAACGCGAGCTGCGTGCCCGTCTCGACCCCTTCGGCGATCACGCGCAGCCGCAAACTGCGCGCGAGGCCGATGATGGATGATGCGATGGCCTCGTCGAATTCGTCGACCGAGATGTCGCGCACGAATGACCGATCGATCTTCAGCGCGTCGACCGGAAACAACTTGAGGTAGCCAAGGGAGCTGTAGCCGGTACCGAAATCGTCGACCGAGAGCCGGATTCCTTTGGCCTTGAGATCTTTGAGCGCGCGAATCGTTTCGTCCGTGTCACGCATGATGACGGACTCCGTTATCTCGAGCTCCAAATGGTCGGCCGGCAGGGCCGCGTCGGAGAGCGCGCGATCGATCACGGCGCCGAGCTTACGGTCCTGGAACTGCCGCGGCGAGATGTTCACCATCACTCTGACGCCGTCGTGGCCGTGATCGCGCCAGCGGCGCGCCTGACCGCACGCGGTGCGGAGCACCCACTCGCCGATCGGCACGATCAGGCCGGTCTCTTCCGCAAGAGGCACGAAGTCCGCGGGCTCGATCAGCCCGCGCTTGGGATGCTTCCATCGGAGAAGCGCTTCGGCCCCGACGATCTGTCCGGTCGGTAAGTCAAGCACAGGTTGGAAATGCAAGATGAGCTCGCCGCGCTCTGCCGCATGCCGAAGATCGCCCTCGAGCGCGAGCCGCGCGACTGCGTTCGCGTGCATGTTCGCGGTGAAGAAATGGAAGTTGTTGCGCCCCATGTCCTTCGCCTGGTACATCGCCGTGTCCGCACAACGCAGCAGATCGTCGACGGCGCGGCCATCGAACGGGAAGACGCTTATGCCGACGCTCGCGCTGACAAACAGCTCGCGACCGTCGATCGAGAACGGTTTGGCGAACGATTCGACGATCCGGCCCGCGACGATTCCGATGTCGTCGAGGTGCGCGACGTCAGCGAGGACGATGATGAACTCATCGCCGCCCGACCGCGCGACGGTGTCGCCCGTCCGTAAACACGCCTGCAGACGCTCCGCGACGTTGCGCAGCAGTTTATCTCCCGCGGCATGCCCCAACGTGTCGTTGATGTTCTTGAACCGGTCGAGGTCGAGGAACAGCACGCTCGCGATCCGCCCATTCCGCTCGGCGTGCGCAATCGTTTGGGAGAGGCGGTCGTCGAGCATGAGACGGTTCGGGAGATCGGTGAGCGCATCGTGGTGCGCGAGATAGGCGAGCCGGTCTTCGGCTTGCTTGCGGTCCGTGATGTCAAGGACCGTCCCGATCATCTTCACCGGCACGCCGCTTGCGTCGACGACGAATTCGCCCTGTTCGTGCACCCAGCGAACCGCGCCGTCGCGGCGGATGATGCGGTGATCGATATTGTATGACGTGTGGGTGGACGTGGCTTCAGCGACTTTGCGGCGTACCGTCTCCGCATCGTCCGGATGATCGAATCGGTAGAACCAGTCAGACTCCAGCTTTTCCTGACCCGGGGCCAAACCGAATATGCGGCTGCACTCATCCGACCATATCGTCTCGCGCGTGATCAAATCGCGTTCCCAATTGCCGAGATGCGCGACTTCTTGAGCGGCGGCCAGCGACAGCTCGCTCTTGCGCAGCGCTTCTTCGACCCGATGCTGTTCGGTGATATCCACGGCGACACCGAGCGCGCCCGAGATGTTCCCGGACGAATCGCGCATCGGTTCGACGCGAGCGTTGAAGCGGCGGCCGCTCCACGCGTAATCGAACGCGGCGGATTCGCCGGCGAGCGCGGCCCGCACGGCGCGGTAGACGATTCGGCCGGGGTGATCGTCCGCGGCGAAGCCGTTGAGGTTCATGCCGTCGACCTGCGCGGGCTGCAGCCCGAGCGCCGAAAGCGCGGCACCGGCGCTCCAGGTCACGTGCATGTCGGGATCGATCGTGACCATAAGTGCAGGCAGCTGCCGGACCAGCATTTCGACTCTGCTCTCGGCGGCGCGGACCGATTCCTTCGCTGCGATCTCTTCCGTCACGTCTAACGCGATGCCGATCACGCCCGTGATGTTGCCGTCCGCGTCTCTCAGCGGTTCTATATGGCAACGATTGGTGCGGTTATCCCACGTGATATCGTAGTTGACGGTCTCGCCGGCAAGCGCGCGCCGATGGGCGGCGATCGGCGGAAAATCCGGGTCGTCGGTCTGGAAGTACTCGCTAAGCGGCACGCCTTGCATCTGGCTTGGGGTTTGGCCGAGCTGCTTAAGCCCCGCGCCCATGCTGTAACCCCAGCGAAGGTCCGTGTCGACGCTCCAAACGATGGCGGGCAAACCTTCGAGAATGACGCGCGAGCGCGATTCTTCGGCGCGAAGCGCGGTCTCTGCTCGAACCCGTTCGGTGACGTCTACGAGAACGGTGACGGAACCCACGATGACGCCGTCGGCATTTCGGAACGGCTCGACGAACGTCTCGAAGGAGCCGTTTTCGTCTTCTTTGACGATCGACGACGACTCTCCGTCATGCGCCCGTTCGTGCATGCTGAGCACGGCGTCTCTATACGGATCGTCCGGCCTGATGAGCTCGCGCAGGTTCATGCCCGTCATGGCGGCGAGCGGGATGCGGAAAAGCCTCAGCTCGGCGCCGGTCGCAGACGTGTTGCGCATCGATAGATCATACGTGAGCACCGCGACAGGCAACTGCGACATGAGCAATTGCAACCGCGTCTCAGTCGCGCGGCGTTCCTCTTCGGCGCGTTTGTGCGCCGTGACGTCGCTGCGCACCGCCATCCAATTCGTGATCATGCCCTCGGCATTGCGGATCGGGTACGTCTGCATCTCGACTTGCATCGGTAAGCCATTCGCGTCCGCGTGCGTTAGGTCCACGCGGCAGGCTCGACCCGCGCGGACAGCGGCTTGGATCTGCAGACGCGCGGCAGCATGCTCGTCGCCGCGATAGAAGATGTCTGGGCTCTTTCCGACGAGCTCCGCCGGACTGAATCCGGTATAGCGGCGCACCGCTTCGTTCGCGTAGACAATCCGGTTGAATCCGTCCTCGTGGATCACCGCATCGTATACGATCACGCCGGCATCCCAGTTTTCGATCACGGCGGTCAGCAGCCGGATCCGGTCATCCGAGACGTCGCCGCCGGAGGAACTTCGGAGGCTCGCCACTTCGCGACGAACGCAAGGCGCGAGCTTTGCGAACTCATCTCGTGCGATGAAGTCGCAGGCACCGGCCTGCAGGTATTCGGAGGTGTTGTTCTCGCCGGAGACGCGCGAAACGATCGCTACTGGAATGCTAGGCGCCGCGTCGCGGATGACGGAGAGAATCTTGAGCCCGCTCAGATTGCCGACGCGAGAATCACACAGCAGGATATCCCAGCGCGCGGACGTCAGCGCGCGGCGGACACTGCCTTCGTTCTCTGCGCGATCGTGCTCGACGGAAAACCCGGCGCTGCAAAGCTCTGCGAGCATCGCCTGTTCGTGCGCTTCATCGTCGACGACGAATAGGACCCGCAGCGCGACGCTCATGTGTTGAACGCGTGGCTGTAGTCGCCGGCTTCTTGCGAATGGTTTGCGCCGGGCGCATGAAACGCCATGCCCTAGGTATCGGCGGCTCGCGTGCGACTAACCAGTACAGGGCGCACTCAGACGGGTCGCCCCTGGGACACTCGGGGATACTGTGGGTCAGCTCGCGCGACGAAATTTCGGGGGCGACGGAGTGGGATGGGTTGAGGGCTCGCGTTCGGCGACGCGGTACCCGGCTTCGTTGGCGTCAGCGATGCATCCGGTGCAGACTTTCACCGTGCGGGTACGCCGCGGCGTGATGCGATGGGCGAAGAGATTTGAACCGAATGTCGATTGGACGCCGCAGAAAGCGCAAGTAGACATGGTGCCGGTGCGAAGCCTCCTCGGAAACGATCCTCGTCGGATCATCCATATGACGCGAGGGCGCCGAAAATGTTACGGGTGCGCAGTCCGGGAACAAGGCGCTCGCTCGCACTCGAACCCTCGTTCGTAGATCGGAGAACTATGCGCGCCGGCGCGCCGGTGATCGGCGTCAGCATGCTTGTCGCCGCCCTCGTCTGTGCGGCGCAGCTGCACCCTTTCTTGGCTACGTGGCACGGCTGGGCCGTCGACCTCGCAGTGGCGCTTGCCGGAGCATTCGGGCTCTCGTCCGCGGCGCGCAGCGCTTCGGCGCAGACGATGCACGAGCGATGCGCGGCAATAGCGGGCGTAGGCGGCGCCCTTCTCGCTGCCGCCTTCGTCTACGCAGACATCGTGGGCGGCGCTCCGGTTCGCGTTCCGGCCGCGCCGGGCCAAGACTATGTGCCCGAACACTACGCGAGAATCGGCGTCTCGTATCCGGACGCCGGCGAACCGGCCGGCGTACGCGTCTGGCCGACCGCGGCGACGATTCGCGACGGAGACAAAACGCTCACGCTTTCGCAGGGAGACGTTGTCCGCGCGGGACCATTCGTATTCACTGCGGTCCGGTGGCCGATCGCGCGCGTGACGGCGTCAGATACAAACGGGCGTCCGGTGACCACGACGCAGCCGAACAACGTCGCCTTTCTCTCGCCGTACCTTACCTTTCCTCAGGTCGATACCGATACGCGACCGGTCGACTTCTTCAGCGTGCCGCCGCTGCACCGCGACGTCGGTGTGAAATATTTCGACGGCCTTCCGGCGCGCGGCATCACGGTTCCGTTTCTGGTGCTTCAGATCCGCGAAGCGAACGGCGCCGCGTTGTTCGACGGCGTCGCCGTCGACGGACGAGAGATCACCTCATCCGGAGTACGACTGCGTTTTTCGCTTGGAACCTATCCGGCGGTCATATCCGCGGGAGCAGCGCCGATCTGGATCTGCGCGTTGGGCATAGCTCTCGCGATCGGAGGATTCGTGGGCTATGCGTTCAGCTTGCCCAAGAAAGAGAAAAGGCCGGAGCCTTAGCCCCGGTCTTCCAAGTGTAGAGTCGATCGTCGGCTCGCGAGCGATGCAAAGTGACCGACCGACTCCACTTTTTTTCTATCGGTGCGATCGACATCAAACTTTAGCCTGGACTATTCGAAAGAGAGGGCCAGCTTGCCGAAGACATCGCCGGCGGCGAGCCGGACGAACGCGTCGCGCGCATGTTCTGCCGGATAGACGTGATCGATGAGCGGTTTGATATCGCGTGTGGCGACGAAATGCAGTAAGTCGCGGAACTCCTGGATCGTGCCCATGCTCGATCCTTTGATCTGCAATTGCCGCCAGAACACGCGCGCGAGATCAGCCGGCGGATTCGGGCCGGCAGTGGCGCCGGAGACGACGATCGTTCCGCCTTGTCTCAGCGCGCGCAAGCTCGTCGCCCACGTCGCTTCACCGACCGACTCGATGACGGCGTCCACACCACCGCCGGAGAGTTTGAGAATGGTCTTCGCCGCATCTCGACCCGCGAGCACCGCATGCCGCGCACCGATCCGTTGCGCCGCTTCGAGTCGCTCAGCCGATCGCGATGAGACGTACACGGTGAGGCCCGCCGCGCAAGCAAGGGAGATCGCGGCGGTCGCGAGTCCGCCGCCCGCGCCCTGGACGAGAACGCTTTGGCCCGGCATAAGCGCGGCTTTGACGAAGAGCATCCGATAGGCCGTTAGGAAGGTCGTTCCCAACGCGGCGGTTTGCGCGAACGATAGCGTTTCAGGTTTGGGCAAAACGCACTTCGCCGGCACGACGAGGAAGTCGCCGAACGATCCTTCGCGATCGCCGTCGCTGAGCAGGGTGAATCGAGCGCACAGCATCGGGTCACCGGACCCGCATCCGGCGCACCTACCGCAAAATGTCACCGGATAGATCGCGACAGGCGTGCCCGGGTCCGGCGAATCCGGCGGCCGATCCGGACCGTATCGATCGACGATGCCCGCCGCGTCGCAACCGAGGATACGCGGCGGCTCGAACGGATATGCCACGACGCCCTGCAGCGTGAAGTAGTCGTGTCGATTGAGCGTGGCCGCATGCACGCGCACGCGGACCTCGCCCGGTCCGGGCTGCGGCTCCGGCCGTTCACCGATCGAGAGATTATCGAGCGGCGCATCGCCGCCGAGTCGAGACGCAAAAACCGCGCGCATTGCCTTTGCCTCGTCCTATCTCGCGACGCCGATGGCGATCGGGTACGCGCATGTCGCAGCGCGCATGGCGCTGAGGTGAAGAGATCGCGTGTCGAAGGCGTCGACCGAGTCGTCGCGCGCGTCGGGAACGTAGAGCAGATGACGGCTCTGGTCGACGGCCGGCAGCCACGGAGTCCGACCGACGCGAAGCGTGGCTAGCCGCGCAAAGGTCCGAAGCGAGTATACCGCCACGTCGTCGTCCCCTTCGTTGGTGACGAACGCGCGATCCGCTTGTTCGTCCACGGCGATGCCGAGAGGCAAAGCGTTCGCCGATCCGGTCGCGACCGGCGATCCGATCCTGCGCATCGAAGGCAACGTGAAGAACTCCAAGCCCGGTCGCGACGCACGTCCGCTGAGCGTCGGCGTGTCGTTGTCTGCCACGAGCAGAAGTCCGCGGCGCGCGGCGAGCGAGACGCCGAACGGACGCGTGCCCGTCTGCGCCGAACCGGTGCGGCGCAACGCGCCGTTCTCGCTGACGGTGAAACGCACGATCGAGTTCGAATTGACTGCCGTGACGTAGACGGTCCGGCCGTCCGGATCTGCCGCAAGCCCTTCGGGCGTCTCACCCGCCGGCGCGGACGCGACCAGCTCCGGCACGGTCGAAGCCGACGCTCTGAAGACGAAGACCCCGGCATCCTGCGGGCCCGCGTTTGCGTCGGTCACGGCGAAGAGACCATCGCGCAATGAGGCCGCCTCGCTGAACCGCGCGCCGGTCACCGCCTTCGAAGGCCGAGCGGTCATCGTGTTGAGATCCACGGAAACAACGCGCTCGTCGTCTGTGGCGAGCGCGACCGTGCCATCGTGTGAAACCGCAATGCCGCCGAGCGCGCCGCCGATCGCGGCGCGGCCATACGAACCGGCGCCGCCAGATTCTCGAACGTCGACTGCGCCATCGCCATAACATGCCACGATCGCGACCGGCGCGCGCGCCGGCGGCGGCGCCACGATCGCAATCCGTGAAGAACCGGCGCCGCTCTTTGCGGCCGCGACGATCGAGTTGACGTCACCGCCGACCGCGGGTGCATGGTAGGTCCCATCTCCGTCGATATGACCGGATCCGAACAGCCACCACGTTATTGGTTCATTCTCCGTGGTCGAACCGACGACGACGGCATGCATGCGAAGCGACCCGCCCGCGAAGACGGCGGCATCGCGCGGCGTGACGATGACGTGGGCCGCCGCGGGGCCGCCGGAGCGCGTCGCATCGAAGTCTGCGCCGGATGTCGCCAGGACGGCGACAACGGCCAATGCGGCTGACGGGCGTATCAAATGATGAACCCGAGAACGTCGAACACGACGCCCGCTAGCGCGAGGCATGCCGCCGTCACAAAAAGACTGGGCTGCTTCGTCATCGCAGCCACCGACGTGAGCACGATCGCGATCTCCGCGAGCGCGACCGCAATGTCGAATTGCTGTTTGCGGCGCTCGAGCCGCGCCGACTGCTCGATGTCGTCGTCGCGCTTTCGCTCGCTTGCGAGCGCTCTCTCGCGAATCGGACCCTGGCGCGATCGATACAGCGTCGCGGCGGTCGCCAGCTCGCTCTTGCCGGTTGGCGTTGCGGCAAGCACGCCGACCGTCTCGTTCAGGTGCGCCTTGAGGCTGTCGGCTTCGTATTCGTTCCAATCGTCGGTCGCGCGCGCTTGCGATAGCACCGCTTCGGTGCGGGTGGCGAGCATCGCCTCGCCGGTCCTGGCGCCCAAGAGACTCGAAAGTCCTGCGAACACAGCAAGCGCGGCAGCTGCGAGCGGCACGTGCTTAAGCAAGAAGTGCTCGGTCTTCTCGAGTGCTTCACGGGCGTGCTCGACGTGTTCCATCGCTTCGCCGGTCGTATAGCGTTCGCTCATCAGTTCTCCGCCCTCATGCGAGCAGGCGTCGGTTCACAGAAACAGCTCGTACGCGGCGGGCGTGCGGTCCGCGAACGCATCGGTGCGGGCCACCACGGATTTGTCGCGCGCCCGATCAACGCGGATTTCGAAGGTGTAGCCGCTCGGCACGTGGGCGAGCGCCTCTGCGGCTACCGCGCCGTCAGGCGCGATGACGCACGCTGGCTCGTTATCGCCGGCCGAGGCGCAGACGAGAACAAAGACGCGGTTCTCAAAGGCGCGCGTCCGCGCGAAGTCGCGTATGCTGTCTGTCCGCGGCGGACGTACCCACGCGATGATGTCGGCACCGGCAAGCGCATCGGCGCGGGCAGGTTCGGGAGCGAACATGTCGCGGCCTTCGATGATCGAGCAGCGTACCCCGCGCGCGCCGCGAAGCGCAGCTGCGATATCGCCGGCGCGCGCGGTCGTATCGACGATGATCTCGGCGCCCTGTGCCCGCAAAGATGCGTACGCCTCGCGTCGCTCGCCGAAGCCTTTGCCGCCTTTGCGAGACTGATACACGCCGATGGTCACCGATCGAGACGGCAAGGCGGCGTTGCCGGCCGCGGTGTTGCGCCGCGCCGGAGCGCGCAGTATCTTCGCCTGCGATCGCGATACGCTCGTCACCAGCGGCCGCGGCGCATGCCGGACGACATCGGCGACGATAAAAGCAGCACCGTCAGCGGGCGCTTGCGCTTTCGTGCGGCCATCGGCGGAGAGGATCATACTTCGACCGGCGTAGTGGACGGCGCCCGTCTCAGAACCGCACTTGTCTGCGGCGGCGATCGCGACGCCGTTCTCCAAAGCGCGTGTGCGGAGCGCGAACTCGACTTGAGGGTTGTGGATGTCAGCGTACGACGGCCCGACGCCGACCCACGCCGTCGGGTCGGCTATCAGCCACGCACCGCGCTTGGCGAGCGTGCGCGCTATCTCGGGGACGCGCCCGTCCGCGCAGATCATGAGACCGATGCGGCCGCAGTCGGTCTCGAACACCGGAAGTTCGTCGCCGCGTTCGAACCAGCGTCGATCGAAATTCCACAGGTGTGATTTGGCGTAGACGCCGGAGATCGCTCCGCTCCTGTCGATGAGCACTGCTTCGTTGCGCAACGCTCCGGCCGGGCCGGTGCGCGCAATTCCGACGATGACGTTCACCGAAGCGCGCCGCGCCGCATCGCCGACGGCTGCGAGCGCCTGCGCAGCGGATGGAATGCGGTACTTGCGATACGGATCGACGGCTAGCAGTACATAGCCGGGATATGCGCACTCGGGAAGCACGAGAAAGTCGGCCGATTCAGCACCAGCCGCCGCGACGGCGGCGAGGATGTCCGTCAGCGCGGCTCGCGCGTGAGCGGTCGGTCTTGCGACGAGCTGAGCACATGCGATCCGGACCGTGACGCGCGACACTCGCTTGGCCATCCAGCGCTTTTCTATAATCGAATCGGTAGCAACGAGAGCCTGGGGCCGTCCGAACGCTACCGTCTTATGCTTTCCGGGAGGCCATCCGTGATCGTGAAATCCGCCTTGATCGGCGTCATCACCGCCGCTACGTTGACGCAAGCCGCAGTCGCCGGAACGACTGCATCCAAACCTGCGCCGTCACCAGCAAAACAGGTGACCGCAAAGCCTGCAGCCGCCAAACCGGTGGTCGCACCGGCGGACGAGTATTTCGGTCGCATGAAGCTCAGTATCCTTGGCATCAGCAATACGATTCACGACACGAAACTGCGCGAGGGATTCGATCCCGTTCACGCGGCGGCGTATTACGATAAATTATCGCTGGCCGAAGACGCGCTTGAAGATTGGTCGAAGAAATATCCGCACGACACGTGGCTTCCGGGCAAAGCCTACTATATGTCGCACGAGTTCTGGGCGATGAACACACCCGACGGCAACCGCGAAGCAGAGCGCTGCCGCGCGCTGCTCTTCGCCCAATTCAAGACGTCGCCGTACGCGGCAAAGGCGCGCACCGAGGCTGCGGCGATGTTCCAGCCCGCGATCGCGGCCGCTCAGCCGGCGCAAGCCGCCGTCGCGACCGGCGCCGCCGCGTCAGCAGGCGCAACGGCTGCGACGACAACGGCGACGACCGGAACAGCAACGAGCGCGACGGTCGGAGCTACGGCAGCCAAGCCTCAAACGGCCGCAACGCCGCACCCGTAGTCCAAAAGCAGGCTGCGCGCGGCGCCAGCAAAAACAAGGCGGCATGCATTTCCATCGCATCGCCGCCTTTACCGTGCTCATCGCATCTGCTATCGCAGGTCCGGCAGCAGCTGCCGAAAGCGCCGCGCCGTACGACGATCATACGTGGCATCTGTTCACAGCGATCGCTCGGCCCTTCACCCCTGCGCCGGCGCCCGCCGACGAATACTTCGGCCGGTTCAAACTGAGCAATCTCGGCATGCGCAACATCATCCACGACATGACGATCGAGGGCGACTCACCCCTTGCGGTGCAGCTGCAAGAAACGCGGATCAACGCGGTTGCGGGCGCTCTCGCCGATTGGACGAATCGCTACCCGCGGGATGTTTGGGTGCCCAGGACGACCACGTCATTCGTGAAGTTTCTGGAACGAAAGCAGACGCCCGAAGCTGCCGCTCTTTCGATCGACTTCGCCGTCTATCTCGTGGACAAATTCAACGGAACCCGCAGCGAGCACTGGTACGCACCCCTGCTCCAAGCCCATACACCTGTCCTCGACGTCGACCCGGCGGGGGCTGCTCCGCCGTTTCGGATTTATTCACCGTTCGATGTCGACGTGCTCGGGCTGCGCGTGCCGTCGATCCCGTCAACCCCGTCAACCCCGTCTAACCCGTAGCAGGGCGAGCAGCGCTCGCCCATCACCTGCAACATAAAGGGAGCGCCTCATCGAGGCGCCCCCTTTATCGTCTGGTGTCGATTCGATCAGATCAGACGTGGAAGCCCAAGCCCAGGTACGGACCTGCGTGCGTCTGGTTGATCGGCGCGAATTGCTTCGCGTTGTATTTATCTCCGCTAAATCCACCGAAGAGATAGAACGGCGACGATCCGAGGTTGACGTCGATACCGGCGTCGTACTTGTAGATGTCGTATTCTATCTTGAACTGCGACGCTGTGGCCGAACCCGCGGTGAGCTCGGTAAGCGTGCCGTTCGCGTTCGGGTAGTAGAAGATCGACCCGTAGACGTCCCACGTCGCATTCATGTTCGGCAACTTCTCCAGGCCGACACCGATCGCGTGCAGTGCCGGAATGCCGTAGTTATTGGCCGCCTGGAGGTAACCGACGCCGACGTAGATGTTCGGGTTGGTGACGCGGTATTCAAGCCGCCCGTCAATCGTGGACTGACGCGCGTGGAACTGGGCCACGGTCGCCGATCCACCGTCCACGGTGTTGAACTGCGTACCCGGTCCGCCGTTGAATACGGCGTTGTTGGTGGTCGTATAGGAATCCTGACGCCAGTCCACCTTGACCGCGAACGGGTCGAAGAGGTAGACGCCCGAAGCGACGTACGAGCCGTTAAGACCGCCCGCCGGATTCGACGGACCCGTGCTGTCGCGAACGTTCGCGGCGTATTCGTTCGCCACTTGACCGCTCGTGACGCCACCCTGAGCGTAGCCGATCACCGGTCGTACGGTGGGCATCGGGGTGGGCGCAGGTGTCGGAGGCACGGTCGCGCTCGGCGTGGGCTCCGGTGTTGGGATCGGTGTCGGCGGGATGTAGCGCACGACGCAGACGTGCTGCGACGGCACCCACTCGACGTACGCGCCGAGCGCTTCTGAGATCACGCGGACGGGCACAAGTAGATTGCCCTTCCACATCATCGGCGGCACATCGAGCGGCCGTGATTCGCCGTTGATGATGACCTCGTTCTTGCCGAGCGTCACTTGGACTTCGGCGCCATCCTTTTTCGCGGTGACCGAATGCGTGGCCGGATCATACGTCGACGTTCCGCCCATTTGCTGGAACATGCTTGCCAGCGGAACGAGGATCGCGCCGTTCTTGACCAGCGCGGCGAGCACGCGACCCTGGCGCAGAGTGTCGGGATTCGCGTAGACGTGGTGGTCGTTGAACAGGATCGGCACTTCGCCGGATGGCGGATTGCCGAAATCCATCGCTGCGTCAGCGACCTGTGTTCCGGACGTTGCCGTTGTTCCCGTTCCGGACGCAGCGAAGCTGGGCGCGATACCTAGTGCGACGAATAGCATCGCTAACAAGGCCGCGATGTGGAATTTTTTCAAATCTATGCCCTCCTAAAGGACTGTTTCATGGTCGTAGTTCTGCGTGTTATCTTTCGCCTAACGTGAGCGTCGGTCGACCCGGAAAATCCGCGACTACTCGGCAGGCGTTCTCCTTCGCTGTTCCCTCGCGCAACCGCACGTAAACGCATGAAAAGCGGCGCTCGAAGACAAAACACTTGAAGGAGAGTCATACGTCCCGGTAACGTAGGCGGGAAATCTTTCGTTGCATCGGGGCGATCGCCGCATGCAACGACCGGTCCGCCCGGCGTCCCGGTCCCAGGTTACGACCACCTGTTCGCAGTCCGCCAACCCCGGCTTGTTCGAAGGAGGCTTGCTTTACCCTTCTGGGTGGGGTAGCCGATAGGGGCTTTTGGGGTACGGAAGGACAACCGCCCGTCACTATGCCCGAAATCGATGTCCGCGTCGCGCTGCTCGAGAAATCGCCGAATCCGACGGCCATGACGGCGACCGCCGCCCGCACTTGCTATTCCGCGAATTCTCCGGAGGCGATCACCAAGCGCTGGGCAGATCGCCACGACGATATGGTCAAAACCGTGGACCGTGTGCGCGCTGCCGGCCATCACTCAACGCTCGAACACAACATCTATATCTTCGGTGTCACGGGGTTATCGCGCGCCGCGACGCACCAACTCGTCCGCCACCGTCATCTGCAATTCGACCAGCAGAGCCAGCGTTATCTCGCGTTCAAAAACGCTGAGTTCCCGTACGTCAAGCCCAAACGGATCGCATCGTTGCCCGCGCTCTCGGCGCGATTCGACGCGCTCATGGCGGAGATCGGCGCGACGTATGAAGCGATGATCGCGGCCGGCATTCCCGGTGAAGACGCACGCTTCGTGCTTCCCAACGCGGCTGCGAGTCAGCTCGTCGTCTCGGGCAATGCGCGCGCGTGGTACGAATTTCTCTCGCTGCGCACATGCAACATGGCCCAGTGGGAGATACGCGAGATGTCGTTTCAAGTGTTGCGGATACTCAAACGCGAAGATCCGGTCTTGTTCAAAGATGCGGGCGCGACGTGCGTTCGCGGATATTGTAATGAGACCGAGGGCCCGAATTGTCCCCGCTATATCACCGTGATCCGTTCCGATCTGCGTAAAGCCGAAGCCGCGAAAACATGGCTCGCCACCCGCGGCAAATCTATCTAACACACGAGTCGGCCTATCTGCGCTTCATTCTCTTCGTGCGGCGGTGTCTGCGCCGGGGACGCGGCGGAGCGCGAGAGCGACGAAGTGAACCGAGCGACTGAGCGAGCCGGATGCGAGCGAAGAAGCGTCCTCGCGGGGCGTGACCGCGCGGGAGGCTCTTTATTGCAAGATCGTGGCGAGCGCTTTGTCCATCATCGGCGGAGTCATCTCGCCGATTTGGATAAAGCGCACTATTCCCTGACGATCGATGAATACGGATGTCGGCAGCGCCTGAAGAAAATAGACGTTCGGCCCCTTGCCGTTATCGATCAAAATCGGGTACCGAAGTCCAAAACGCGCGGTGAACGGCTTGACGACCTTTGCCTCTTCTTGCTGATCGATTCCGAGAACGAGCAAACCCGAGGAATGCAAACGCTCATATCGTCGCTCGATCTGCGGCAGTTCATCTTTGCACGGCGGGCACCACGTCGCGAAGAAATTCACCCAGAGCGGTTTGCCGCTGTACGCGCGAAGCGCGATAGGGGTTCCCGAGAGAGTCACGAGGGGAATGCTGGGCGCGAGTTTACCCACATGCGCTAGTCCCGACGAGGTAGCCGAAGCGGGTACCGAGGTGACGATGCTGATCGACCGCCAAAACAGAAGGCCGGCGATGGTGAATAGCACGGCGACGACTATCCAACCGATCATCGGCGAGGATTCGCGTCTCTCCATCAAGCGCCCGGTTCAACGCGCGCGCGCAAGACTACTTGAGGCCGAAGCCGAATGCGCAAAATCACCCCTCGAACCTAGGCGAAACAAACCGCGAGAAACGCGAGTAATAAGGTTCATGACCGCACATCTATCGCCAGTCCGGAACATCGCATGCGCCTGCATCGCCGTTGTTTCCATACTTTCGCTCGCCGCCTGCGGCGCGAAATCCGGCAAAGCATCCGCTGATCAAGGGCCGCCGCCGGTCCCCGTTTCCGTCGCGCCTGTCGTCCGGGGTCCCATCGCTTCGACGTTCACGCTCACGGGCACGATCATACCGGGGCAACAGGCGAATCTATCGTCCGTCATCTCCGGTCAAGTGCTCGCTGTGAACGCGCAGATCGGGGATCGCGTTCGCAAAGGCCAGCTCTTGGTCCAGATCGACGACTCAACGCTTCGCGCAACGCTGGCGCAGAATCAAGCGGCATACGATGCCGCGCGGGCGCGCATGCATTCGTCCGTTTCAAACGACGTCGGCAGTGCCTCCACCACGCAAGCAGGTCTCGAATCGGCAAAGGTCGCGGAGAGCGCGGCAGCTTCGAACCTCGCGCGCACGCAATCGCTTTTCAAGCAAGGGTACGTCTCGCAGACGGCGCTCGACCAAGCCTTGAGCCAGGAAGCAGCTGCAGAGTCGACACTTCGCAGTGCGCAGGTCGCCGCTCAGAACGCCAACATGTCCGCCGGCAGCGGAAGCTCCGCCCAATCGGACATCGAGACGGCGCGAGCGACGGCCGCGCAGGATGCCGCAGCGGTCCAGTTCGCGGAAACCCAGATCGGGCAAGCGGCCGTCACGGCGCCCTTCGACGGCGTTGTGACGCAGCGCAGCGTCGACCCTGGATCGCTCGCGTCGCCTGGCACGCCCCTCGTGCAGGTCTCGCAGCTTGATCCCGCCTTTGTCGCCGTCGGAATTCCAGATTCCGATCTCGCCTCGGTCAGCGCGGGAACGTCAGCCAGCGTCACCGTGGAGACGATGCCGGGGCGCACGTGGACCGGCAAGGTCGACAATCTCAACGCGGCGACGAACGCCGGCACGTTATCCTATCTCGCACGCATAGCGATTCCGAATCCGACGATCGAACTCAAAGCCGGCATGGTGGCGACGGTCGCGTTTGTGGCCGCGCGCCACGAGCATGCGCTCATCGTGCCGCGCACGGCCGTCATCTCCACGCAAGACGGTTCGGCCGTATATATCGTCGATCACGGCAAGGCCAAGGCGCTGCCGGTGGTCGTCGGACTGCAGACGCAGGACCGGGCCGAAGTCAGCGGTCGAGGCATCTCCGCCGGCACGCGCGTCATCACCCAGCGCCCTGATTCGCTGCAAGACGGTTCGCCCGTGCAGATCGTCGTCTCGAACGGCGTCGCGATCTCATCGCCGCCGTCTCAGTAGCATCTAAGTAGAAGATAGTACGATTGAGCCGAAGCGAACGCGTGCGCGCCGCGGAGGACTCAGGGCTGTCGCGCCGCCAACCTTGGGCTTCGCCGCCACAGACCGTCAGTCAGCCGTCATAAGGAAACCGTATGAAGATCGCACTCCCCTTGTATGCCTGCGCGCTCGCGATGATCGTCGCCACCGCCGCCAATGCGGCACCGGCGCCAAGTGCCTCGCCTTCGCCGGCAGCGACACCGTCCATGACATACGGTACAGCTCCGCCCGCCCCGCCGTTCTCCTCGATGTCGCCGCATCCGGGAGCGTCTTCCGCGCCGCAGTCGCTCAGCTTGACGGATGCGGAGAACATCGCGCTCGCGCAGTCGCCGCTGATCACAATCGCTCGCGCGCAGCTCGATGCGGCGGGCGGCGCCACCGGTCTTGCGCATAGCGGCGGTTATCCGAACATCAGCGTCTCAGCTGATTCCACGCGCACGAAAGCATCGAGCGGTCTATCGCAGGGCACAGGCGCGACTCCGGCGCCGAGCGTCGGGCAACTGACATCGAATAGCGCGAATGCGAACGTCCGTCAACTCATCTTCGACGGCGGCAGGCTGCGGTCGCAAATAGTTTCGGCCACGCTGAATGAAGACGCTGCGCGCTATACGCTTGCCCGCACCGTCCAATCGCTGTTCTTCACGATCGCGCAAGACTATTACGCCGCGCTGCAAGCACGACACGCCTTGATCGCGGCCAACGACCAGCTCAACCTCGCCTCGGTGCAATACAATCTCGTCAACGCGCAATTCAAAGCGGGCATAGCCTCGAAGGCGGACGTTTTGACCGCGCTGTTCCCGGTCGCACAGGCGCGACTCAAAGTCGCTCAACAGCGCAACGGCGAACAACTCGCGCTCACGACGCTGCTCAACACCATGGGTCTGCCTGCGACCCCAACCGTCAACTTGATCGATGACACGTCCACGGCCGGCGGACCGATCTTGAGCACCGATCAAGCGATGGCAGTCGCGTCGGTCACGCGCCCCGATCTCCTTGCGGCCGAGGCGTCGGCAAAATCCGCCGATGCAGCGGTCAACGCCGCGGCGCTGGCGCGCTTTCCGCAGCTCTCCGCCACGGCGTCCGACGGCGTGTCGGGTACAGCGCCGGGATTTGGGCGAAATGGAAATAGCTATTCCTACGGGCTTGGACTGACGTTCCCGCTCTTCGACGGCGGTGCGATCCACGCCCAAACGGTCAGTGCTCGAGCGCAAGCCGACATCGCGCACGCCAATCTCAAGACTGCGGTTCTCGGCGTCGGACTGAGCGTTCAACAAGCGATCTTGAACCTTGAGACCGCGAGCGAAAGCGTGACTGCGGCCAATGCAGAGCTTGCGAACGCGCGCACGGTACTCGACGTGACGAACGCCCAGTACAAATCGGGCGTCACCACGCTTCCTCTCCTCCTGAACGCGCAAGTCGGATTGACGACGGCGGAGAGCGATCAGATCACAGCGCTCTACAATTTCAAGGTGGCGCAAGCGGCGCTGCAGCTGGCCGAGGGCACGATCAGCAAACCGTAATTGGGCAAGCGATGCTTGCCCTACTACGGCTGTCGCGGTGTCTCAAGCGCGCGGCGAGCTTCTGCCCAACGCTCGAGGCCGTCGGCGAGCGTGGCGCCGAGGCGATCGATGAACGGCGGCGACAACAAGAGCTGTTCTTCATCCGGCCACGTTATGAATGCCGATTCGGTGAGCACCGAGGGCTGCTCGGTGGGCCGCACCAGCGCGAAATCTTCGCGAAAGAGCCCGGCGTCGGGCAGCTGCGTTTCGCGCGCGTACGCAGCGTGGATCGCTCGTGCGAGATCGAGGCTCTCCGCGTGGTAATAGTACACCGAGTAGCCGAGCTGCGTCGCCGGATCCGTGCCGTCCGGCCAAGCGTTGTTGTGCACGCTGATCAACACGTCGGCGTTCGCGGCCGTCGCGGTCAGCGTTCGGTCGTAGAGTCCAGGGCCGCTCTCATCGGTGCGCGTCAACAGGGTGCGCGCGCCGAACAAACCGAGATGGTATGCAAGGCGGCGCGCGATTTCGAGATTCACCACTCGCTCTTGCGTGCCGAGCGGTCCGACCGCGCCCGCATCCGGCGAGTGTCCGGGGTCCACGACGACGAGAAGTCCGCGCAACGCCGGCCGGGGAGCAGCGTCCATGTGCGGCGGCTTCTTGATCGAAATCTCCAGATCGTTGCCGGCCCAGCTGACGTGGTATCCCCAGATCGAGTGTTGCCGCAGCGCGATGCGCAGACCCAACGCGCCGGCCGGCGCCGCCATCCTGGTAATGGAAGAGATGCCTTCCGCCGCTCCGGAGATCGTGAGCGCACCCGTTCCTGCGTCTGTGGAGAACAGTGCGAGCTTGAGGGCGGTCGCGGCGCTCGACTCAGCCAAGGTGAACGGCACGCGCGATGAGAGGTGCACCTCGACGACCGATTCGGTTGGAAAGTCGGAGGTCTCGATCCCGTTGAGCGCCGCGCTCGGCGAAGGCGTGTCCGGAGGTTCGATGCGCAGATTATCCTTATAGATGTAACCGGATACACCGCCTCCCGCCTCCACCCGAAAGAAGTTGCCGTCTTTCCCTTCGATCGCAAACGGCGTGCCCGCCGGCGGGAACAAGAACCAATCGTTGCCGGGCGACCGCATCACCACGCCGTACGGGCGCTGCCCGTCCGCCGTTCGCGTGAGCGCGACAGAACCCACCGCCGGCTGCGCGGAAGCATCGACGGTCACACGGCCGCGAGCGCGTGCCGAGATCGCGGCGCCGTTTGCGGATCTAAGCGTATACGTGACCGGCAGCGGCTGGGAGCGTGTGCTCGGCCGGACTCGAAGCTGGCCTTCATACACCCCGCGAGCGCCGTTCAACTCGGTTTCGGTCAGCTGAACCGGACCTTCGTCGCCCACAGTCGCGGAAGCGCTTGCGCCGGTGCTTCCTTTTACTTGCAATCGCACGACATCGCCGACTCGCACGACGAGATTCGCGTACGGCTGCGGTGAAAGCGCGCCGTCAAATCGCGCGGGCGCCGGCGGATCGGTGCGCAGCGGCGCGGCCACGTGGATGCGCCGCTGCAGATACCACATGCGATCGCCTTCAGCGCTGACGTTGAGCGTGAAGTCTCCGGGCACGAGCGGCACGTACGCGATCCATCCGCCGTCGGAGGCGCTATGCGCGGCAGTGCCGTTGACGACGACATGAGATCCGGGAGGCGAAGCGCCGAACACAAACGAGCGCGAGACCGCCGGCAGTTGCGCGCCCGGTCCAGGATAGACGATCGTGAGCGCAGCCGCAAGAAGCGCGAGCAGAGCGTTCACAATAGGCGACCTCTCGATTGCGCCGCACGAGCTGCGGTAGGGTTTGCTTCGCGCCCGACAGAAGCGCGAATCACATGAATGAACCATCGCGCGGGCGCGCGGCGATTCGCGTCACGCTTCTCGCGCTGGCGCTGCTCGCCTGCGCGGCGTGTCAGCAGAAGGTGAACACCGGCCAGGTCACTATCAATATGACCGGCGCAGGCGGCGGGGCATACAATCCCGCCAACGTCACTGTCGCGCTCGGAACACACGTCATCTTCGTGAACCAGGATACCCAGCCGCACAGCGCGACCGTAGCCGGTGCGTTCGACTCCGGCATCATCGCGCCGAACGGCGGGCGATGGACGTGGGTCGCCTCGATTCCGGGCACCTTCCAATATCACAGTTCGCTCCAACCGACGATGATCGCGACGATCACCGTCCTGCCCGGCGCGCCGACCAGCCCGTAAGGCTGCACGTCGACGCAAGCCGAACAACGCCCGCAAGGAGTACCCACGATGACGAATCCACGAATGCTGGTCGTCACGGTGCTAGCCGCCGTGCTCGCGACCGTCGTGACCGCGTGTTCGAATGTCTCGCAGAGCACATCGGGCGCAAGCGGCCGCAGCGGCGGGCAGCCGGGCGTTCTGCACTACGCGGAGATCGCCGAGCCGGACTCCTTGAATCCGCTCGTCTCGACGCAAGCGACGACGATCGACCTCTCGTACTTCGTCTATCAATTCTTCTTCAACATCGACGATCATCAGCAATACGTGCCCGAGGTCGCGCTCGAGGTTCCAACGCTGGAGAACGGCGGAGTCTCGCGCGACGGCATGACGCTGACGTATCACCTTCGCAAGGGTCTGAAATGGCAGGACGGCGCGCCGCTGACGGCGCGGGATGTCGTCTTCACGTACCAGGCGATCATGAATCCGCAGAACAACGTCCAGGTACGCACGGGTTACGATCACGTGGGCAGCGTCGTTGCAGCGGATGACTACACGGTCGTCGTGCATATGAAAAAATTCTTCGCGCCGATCGTGGCGTATTTCATGTGCATCCAAGGCGGGTACCCGCTCATGCCCGCGCATCTGCTCGCTTCATACCCCAACGTCAATCACATCCCGTACAATGTGCTGCCGATCGGATCCGGGCCGTTCCGCGTGACCGAATGGGTGCATGGCGATCACGTGACGATGGTGGCCAACCCGCTCTATTGGCGCGGGCCGCCCAAATTGAAGTCGATCGTGCTGAAGATCGTGGGCGACAATAACACGATCGTGACCCAATTGAAGACAGGCGAGACCGACGCGTGGTTCCGCGCCGACCCGTCGCTTTATCCGGCGTATTCGAACATCCCGGGAATCAACGTCGTGCTCTCGCCGCAGAATGTCTTCGGCCACCTCGATTTCAACTTGAAGGATCCCAACACGCCGTGGTCCGACGTGCGCGTGCGGCAGGCGATAGAATACGCGATGGATCGGCAACGGATCGCCCACGATGCGACCCACGACGTCTTCGTCCCATCCGACAGCGACCAGCAGTATTTCAACTGGGCGTACGATAGGAGCATTCCGCACATCGGCTTCAATCCGCCGATGGCGCGCAAACTATTGGCGCAGGCCGGCTGGCAGCCCGGGCCCGACGGCATCCTGACCAAGAACGGACAGCGGTTCACGATCCAATACGCATACATCTCCGGCAATGTCATCGGCGCTGCGGTAGGCAACATCATCCAGCAAGAGTTGCGTGGCGTCGGCATCGAGATGACGCAGAAGACGTATCCGGCGCCGCTCTTCTTCAACTCGCAGCAGAACGGCGGCATCCTCAACTCGTACAAGTATGAGATGGCATACTACGGCTGGGTGAACGGCGTCGATCCGGACGACTCGTCCTTATACGGCTGCGATCAGTTCCCGCCGGCCGGCCAGAACAGCTTGCACTGGTGCGACCCGAAGGTCCAAGCAGCCGAGAACGACGCCCTCAGCACTTTTGACGTGGCACGCCGTAAAGCCGACTACGCGATCATCCAGACCGAACTCGCGACGCAGGTTCCCACGATCATCCTCTATGTAGAGCGCCGAGCCGACGTGTTCACCAATCGATTCAAGGGCTTCAAAGCATCGCCGGCGACATCGGCCTATTGGAATTCTTGGGAATGGACAATGGACTAGCGCAGCGACAAAATATCCGGCCGGCCGTCTTGCGACGGCCGGCCGCGGCCGGCTCGATTGGAGAGCCGCTTTCGGAGTTCGCGGCTGGGAAGGGCAGGAGAGCGCCGCAACCCCCGGCGGAGGAAGTGTGAGCGACTCCCTCCTATCCCGTTCGACAGGCGCGACGCACCCGACGTTACACCCGCAGGCATGATGCCCCAACCGCAAAGCATCGTCATCATCGACGACGACGTCGAGATCCGAGCCCTTATGGAGCTGGCGCTCGCCAAGCCTGGTCGCTCCGTGACCTGCTTCGGCGACGGAGCCGAGGCGGCGGAGTTCATCCTTTCCCAGCCGCGCGTCGACTGCATCGTGTCCGATGTCCGCATGGCCGGACTGGACGGATTTGGGCTGCTGGCACGGATCGAAAGCGACAGCAATGCCCGCGGCACGCCGGTGATTTTCGTCTCCGCGGACGACGCGGCGCCCGACCGTCTCGGCGCCGGAAACACCAACGTCGATTTTCTGCGCAAACCTTTCGACATCGCCGAGCTGCGCGCGCGTGTCGATGCCGGTGCGCTTCGCCGCGACGAGCCGAGCAAAGATTTTAGGCAGCACGTCGCGGAGGCGATAGCGGGCGCGGTGCCCGGTGCGTCGTCGGTCGCCGTTCTCGTCGTCGCCGCAGGCGGGGATGGCAGCGCGCACGCCGCGCTGGCTGCGCTGACGCGCTCGTGCCTGCGCCGCTCCGACGTCGCCGGGGATCTCGCGCCGTATGTGTGCGCCGTGCTCCTCGACGGTCTGCCTCAAGGCGGGGCCAAAGATGTCGGGATGATGATCGCCGATCGGCTGCGCTCGCAGCACGCGCAATCCGGCGCGCGGCCGCGAGTCGGTCTCGCCTTCACGGAGGGCGGCGCGACCATCACCGTCGATAGGCTGTTGGCCGCAGCGCAGGAGGCAGTTGCGACGCCTGAAGCGCATTCGACGGGCTTTTCCATGAAGCGCGCGGTGCCGTGAGCGAGCGGAGCTATCGCCTTGGATCGATCGCCGGCATCGAAATCCGCGTCCATGCATCGGCGCTATTTCTCTTCGGCGCACTCACCTGCGCCATATCGTATGGACTCCTGCCGCGCGTGGCGCCGCAGACCACGCCGGGGCAGGCCTTGGCGGTCGGCCTGCTCTTCACGGCGTTGCTCTTCGGGTCGGTGCTCGCACACGAGCTCGGCCACGCGATCGTCGCACAACGACGCGGCAAGGCGGTGGCGTGCGTCACCATGACTCTCTTGAGCGCTACCGCGCGCATCGCGCACACCGACGATCGCCCGGCTGACGATATCGCCATCGGCGCGGCCGGCCCGGCAGTCAGCACCGCGCTTGCGATCGTGTTTGGTCTTGGCGCATATGGCCTGACCAAGGCCGGCGGGCCCGCGGGCGATCTTCTCGGCTACCTCGCGCTCGCAAACGGTCTGCTTGGCGGGTTCAACTGGCTGCCCGGCCTCCCGATGGATGGCGGGCGCGTTGTGCGCGGCCTGCTCTGGCGCTTGTCGGGCAACGCGGTCAAAGCGACGCGCCAAGCCGCGATGGCGGGCAAAGCGATAGCGATTCTCCTTGGCGCGATCGGCTGCTGGGTTGCGCTTATCCAAGATCCCGCGATCGGCATCTGGGCGTGCGCGACAGCGTGGTTTCTCGGCGGTCTTGCGGACGGACAATACAAGACGATGATCGTTCGCATCGCTCTCGACGGCCTGTTAGTGCGAGACCTTTACGCAAAAGACGTAGAGGTGCTCCAGACGACCGCCACGGTCGAACAGGCCGCGGCTGCTTTGCGAGCCGCGGCACCATCGCGATCGTTGCCCGTGCTCTTCGGCGAGCGTCCGGCCGGCTGTGTGGGGGACGAAGAAGTCGCGACCGTTCCGCTTGATCGTGCGAGCGGAACGAGCATCACCGCGGTCATGACTCGCGTCGCGGACCTGGCGACGGTAGCGCCGGACGACGACGCCATGGCGCTGCTGCCGGCGCTTGCGGTCAACCGGCCGGAAGCCGTGATCGTCGAAGACGCTGGGACGTACGGCGGATTCATACGGCGTGAAGATGTCGCGCGCCTCATCGCTCGCGTGGAAGCGTCGCGATCGCGAAGCGGTTAGTTCCCGACCCCGATCACGCGCTTCACTTCGGCCGGATTCGACGCTTTTGCCATGGCAGCTTCGAGCGTGATCACGCCGGACTTCACGAGATTCGCCAGATCTTTCTCCAGCGTCTGCATGCCGAGGTTCTGACCGGTCTGCATCGCGCTGATCATCTGCTGGATCTTGTTCTCGCGGATGAGATTCCGGATGCCCGGCGTTCCGATGAGGATCTCGAGCGCGGCGACGCGGCCGTTGCCGTCTGCTCGCGGCACGAGCGTCTGTGAGAAGACGGCTTCGAGCACGGTCGACAACATTATCCTGACCTGCTCTTGCTGATCCGGCGGGAAGACGTCGATGATGCGGGTCACGGCCTCGGGCGCGCTCGTCGTGTGCAGCGTCGCGAAGACGAGGTGGCCGGTCTCAGCCGCGGTCAACGCGAGCGCGATGGTTTCGAGGTCGCGCATCTCGCCGATGAGCACGACGTCCGGATCTTGGCGCAGCATCGCGCGCAGCGCGTCTGCTGCGGAGAGCGTGTCGCGGCCGATCTCGCGTTGCGTGATGATCGACTTCTGGCTCTTGTGCATGAATTCGACCGGGTCTTCGATCGTCACGATCTTCGAACGTCGGTGGCGGTTGATGAAGTCCAACATCGCGGCGAGCGTCGTCGATTTTCCGGAGCCCGTCGGTCCCGTGACGAGCACGAGGCCGCGCGGCCGTCCGGTGACTTCCGCGAGGATATCCGGGAAGTTCGTCTCTTCGAGGTGCGGCGGGTCGGTCGGGATCAGTCTGAAGACGCCCGCGAGCGCGCCGCGCTCGTAGCTGAAGTTGACGCGGAAACGCGCCAGGTCGATCATGGAGTAGGCGAAGTCGAGCTGGCGCTTAGACTCGAGCACATCCAGCTGGTCGTCGTTCAAGATCGACGTCAATAACTGGTGCGTATCTTCGGGCGTGAGCACTTGATCCATCAGAGCTTCGAGCTGGCCGCCGCGTCGAACCATCGGTGGGCAACCAACGACGATGTGCAAGTCCGAGGCTTTGTCCTCGTACATCTTCATCAACAATTCGCCAAGGCTCAGCGGGAACGCCGCCGCACCGCTCACTGCCGTCATATGAGATGCCATAGCCAAAGAACCGCCGATCGTTCGAAAAACGTTCTTCCTATATGGTTTCATCGGCGCGGGTGTGCGCGAGCCGTAGAGAAACCGGTTCGGTCGCCTTCGCGCGGGACGGCTCTTAGGACTTTTGGGGAGATGCTCGACAATAGATGAGACGCGTGACCGTAGGCACAATCAGTGCAGAGGTCTTTGCCGCCCGGATTTAGGGCGATATAATATCCACGAGGTGTAACAGATGCGCTGTTACTCCGGTCACACCGGATATATACTGTCCGGGGGGTTGTCTATAACCGCCCGGATCGCCAGAGGTAACCCGATGAGACAGCGTGGTATGACGCTCCTGGAAGTGTTGGTAGCGGTGACGCTGCTGACGCTTGTGTTTCTGCTCGTCTCCCAAGACATGATCGCGACGGTCGGCGCGCAGTCGCAAGCCGGCTCGAATTCCGTCGCCGTCTCGGAAGCGAACTATCTGCTCTCAACGGTTCAGAACGATTCGGGAAATTTCTGGAACTACTCGAACTGGTCGAACTACGCGCCCGCGGCTTCGTGCGGCACGTTCCCGGTGATGAACGGCTCGTACGTCAAGCCGCCGCCGAACGGACCGGACACGAATAACTGGCAAGCGCTGCCGTCCGGGTGCGGCAACAATAATTTGGAGTTCATGTGGGCGGCAACGCAATCGCCCACCGACACGAACGCCGCAAACATCCAGATCTGGGTCAAGACCGGAACTTCGCCGAATTCGCAAGTGTACGAATTGACCGGCCTCAACGCGAATCAGCCGTCCGGCCTGAACTACGGCACCGCGCCGCCGATCTCACCGCTGCCCACCGCGACACCCACGCCCACGCCGTCGGGAACGCCGAAACCGTCGCCGTCGCCGACAGCGAAGCCGACGCCCACGCCGTCGGGAACGCCGAAGCCGTCGCCGTCACCCACGGTCAAGCCGTCGCCCACGCCCACGCCTTCGCCGACCTTCGGAACATAGAGGATATGAAGCACAGACGGAGCTCGCAGTCCGGGCGCGCGTTCACTCTCATCGAGTTGTTGTTCGCGATGACGATCCTCGGGATCGTGCTCGGACTGACGGTGGCAGAATTCACCGCCGCCATCCAGAACTTCCGGTTCCAAGATGCGCACCTCGACGCGGAGACGCAAGGCCGCATCGCGATGGCGCGCATCAACGATGCCACGAAGATGGCCACGCCGGACATCGAAGATAACCCGTGTTCGCAAAGCAACACGTGCTCGGTTATTCCAGCGGCCGGGGCGCTGCAGAACACGACGGACGGCAACACGGCCGTCTCCTTTTACGTCGTGACAAGCGACGCCGGCACGTCCGGTCACTTGAGCAAGACGATGCCGGTGAACGGGGCCCACGAACCTATCCCGGTGTATAATGTCGAGACCATATTCTACAATCCGCCGAACCTGCTGCAAGAGTGCACGGAAACGCTTGCGCAATACAACTCCGAGCCGAATCCGTTGACGGTGCCGTGCCAAAACTCCACCACCGGAACCCAGACGCTCATCCACAACGTGGACGGCGCGGCCAACGTTCCGTTCGGCGTCACGCCGCTCGGCTGCAACGTGACGGACACGACTTGCTCGGACAAAGTTTTGGGGCTGCAGATCGATATCTCGGTCGTGAACCAGGCGACTCAGGTGGTCGGCAATACGGGATCCGCGACAAGCGGCGGTGTCGCCGAACACGCATACGTCTCGAACGAGATCTACTTTTCGTCTTGGAAGGCGTTTCACTAATGGATAAGCAGAAAGTCACCCGCAAAGCCGAGCGCGGCGTCGCGCTGATCATGGTGGTCATCATCACGGTGGTGATCGCCATCTTGATCGGCGGCATCACGGACGCGGTGATCTATGAATTCCACAGCGCAGGTGTCAACGGCGTAAGCAACGTGGCGCTCGCAAACGCTTACTCCGGCATCGACGACGTCGTGCTGCAGCTCGGAGAAAATACGTCCGGCAAGAACGTCTCGATCCCCACGCCGATATCCACGTCCGTACCGGGCGACGGATGGTTCAGCGGCAGCTATACCGCGCAGGTCGATTATCAATTCCCGACCACCGGCAGCCTCGAGTACTTCTTGGTGTCGGCCACCGGCACGGCGGGGTCAGGTTTCCTCGGTGCAAACGGACAGAACGGCATCACACGATCGCTCTACGCGCTCGTCCGCACGGTGCCGTATTCCGCGTATGAGATGTACAGCGTCTCCGAGACGAACAACGTCGGCGGCAAAGTCTGGTATGCGAACGGCCAGCACTACGACGGCCCCGTCTACTCGGGCGGCCCGATGAACATCCTGTATGCCGACGGCGACTCGCCGATCTTCGGTTCGACCATCGAGACCGGCCAGAACATCAACTGGGATAACTACACCACGGGGCAGTTGACCGGTCCGCAAAACACGGCAGACTGGAATTCGGTTCTCAACGGCGGCCAGAGCGCTTCGAGCAATATCTCGGTCGGCGTACCGCCGAAACCGCTGCCCACGTTCAAAGACAATCTCCTCGTCGCGAGCGAAGCGTGGAACGGCACGTCCGCGCCGTTGAGCCCGCAGCAGCCACCGCAGGTGCCGCCGGGACTCTATGTCAACGGCGTGATCCCCACGAGTGGAAGCTTGCCTCTCTCGACGGGCATCTACATCTCCGGCAACGTGACCGTGTACGCGCAGGGTTCGGCATGTCCGGTCTCGTGCGTCGGCACGGGCAACCAGGAGTTCATCTTCCAGACGCAAGCCGGCAACTATGATGTAACCGTCAACTTCTCCAGCAATACGACCACGGTCGTCGGACCGGGCGGCACCACCACCTACACAGGCGAAGCGTCAGGTCAACCGGCAGGCGGATCGGGCGGCAACGGCTCGATCTTCGTGGACGGCAATGTGACCGTCGCAGGCGGCATCGGCGCGGGCTTCACGCCCAACGCCGGCGTGAACGCCACCGTTCACGGACAATACACGCTTGCGGTTCCGGACTACAACTCGTCCAGCCCGCTCAGCTACAGCAACACGATCACGCTGAACAAGTCGGTGCTCTACGACGACAATCCGACCACCGACTCCAACTCTACCGACGTGCTTGCGATGTGGGCGAACAACATCAAAGTCAACGACAACACCGACGCCGCCTTCGAAGTGGACGCGCTGCTGCTCACCGGCTACAACGGCGAGTGCACCGGCGCGTGCAACAGCGGCACCTTCTCCAACTCATCGTGCGGCGCTGGCGCGTGCGGCGGCGGAGCGAATCGCGTTCTGACGATCTTCGGAAGCCTCGTCGAGAACGTGCGCGGCAAGCTTGGCACACAAGTCTACGGCGCCAACGGCTGCGCGACCGGCTTCTGCCGGCACATGGGCTACGACAAGCGCCTCGGTTCCAATCCGCCGCCGTTCAGTCCGACGACGAACAAATACGAGATAACGGCGATCTCGGAGACGCCGGACACCTAAACCAGGGCCGACAACTCCGATCTGAAGTCCACTACGAAAGGGCCGACATCAGTCGGCCCTTTCTTACTAGGGCCGACTCGCGTCGGCCCCTTCAGCCAGTGCGAGCAAAGCGTTACGCATCGCATCAACCGTTCGGTCGATATCTTCATCGCTGTGCGCCGCGGTCAGGAACATCACTTCCATCTGCGATGGAGGAAGGAAGACGCCGCGCTCCAGCATCGCCCAGTAGTAGCGCGCGTAGCTTCGAGCATCCGCCTGCTTAGCTTCGTCGAACGTGCGGTGCGCGCCGCCATGGCGGAACATGAAATCGACGATCGATCCGAGCTGCACTACCGGGAAATCAAGTCCGGCATCCGCAAGCGCATGGCGCGCACCGCGCGCGAGGCGGCTTCCTTTCGCGCTCAAGCGGTTATAGAAAAGCGGATCGCTTTCGATCGCATCCAACAGCGCATGCGCGGCCGCGACGCACACGGGGTTGCCGGAGAAGGTTCCCCCTTGGAACACGTGACCATCAGGCGCCAGCACCGCCATGACGTCGGCGCGCCCGCCGAATGCCGCGATCGGCAACCCTCCGCCAAGGACTTTGCCGACGCACGTGACGTCGGGCTTGACGCCGAAGAGCTCTTGCGCGCCGCCGAGCCCGAGTCGGAAACCCGTGATGACCTCATCGAAGATCAAGAGCGCACCGTGGCGCGTCGCGAGAGAGCGAACGCCCGAAAGATAACCGTCGCTGGGCAGCACGAGCCCCATGTTGCCCACCACCGGCTCGAGAATGACGGCTGCGACGCGGTCGCCTTCGCGCGAAAGCGCGGCGCCCAACGTCTGAAGATCGTCGTAGGGCAGAGCGATCACGTCGCCTGCCACGCCTTGGGTGATACCCGCGCGCGCATCGGCGCGCGAATTAGACGCCGCCCCGGCGTTGAAGATCATCGCGTCGGAGTGGCCATGATAGTTGCCGGCAAAGCGCACGATTTTCGGCCGCCCGGTGAATGCGCGCGCGACGCGAACGGCGCTCGCGCACGCCTCGGTTCCCGTGGAGACGAACCGCACGCGCTGCATCGACGGCATCGCTTCTCCGAGCCGTTCGGCTAGCCTGATCTCTTCCGAATGCGTGCCGCCCAGGACCGCGCCTTGTCTGCAGGCGCGATCGACAGCGGCTGCTATCCGTTCGTCGGCGTGCCCGAGAAGAACCGGGCCGTAGGCGCACAAGTAGTCGATGTACTCGCGATCCTCGGCGTCGAAGATGCGGCTGCCGCGCGCGCGCGCGATGACGGGCGGCGCGCCGCCGACCGCCGTTCCCGCTCGCACCGGCGAAGACACGCCGCCTGCCATCGAACGTCGGGCTCGCGCGAAGTCCGAGGCTTCGGAGGCGACCCGCGTCGCCGTCGCAGAAAACGTCGTCTGAGTCATGCCGTCGCGATGTCGGCGTCGGCCTGGCGGTTGAAGCGCTCGATCGCCATCGCGCGAAGATCGGTCTTTCGCACCTTCCCGCTCCCAGTCAGCGGCAGTTCCTTTAGCACCATCAGAAGCGACGGGATTTTCTCGCGCGCGATCCGGTTTTCGCAGAACGCTGCGAGTTCCGGCTCTGTGATCGACGTGCCTACGGCAAGCACGACCGCAGCGCACACATCTTCGCCGTACATCATGCTCGGCACACCGACCACAGCGACGTCGCGGATCTTTGGATTTGTCCGCAAGAACGCCTCGACTTCGGCCGGAAAGATGCTCTCACCGCCGCGGATGATCGTGTCTTTGAGCCGGCCGACGATCTTGACGTAGCCGTCGGCGTCGATCGAACCAAGATCGCCCGTGTGCAGCCAGCCTGCCTCGTCGATGACCTGCGCCGTGGCGCTCGGGTCTTTGAGATACCCTTTCATCGTGCTGTGACCCCGCGACAGCACTTCACCGGACTTACCCGCCGGCACGTCGTCGCCGGATTCCGGGTCGGCGATACGCACCTGCATGCCGGGCAGCGGCCGTCCGACCGTCGTGCGCCGCTTTTCCGCCGGATCATCCGTGCGCGTCTGCGTCACGCCGGGTGACGACTCCGTCAGGCCGTATGCAACGGTGAAGTCGCGCGCTCCCATGCGCTCGATGACGTCTGACACCAATTGCACAGGGCACGGCGCGCCGGCCATGATGCCCGTCCGCAAGCTCGTCAAGTCGAAGTCGGCGAACTGCGGATGCGAAAGCATAGCAGTGAACATGGTCGGCGTGCCATAGAGCGCCGTGCACCGCTCGTTCATCACCGTCGCGAGCACCGTCGCCGGTTCGAAGACCTCGACCGGCACCATGCATGCGCCGCGCACGACCGCTCCGATGCTTGCGCTGCTGCAGCCGAAACAATGGAAGAACGGAACCGGGATGCACAGCCGATCGTTCTGCGTCATCTTCTGACAGAGCGTGAGAGCGAACGCGTTCTGCAGCATGCCGCGATGCGTGAGCATCACGCCTTTTGGAACTCCGGTCGTTCCGCTTGTGTATTGGACGTTGATGACGTCGAAGTTATCCAGCGCCGACTCGCGCCTGCGCAGCTCGCCTTCTTGCGCCTGTGCCGCGAGATCGAAGAGGTCGTCGAATCGAAGCATGCCCGGGAGGCGCTGCTTTCCGATCACGAGCAGACGCTTCAGGCGCGGATATTTCTCGAACGTGGCGTGGCCGACGGGCGCGTCGTCGAGATCGGGTAGAAGTTCGCGCAGCGTCGCGACAAAATCCAGCCCCCGATGGCTCGGCGCCATGAAGAGCGTCGTCGCTTCGCTGTGGCGGAGCAAGCGATCCAGCTCGGTGGCGGTGCTTGTGGTGCTGACGGTGACGAGGATCGCGCCGATCTTTGCGGCGGCGTACTGCACGAGCAGCCACTCCGGCACATTCGGCGCCCAGATAGCGATGTGTTCGCCCTTGCGGATGCCGAGCGTCATGAGACCGTTTGCGACACGATCCGTGCGGCGGATGAAGTCGCGATACGTCCAGCGCACGTCGCGGTCCGCGTACGACACCGCGGCTCGCTCCGCATAGCGTTCGGCTTGCCGGTTGAGGACTTCGCCGATCGTCATGCGGTTGAAGTCGGTCATGGTGGTGCGCCTTCTACCACGAAGCGCGAAATGCCGCCTCTCGCGCCGGTTCGCATGGGCAGGGTGCCTCCGCAGCAGAGGCGTAGGGGAGCGAACGATGGATGCCAAGGTCGTTGCCGGCGCGCTGTTCGACGGCAGCGTTATCGCGCTTGTCTCAGCCGCGACCACCGTTTGCTTGGATGTGTTCGGTTTCCTCAACCTCATGTTGGTCGGCGCCTTCATCCTCGGCGCCGCCGAAGAATATCAATTCGCTGCTACCGGTGCGCCGCAATGGGAGCGGCTTGTCGCGGGTGCCCTCGCGGCCGCGATCGCCGGCTTCTTATTCGATCGGTTCGCGCTGAACCCGTTGCGAAAGCGCGCTGCCGCCGACCTCATGGTCGCGGCAGGCTTAGCCGCTTACCTCATCATCCTGGGTTACCTCGCGGTCTTCAGACTCGATGCCGTCGCAACGCTGCCGCGACCGCTGCTCTCTGAGCGAATCGCCAACATCGGCGGCTTCACGTTCACCGAGATGCAGGCTCTCGCCGTGGCGACCTGCATCTTCGCATGCGTCGCACTGCATGTGGCGATCTATCGCACGAGATTCGGCTTGGGAGTTCGAGCGGCCATCGACAATCCGGCCGCGGCGCAATTCATGGGCCTGCGCGCCGACCGAGTTCCACCCGCCGCCATGGCCGCGATCTGCGCGGTAACCGGCATCGGCGGCGCGATTTTCGCGATGCACGCAGGGTCGTTCACGATTGCGATGCCGGCGATGGTTTTGATCGCTGCGCTCGCTGCATGCATGTTCGCACCGGTCGGCTCGGTGGGCGTGGCGGCGATGCTGTCGTTCGTGCTGGCGCTTGCCGTCGATGCCGTCTCAGCGCACCGGCCCGCGTTCTCGCCTATCGTTCTCGCGGTCGTGCTGCTGGTCGCCATCGCAATCGGCGTCGCAGTCCGGAGCAAGCCTGACGCTGCCGCCGCCAAGGACGCCGCGTCGTGATCGAAGCGCTCATTTGGAGTTACATCTCGGCGTTGGCATTGGGGCTCACCGCGTTCGTGCCCGCGGCGCCAAGACGCTTGTCGCTTGCCGGTGCCGGCTTCATGGCGTTCGGCGCGATCAGCGCGGGCGCCGCGTCCGGATTTGCGCACGGATCGCTCATCGCACAGCTATTGATCGGCGCGTCGAGCGCGGCAGGCGTGGGGGTTCTCGTCGGCTTGGGTTTGCGGCGACTTGATGACAAGTATTTCGCGGTCGCGACTTTCGCATTCTCTGCGGTCGTGGTACTGGTCGCTAGTACCGATCGACAGATGCAAAGCGGCGTCGTGAACAAAGTTTTTCCGCACTCCGCGTCTACCTTTGAAGGGGTGATCGTCCTCGCGCTCTGCGTGGGTATCTGCAGAGCAGCAGCAAATAGCTGGTTCGCATTTGGCGCCGGCGCTCTGGCGGCCGGCGCTGCCGGCGTGCTCCTACCCGCGGAAGTCGCACTGGGAACCACGACGCTCATCCAGCAGCTCTGCATAGCCGTTGGTGTCGCCGTGATCGGCGGCCGGCGCAGTATTTTCGGCCCGCTCTTAGGAGCACCGATCGCCGGGTGTGCGTTGCCGCTGATCGTCATCGCGGGCCGAGGGGGGCCGATCGTGGCCGGACTACTGCTCATCGCAGCGTTCGTCTGGCTGCCGGACGGATTACTGGAAATCGCAAAGCGCGCGTACGGTTCCTTCGATCAAAGGCGTGCAGATGGCGCTGCCTGATCGCCTCACGCCGGTGCTCGAAGTCAGCGGACTGCACGCGGGCTACGGCATGCGCGACGTCGTGAGCGGCATCGATCTTCGGCTCTTCGCAGGCACGGTCGTGTCCATCATCGGAGCGGCGGGGTCCGGGAAATCGGCGGTGCTCTTGGCGCTCGCCGGAGCACTGCGGCCGCACAAGGGCTCGATAACCTTCGCCGACCGCGCCGTGCGCCGGATCCCCGTGTTCGATTCTGTTCGGCGCGGCATCGTGCTCGTGCCGCAGGGTCGAGCGATCTTCGGTTCGCTGACGGTGCGCGAAAATCTGGAGATCGGCGCGTGGGTTCGCCGCGACCGCTGGTCGATCGCATCCGAAGTCGATGCGTTCTTGGAGCGATTTCCCAAGCTCGGAACGGCCGCCGCGCAGCCGGCTTGGAAGCTCGATGCGGGCGATGGACAGATTCTCGCGATCGCGCGCGCGCTGATGAGCAAGCCCCAGCTGCTGATGCTCGATGAGCCGTCCGCCGAGCTCGACGCGGCGGATATCACCCATGTACTGCGCGTGATCAGGCAAGTCTGCGTCGAGGACATGCCGGTGCTCTTGGCCGAACGCCCGGCGCCATTCGCCGTGCAGCTCGCAGATTACGCGTATCTGTTGGAAGGCGGGCGAATCGTGCGCGAAGGCCCCGCGCGCGAGTTCACACTATGATAACGTAGGGCGGCCCTTTATGGGCCGCCGGCGGACCGTAAAGGTCCGCCCTACATTTCCTAAGGCTAAGGTTTGCGGAGGCGAGTGATCGGCAGGACGTCTGCCGTTCTTGTCTCGGCGACTTGCGCCAGCGCCTCGATGACGTTCGGATCGTACAGCGTTTCTACGCCGCCACGGAGCTCATCCAGCGCTTCGGCGTGCGTCAAAGCGACGCGGTGCTGGCGCGGCGACGTCAACGCGACGTAGCTCTCTGCGACCGCGACGATCCGCGCCTCCAATACGATGGCGTCGCCGGAGAGGCCGCGCGGGTAACCGCTGCCGTCCAGCCGCTCGTGATGCTGTTCGATGATCTGCGCCATGTCGCGGCAGTCGCGCCATTTGGCGACGAAGCGAGCGCCGAGGTCGCTGTGCATCTGGACGTAACGGCGTTCTTGCGGCGAGAGCGGACCGGGCTTATCCGTGACGTGCCCGGAAAGCGCGAGTGTGCCGACGTCGTGAAGCAGCGCCGCTCGGCGCAGATTCTCCAATCGTTCGCCGGCGAGACCGAGTGCGACGCCGATGGCAGCCGATATTTGCGCCACGCGTCCGCTGTGCCCGGTCTGGTGCGGGTCGCGCGCATCGATCGCCATCGAAAGAGCTTCGATAAGATCGCCGTTCATGCGATCGAGTTGGCCGATCCGGTCGAAGAGCACCGAGTTCTCATGTTCGATCGTGCCGACGTAGCGTTCTTCGCCGCCCGACATGTCGGTGGTCTGCCGAACGATGGCGAGCGGGATGCCGACGAACAGCAGATCGGCCCAGCGGCCGGCTGCGAGCGCGGTTCCAAGCCATGCACCAAGCGCGCCGTACAGCGCGTAGTTGACGGCCGACCAACCGACGTTGCGCTCGAGCGCGCGCAAGATCGACGGGCGAGACAGGCGGCCGAGCACGAGACTTTCAGCGCCGACTTCGATGATAAACGCGCACGCGACGTAAACCGCGATGCTGATCCACGGCGACGGGTGCGCGATCATCAACGGCAGAGCAGCCGCCGATGCGCTCGCGAGCATCGGCCCGATGACGCCCATTGAAGCGACGCACGCGCCCTCGACCCGCGTCAACGACGCCGGTACGAGCGCGCGCGTGATGCCGCGGACTGCGCCGACAAGGATCGCGGCCGGCGCGCCGTAGAGCACGAACGCCGCGATCGTGATGATAAGAGCAGGCCCGATGACGCGGCGGCCGGCGCGGACCGCATCGGCGGCTAGCACGTCGAGCGCGATCGTCGTGGCGATGAGCGCGGCGAAGCCGATCGCATTGTGGGGCGCGAGCGGCAAAGCCCAAACGATACCCCCCGCCGCGCATGCAAGGAGCAGCGCCGGGATGATCTGGCCGGGGCGCAGCGCGTGCGAATAGTCTTGCGCGATGTTGGCGCGGATGGGCTGGACGGACATCCCGTCGACGCGGGGAGCAAAACGAGAAACAGGCCGCTTTATGTGACCTCGGTCGTCACGCTTTCGTCCGTTCGGGGCGCTCAATGGCTTACTAGCATTCCCGCCGCTTCTCTGGCCATAGAAGAAAGGAACAGGCCAGGCCCGACATCGGTAAGACAGCGGAAACGGTCAGGACGTTACCATTCGTTCACAGACTGTGAGCAAGGTCTCCCGATCGGCCGCTCGAGCGACCGGAGGGAAGCGCATTTTCACCGCGGAAGGCGTCAACGTGTTTTATCATCGGGGACGGTTGGGGTTCTTCGCCTCGTCGGCGGCGGCGCTGATCGTGCTATTGGCCCCAGGGGCGGCCCGGGCCGACACTTTCACGGTGTCGCTGTCTCTTGCCAAGTTCGCAGCAGTCGTCCACACCTCGGCGGGTGACGCCGTGGGAACATCACCGGCCGTGCTGCGCGTCCACGTCGGGGACCGCGTGGTCTTCAAGAACGACGATACCCACGCGCACACCGCCACCGGCCTTACGGGCACGACGTTTGTGGACGATCCGATGTGGACCGACGCGAGCACGCGTCCGTCTACCACGATCGACGCCGGCCAGTGGTCGACCGGCGAGATCCGCCCAGGCGCCTCGTCGCCGGTGCTGACCGCAAAGACGCCGGGGACGTTCTTGTACGGATGTTTCTTCGACTATAGCGCGGGAATGCGCGGCGAGATCATCGTCGAACCGTAGTCATCCCTCATCGTTGAAGCGCGAAGAAGGCCTTCGCGTCGGGAGTTCGCCGTGGAATTCCGCGAGCCCATCGAGCGCCTGATCCGCGATCCGCGCGAGTTCACGAAAGACATCGCGTTTCCCGATCCAAAGCGGTTGCGCATCTACGACACGAGCTTGCGCGACGGCGAGCAGATGTGCGGCATCGCCTACACGCCCGAGACGAAGTACGAGATCTGTAAGCGCCTGTCCGACATCGGCGTGCACATCATGGACGTCGGGTTTCC
>Ga0070735_10000143_pt1 | contig 88763 bp, 82 predicted proteins | sample Coa_R1_FD_66443 | JGI IMG/M metagenome (GOLD analysis project Ga0070735, IMG submission 66443) | Surface soil microbial communities from Centralia Pennsylvania, which are recovering from an underground coalmine fire - Coalmine... | ecosystem: Environmental > Terrestrial > Soil > Unclassified ...
GTGTGAGTTTGCCGCGTGCCCGGCCCATAAACGCCTCCCAGAGTGGGGCTTAGCTGCTCTGCCCCACAGGAACGCTGGAAGGCTCTCATGTGTCAACAACCTATCTGGGAACTACAACTAGGCTGTCCGATGTGGATGCCACGCGCGGTGTCCAGTGCGATAAGAGTATCCTGGTAGATAAAAGCGGGATCGTCGTCGGGCGTCTGGAGATACCCACCTACGCCCAGCAAGTAGATGGACCATGGCCCCGGGCCGGCGAATGGTTCGCGTTTCACCGTCGCAAAGGCCTGCTCGATCGGCGGGTCGCGAGTCTTACCCACCGCCGCGACGTAACGGGCAAAGAAATGCCTTAGTTTCGCTGACCGATCCAGCATGATCGGCTGTCTCTATTTGACCATGTCTGACCTGGGCACCTCTCTACCCCTTTCGGGGAATACCGACATACCGGGGCAGGGGTCCGGGCGCACCGCCAGGGCCTATTTTTCAAGAGCCGGCGAGGGGCTATTTTTTCTACCACGAGCTCGCTTCCAAGCCCGCTTCGACCCACGGGTGCTTGCCGCGGCGTGCGCTTCGCAGAACTTTGCGTTGACCGTACGCACGGGCCGATCGCATGCCTCGTCGCCTTCGCGCCAAGCACAGAATCGTGTTGGCAGGCCGAGACCCCGAGATCTCCCTGATGATCGGTCGGACAGGGCGCCCCAAGGAGCCATGAACCGACTAGCGCCTCAGGATCCTTGGTGTCCAGGACCTCGAGCACATGACCCAATGTCATGAACGCGGCGCCGCGGGTATCCTGGAGGTGAAAGAGAAGGGGATAGACCGCCTCAACGGTGTTGCGATGCCCGAGCCAACGTGTTTCTAGCCACCAAGGCGATGCTGCCGCGTCCACAGAGGCACCTGCGAGGATGCTCCATTGCGGCCACGCTTTCTCGACGGCGTTCCCGAGGAGCAGGAGTCCGAAGCGTTTCTTGGGATCGCGCTGGTGTATCTTCATGCCGGCGCGCGGATGGAGGCGCAGGCTGCTCTTGAGCGTGGCCTTGAACTTGCACGCAACAGGACGATGAGGCGCTCGAGGCCCGGATCGAGTTTGCCCTAGCCGCGCTCGACCACGATCTCGAGCAAAGCGGTCAGGCCCAAAGGAGGATCAACCGCGCCATCCACGTGCTCAGCCACAGGGACGACCGGATATCTCGCGTGGCGGCCCGCGATCTCGAGCTTGCGATCGCCGCGGCCGGCGTGGGCGTCCTCGCATAGCCTCGCCGTGCGCTGTCCGCGTCTGCGTCAGCATCCGCACTCCTCGTTTGCTATCGTGCTGCTATTCCGCCAGGAGAAACTCAGGCAAACTGAGCGGGACGGAACATGGTTGGAACCTGTACTGGGAAAGGCTGAGCGGGGCTCAGGACAAACAGGTGTGCCCGGTGGACGATCGCTTACACCGAGGAGGTCGCGGGTTCGACCCTGCCGCGCCCACCATTATCAACATTACTGAACAACCATTCATCGTCCGGAGTACCCGGATTTCGTTAGCAGCCTCACGCCGAGCCATGAAATACAAGGGCTGGCGAGCGGCGCCTCGCTTACACCGAGGTGGCCGCAGGTTCGAGTCCTGCCTCGCCCACCATTCGTTCCACATGGCCCGGAACGCCGACGGCCCCCCGCCAAGCCAGGACCAACCACGTCGCCAGGATAAACAGCGTGGGATTCGTGCTCACCGTTCCAGCGAGCGGGTAATTGGCATTCATGCGTCCTCGGGAGACGGGGGGGAGATTCATGAATGGCTTGGATCTCCGTTGATCGAGTCGAGACTGGCAAGCAGTTCAAAGGGGATCTGCAGCATCGAAGCCTGGAGGTTTTCCCGAAGATGCCTGAGGGAAGATGTTCCTGGAATCAGGAGGATGTTGGGCGAGCGTTGGAGGAGCCAGGCCAGCGCGACCTGCATGGGCGTGGCGTGAAGTGCTGTTGCGGCTGCGTCGAGTACCGACGACTGCAGTGGAGTGAAGCCTCCTAGCGGGAAAAACGGAACGTAGGCTACGCCGTGTGAAGCGAGATGGTCCATGAAAGCATCGTCTCGTCTGTGTGCCACGTTGTAGAAATTCTGGACGCAAACGATCTCCGAAATGGTCTGGGCCTCGGCGAACTGCGCGCGGGTAACATTGCTGAGGCCGATGTGGCGGATGAGCCCTTGACGCTTGAGTTCAAGCAGGGCGGTAAGCGGCGCTTCAATGGAGCCCTCGGCGGGCTCCGATACTCCACCGACCCGAAGGTTGACGACATCGAGAGCGTCGAGGCCGAGATTTCTAAGGTTGTCATGAACGCCATCGATTAACTCCTGACGGGAAAGGGCATGAATCCACGACTTGTCGGCACCCCGGCGGGCGCCAACCTTGGTGACGATCACGAGGCCCTCCGGATAAGGATGGAGCGCCTGTCGAATGATTTGATTCGTCACATGCGGACCGTAGAAGTCGCTGGTATCGATATGGTTCACGCCCGACTCTACGGCCTTGCGCAGAACCGCGATTGCGGCGTCAATATCGTGAGGAGGTCCCCATACCTGCGGGCCGGCAAGTTGCATTGCACCGTAGCCCCCGCGGTTCACTCTCGTTGATGTGCCAGGCAGCACGAAGCTGCCGCCGAGATCAGTGTGTTCAATCATTCCGTTCCTCCTGTTCTGTGCATCACGCGTCGTGGGAAGTCAAAAAGACGCTCCCGCCAGTTCATGCATTCGACGGTGAGTCTACCGCAACGAACTTGAAAGGCTGGACCCAGCGAAATAGCTTGGCCGGTCGAGATCGGCAATAAGCCCTGGCTGCTTGGGCTGCCACCCCAGCAGTTCCCGAGTTCGCTGACTCGAGGCCGGGGTGTCCATCGCTGCAAACTGCGCGAACCAACCAAAGTAGTTGGCCGCTTCCTCGGGAGACTTGCTGACAACCGGCACATTCAGGCGGCGGCCGATTACACGGGCGATTTCTCGGAGGGGTACGCCTTCGTCGGCGACCGCGTGATATCGGGCTCCCGCCGCGCCCTCCTCCAGCGCGAGCCGGTAGAGATGAGCAGCATCGAGGCGGTGCACGGCGGGCCAACGGTTGAGCCCGTCGCCCAGGTACGCCGCATCGCCTTTCTCACGCGCGATCCCGATGAGAAGCGGAACGAAGGCGTGGTCACCGTCGCCATGGACTAGAGGAAGACGCACCATCGACACACGCACGCCACGCTTCAGCAGCGTCTCGGCCGTTGCTTCCGACGCACGGGGATACGAGGCAGAGGCCGGGAGAGGAGCATCTTCCTCCGTAGCCATGCGTCCCAGCGCCACCGTCGCCAGCGCGGAGGTGACAAGCAGTGGCCGTTCGGAGCCTTCGAGCGCCGAGCCGAGCGCCTCGATGGCGTGCTTGTCGATCTCGCAGTTTTCGGCGACTTTCGAGAAGTCGTGGATGAAGCCCGTGTGAATCACGCCATCCGATATGGCTGCTCCGCGACGCAGACTCTCAAGGTCTTCGAGCGAAGCGCGATGTACTTCAGCTCCGGCCGCGGCAAGCGACTTGGCTGCCTTCTCCGAACGGGCGAGGCCGAGTACTTGATGCCCCGCGTCGATCAACTCTCGGACGATTGCGGAGCCGATGAATCCAGTGGCGCCGGTGACGAACACCCGCATTTCAGATTCCTCCTCGAACAGTGCTTCGTTCGTGTTATAATGATTTTATGAAGGATTCTTCGGTTTGGCTATTCGCATTATGGCCACTGACACGCTAACCGCATTTGAGCCAAGAAAGACGCCTGTTCAGGAGCGGGCCGCGGTCACGGTCGAGGCGATTGCCGAAGCGACTGTTCAGGTTTTGTTGACCCACGGCTCCGACCGATTGACGACAACACGTGTCGCGGAACGGGCGGGCGTCTCCGTCGGAACGCTCTACCAGTACTTCCCGAACAAACACTCTCTGCTATTTGCGGTGTTGAAGGAACATCTGAAGGCGGTCTCCGACAGGGTCGAGGTCACCTGTGAGCGTGCAAAACATAGGCCGCTCGCCGAAATGATCAAACAGATGGTCGAGGCATACGTGGACGTCAAGATGGAACGCTCGGACATTGCCGTGGCCCTCTACCACATCGCGCCGGACCTAGGCGGACCCGCGTTGCTGAAGCGAGTTCTCCAACGCCTACGGAAGGCCATCAAAGCGATGCTTGAGACGGCGCCGGATATGACGTCGCAGCCCGACAAGTTCGCCGTAGAAATGATGTTGGCTGCGATGTCAGGCGCGATGCGCTCAGTCCTGGAGGCGGGAGCCTCGCCAGCAATGATGCGGAAGCTGAAAGAGCACCTGGTGCTGCTTTGTCAGTCTTACCTGGCGGCCGCCACGGGAGGTCGTCTTTAATGACTGAGTTCGAACGTGTTGTTCAGTGCTGCCAGCGCCCTACCGGCGCGACGTGACACGAGAGCGTTTGAAGCACTTCATCTAATCGCACCCTGGGGCATCGGGCAAGTCCCACTCGATATTCCGTTTGCCACTGAGAATTCTGAGAGTCGGAAGGGTGTAGGGAATCCGGTTTGGAAGCATTCGTGATGCGCGGGTCAGAGGTTCAATTCCGATCGTCGGCTTCCCGTTGGCGACCGCAGCAGAGCCTCGAGCCCGTGCTTCACACGTCGTTTGACGGGCATGCGGGCGACCCACGAACCCTGATACTAGGGTTACAGTGTACTTCCGTCCGCTTCGACCGGGACATTTGTCAATCCCCGTCACCGCCATGGCGGCGTCCGGAACATAGAGCAATGCGAGCTTGAAAGGCAAATTCATTCCGCGTTCACCGGTTGGCACGCCCTCCTTGGGTGGGGGAGGGGGTGACTTCGTAATGATCGTACGCCAGCGCGCGGGCGGCTCGTAACCGTCTACACGGAGCGTCACCGGGATCGGAGAGACTGCCGATTTCCCTTCCTCGAGCATCGGACCGGCATGAATGACATCCTCGAGCGACGGCGTCGTGAGGTGTGGATTCGGGGGAATGGCATACCGCGCACGCTTGTACAGCACGGGCCGGACGTTCCCGTCGCATTTCCCGCACTCCTGCCACGTCGACGTGTTCGTTCGGCAGGTCGGCCACACCGAACACCGTGAACGTCCCATCATGAACCGCAAAGGCTTCCGGAAGGTCAGCCAGGCGCAGGCCCGTCAGCAGACGGTCACCACCCTCCAACACCTGCGCGACGAGTCCATCCGCATGGCCAAGGAATCGCTGGCGGAGGGGGCGTGGCGAGTCGCGCTGACCTGTTTGGGAAAGGCCGCCTTGTACGACGATCGGGCCACGGCGACGGAGGACATGCGCGACACTCCAAAGTGAGCGGCGAACGCACAGTTGAGAGTAGGGGGTCGGTGAGTTCCCGGCTGCCTCTCTCTTGCTGCGTCGCCCGGTTCCGGCACCGGCTCACCTCTGGTGAACGGGTGGAGTCCCATCTTCGTTGGGCTGCGCCCCATGGTGTTCGGGCACTCGGCAAAGTTGTACACTGCACTCATCGCGGGACAGCATTGCTTCAGGCAGCGTCTCCGGCCGTCCGGGGAAGGTAGTTGTAGACGACAGGACGGCGCAAGGTTCGAGACTCTGGTCGAGGGAAGCGTGATGGCGAGGTGGAGATGCCTGTCTTTCGGACTGCTCGTATGGTGGCTTATCGTGACTTCGAAGGGGCTCGCCGATGGCCCGTTCCCTACGCTCGGTGCTTGCCAACAGTACGCTCGGCATCACGCCGATGCTGCTTGGATATGCGTCGACGACCATCTCGGGCGTTAGGTGAAGGCCGATTCGCGGCTCGCGGTGATCCCCCGGGTGCGAGCGCCCGGGCAGAGTTCAACCAGGAGAGGAGGCAGGTCGGCGCGGCAAAGTAGGCGAGTCGTATGGGGGCGCCCTCCTGGACAGATCACGGAGTCCGGGGGCACGCCGCGTCGCCTATCGACGCCCGGACGCAGACGGATCGCCACGTGTACCGGGAGTAGACCAGGAAACCGCCCAACACCGCAGAGAACCCTCGCGCCAGAAGCGACTGTGCACCCCGAGACCCGGAGGCAGACATGATCCCGCTTGGGGATGTGTCTCGGCGTCCTCGACGCTTTGCCGTCATCACGGCCCTCATCATCCTGACGAACGGGTTCGCCTTCGCGCTTGAGCTGATGGGCGGTGTGACGTTTGTGACGACGTGGTCGGTGATTCCCGCCGACATCGCCGCCGGTCGTCACTGGATCACGATTCTGACGGCGATGTTCCTGCACGGCAGTTGGTTGCACATCGCGGGCAACATGGTGTTCCTGTGGGCGTTTGGCCCAGAGATCGAAGACGCGATGAATCCCGCGCGGTATCTAGTCTTCTACCTCGCCGGCGGGGTGGCAGCGGCGTTCGCCCAGGTCGCGGCCAGCCCGGGTTCCACGGTGCCCACCTTGGGTGCGAGCGGCGCAATCGCTGCGGTGATGGGCGCCTTTCTGGTGACGTACCCACGCGACCAGATTCGCACCGTGCTGTTCTTCGGCTGGTTTGTCCGCGTCACCGTGATTCCGGCCGCACTCTTGATCGGCCTGTGGTTCTTCCTCCAGGTCCTGAGCGTCGGCGTGGTCGCAGACGTTCAAACGGGTGGGGTGGCCTACATGGCGCACATCGGTGGAGTCATCTTTGGGGCCGTGACCGCGCGATTGTTTGAGGATCCCGAGCGCGTCGGCCCGCAACCCTGGAGCGAGTGAGACCGGACGTCTCGGGCATCGAAACGCACGCCCGTGCGCCGGGGTCGACGGCGGTGCCGGCTTCGTTCACGTTCTCACACGCCCCGAAAATCGGAGAGGCGCCCGCCCAGGCCCGGCTTCTCACCATCTCGTGTCCGCCGCCGTCGTCGCCTACAGCTCGTCAGTCGTTCTCCGGAGCTCTCCCCGAAGTACGCCTGACCAGTTTCGGTGTCCGCGCGCGAGCGGTCGAGTCGGGTTTTTCGCCGGAGGGATTGCGCCTCCGTCACTATATGTAACACAGGCCGAACGGCCTCACAATGCGGAAACTCAGTTCGCGCCATTTCTGGACAATGTGGCTAGTATCATGTGGACAAACCGGTCCATCTCTGCCCGATGCTGGGCACGTTAGGGGATAGCGCGTGTCGGGAGGCGGACCACGATGGATACAAAGTGGGCGTTCTGGAGCGGGGTGGCGGCTACCGCGGTCGTGTTCTTCATGACCGGAGCAACGACTGTGCAACTGGACGCCACCGCCTCGGGCCCGCGCGACCTCCTGGTCACCGGTCACACGGACCAGGGAGTGCTCGGCGGTCTCCTCTCGGCAGTGCCGGTGCCCCTCGGCACAGTGCGCGTCGTCAAGCGAAGTTGGGGACTCGTGGACACGTACATGGAACGGGTCGACGTCGTCGCGGCCGCGCTGGCCGACTACGCCGGCACCCCGTTGGCCGTGCAGGTGCGCCTACAACTCCCGGGCACCATCGTGGCCACCAACGCCACCGGACGCGACGGACAGACGCTCGTGTGGGCGTCACTTCCATCGGACGGTCGGTTGTGGGCGCAGTCCCGCGTCGTTCAGTGGCCCGTCGTGCTCCTTGTGGCCGTTGTCGCGATCCTGACGTTCGTCCGTTCAAAACCTCGTCGTGCAACCGGTTTCGTGACCGCGCGCGGTCCCGCTGGCGACCGCCCGTTCGGGCCAAGGCAGATCCGGTAACGGGTAGCGGCCGCTGGCGCACGACGGTCTTGCTCATTCGCGAGGGAGAACACGCGACGCGGTCTGGCGGCGAGGAAGGGAGGAAAAGTCGACGGCCGCCGCCCAGAGCGTAGCACCGGACTGGGCCGTCGCAGCCGTCAGACTCCCATCCTAGAGACGTGGCCCGCACTTGCGCCGGAGGGAGGAGCGCCTTCGTGGCCGTCCGGCGTTGCCGGCCGCACTCGATCGAGACGGTAGGGAGACAGTACACCCACCAGGACTACGGTCGCTACGTTCGGGCGAATACTACCGCCATCTCAAACGTATTAGCTCGTTCGCGGCCGCCGGCCCGCCCATCGGGTCAGGCCGGATGTCCGGGCCCCAGCGCGGCGGTGGGGTTGGCCCGCCTCACCTGCGCCTCGAGGACCTCACGAACCATCTCGTGAGGGAGCTTACGAGTCGTGCGAGCCAAGGACCCATAGTAGTCGATCGCCTGGACGGACAGGCCCAGCGCGCGCAGCAGGTCAAGGGAGTCCTCGAACCTCTGGCGCCGCGCTCCGCCCAGCTGGGTGGTGTCCCGCTTATCCCGCGCCAGCCGTCTGGCTGCGTTAGACATTCAACCGCCGTCTCTCCTCGATATCGCGAGCCGCAAGGGCGCCGGTTGTCGGCTTTCATGCCCTTCTTCGCCGTCGCCTAGACTCACGCACACGCGCAGTCGACCGCGGGGACGGGCGGCCGATCGGGGGCAACCACAGGACAACGCGCTTCCGAGCGCCAACCCACTACCACGAAGAGTGGCGCGAGCGCGCCGGACAACGTCTGTGGGAGGTCGCTATGTGCGCCATGTCTCACGTCGGACCGACGCTTCCCAGGGCCGAGCGGTTGCGCGCCGCAGTGGTGCAGGCCGCTCCGATCGCGTTCGATCGCGAACGGACGCTCGCCAAGGCGTGTGATCTGGTCGCGCAGGCCGCCGGGCAGGGGGCGCAGCTGCTGGTGTTTCCCGAGGCATTCCTGTCCGCGTATCCCAGGGGCGCAAGCTTCGGAACGGTCGTCGGACTTCGCGCCCGCGCCGGCTACGATGCCTTTAAACGGTACTGGGAGAGCGCGGTCGATGTTCCCGGCCCGGTCGTCGACGCGCTCGCGGCCGCCAGCCGCCGGCACGGCGTCTACCTGGCCATCGGGGTCGTGGAACGGGACGGCGGCACGCTATACTGCACGGTGTTGTTCTTCTCCCCCGACGGCTACCTCGGCAAGCACCGCAAGCTGATGCCTACCGCAGCGGAGCGGCTGGTGTGGGGCTTCGGAGACGGCTCGACCCTGCCGGTGTTCGACACGCCGTTCGGCAGGCTCGGCGCCGTGATCTGCTGGGAGAACTACATGCCCCTACTGCGGACCGCGATGTACGCGAAGGGCATCCAACTCTACTGCGCGCCGACCGCCGACCAACGCGACACGTGGCTCGCGACCATGCGCCACATCGCCGTCGAGGGCCGATGCTTCGTGCTGTCGTGCAACCAGTTCGCCCGCCGCAGGGACTACCCGGACGACTACGAGACGAGCTACGGCAACGACCCCGAGACCGTCGTGACCCGCGGCGGGAGCTGCATCGTCACCCCGTTTGGCGAGCTCGTGGCCGGACCGAACTTCGAGGGCGAGACCATCCTGATCGCTGACCTCGACCTCGGCGATCTCATCCGGGGTAAGTACGACTTCGACGTGACCGGGCACTACGCCCGTCCCGACGTGTTCCAGTTGATCGTGGACGAGCGGCGCAAGACCCCGGTGCACACGGTGGCGGCGCCCACAACAGCGGCTGTTCCGGAGGCCGCGGGCGACGTCGCGCAGCCGGAGAAGGCCCCAGCCTAGCCGTGCCGCACGCCGACCCGTCCCGTGGCCGGCACGCCGGTTACGCCACCGGCCGGGCGTTGAAGATGCGCAGGTTGGGCACGAGGCCAAGCGCGCACGCGGGGACGATCGCGCCGGCGATCGCGAGCGCGACCGGCATGCCCAGCACCGATGCCACGGCGCCGATCCCGAGCGCCCCGAGCTGGTTCAACCCCCAGGTCGCGTAGTACAGTCCCATGACGCGGCCGTGCATCTCCTCGCTCGTGCTGACCTGCAACACCGTCGACATCGTCGCATCGTAGAGGCTCCCGAGGTATCCTACGATCGCGATGAGCCCGAGCGAGGCGAGCAACCACGGCGACAGGCTGAACAACACGAGGCACACCCCAAACCCGATCGCCGCGGCGATCATCAACGTGCCCTTGCGCCGTACGTCGCCCCCTGCGGCGACCTGCAGCGTGGCCAGGAACTGTCCGGCGCCGCCCATCGCGGTGAGGTACCCGAGGCCGAGCGCCCCCACCTTGAGCACGTCCCGGGCCATCACCGGGAGCATGTACTGGTACGAGAAACCGAACGACTCGATCGCGAGACTGAGCCACAGCAGCCCGCGCACCGCCGGCGTCCGCAGGGCATATCGAAACCCTTGGCCGACCGCGGCTACGAACGGCTCCGCGTCCCGCCGCACGGACGCGGGGCGGCGAAGCGCCAGCAGGCCGCCGATGCCGACGGCGTAGGCGGCGCAGATGAGCAGATAGTTTTGCCCGACGCCGAGTCGCGCGATGACCAGCCCGCCGGCCAACGCCCCGAGAATGCGGAGGAGGCTCCCGGCCATGAGCTGAAACGCGTTCGCGTTCAGCAAGCGCTGTGCCCCGACCACGTCGTAGATCAACCCGTTGACCATGGGTTTGCTGATCGCGAACGCGCATCCCACGACGACCACGTAAAGCAGCACGTGCCACAGCTGGATCGCATGCGCGAGCACGAGGGCCGCGATGACCAGGGCCGCCCCGGCTTGGACCGCCTGCATCGCGATGAGGGCTGTGCGCCGGTCGGTGTGGTCGGCCAGCGTGCCGCCTGCGAAACTGCACAGGGCCTGGCTCGTGCCCCGTAACCCCGCGGCCAGTCCCACCCACAGGGGGGATTGCGTCAAGATCAAGATGAGCCACCCCTGGCTGATCAGCTCGAGCGTATAGGTCATGGAGGTACACAATGCGTTGAGCCAGAGCCAGCGGTAGCCCGGGGCTTCAAACGCAAGCGAGAAACGCGGCCGCCCGGCGGACACCGCAGTCGATGTCCCCACGGGGTTACCGGGATGCGTCCCGCGTCGGCGGACCAGGGACCGGTTCGTCGTCAGGTGGCCGGCACGTCGACATAGGAGCGATCCAGCGCGGCAACGGACGCGCACCCCAGCAGCCTGAGGGTGCGCTCCAAGTCGGTGCGCAAAATGTCGATCGCGCGCGCCACACCGGCCTCGCCTGCGGCCGCGAGGCCGTATGCGTAGGCGCGCCCCACCAGCACGGCGCAGGCGCCGAGGCAAATAGCTTTGGCGATGTCGCCGCCGCGACGAATGCCGCCGTCCATCAGCACCTCGGCCCGCCCGTTCACGGCCGCCACGACCTCCGGCAATGCCCGCAACGAGGCGGGCGCGGAATCGAGCTGGCGTCCGCCGTGATTCGATACCACCACCGCCACCGCTCCCTCGTCGACGGCCCGGCGGGCGTCGTCGGCCGTGAGCACGCCCTTGATGATAATCGGACCGGGCCAGATTCCTCGGATCCACCGGAGATCGTCCCACGCGAACATGGTGCGCGAGAGATCCGCGCGGGCGTCCGTCAGCGTCATAGAGCCCCGGTTGGGAATGACGATGTTGGGCAGCTTCGGCACGCCTCCGTCCAGCAGAAAATGGGCGAGCCATCCGGGGCGGGCGAGCAGCTGCGGGAGAAAGGGAAGCTTGTCCAGCACGGTTCCGTTCAGGAGTTCCTTCGTGCCGTTGCGCACGTCCCGCTCGCGCATGCCCACCACGGGCGTGTCGATGGTGACGACCAGCGCCGAGAACCCCGCCACCCGGGCTCGTTCGATCGCGCCTTCGGCGGCGCCGCGGCCGCCTACCAAGTACAGCTGGTACCAGACGGGCCCCGGGGACGCCGCTTTGACGTCTTCCAACCGGTGGCCGGAGACGGTGGAGAGCGTGTATCCGGTGCGCGCCGCCCCGGCCGCCCGTGCCGCGGCCACCTCTCCGCCGGGGTGCATCAAGCGGCTGTAGCCGACGGGCGCGAGCAGCGCGGGCAGCGCGAGATCGACGCCCAGCACGCGGACGCGCAGGTCGCACTCAGGGATGGCGACGGCATGCCGCGGCCGGAACGTGACGGCCTCGAGGGCCCGACGGTTCTCCCTGAGCGTGATTTCCCCGTCCGCGCCGCCGTCGAGATAGTCGAAGACCACCCTCGGCAAGCGACGCCGAGCCAAGACCCTGAGGTCTTCGATGCTCACGACACGAGGAGCTGCGACCGCGCGGGACGCCCCAGTCATGCGCACTCTTCCCCCCAATCGCCGCCGCCGTCTCGACGCCAGCTGCGTGCGCACTGGCGTACGATGGTTGAGGTTCGCCCGGAACGAGGTAGGCCCTTGTTTCTTGCCGGTTGCGGGGGAGGTGCCTAAGGGCGGAGGGGGCCGATACGATGTGGGGAGGAACGGCGTAAGGAGGAAATTACGGAAGAGAGCGTAATAGGCAAGAACCCGAGTCGGGCGCGACGCGGCGCCGGGCGTTCGACCGTGGAGCGGGGACGCACAGGGAGGGCACTCCGATGTCCTGGGTCGTGTCCGGTCTCGCAGGCTTCGGCCTCTTCGTCGGACTCTCGCTGCTCTCCACCGGCGAGATGCTCACGTGGGGTCTCCTCGCGGGCTTCGTGTTCGTGGTCGGCGGCGTCACGTGGGACCACCCGCGGTGGTGGCGGCACCATCTGTGGTGGGGCGTTCTCCTCGCGGCGGCCGCGTGCGTCTACGCGTTGGCGCGCTGACCGACGGCCGGGCGACGAGCGGCGCAGGCGCCGGGCCGCGTCACGTTCCGTCGTCTGGGGTCGGTGGTCCGAGCGATCCGTGCACCAGCCGCGGGTAGCGCTCCATGAGAAACAAGACCGCCTGGGCTCGATTCCGCAACCCGAGTTGTCGATAGATCGCCCGCACGTGGCTCTTGACGGTCGACGTCGAGAGATACAGCTTTGCCGCGATTTCCCTGGCGCTTAACCCGCGGGCGATCTCGACCAATACTTCCCACTCTCGCTGTGTGAGCCCCCACCGCGACGTGTGCTCGGCGACCGGGGTGCTGACCGAGGCGGATCCGGGGTTGTGAAGTGTGGCGGTCTCGACCGCCCGAATTGCGTGCACAGCGTTCGCCAACTCCACGGGGGAGATATCCTTGGACAGCACCCCGGCCGCGCCCGCCTCAGATGCGCGTCGGGCCACGGGGGGATCGGCGGCGCCGAGCGCCAGCACGCGCACCCCGGGGCAGTGCTGTCGGATCCGTCGCACGGCGTCGAGGCTGTCGCCGTTGGTCGTGCTGAAATCGATGAGGACCAAGTCGGGGCCAAGCTTCCGCGCCCACGGCACCACGTCGCGGCCGTCGGAGGTCTCGCCGACCACCTCGACGTCCGGCGCCGCGGTGAGCGCCGCCCGGACCCCGAGCCGGATCATGGGGTGGTCGGCGAGGATCAACACGCGAATGTTCATGGAGCGCTCCTCACCCGGTCGTCCCTGATCTGGAGGAATCTCGTGCGCCGCCGTGGCGCGGGGAACGTCTCCGCGGGCGCGCTGAGAGGCCGCTTCCTTGGCCATCGTGATCGCCTTCGTCGGGCGGTCGCTGATGTTCACCGTCGCGCCAGCGAGTTCGCGGGGGGAATGACGCCGATCTCAAACACCTGATTGTAGAAGCCGTATCGCTGGTCTAGCTGAATGCTGAACCACAGCCCCAGCTGCCCGTAGACGAGCTTCCGCAAGTGCAGTTGCGCGTCAAACATCGACTGCGTCGGGTTGCCGATCATTCCCATGATTTGCGCTTCGGTGCTGCCGACGTGCAGTCCGGTCGACGTCGTGTACCGCGCATCGTTGAGCACCCAGATGCGGTCCACCGCGCCCGTCACGTCCACACCGACCCCGACCCCGCTGTTGTTCGGCGGCTGAAACCACCGATACACGCGGCGGCCGTCGAGGAAGGTCCACGTGCTGTGCGGTGCGCCGAGGACCGCGGTCACGTCTTGCGCACGCATGCCGAGCCGCAGCGGCCCGACGCTCTGGCCCGGCGCGACGAGGAACTGTCCCGATGGGACTGCGGATTTGTCGGCGGGCGCAACGGGCGGTGTCTGGGCGGAGGCCGGTACCGTCGCGACCGTCGTGGGCAGCGCACTCAGGAGCGCCGCACACAGGAACGTACTGCACAGGAGCGATGTACGCATGTCCGTCTCTCTTGGCGCGACGTCGTCGGGACAGTGCCGCGATCACTACGGACACTCCGCCACGTGCAGGTCGAGCACGACGGACGTCCGTCCGCGTCGCGCGTGTCCTCTCACGTACTTACCCATCCACGCTCGGGTCCTCACACTCTCACGCGTCGCCAGCGGACGCGCGCGGCGCCTCGGCGGTGTTCCGGTTCGCGTGGGCCTAGTGCGAAAGGACTACGGTCTTCGGTTGATTTTTCCCCAATTCCGGCAACGACGAGTTATCAATTCACGGCGCACGGTGATAGTCAGATGGGAGGCGCAATGATACCTCCGCCCGCGGGATTTGTGTGGCCCGCGCAGGTGCGAGGTGACTCGGTCCGAGCCGGTGATGTGAATTGGTCATGTGGATGATGTGGATGTGGGAGGGCAGCGATGCAACAGCGTCAATCTCGCTTGACCGGTTTCGCGTGGATCGCCGCAGGTAGCGTGGTCGCAGGATTGTTCTTGGGACCGGGGCTCGGTGGGGCGATGTCGCCGACGCGCCCGGGATCGAACGGTGCCGTGCGGCGGTCCGCAGCGGTCGAGAGCATGGTGGTGTCAGATCCGGCCGCGACCAGTCAAACCGGTACGGGTTCTGGCACGCCGGGTACGGCGGGTAGCAACGGGATCGCCGGAACCAACAATACCGGGAGCTCAGGAACTGGCGGTGGTGGAGCGTCGGGCGCGGCCGGGACCAGCGGCAGTGCGGGGACCAATAGCCCGACTCTGACGACGGGAACGCCCAGGGCCAACGGAACCGGCGGCATCAACGACGACGCGAGCAGCGGAAACGGCGGCGCGGGCGGATCCAACGGGACGACTGGGACCGGCAACGCGTCAGGCTCCGGTAGCCCCGGCAACGGTGGGGCGGCCGGGCCCGGCGGCGACGGCAACACCGGAAATTCCGGCAACGGCGGATCGGGTGGCGCCGGCGGCAACGGAGGGAGCAACAACGTCAACGGATCAGGCGCGGGCGGGTCGGGCGGGCCCGGCGGCGGGGGCGGCAGCAACAACAGCAACGGGTCCGGCAACGGCGGCGCCGGCGGTGCAGGCGGCGCCGGCGGCAGCGGCAACAACTAGCCGTCGATCGGGAGCGCGCGCCTGCCGCGTCTTCACACAGCAGCAACGGAGGAGGAACACGCATGGGCAGCAAGACGCACCGCAGGATCTTGGTGTTGAGTGTGACGTGCATTCTCGCGATCGCCGTCCCCGCATGGTTCGCTGCGGTCGGTGTCCCGGCGGCGCAGGCTCAGACGGTGGTTCCCGGGCCGGGTACGGGCGGCAACGGCGGGAGTGGTGGCGCAGGCGGCACCAACAACACGAACGGTCAGGGGAACGGCGGCGCGGGCGGCGGCGGGGGGAACGGCGGTAGCACCGGCGGCGGCAACGGGGGCAACGGGGGCAACGGCGGTGGCGGTGGAAGCTTCCAGGGCGGGAACGGCGGAGCCGGCGGGAGTGCCGGGAACGGCGGCAACGGTGCCGGCAGCTTCGGATTTGGCGGCAACGGCGGGAACGGCGGCAACGGCGGCAACGGTGCGAACACCAACGGTGGCGGCGGCGGGACCGGCGGGAACGGCGGCGCCGGCGGGAACGGCGCATCCGCAGGCGGCCAAGGCGGGGCGGGCGGCGCCGGTGGGAACGGCGGGAACGGCGGAGCCACCGTTGGCGGGAATGGGACGGGCGGTGCCAATGGGACCAACGGCGGGAACGCGAGTGGAACGGAGAACGGCGCGAACGGGCAGAACGGCGCGAACGGGCAGAACGGCGCGAACGGACAGAACGCGCCGAACGGCGGGACCCAACCCGCCCGCGGAGGCGACGGCAGCGGCGGCCCGGGTGGGAACGGAGGGATCGGCGGCAGCTTCGACTTCACGAATTCCGGCAGCGGCGGCGCGGGTGGCGCGGGCGGTGCCGGCGGCAGCTCCAACAGCGGCGGGCATTCCACCGGCTCCGGCGGCGTCGGGGGTCAGGGTGGGAACGGTGGGAACGGCAACAGCACGAGTTCCGGTAACGGCGGCGGCGGTGGCGCTGGCGGCGCCGGGAGCAGCAACAACACCGGCGCCGGTTCCGGTATGGGCGGTAACGGTGGCCAGGGCGGGGACGGCGGCAATGCGAACGTCGACGGGTCCGGCAATGGTGGTGCTGGCGGGAACGGCGGTGCGGGCGGCGGGACCAACAGTGGCGCCGGAAGCGGCAATGGAGGCTCCGGGGCGCAAGGTGGTAACGGCGGCAGTTCGAACACCGGTGCGAGCGCCACAGCCGGCTCAGGGAACGGTGGTGCCGGAGGAAACGGCGGCGCGGGCGGTGGGACCAATAGCGGTGCCGGGAGCGGGAACGGCGGCAACGGCGGTCAAGGCGGGGACGGTGGGCAGGGCAACACCGGTACGTCCGGCAACGGCGGCGCGGGAGGTAACGGTGGTGCGGGCGGCAGCTTGAACGCCGGGAACGCCGGCTCGGGCAACGGTGGCGCCGGCGGGCAGGGTGGAAACGGCGGCAACAGCAACGCCCGAAGCGCCGGCAGCGGTGGCGCTGGCGGCACGGGCGGTGCCGGTGGCAGCTTGAACGGCGGGAACGGATCCGGCACAGGCGGTGCGGGCGGGCAGGGCGGGAACGGCGGCAGCGGGAACGCCGACAGTGCCGGGAGCGGCGGCACGGGCGGTGCCGGTGGCGCCGGCGGCGGCGCAAACAGCGGGAACAACTCGGGCGACGGTGGTGCCGGTGGCCAGGGCGGGAACGGCGGCAATCTGAACACCGGTACTGCGGGCAGTGGCGGCGCAGGTGGCAATGGCGGCGCGGGCGGGGCAGCAAACGGGGGGCACAACTCAGCGAACGGCGGCGCGGGCGGCCAGGGCGGGAACGGCGGCGGCGGCAACGCGGGCGCTTCGGGAAGCGGCGGCGCGGGCGGGAACGGTGGCGCTGGCGGCGGCGCAAACAGCGGGAACAACTCAGGGAACGGCGGCGCGGGCGGCCAGGGTGGTAACGGCGGCAACAGCAATACCGCGAGCGCCGGCACGGGCGGCGCCGGTGGCAGTGGTGGGAGTGGCGGCAGTTCGAACACTGGGGCCAACTCGGGCAACGGCGGCGCGGGCGGTCAGGGCGGCAACGGCGGCAGCAACAACACCAACAACTCCGGAGGCGGTGGCACCGGTGGCACGGGTGGCGCCGGCGGCAGCAACAACGCCAACGGTTCAGGCAATGGTGGTGCCGGTGGTCACGGCGGCAACGGCGGCAGCAGCAATCAGTAGATAGCGGCGTGCATCGCGCGGCGCCCGGGGACACAACTCGTCCTCGGGCGCCGCGATACCCGTCGGCCGCCCGACGTGCGAGCGGCTAACCGGGAACGCGCTGTTCTCCGAGGAACGCGACCGGACCGCCAACCGTGGGCGGGTTCCGCGGTTCGTTCGGGTGCGGTCAGGATACGATCGATCGACGATCTACCGGCAGGGCGGTTGGAGCACCTGGTTCGACTGCGCGGTCCCGGCGCTGTTGTCTGTGTTGGAGTGCCACGTCCACACCCCGATCACGTGGTGCTGGTCGTTCAGCACGGGCGAGCCGCTATTCCCCGCTTGTGGTCTGCCGTCGAACTGCATGTCGAACACCTGCGTCCCATCCTGGGCGGTGTGGAAGCCGCTCACGTGCCCGTCCGCCTTCCATTCCTCTGGAATCGGCGAGATGTGCCCGAACCCAAGCACCTGCACGTGCTGGCCGGTTGCAGCGCCGTCTGCGACCACCAGGGCACGAAACGTCGGCATCGCCCCGTCGCGCGCGGTGGCCAGGGTGATGCGTTGTCCATCGTGCAGCTTATCGACTAGCTCGCGGAACGGGAGCGAAGGAGGCTCCACTGCGATCTCCGCGATGTCCCGGCTCAAGAGCACGGACCTGGTGCCGTCCGTGAGGGGGTTATAGGAGAGTCTGGTTGCGCAGATGATCCGCGCGTCATAAAACGTGTGGCCGACAACCGCCACCAACTTGTACCGATCCGGTCGCGAGAAGCTTGGGAAGACCACGTGGCTATTCGTGATCGCGGTGCCGTCCGGCTTGATGAAGAAACCCGTTCCCGACACCCCCAAGGCCCAATTGGCGTTCCCGTCGAGGTTGATGACCTGGAGCACCGCGTCGGCCGGGTCGGGCGCGTCTGCGCCGGCGAGCGACGCCGCGCCGAGCAACAGGAGCGCGCCGAGCGCGGCGGCGAGACGGTGCGGCATCGCGTTTCCTCCGGCGTACGACGTACCGGACTCTTCACCGCCCCGGGGACCTGTCCCTGGCGAGCGAGCCCGTGGAGATGGGTGTCCTCTGCACCCGCGACCTGGGCATATCTCCAATGACGAACACTGGCTCGGAGCTCGATTATCTTCTCCTCACCGTGGTGACGCATCGTCACGCTCGTCCGCGAGTGGCTACGAGGGTACAGGGCGCCCAACGGATCGGCCGGCCTCCCGGGGGCGGTCCTGCTTCGCCATTCCCTCGTCGTCGGTGCGGGCGCCACGGTGCTCGTGGGGGTCGGGGTGGGGGCGATCGCCGCCGGGATCGGTGAGAAGTATCTTGTGATCTGGCGGGACCACCCCGCCGTACTCGGCGAGTCGATCTGGGCGGCGGTGGCGGTGGGCGCGCTCAGCCTGTACGCGACCTTCGCGGCCGTGCTCCTGGGCGCGGCGAGGGACCTCGAACGGCGTCACGTGGCGCTGCAGCAGGTCTTTACCGACATCGTGCAGTCACTGTCCCACGTGCTCGAGACCCGGTACACTAGGGCCGGAGACCATTCTGATCGGGTCGCCGAATTGGCCGCCGCGATCGCGGCGGCCATGGGCATGTCGCCGGAGGAGGTTCGCGATGTGCGCATCGCGGCCTATCTGCACGATGTCGGGAAGATCGGCGTCCACGACGACGTTTTGGTGAAACGCGGCCCGCTGACGAACGAGGAGCGGGCGGCCATGCAACGGCACGCCGTCTTGGGGTACGAGATCCTGGGGCAGGGACTGCTCCCGGAACGGATCAAGCTGGCGGTTCGCCATCATCACGAGTGGTGGGATGGGAACGGATATCCGGACGGGCTCGCGGGCGTCGCCATCCCACTGGCCGCGCGCGTCATCGCCGTTGCGGACGTCTACACGGCGCTGACAGCGGATCGTCCGTACCGGTCGGCGCTCGCCCCGAGCGATGCGGTGGACGACATTCGCCGCTGGGCTGGCTCGCAGCTCGATCCGCAGGTGGTTGCGGCATTCCTCAGGTTGGGGCAGGAGGAGCCGGCGCCGGTGGGTGCGGAGGATTCCGCCTCGGGTCGGCAGGTGTCGTTCCAGCCCGGATTCTAGGACGAGGGAGACTTACTCAGCGTGAGTGGTTCGTCGGGGCAGGCCGAAGAGTACCTAAGCGTTGCAGAGCTGGATCGCTTCGCCACATTGATGGAGCGCATGGTCCACGCGGACGGCGACAATCCGGAGGCGGTGCTCCTCCGGCTCCTCGATCATTGTATCGTACTGATGGGGGCCGAGGGCGGATCGATCATGGTGCTCGCCGAGCCGAAGGTGCTCGCGCTGCGTGTCGCCCGAGGCCGGCTCGACGACGTGAAGTCGCATGCGCCGGTTCCGTTCGGACAGAGTATCGCGGGGCGCGTGGCGGAAACCGGCGTCGGCATGCTGGTGCAGGATGTGCCCGAGGGGTTGACCGGCTACATCTCCAAGACGCACCCTCCGCGGTCTGCCGTGTGTGTGCCCATCCGGTGCGAGGACCGAGTCGCCGGGATCCTGAACCTGAACCTGTGGACGGCCGACCGCCGGTTCGGCCCCACCGATCTTCGGATCGCCCGCCTGCTCGCGATTCAAGTCGCCTGGGTCCTCACGCTGAACCAGCGGCTCGCCGAGATCTGGCGCATCGCCAAGGTGGACGGGCTGACCGGGCTCTCGACGCGGTGGCACTTTAGGATGCGGCTGGAAGCCGAGATCGCCCGATCCGCGCGTCAGGATCTGCAGTTTTGCGCGGTCATGACCGATCTGGACGAGTTCAAGCATCTCAACACCCGGTACGGGCACCTCGCGGCCGACGCCGTGCTGCGAGAGCTCGGTACCGTGATCCAGGCCCACGTGCGGACCATGGATCTCGTGGCCCGGTTCGGCGGGGACGAGTTCGTCCTGCTCCTGCCGGAGGCGGACATCCGAACGGCACTGCAGATCATCGGGCGTCTGCAGGCCGCCGTGGCCGCGCATCGGTTTCTGGGGCCTCAGGGAGAGGCGATCGGGCTGTCGCTGTGCGCCGGTATCGCGCAGTATCCGCTCGACGGCAGGGATCCCGATGACCTGCTCGAGGCAGCCGATCTTGCCTTGATGGACGCGAAGCGCCGGGGCGCCGGCGCCGTGTCGATCGAGGCGCCGATCGGGTAGACTCCGCTCCGCGTCTGGCGGGTTTCCTGAATCGCCGTGCCGCCGCGGTTTACGTCCCGCGCGGCGGCCACTGCAACCGGGGCGCTCGGCGCCGTCGGCGGGCGCGTCCTGTCAGCGCCGCAGGGGGGGACGAGGCGGTCGTACGGCTCCCGCATCAGCGGGGAGGAGACCATGACGTCCGCCGACGCGCGGGTGCACGCGACCGGGACGTTCCAGCCGGCCGCGACCCGAAGCAGCGCCCGCACGTCCGGATCGTGCGGCAGCGGTTCGAGCGGATCCCAGAAGACGATCAGAAACTCGATCGCGCCGCGCGCAATCCTCGCGCCGATCTCGAGGTCGCCGCCGAGCGGCCCGCTGTGGGACGTGGTGACCGGGAGCCCCCACTCCTCTGCGATGATCCGTCCCGTGGTGCGCGTCGCGTACAGGCAATGGCGCTCCAGCGACCCACGGTTGAACCGCATCCAATCGACCAGTTCGGCCTTCTTGTTGTCGTGCGCAATGCACGCAATCCGCTTCTCGCGTTCGATGCGAATCCGGTGGTACGTCTCCACGCCATCACCTCTCGAACGGGCCCGCGTGCGCCCGCGGGGGGACTGTTTCCTTCGAGAGTAGCGCGGCGGTTCTCTAGCGAAGGTGAGGAGGCGTTCAAGGCTGTGTGAAGCGTCAGTGCTCGTCCAGGCGGTACCCGATGCCCCGGACGGCGACGATGCGAATGCCGCCGGGGGCCTCGATCTTCTTGCGGAGCCAGGCGATGTGCGTGTCCAACGTTCGCGTGTCGCCGAAGTAGTCTTCACCCCACACGTCCCGCAGGAGCCGCTCCCGGCGCACGATCTTGCCTTGATGTCGCAGCAGCAGGTGCAGCAGGCCAAACTCCTTGGCCGAGAGCGGCACCGGCACGCCGCTCGCCGTCACCTCGTGGTGTTCGACGTCCATCACAAGGCCGTGGATCGAGAGCTTGCGCTCCACGCCGGCCTGGATGACGAGTGTCTCGAGGACGTTCGCGATGTCTTCACACCGGTCCGTGGCGTCCTCCAGCATCTCGCAGATGTCTTTCCACTTGAGGATTTCCTTCGCGCTCGCGCGGCTCGCGAACAGCCGCCCGATCGCATCCCGTAGCACGTCGTCGCCGCGGTTCTCCAGCAGATGCAGGGTCCGGGTGTGCGGGAAGACGTCATGCATGTGAGGGACGCGGCGCACCGCCTCCCGCAGTTCTCGGGCGGACTCCAGCACAATCTTCCCTAGGTCGAGCGCAGGTGGGAACACCCGCCGGATGCGATGGATCGCCAGGCGCGCCGCGGCGGCCTCGATCCCGTCGAGCACGTCGTCCAAGTTGCCGGTGAGCGCCTGGACCGCCTCCGACAGCGTCGCATCGCCCCGGCCTGACGCCAAGGTTTCGAAGAGGTCGCGCGCGATCGCGTCGCCTTTGTGCTCCAGATCGCGGATCGGGGGCCACGCATCGCTAAAGGACGCTTTGCCCTCCAACCCCGTCACCAACGCACGCGCGGCGTTGAGGATCGTTTCCGTCATGTCCTGCAGGAGGGCAAACTCCTGCGGGCTTGGGGCGGCCCCCGGCTCAGGCGCGGGACGATCGCGATCGACGTCCATACACAGGCATTATAGCGTACGGCGCCGACGTCGGTCCGCCGCTATGGCGGGTCGGGGAGCCCGAACAGCCGCCGCGCGTTGCCGCCGAAGATCAGCGCGAGATCTTCCGCCGACAGATCGAGCCGGCCGAACGTCTCCCGCTGGTCCTCGAGGATGGGCACCCGATAGTCCTCCGGCGCGCCGGAATCGGTGCCGAACATGATCCGGCGGACCCCGTACGTGCGGAGCAGGTCCCGGAACACCGCCTCGAGCGGCGGACAGCCCGGCGTAAACTCGCGCCAGTTGTTCGTGCCGGATGTGTCCACCCAGATGTTCTCCGTGTGATAGGCGAGGAAGAGCGCTTCCCGCAGAAACCCGGCTCCGCAGTGAGCGATCGTGAACGTGAGCTCGGGAAAGTCTCGCGCCGCCGCAGAGAGGTGCAGCGGGTTCGCATACAGGAGGTCGTAGATCGGCGCGATGGTGATCCCGAAGTGGAAGAGGACCGCGAGGCCTTGTTCAGCGGCCGCCTCGTAGACGGGATACACGCCGCGGTCGCTCGCGCTGAATCGCTGGATCGGGGGATAGAGCTTGAGGCCGCGGAGCCCCCGCGCGCGGAACCGGCGCACCGTCGCCGCCGCATCGGCCGCGGTGGGATCAACGACGCTTCCCCAGGCCTGGAACCGCTCGGGATTGAACCGCATGAACTCGGCCAGCTCCTCGTTGCCTTCGCCGACGGCGATGAAGAACCCAGTCTCGACGCCGGCCCGATCGAACGCAGCGGTCCAGCGCACGGCCTGGTCGCGGAGGGAGACGCCTTCGAGTGCTTGAATCCGTTGCGCCAAGCGGCTTCCCTGCCCGGCGAACGCCTCCATGGCCTTCGGGCGGATCGACCAGGGGCGGTCCCGCATGCGATGGAACATCGAGGCGGTGATGAGGTGCAGGTGGCTGTCCACGGTGTGGGGCACGGAGAGAGGCATCATCGTCTCCTTTCAAGGGAGAATTCGCGTTCGCGGCGGCGCCGCCTGCGTGCGGGACCGCGCCGGCGCATCCCGGCGTGACGGCCCCGTTCAGGCTGCTTGGGTGCGCGGCAGGGCGACCGACGGCGACACCGGGCTTGGCAACCGCGCGGTGGGGCACTAGGATGGAGGGCAGATGACCCGTCTGATTCGGCTGGTGCTGTTGTGGGCGGTCGCTGTCGCGGTGACGACAGGCGGCATCGTTGCCGTGCGGCCTGCATCGGCTGCGCCGGGGATCCGGATCCTCTTCCGGACCGGTGAATCGGCTCCGGACGGAGGCACCTACGCCGAGTTCTCCGACCCGGTGATCAACAACCGCGGGGACATCCTGTTCGGGGCCGTGCTGGCGGGTGCGCGGCCCCGCGAGACGATCTACGTGCGGACCGGCAGTGGGCTTCGACCGCTCGCCTCCACGGGCACGTCGGTCCCCACCGGCGGCGTGTTCCGCGCGTTCAGCGACCTGCTCCTCAACGATCGCGGTACCGTCGGGTTTCTCGCGCGCACGACCGATGCGCGGGCGCCGGAGGGGATCTACCTGGTGCGGGGCTCGCGCGTCGTGCCCGTCGTGACCGTCGGTCAGGCCGCGCCGACGGGCGGCGCCTTTGCCGATTTTGCGAATCCGGCAATCAACAACCGTGACTTGATCGCCTTCGTCGGCCGCACCGTAGGGCAGGAGGGCATCTACACGAACAGCGAGGGGACGACGACCCCGGTGTTGATGGCGGGGCAACCCTCGCCGACCGGCGGCGCGTTCGAGTTCTTTCTCGACGGAACCCCCGCGCTGAATGATCGTGGGCAGATGGCGCTCGTCGCATCGACGACCGAGCACCACGCCCAGGGAGTATTCGTGCTGGTCGACGGGCGGCCCGTGCCCGTCGTGACGACGGAGGACGACGCGCCGGTCGGGGGGCGCTTTACGGAGTTCGGATCCGTGGTCCTGACGAACGCGGGCACCGTCGGGTTCATCGGACGGACCGGACGAAGTCAGGTCGCGGAGGCGTTGTACGTGACGGGCCGCGCGGCGCTCCTCCCCCTCGCCGTCGCCGGGCAGGACGTGGCCGGGGGTGCACTCACGAAGTTCGGCACCGCCGCGATCAATGAACGCGAGGAGATGGTGTTCGAGTTGAGCCTTCCGATCATCCCCCAAGCCGTCTATGTTGCGACGCGCGCGGGCGTGCGCCCGATCGTGCAAACGGGGGACCGCGCCCCCGGCGGCGGCCTGTTCGCCGCCTTTAGCACGCCGGTGTTGAACGACGCCGGGCAGGTGGCGTTTGTCGCGGAGACCGACGACGGCCGCCACGGCATTTACCTCCTGGCGCTGCGATGAGTGCGGAGCCGAACGCGGGCGCGGCGCTCGACGGATTGTGGGCCGTCCAACAGGTGGACGCGAGGTTGCTGGACGCCCGCGGGCGCCTGGCGGGGCTCGACGACGGGACGGCCCTGCGTGCGGAGACGGACGCGGCTCGTGCCGCGGCCGTCTCCACGGCGGCGCGCCTCCATCAGGCACAGGCGACCCTGCGCGACCACGAGCTGCAATTGCAGACGACGGAAGCCAAACAGCGGAAGGCGCACGGCGACCTGTACGGCGGACGGATCTCCAACCCCAAGGAGCTCGCGGGGCTCGAGGAGGAGAGCGGCGCCCTCGCCCGTACGCGCGACCACCTCGAGGATCAGATTCTGAGTCTGCTCGATCAAGTCGAAGCGCTGAAGCGGGAGGACGCCGAGGCGCGAGCGTCGTTGGGGGCGCTCGAGCAACGCCTGGCCGCGCACCTCGCGGCGTTCGAAGTAGCCCGCAGCGGGATCGATGCGGAAATCGAGACGCTGCTGGCGCAGCGCGCGGAGCACGCGGCGACCGTGGAGCCGCGCTTGCTGCGCAAGTACGACGGGATCGCGGCGCAGGAGGGCGGGGTCGGCATGGTCGCGATCCTCGGCGGGTTCTGCGGCGGATGCCGGAACGACGTGCCGTCGCACTTCGTGTCGCGGATCCGGACCGGGCAGGTCGTGACCTGCGAGCGCTGCCACCGCATCCTGTACCTCGACGGCGCGTCGTGACGCGACCGGCTTCCTCGGAGGTCACGGTGTGCATCGACGGGGCCTCCCGCGGGAACCCCGGGCGGGCCGCCATCGGCGTCGTCGTGCTGCGTAGCGGCCGTGCGGTCCGCGAGATCGCCGAACCGATCGGGGTCACGACGAACAACGTGGCGGAGTACCGCGCGTTGCTGCGGGCGCTCGAAGAGGCCGCGGCGCTCGGTGCGCGCCGCCTGCGGGTGCAGAGCGACAGCGAGCTGCTCGTGCGCCAGCTGCTGGGCCAGTACAAAGTCCGCAGCGAACAGCTTGTCCCGCTCCATCGGACCGCGCGCGCGCGGTTGCGCGCGTTCGACGATGTCGCGATCGTGCGCGTGCCGCGCGAGCAGAATCGCGCGGCAGACGCCCTCGCGAACCGCGCGCTGGACGAGGAAGATCCGGCGCCGCGCGCGTCCGCCGGGCGCGCCTGACCGGCGGCGCACGCGGCGCGCATCTCCACAATGTCTCCATTTTGAATCCACACTCCCTCCATCCCGTCGCGGCATACTGGGGCCGAGCAGAGATACAAGGAGGGGTGTGTATGAGAGTCGTGCTTGCGATCTTGGTCGCGCTGGCGCTCGCCGCCGCGGGCGCCGGGGTCGCGTCGTACTCGTACTCGCTCGGGGTCGCGCAGGGACTCGCGCAGAGCGGCAAGCTGCCGGCGCCGGGGCCGTATCCTGGGTACGCGTATCCGTACCCGTACTGGTACGGAGGGCCGTTCCACGGGCCCTTCGGGTTCTTCGGCATCTTCTGGGCGGTGCTGCTGGTGTTTCTCGTGATCACGCTGCTGCGAGGGATGTTCTGGCGGGGCCGTTCGTGGCGTGGAGGCGGGAGCAGAGGGGTCCCGCCGTGGTTCGAAGAATGGCACCGCCGCGCCCATGAGCCGCAGAGCGGCACCGGGACGTCGTAGATGCGTGTCCGCGTACCGCGCCGTGTGATGGCCCCGGAGCGCCGCGCGTTTGCTGCGAGCCGGCGCGCCCTCGGGACGGGTAGACGGTGAAGCGGCCGCGGGAAGCCGGCGCAGCAATGGCGCGCTTCCCGCGGCTCGATCTCCTCAACCATGCGAACGATTCTCGTCGTTGACGATGAGCCCAAGATCGTGCAGGTGGCCCGGGACTACCTGGCGCGGGCCGGGTTCCGCGTGCTGACCGCGGGTGACGGCAATGCCGTGCTGACGATGGTGCGGACGGCGCGGCCCGACCTCCTTGTGTTGGACCTGGCCCTGCCCGGGATGGACGGACTCGACATCACCAGGGCGCTGCGCAGAGAGTCGCAGGTTCCCGTGATCATGCTGACGGCCCGTGCGGACGAATCGGACCGATTGATCGGATTGGAGCTGGGGGCGGACGACTACATCGTCAAGCCGTTCAGCCCGAAGGAACTGGTGGCCCGTGTCCGAGCCGTCCTGAGGCGGTGGGACGCGGCGCGCGCGGGGACGGATCTCGTCCGCGCCGGCGATCTCGCGCTCGACGTGCCCCGGATGCGGGCGCGCCTCGGCGACCGCGCGCTTGCGCTCACGCCCACGGAGTTTCAGCTCCTCGCCGTAATCGCCCGCGAGCCGGGGCGCATCTTCACGCGCGGTCAGCTCCTCGAGGCGGTGCACGGCATTGCCGTAGAGTCCTACGAGCGCGCGATCGACTCGCACATCAAGAACATCCGGCGCAAGGTCGAGCCGGATCCGCACCACCCGCGGTACGTGCTGTCCGTTCACGGCATCGGCTACAAGTTCGCGGACGAATGACGCGGGCCCGGTGCGCGTCGCCGCGCTGGGGCCCCCGCCGCGGGCGTCCGCCGTGGTGGCCCGACGACGAAGCGTGGCCGCCCGCCGGCCGGGGCGAGGTGTGGCGGCACGTCAAGCGACGGTTTCTGCTCCGCGTGCTCGCGCGTGTGTCGGCGGTGGTCGTCGCGGTGGCAGCTCTGTCGGTCCTCCTCCACTGGGCCGTCATGCACGTGTTCGGGATCATGGCGCCCGCGGGGAGGACGGGCGTCGGTGCGGCGACCGTCGCCCTGGCGGCGGTGCTGTGTGGGATGGTTCTTGCCGGCGTCACGGTCCGCGTGATGGTGAGACGGGTGGGCGATCTCATCGTGGCCCTCGGCAGGATCGCCGACGGTGACTTTGGAACGCGCGTCCGCGAAGCGGGCCCGCCCGAGGCGCGGATCCTCGGCCGCGCGTTCAATAGAATGGCGGAGCGGTTGGAACGTCAGGACGCGAAGCGCCGCGGGCTGCTGACGGACATTTCCCACGAACTTCGAACGCCGTTGACTGTCCTGCAGGGGAATCTGGAGGGGATGCTCGACGGCGTGTACCCCCGCGATGCGGAGCACCTGTCGCTGGTGCTCGAGGAGACGCAGGTGCTCGCTCGCTTGATCGAGGATCTGCGGACCCTCACGTTGAGCGAGAGCCTCGAACTGGCGCTGGCTCGGGCGCCGACGGATCTCGCCGCGGTGGCCCGCGACGCGGTCGCCTCGTTCGAAACCCAGGCGGCGGAGGCCGGGGTCTCCTTGCGATTGGACGCCACGCCGGACCTGCCGCTGGCCGAGGTGGACCCGGAGCGCATTCGCCAAGTGATCAACAATCTGCTGTCCAACGCGCTGCGATATACAGCTGCGGGCGGGACCGTGTTCATGCGTTGTGCGGCGGGTTCCCCGGGGCAGCTCGTCGTGACCGTCGAGGACACTGGCGCCGGGATCCCGGCGGAGGACCTGGCCCACATCTTCGAACGCTTCTACAAATCGCCCGATTCGCGCGGTACGGGTCTGGGCCTCGCCATCGCAAAGAGCCTGGTCGAGGCCCACGGCGGCGGGATCATCGCCGAGAGCGTTGTCGGGAAGGGGACGACGATGCGCGTGACGCTGCCCGTCCAGCCGCCGTCCTAGCGCCGGCGAGGAGGCCCCGGGCGCGTTCTCCACGGCATCTCCACGATTCCCTCACATTGGATCCACGTGCGTGCCGCATACTGAGGGCAGGTTGCCCGAGCGGATGTCGGTCGTCCTCTGGCGGGCTCGGGTTGGTGCGGCATCGGTCGTGCCGAAGGAGGAAGCCGCATGCACGAGTCTCGTTCCCTCACGTCCTTCGACGGCGGCGCGTTTGCGGCGCGCCCCATCCCGACCTACCCGGATCTGGCAGGTAAGGTCGCCGTTGTGACGGGGGGGGCCCGCGGCATTGGGGCGGCGACGTGCCGGCTCCTGGGCGCAAACGGCGCTCGCGTAGTGGTGAACGGGCGCGATCGCGCGGCGATCGCGGAGGTGGCGGACGCGATTCGGTGCGACGGGGCGGAGGTGCTCGGCATCGCCGCCGATGTGACCGACGTCGCAGCGATTGAGGGGATGCGCGACCGGACCGAGCGCGACTTGGGCCCCGTCGACATCCTCGTGGCGTTCGCCGGCGGCAGCACCGTGCACCCCGGTCCGGTTCATCAGATCACGGAGGCGGAGTGGCGTGCGGTCGTGGACGGCAACCTCACCGCGGCGTTCCTGACCGCAAAGGCGTTCCTCCCGGCCATGATCCACCGGCGGCGCGGTGCGATCGTGACGATGGCGTCGACCGCGGCGCGTCTCCCGCTGGGCGCACCAGCGCCGTACGCTGCGGCAAAGGCCGGCGTGGCGACGCTGTCCCGGTGTCTGGCGGCCGAGGTCGGCCGGCACGGCATCCGCGTCAACTGCATCGCCCCGTCCGCGATTCGGACGGAGCGCACCGCGCGCGCCATGCCGGAAGAGGTCCAACGGCAGGTGGCCGCGCTCCACCCGCTCGGCAGGCTGGGGGAGCCGGACGACGTGGCGCTCGCGACGCTGTATTTGGTGTCCGACAGCGCGGCGTGGCTGACGGGTGTCACACTCGACGTCGCGGGCGGTCGGATCATGGTGTGAGCGCCGGCCCATTGAACCCCTGCGGCGCCCATGCTAGCATGGGTGTGGGAGCAGGCCGGGCGGCCGCGGGCGCTACGCGCTCGAGGAAAGTCCGGGCTCCGTAGGGCAGGGTGCTGGGTAACGCCCAGTGGGGGCGACCCCGAGGACAGTGCCACAGAAAGATACCGCCTTCGCACGCAAGCGCGGAGGTAAGGGTGCAACGGTGCGGTAAGAGCGCACCAGCGGCCGGGCGACCGGCCGGCTCGGCAAACCCCACCCGGAGCAAGGTCACGTAGGGGGAGATGAGGCGGCCCGCCGATCCCCGGGTAGACTGCTAGAGGCGCCGGGCAACCGGCGTCCCCAGAGAGATGGCCGCACTCGACAGAACCCGGCTTATAGGCCTGCTCCCGCTTCCCACCGACGCGATGCTTCCCACGGCCGCGCCGTTCGAGCCGGCGCCGCCGCGGCGTGCGGATCCAGCCGTCCTCGCGGCGCGAGTCCGCCGGTCGACCCCGTGATGGCCACCACGACAGACGAGATCAACCGAGCGGTGTTGGAGCGGCTGCACGCGGCCGAGCCGGTGCTCGAGGACGTCCTGTCGGCAGGCGAGGTGGTGCCCGGGTTCGGGCCGAGGACCGCGCTGCACGCGGGCCCCGCCGTCGCGTGGGACGAGATGTGCGGGCCGCTCCGCGGGGCGGTCGTCGGAGCGCTCCGGCTCGAGGGCTGGGCCGAGACGGAGACCGACGCGGTCCGCCTGATCCAGTCGGGCGACGTGACGTGTGGATCGGCCCACGACCACGGCGCGGTGGGGCCGATGGCCGGGGTGATCACGCCGAGCATGCCGGTGTTCGTCGTCCGCAACCGCGCGTTCGGCAACATCGCCTGCTGCACCATCAACGAGGGCATCGGGAGCGCGCTGCGGTTCGGCGCGAACGATGCGAGCGTGTTGGATCGGCTTCGATGGTTCGCCGCAACGCTGGGTCCTGGACTCGGCGAGGCGGTGCGCGGAGCGGGCGGGATGGATCTCCGAACGATCATGGCCCGGGCGCTGACGATGGGCGACGAGCTCCACCAGCGGAACGTCGCCGCGACATCGCTGTTCGTTCGGGCGCTCGCGCCCCATCTCGAGCGTGTGGGCATGTCCGCCGACGCCCGCGGCCGCATCTTCGAGTTCCTGTCGTCCAACGACCAATTCTTCTTGAACCTGGCGATGGCGGCCGCCAAGGCGTCGGCGGATCCGATGCGGAACGTGCCTGGGTGCACGCTGGTGACGGCGATGGCGCGCAACGGAACCGTGTTCGGGATCCGGGTCAGCGGGACCGCCGACCGCTGGTTCACCGCGCCGTCGCCCGTGCCTCAGGGGCTTCTGTTCCCGGGGTTCACCGAGGCGGACTGCAACCCTGATCTCGGCGACAGTGCGATCACGGAGACGATCGGACTCGGCGGCGTGGCGATGGCCGCATCACCGGCGGTCGTCCGATTCGTCGGCGGCGCGTCGGTCCGCGAGGCGCTTGCGGTGACCCGTGAGATGGGGGAGATCTGCGCCGGGACCAGCCCGTACTACCGCGTTCCCGCGCTCGAGTTCGCCGGCGTGCCCACGGGGATCGACGTCCGACGCGTCGTCGCGACCGGGATCGCGCCGGTGATCAACACCGGGATCGCTCACCGCCGCGCCGGTGTTGGACAAGTGGGCGCGGGCACGGTGCGGGCGCCGCTCGGCGCGTTCCGCGACGCCGTCGCTGCGCTCGCCGCCGCGCGATGACGGACGGTGATGCCGCCGCCGAAGACACAGGGAACGTCAGGTGGTTCAGAGAAAGTCGACTTAGACTATTCCCGTCGGAGGTCGCCGATGAGCCAGCAAACATCAACCGGACCTCGATCGTATCCGACTGACCCGTTGTTCGAAGACAACGCCGTGGGGCGGATGAAGCAAGAGGTGTGGGACGCGAGCGACGCGCAGATCGACGCGATCCTCGCGGAGTACGGGTTGCCCGCCCCCTGCGAGTGGGCCAAGCCCGGGTCGTACATTCAAACGACGGTCCGTCACCGACTAGAGGCCAACCGGCGAAAGAACGACATCGTGCTGATCCCGCTGGGGTGCACGGAGAACCACGGGAAGCACATGGTGAGCGCGACCGACACCCTGTACGTCAGCATGATCTGCGAAGGGGTGCGGCGCTACACTGAAAAGCGAGGCGCGCCGGTCAACCTGGCGCTGCCCCCGCTGAACTACGGCGGCCATCCCTATCACCACTTGGGCATGCCCGGCAGCGTGATCGTGCGAGAGGAGGTGGTGCGGGAACTGCTGATCGACGTGATGCTCGGGCTGTGGAACGACGGCTTTCGCAAGCAGATCATGCTCAACAATCACGGACAGTTGTGGATCTTGGAGTCGGCGGTCCAGGAGTTCTGCAAGCGCTACCAACTGCCGGGTGTGTTCCGCGTCATGGACTGGCACCGGGCGGTGCGCGAGTTCTTCCGGACGAAGGCGCAAGGGGGGACGTTCGACAGTCCGTTTGTCCACGCCGACGAGTCGGAAACGTCGCTGTCCCTGTACCTGACCCCGGAGATGGTGGACATGACCTACGCCGTGGACACGAAGTCGGTCGAGTTCCTGCCGGGCGGGCACTTCGACACCTCGGTCGACGCGTATCGCCGGCCGCACCGGTGGAGCGAAGGGGAGGGGCACGCCGCGATCGAGATCAAGGGCACGCCTGAAGGGGTCGTGGGGCTTGCCACCCACGGGCAGGCGCGGAAGGCCAAACGGCCGCTGGCCGCGATCCTGCGTTACCTCACGCTGGTGCAGGACGAGATCCTCGCGAAGTTCCCGGCCGGCACCGTCCCGCCGCCTGAGCTGATGAGCTTCCGCGATCCCAAGGAGTTGGAACCGTTCCTGAAAGAGCCGCTGAGCCCTGGATGGAAGCCCGTGTACGCCTTGCCCATGATCGGCCAGCGATAGCGCACCGATTGGGGGAGGCGGGGCCGCGGGACTCAGCACGGTCAGTTCGAGGTCGGGAGAGGGCGGTGTGATCGATGCGCGGGTTGCAGGTACAGGCGGAATGGGAGCCGCGGGCAGGGTACCGCGTCTCGGAGTTCGAGCGCCGGACGGGCAAAGCGGTGACGGGGGCGAGCGTTTGGCGCCACCCGAAGCTGCGGATCGTTGACGTGGCGGAGCCGCCGCTCGGTCCGAAGGATGTGCGGCTGCGACCGCGGGCGTGCGGGGTGTGCGGATCGGACGTCCACTTCTACGAAACCGACAAGGACGGGTACATGCTGTATCCCGGGCTCACGAAGTTTCCGACCGTAATCGGGCACGAGTTCAGCGGCGAGATCGTCGAGATCGGCAACGAGGTGCGGGGGCTACGCGTCGGCGATCCCGTGACCGTCGAGGAGATGATCTGGTGCGGCGAGTGCGTGCCGTGTCGGAACGGCTGGCCGAACCAGTGCGAGAACCTCGAGGAGATCGGATTCACCATTCCCGGTGCGATGGCCGACCAGCTCGTCGTGGGCGCGAAATACTGCTGGCCGATCACGGCGCTCGCGGAGGCGTACGGGAGCGCAGAGGCCGGGTTCGAGGCCGGGGCGCTGTGCGAACCGACGAGCGTGGCGTACAACGGGATGTTTGTCCGCGCGGAAGGCTTCCGGCCCGGTGGAATCGTGGCCGTCTACGGGACCGGCCCGATCGGCTTCGCGGCGATCGCCCTGGCGCGCGCCGCGGGCGCGAGCCGGGTCATCGCCTTTGAGGTGAGCCCGTTCCGGCAGGAGTTGGCCAAGAAGGTCGGGGCGGACGAGGTCCACAGCCCCGTGGACCTCCAGAAGGCAGGGACGAGCCCGCACGAGGTCGTGATGCGGGCGAGCAAAGGGACGGGCGCCGACCTGCAGGTCGAGGCGGCGGGCGCGATGACGGCGACGATCCCGGAGATGGAGCAAGCGCTGGCGATCGGCGGCAAGATCGTGATCATTGGTCGGGCCGCGGAACGGGCGCCGATGTACCTGGAACACTTCCAGACCCACGCGGCGCAGGTGTTCGGGGCACAGGGGCACTCCGGCTACGGAACGTTCCAGAACGTGATCCGGCTGATGGCCTCCGGCCGGGTCGACATGCGGCCGGTCATCACAAGCCGGTTTCAGCTCGCGCAGGCGGATGCGGCGGTGGAGAAGGCGAGCAAACGGCAGGACGGCAAGGTCATGATCAAGATGGCATGAGGCTCTCGGCACGGACCAAAACGTCTGTGGATGGAGGGGAGCGCACATGAGCACCTCACGATCTGGCACGCGCAGGAGCAAGGCTCGACCCGTCCTGACGCGCCGGGACCTCCTCAAGACGGGGGCGGCGGGTCTTGCCGGCGCCGCGCTCGGGGCGGGCACGTTCGGCCGCATCGCGGCGTCCATCGCGGTGGCCGCGGCCAAACCGGCGCAGCTCAACCTGGGAGTGGTCGCGGGCGTCGAGGCCAGCGGCCTTAAAGCGATCGCGCCGGCCTGGGAGAAGGCGACGGGCGTGCGCCTGAACTTCATCGCGTATCCGTACCCCAGCCTCTACGAGAAGAACGTCACGGCCTTCCAGGCCGGCACGTCCCTGTTCGATGTCGTCATGATGGACGACCCGTGGATGCCGAAATTCGGGTCCGAGGGATGGCTGACCCCGCTCGACGCGCCGCCCTTCAACCTGAAACGGGACCCCGACGTGTTTCCGATCGTCTACGACCTGGGCTCCTGGCCGCCGCCGAGCGGTCCGATTCCGCCCGGCGAGGCGTCGAAGCCCCGGCACATCTACTCGATCACGATCGTGGGCAACGTGGAGATCTACATGTACCGGCGCGATCTGATTCCCGCAGCGCCGCAGACGTGGGACGCGGCGCTCGCGGCAGCAAAGAAGCTCAACAAATCCGGTTTCTACGGGTACGCGATCCGGGGGGCGAAGGGGAACCCCGTGATCTCCGATTGGTCGCCGATCCTGCGGGCGTTCGGAGGCCAGGTCTTCGACGACAACTGGAACGTCGTGCTGAACTCACCCCAGAGCCTGGCGGCGCTGACCTTTCTCGTGACCTCGCTCAAGCCGGTCGCAGAGCCGGGGGCTGACGTGGTGGACGCCGCCGACCGCAGCCGGCTCGTCGCCACCGGGCACGCGGCGCAATCGACGGTGTGGCCCGCGGAGGCGTCGGACATCACCGAGAACCCCAAGGTGAGCACGGTCCGCGGCAAGCTCGGCTACACGGTCGTGCCCGCCGGACCCGCCGGGGTGCACTATCCGCTGATGGGCAACTGGCTCCTCGGGATTCCCGCGGCCGCGAAGGAGAAGGCGTGGGCGTACCAGTTCATCACCTGGGCCACCAGCGCCTCGGTGCAGAAGACGTATGCGAGCGACGGCGGGATCCCGTTCCGGAAATCCGTGCTGACGGATCCCGCCCTCAACAAGCGGTTCCCGTACTTCCAGGCGATGGCGGCCTCGATGGCGGCACCACCGTTCTGGCGTCCGCGGACGCCCGAATGGTCGGCCGTGGAGACCATCCTCGGGACCCACGTGAATGCGGCGCTGGCCGGCACCGAATCCGCACAGCAGGCGATCGGCAAGGCGACGACCGAAATCACGCAGCACATGAAGGAGGCGGGCTACATCAAGTAGCCTCGCCGGGAGATCTTAGGCGGCGGGACGCCGCCCGGCCGGGCGGCGTCCCGTTCTGCGAGGGGGCTTCCTACGACGACGTCGCGGCGCCATCTCGCCCCGTACCTGCTCGTCGCGGTGCCCGTGCTGTTTTTGTTGACGGTCGTCGTGTATCCGCTCTTCTATGCGATCGCGCTGAGTCTCCAGTACTATCGCATCGGTGGCTTTGCCGGGTTGCACAACTTCGCGTTCGCGTTTCAGGACGCACTCCTCGGCGATTCGCTGCGGGCGACGGCGATCTACGTGGGGCTCGCGATGAGCGTCGAATGTCTCCTCGGGCTCGTGCTCGCGGTGGCGGTGCAGCGCACGGTCAAGAGCGTGCTTGGGCGCACGCTTGCGTACCTGTTGTTCATCGTGCCGATGGTGACGCCGCCCGTCGCAGCCGGCGTGATCTTCCGGCTGATGTTGATTCCCGACTACGGCATCGTGAACGTGCTCCTGCGCGACGTGGGATACCGCGGCCAGCCGATCCTCTGGATGTCGTCGCCGGCGATGGCGATGCTCTCGGTCGTGACCGTGGACGTCTGGCAGTGGATGCCGTTTGTGTTTCTCGTGCTGTACGCCGGGCTGCAGGCGGTGCCCCTCGATGTCGTGGAGGCGGCGGAGGTGGACGGTGCCGGCGCCTGGGCGCGTTTCCGCCACATCGAGTTGCCATACCTCAAACCGCTGCTGCTGCTCGTCCTGGTCTTCCGGTTCACGGACACGCTGCGCGTATTCGACCATGTGCAGGTCCTGACGATGGGAGGCCCGGGGGCGTCCACGGAGTTCCTCAGCCTGTATCTCTACAGCATCGCGTTCAAGTTCAGCAACCTCAACTACGCGTCGGCGATCGCACTGTACGTCGTGATCGTCATCTCCATCGTGTTTGCGCTGACGAGCCGCTATCTGACGGAGGAGATCGCGTGACGAACGAGGTCCACGCCGCTAGGCCCGCCGCGCCGGCATCGCCCGCGCAACCGTCCGTGGTGCGGCGCGTTCGCACGAGGCGGCGCCGCAACGCCGTTCGCGGGCTCGTTCTCGCGGCCCTGGGCGCGCTTGCGATCGCCTACCTGTTCCCATTCGTGTGGATGATCTCGACCTCGCTCAAGCCGACGAGCGAGTTGTATACGCAGCCGCCCACGTTTTTCCCGGTGCAGCCGACGCTCGATGCGTACCAGGCCGCCCTGATCGGAGCGGGAAACTGGGTGCTCCTCCGAAACAGCGTGATCGTGTGCCTCTCCGCGGTCGCCCTCACGCTCGCGCTGGCCTTGCTCATTGCGTACCCGCTGACCCGCCTCCGGGTCGCCCCGCGGTTTCGGCGTGGACTGCTGTCATGGCTGCTGAGCCTGCGGTTCCTGCCGTCGATGGTCGTGGTGATCCCGATCTTCGCGACGGTCAGGACAGTCGGCCTGTACGACCGTCTGATCGCACTCATCCTCATCTACGCCGCATTCTCCTTGCCGTTCGCGGTGTGGATGCTGAAGGGGTTCCTCCAGGAGGTGCCCCAGGAAATCGAGGATGCCGCGTTCGTGGACGGCGCCGGGCGGTGGCGCGCGTTCTTTCGGATCCTGCTGCCGATGGTGTCGCCCGGCGTGCTCGCGGCCGGGGTGATCACGTTCGCGCTCGCGTGGAGCGAGTTCCTCTACGCGCTGATCCTGACCGCGACGCCCCGGTCCCAAACGTTCTCGATCGGTGTGTGGAGTTTCGTGACGGAGTTCGAGATCATCTGGAACCAGATGGCGGCGCTCGGCGTCGTGTCGGCGCTCGTGCCGATCTGCCTGCTGCTTTTCTCGCGCCGGTACGTGATCTCGGCGCTCACGTTTGGCGCGGTGCGCGATCAGTCGTGAACTACGGGTTGGTGGTGGCCGATATCGATGGCACGCTCGTCGGCGAGGACAAGGTGGTGCCGCCGGGCGTCGCGGTCGCGGTGCGCGCCGCCCGCGACCGGGGCGTGCGCGTCTGCCTGGCCACCGGGAGGATGTGGGACGCCGCGCGCCGGTTCGCCGAGGCGATCGAGGCGGACCCGCCAGCGATCCTCTACAACGGCGCGTTGGTCTACGACTTCGCCGCCGACCGGGCGCTGTGGGCCCACCGCCTGCCGCTCGACGTCGCGGTGCGGCTCCTGCCGGTGCTGCGGCAGTTCCCGCAGACCTCGCCGCTGATGTTTGTCCACGGCAGGGTGTACGCGGAGCGTCAGACGGCGTTCGTGGACGTGTACGCACGGCGGGACCTGGTGACAGTCGGGATCGCCTCGGCCTTCGAGCGGGTGATGGACGAGGACCCGGTGAAGCTGCTCATCGTCGGCCGTCACGCGGACCTCGTCGAGCTCCGCCGCGCGATCGACGCGTCCGCGGGCCCGGAGGTGTCGCAGGTGTTCTCGCAGTCCGACTATCTGGAGGTGCTGCCGCCCGGCGTCAGCAAGGGGGCCGCCCTCCCGGTACTGGCGCAGGCTGTCGGCGTGCCGCTCTCGCGAACCATCGCGGTCGGGGACAACCACAACGACCTGACGATGCTCCAGGCGGCCGGCCTGGGCGTCGCCGTGGACGGCGCGCCGCCCGAGGTGCTGGCCGCGGCCAAGGCGACGTGCCCGCCCCCGGAACAGGAGGGGGTGCGGGTGGTCATCGAACGATACGTTCTCGACTCAGGCCGCGGGCGCGCGGGGGGGACGACATGAAGCTCGGCTACACCATCTCCGCGTCGACGACGCGCTTCGCGGCCGTCGGCCAGACCGGCGATCTCGCGGGGGCGCTCCGGTTTCTCGCAGGGTTGGGCTTCGACGGGGTGGAGCTGGCGATACGGGATCCGTCGCTCGTGTCGGTCGACGCGATCGCGGAGACCGCGCGGACGCTCGGCGTGGCGATCCCGGCGATCGGCACCGGTCAGGCGTATCTCGAGGAAGGGCTCGCGCTGACCGCGCCGCAGGAGGCGGTGCGCGAGCGCGCGGTCGAACGACTCCTCGCGCAGGTCCCGGTCGCGGCGCGCCTCGGCGCCTTCGTGATCATCGGCCTGATTCACGGGCCGATTCCACCGGACGAGCCGCGCGCGCGGGCCGAGGAGTGGTTCCTGTCCGGGCTCGGCCGCGTCGCGCAGGCCGCGCGCCAGCGCGGTGTGCGATTCGTCGTCGAACCGATCAACCGGTACGAGAGCAACTGGCTCAACACAGTGGGCGAGGTCGTGGACCTGCTGGCACGCCTGGGCGAGGACAACGTCGGCGTGCTGCCCGACACGTTTCACATGAACATCGAGGAGCCGGATCCTGCGGCCGCGCTGCGCACCCTGGGTCCGCGTCTGTGGCACGTGCACGTCGCGGACAGCAACCGGCGCGCCCCCGGCCTCGGGCACCTCGACTTCAAACGGGTCATCAACATCCTGGGCGGCCTCGGCTACACGGGCTTCGTCTCCGCGGAAATCCTCCAACACCCCACGTTCGAGGAGGCCGCGCGGCAGACGATCGCCGCGATGCGTCCGCTGGTGCACCCCGCCGCCCGATAGCGCGTGCACGGCCGGGAGCGCCGCCCGCCGTCGTGAGGGTGGTGCCGAGCCAGGGACCCGAGCCCGTCCGTTTGCAGGCCCATGGGTGCGCCGGCGCATCGTCGCCGCGGTTCCGGGGACTGCCCCTCGCGTCCCGCGCGCCCATCCCGGCGGGCCTTCGCCGGCTGGCGATCGTCCGTCCACGCGGCCCGGCGGTGATTCGTCGCGCGCTGCGTCGCCCGGTCGCACCCGCGGTGCGGGGGCGGGGCCGCCGGGTCGTGCGTGTCCTCGAAGGGATGTTTCCGCACCTCCGAGAAGTGTCACGCAGTCCCTCGCGTTGCTCGCGGTGTCACCCCATTGCATGGGCGGAGGTGGAAGATGCAGGAGTCTTGGCACCGGTATCTCCGGTTGGGAATCGTGCACTTCATGGCGTTTCCCGCGGTGATGAAGGGTGAGGGGCCGTACGCCGACACGATCCGCCAGATCGCGGGAGACGAGTTCTTCTCTGCGATCGAGGTCGGGTGGGCGCACGACGCCGCCGAGCGGCTGGCGGCGGCCGCGGTGCTTCGGGAGAGCCACCTCAGCGTCGGGTTCGGGGCGCAGTCGGCGATCTTGACGACGAAGTCCGATCTGAACGCGCTCGACGAGACGGCGCGGCGCAAGGCGGTGACCGTCGTCGAGGGGTGCATCGACCAGGCCGTCGAGCTGGGCGCCCGCCGCGTGGCGGTGTTGAGCGGCGCGTACCCGGGCGCGTCGGCCGAGGCGAAAGCCAAGGAGCGGCTCGTGGCGTCGCTCCTGGAACTGTCCGCGTACGGCCGGGAGCGCCACGTCGCGATCACGCTCGAGACGTTCGACCGCACCGTCGAGAAGAAGGCGCTGGCCGGCCCGACGAAGCTGTGCGTCGAGATCTCCGAGGCCGTGCGGCGGAGCTATCCCGAGTTCGGGCTGATGTTGGACCTGAGCCACATGCCGCTGCTCGGCGAGGGGGTCCGCGAGTCGTTGACGACCGGGCGCGAGCACCTGGTCCACGCTCACATCGGGAACTGCGTCATGGGGGACCCGCAACACCCGGCCTACGGCGACCAGCACCCCCGGTTCGGCATCGCCGGCGGCGAGAACGACACCCCGGAAGTCTTGGAGTACTTGCGCGTGTTGTTCGAGATCGGCTTCCTCGGCAGTATGGCGCACCGGCCGTTCTTGAGTTTCGAGGTGAAGCCGCTGCCAGGCGAGGATCCCGCGGCGGTGATCGCTGGCACGAAGCGCGTTTTCGCCGACGCGTGGGCGCAGCTCTAGTGGCGCGCGTGGGTGCAGCGGATCGCTGATACGGGAGGCGGTGCTATGGCAACACCGCGGATTTACATCACCCGTCCTTTACCGGCCGAGGCGATGACGCGTCTCGAGGGCGTGGCGGAGTACCGGATGTGGGACCGGGAGAGCGAGCCGGTGCCCCGCGACACGCTGCTGCGTGAGATCGTGGACGTGGACGGCATCGTCTGCTTGATCACCGAGAAGATGGACGCGGAGGTGATCGAACGGGCGCGCCGCTGCCGGGTGATCGCGCAGGTCGCCGTCGGTCACGACAACATCGATGTCGCTGCGGCGACGAAACGCGGCATTCTCGTCACCAACACGCCGGGCGTGCTGACGGAGACGAGCGCCGACATGGCGTGGGCGATTTTGCTGGCGACCGCACGCCGGGTCGTCGAGGGCGACAAGTTCACGCGCTCGGGCCGGTGGAAGACCTGGGAGCTCATGGGCTTCACCGGGCAGGACGTGCACGGCGCGACGCTCGGCATCGTCGGAATGGGGCGCATCGGCGCGGCGATCGCGCGCCGCAGCCGCGGGTTCGGGATGCCGCTGTTGTACCACAACCGCCGGCGCAATGAGGCGCTCGAGCAGGAACTCGGCGCGACCTACGCGCCCCTCGACGACCTGCTCCGGCAGAGCGACTTCGTCATGCTCTCCACCGCGCTGACCCCGGAGACGCGGCATCTGATCGGCGAACGAGAGCTCGGGTTGATGAAGCCGACGGCGACCATCGTGAACATCTCGCGCGGCCCGGTCCTCGATCAGCGAGCCCTGTACCGCGCGCTCGTGGACAAGAAGATCTGGGCCGCCGGCCTGGATGTCTTCGAGGTGGAGCCGGTCCCGATGGACGACCCCTTGCTCCGGCTCGACAATGTGGTGATCCCGCCGCACTTGGGCAGCGCGAGCATCGCGACACGCATCAAGATGGCCACGATGGCGGTGGACAACTGCCTCGCCAGCGTCACCGGGAAGATCCCGCCCAACCTCGTGAATCCCGAGGCGCTGGAACGGCGCTAGCGCCGGCAGCGCGTCGGCGACCCCGATGCCCGTACCCGAGCACATCCTGACGCTCGATCTGGGCACGTCGGCGTGCAAAGCGTCGCTGTTTGCGCCGGACGGTCGCGTCGTCGCCCAGGTCGGCGTCGAGTACCCCACGCTGCAGCCCGCGCCGGGGTGGGCGGAGCAGGACCCGCATGCGTGGTGGGATGCCGCCCGCGCCGGGTGCGCGCAGCTGCCGGCGGAGGCCCGCGCCGGCGTCGTCGCGGTGGGCCTGAGCAGCCACCGCGGCGGGGTCGTGCCCGTCGACGGGGCCGGCCGACCGCTCGCGTCGTGCATGATCTGGATGGACCGGCGCGCGACCGAGGAGGTGGGCGCGTTCGTCCGCGCGTTCGGCCGGGAGCGGGTCCACGAGGTCACCGGGCTCGTCCCGGACACCGAATTCAGCGCCGGCAAGATCCTGTGGCTGCGGGCGCACCGGCCGGATGTGTTCCGCGCGGCGCGGCTTTACCTCCAGCCCCGCGACTATCTCTATCTCCGGCTGACGGGCGCGCCGGCGACCGACTACACGCTTGCCTCCCGGACGCTGCTGCTGGACGTCCGATCCCGCACCTGGTGGACGGACGCGTGCGCCTACGTCGGGATCACGCCCGACGCGTTCCCTCCCGTGTACGCGTCGTCGGCCGCGCCGCACGCCGTGACGGCCGAGGCCGCGGCGGCGCTCGGGATTCCGGTGGGTGCCCCGGTGGCGCTCGGGGCCGGCGACCGGCCGTGTGAGGTGCTCGGGGCCGGCGCGACCGGGGACCGCGTCATGGTGTCCACCGGCACCACCACCAACGTCTCGGTGCCGTCCCCGGCGCCGCCGGCGGTGACCGACCCGCGGGTGATGTGCTCGTTGCACGCCGTAGACGGCATGGTGCTGTTCGAGCAGGGGATGAGCGCGTCGGGCTCGATTCTTCGCTGGCTCCGCGACACGCTGCTCGGCGGCACCGTGGACTACCGGCGCTTCGATGCGCTGGCCGCCGCGGTGCCCGCGGGCGCGGACGGGCTCGTGTTCCTGCCGTTTATGGCGGGCGCGCGGGCCACGCGCTGGGATCCCGACGCCCGAGGCGTCTGGTTCGGGTTGAGCGAAGCGCACGGCGTCGGGGCGCTTGCGCGCAGCGTGATGGAAGGCGTCGCGTACGAGATCCGCGCGTGCCTCGCGCTCCTGGACGGGATCGGCGTGCACCCGAGCGAGGTCGTGGCGGTGGGCGGCGGGGCGCGGAGCGCGCTCTGGGACCAGATTCTCGCGGACGCGCTCGGCCGCTCGGTCGGCGTGCCGCACCAGGCCGACGCCGCGTCGCTTGGCGCGATGTTGCTCGCGGCGGCCGCGATCGGGCGCGTGCGCTCCATCGAGCACGCGGCGCGCGAGATCAACCCGATCGTGCGGGCGTACCGACCTGACGCCGCGGCGGGCGATCGGTACCGCGGGGTCTACGACGTGTACACGCAGCTCTACGATGCATTGCGGCCGGCGTTTCACGACCTCGCGTCGCCGCAGGCACGAGAGGGGTGAGCGACATGGCGGTGACGGGTGACCGACTCCCGCTGGTGGCGGTGACGATGGGGGATCCGGCCGGGATCGGACCGGAGATCATCATGAAGGCGCTAGCCGCGCCGGGGTTGTACGCCGTGTGCCGGCCGCTCGTGGTCGGCGATCTCGGCACGCTGGCGAAGACCGCGCGCGATCTCGCACTCCCGGTGACGCCCGCGGCCGTCGCGGCTCCCCGCGACGGCCGTTACGCGCACGGCGCCGTGGACGTGCTCGACCTCGGCAACGTGGATCTGTCGTCGCTGCGAATGGGCGTGATCCAGGCGGACGCCGGTCGCGCCGCCGGCCAGGCGGTGGAGCGGGCGATCCGCTTGGCTCAGGCCGGTGAGGTCGACGCCATCGCCACCGCGCCGCTCAACAAGGAGGCGCTGTGGGCGGCCGGTTACCCGTACCCGGGGCATACCGAGATGCTCGCCGAACTGACCGGCAGCCGCGAGTCCCTCACGATGTTCGTGATCGGGTCCCTCCGCATCTTCTTCCTCACGCGCCATCTGTCGCTGCGCGACGCGATCGCGCAGATGACGCGCGCGCGGGTCCGCGAGACGCTCGCGATCATGACCCAGGTCTTGGATGACCTCGGCCTCGCGTCGCCGCGCGTGGCCGTCGCCGCGCTGAATCCGCACGCGGGCGAAGGCGGCAAGATGGGGGGCGAGGAGATCCGCGAGATCGGCCCCGGCATCGAGGACGCTCGCGCGGCCGGGCTGAACGTGTCTGGTCCGATCCCCGCCGACTCGGTGTTCCATCTCGCGGCGGAGGGGCGGTTCGACGCGGTGCTGTCGTTGTACCACGATCAAGGTCACATCGCGGCGAAGATGTCGGACTTCTACAAGACCGTGAGCGTGACGACCGGGCTCCCGTTCGTCCGCACGTCCGTCGACCATGGGACCGCGTTCGACATCGCCGGCACCGGGCGGGCGAGCGCCGTCAGCATGATCGAAGCGATCCGCGTTGCCGCAGACCTCACCGCGAGCCGCCGGGCCAAGGCCGCCGCGCGCGGTGCGGTGCTATAATACCGGTACGGCTTGAGCCGGGAGCGCTCGATGCGGTGTCCGCGGTGCGGCAGACAGGCGATCGTCGGCCACGTCACGATCCGGTGGCTGCAGGTGAAGGGCGCGCTGCTCCCGGAGCGCGGCTACTACTGCACCGCGTGCGGGCACGCGTTCGACGAGGTCGCGCCCCGGCCGGGTGACTTCGCGTTCCGGTCCGTGCGTGTCGACGCGATGAGCGACGCGCTCCGCCGCCTGCAGGAGAACGCAGACGTCGTCGTCGTTCGGCACAAGACGGGGACTCGCGAGGTTCTGTACTGACCCTGCTGCTGGCGGCGCTTCTGGGCCTCGCGATCGGATGGGCGCGGGGTGGACGGCTCGGCGGACTCGCCCGCGTTTCGCTTCGTTGGCTCCCCGCGTTGGCGCTCGGCGTGCTGCTGCTCCTCGCCGCGCAACTCCCCTGGCTGCCCGCGCCCGTCGGACGGGCCGCGGTCGCGGTAGGGTACGTGACCGCGATCGCGATGCTCGCAACCAACCGAGACCAACGCTGGCTGCTCCCCGTGCTCGCGGGTGCCGTCCTCAACGCCGCCGTGATCGTGGCAAACGGGGGGCGCATGCCTGTGTCCGCGCGCGCGCTGGAGTCCGTCGGGCGCCCGGCCGGCGCCGCACTTGTCGGCGGGACGGACCCACGACATCTGCTCGCCGCTCCGGGAAGTCCGCTCGGGCCGTTCGATGACTGGCTGGCGTTTCACATCGCCGGACTCGCCGGTATCGCCAGCCCGGGGGATGTCCTGATGGCGCTCGGCGTGGCGGGGTTCGTCCAGGCCGCGATGGTGGGGCGCCGACCCAACTGACCGGAATACGAACGTGTGTGCGGATCCCAGGGCCGCTCCGGCCCTTATTTTATTTGTGCTAGCGGTGATGTGAGGCAGGAGATTGGGGATGGGTGGAGAAACGTGGTGATCCGTAGGGACAGGTGGGGAGACGGGAGCGGCGTGAGGGTGAATGCTCAGGGGCGAGGCGCAGTATGCGCTCGACGACAAGGGGCGGGTGGTGATTCCTCCCAAGTTCCGGGCGGAGATGGGGGATCGCATCACCGTGACCCGCTGGATCGAGCCGTGCCTTGCGGCGTTCTCCCCCCTCGAGTGGCACTCCCTCGAAGAGAAGCTCCGCATGCTGCCGCTCGGCAACGCCGACTTCGTGCGTCTCTTGCTCTCGGCGGCCGAGGACTGCGATCTGGACCGGCAGGGGCGGATCACGCTCCCGCCGCACCTGCGGGAGCACGCGGCCATCACCCGAGGCGTGACGATCATCGGCGTGGGGTCCCGTCTCGAGGTCTGGAGCACGCCGAATTGGCGGCGGAAGCTCCAGTCCGTTCGGAAGCGGCAAGACGAGTTGGTGGGACAACTCCAGGCGCTGATCCTGTAGTGATGATCGAGAGGCGAGGCGCGGGTGGCGTTTGGACGAACCAGCGGCGGGTCGACGTCTCCTCAGCAACCGGTGCATGTTCCGGTTTTGGTGGATGAGGTGTTGACATATCTGGCACCCCGCGCCGGGGCCTTGATCGTGGACGCCACCATCGGCGATGGGGGACACGCCGAAGCCGTGCTCCGCCGCATTGCGCCGGCGGGCCGGTTGATCGGGCTCGACCGGGACGGCGACGCGATCGCCCAGGCGGAAGAGCGGTTGCGCCCGTTCGGGCGCAACGTGATGCTGCGACAGGCGAGTTTCGGCGAACTCGACGAGGCGCTCGACGCGCTGGGGGTCGGAGTGGTCGACGGCGTGCTCTTCGACATCGGGGTCTCGACCCGGCAGTTGCTCGAGCCGGGCCGGGGCTTCAGCTTCGACCGCGCCGGGCCGCTGGACATGCGCATGGACCGGACGCAGGAGCTGACCGCGGCGCAGATCGTCAACACCTTTCCCGAGCGCGCGCTCGCCGACCTGATCTACCGCTACGGCGAGGAGCGTGCCTCGCGCAAGATCGCGAAGCAGATCGTCGCTCGGCGTCCGCTCAAGACTACGCGCGACTTGGCCCAGGCGGTCGAAGCCGCGATCGGCGGCGCCCGGGGGCGGCTGCATCCGGCGACGCGGACGTTTCAAGCGATCCGCATCGTCACGAACGGCGAACTGGACGCGCTTGAGCGCGGGCTGCCGCAGGCGGTCCGCCGCCTGCGTCCCGGCGGGCGACTGTGCGTGATCGCGTTCCATTCGCTTGAGGATCGGATCGTGAAGCAAGTGCTGACACGCTTGTCGCGCGGGTGCACGTGTCCACCAGACCTGCCCGTCTGTCGATGCGAGGGCGAACGGTTGCTGCGCGTGCTCACCAAGAAGCCGGTGACGGCGTCGCCGGCCGAGGTCCGGAGCAATCCGCGGGCGCGCAGCGCACGGTTGCGCGCGGCGGAGCGGCTCGGCGAGACCGCGGCGCGCGATGCACGCGGCACCCGGCAGGGCAGCGGAAGCGGGGTCCACTGACGATGGCGCTTCGACAGGCACAGATGGCAGCTCCCGTGCTGATTCCCGAGCATTGGGGCCTGAGGGGGAGGGAGGCGACCCGGCGTCGGCGGAGACGGTATCCCATGATCGTGACACTCACACTGGCAGCACTTGCGGTAGTGCCATTCGTCGCACACGTCGCAGCTGTATCAAACGCAGCACACATCGGCTACCACATACTCCAGGACACCCAGGAAATTGCCGCCCTCGAGACCGAGCACGAACGTCTCCAAGCCATCGCTTCCTCCCTCAGGGCCCCAGAACGGATCGAACACCTTGCCGTGACTCGCCTCGGGCTGCAGGCTCCAGGCGCCGGTCAGATCGCGTCCTTGTCGCTGCCAGCGCCCGACTCGCGCGAAGAAGCCCGAGGCGGACCGGGGTTCTGGCAGCGGTTCGGCGCATACTTCCACCGAAATGAGGCGGTAGCGGCACCGCTCTCCCGATGACGCCCCGGAGCGGCCGGCCACGGCCGGCCGCCCGCGACGGCGTGAGTGCCTGGCGCGTGACGGCCGTGTTCGTGGTCTGGGCGTTCGCGTGCCTCTGCCTGCTCGGTCGCATGGTTGATGTTCAGGTCATCCGCGGCGGCGCGCTCCAGCGCCTGGCGCTTCGTCAGCAGCTGGAGTCGGTGCAGATCCCGGGCCGCCGGGGCCTCATCGTCGACCGCGTGGGACGCCCCCTGGCCATGAACGTCGAGGTCGACTCCGTGTACGCGGTGCCGCGCGCGATCGACGACCCGGAGGCGTTTGCGGCGCGGGTGGCGCCGGTGCTCGGCCTGCCCCCGACGGCGGTGGTCCGCCGCCTCAAGAGCGGCGGCCCGTTCTTCGCGTGGCTCGCGCGGCGTCGGCCGATGGCGGTGGCGCACGCGCTGACCGCGCTCGGCCTCGGCCGCGCCGTCGGCATCGTGCCGGAGGCTCGGCGCGACTACCCCAACGGGCCGCTCGCCGGCAGCGTGATCGGCTTCACCGGCACGGACGACGCCGGGCTTGCCGGACTTGAGCTCGCGGACGACCGATTCCTTCGTGGGGCCAGCGGACTCGGCACGGCGGATCGCGACGCGATCGGCCGGGAGCTCGTCCAAACGCTGCGGATCGTGACGCCGCCGCGCGACGGGGCCACGGTGGTGCTCACGCTCGACGAGGTGATCCAGCACATCGCCGAACGCGAGCTGCAGCAAGCGATCGACCAGACCACTGCCGACGGCGGCGTGGCGATCGTGATGAATCCCCAGACGGGAGCGATCCTGGCGCTCGCGGCGTTGCCGTCGTTTGATCCGGGTCAGTACCAGAAGGCGCCTGCGGCCTTGTGGAAGAACCGCGCGGTGGCCGATCTGTACGAGCCCGGGTCCACGTTCAAACTGATCCTCGCCGCCGCCGCCATTGCGAGCCACACGATCACGCCGGACGACCGGTTTCGGGATCCGGGGCAGATTCGCATCAACGGCGCCACGATCCACGACGCGGAGAAATCGGAGCACTTCGACGCGCTCAGCCTGACCGACATCATCAAGTACTCAAGCAACGTCGGCGCGGCGCAGGTCGCGACGCGGCTCGGCAAATCGACGTACGACGCCTACATCCGTCGGTTCGGATTCGGGTCCCCCACCGGGATCGATCTGCCCGGCGAGGCCTCGGGCATTATCCGCCCGATCAGGCAGTGGCTTGGGCCGACCCTCCAGAACATCGCGTTTGGCCAGGGAATCTCGGTCACCCCGATCCAGCTCCTGGTGGCGGCGTCTTCGCTGGCGACGGACGGGATGGAAGTGCGCCCGCATCTCGTCGCCGTCGTCCGCGACGCCACGGGCCACGTCGTCGCCACCCCGGACGATGTGGCGCCCCACCGCGTGATCTCCGCCGGAGTGGCCGGCCAGGTGCTGGCGATGATGCGGCAGGTGGTGGCGGGCGGGACGGGCGTCAAGGCGCAGATTCCCGGATACAGCGTGGCCGGGAAGACGGGCACCGCGCAGAAGCCCAGCCCGACCGGCGGCTACGAGTCGGGCGGATACGTGGCGTCGTTTGTCGGCGTCGTCCCCGCGAGCAACCCGGTCCTCGCGATCCTCGTGGTGGTGGATCGTCCGCACGGCGTCTACTACGGCGGCGACGTGGCGGCGCCGGTGTTCCGGGAGATTGCGCGCCAGGCGCTGTGGTACATGCGGGTGCCGCCGACGGCGCCGATCGCCGTGTCGGAAACCGCGCAGGCGCCCGCTGCGGGCGGGCAGGTCGCCGGGAGCGCCGCCGGCGCCGGGCCAGCGCGCGCGCACTGATCACCGGCGCGCGCCTATCGGCGGGCGCGCGATCTTGCTATAGTGGAACTCGGGCAGCCGGAGCCGGGACATGCCGGACCGGCCCCGGGCTCGGAGGAGCGAGGATGCGGTTAGCAAACCTCCTGGCGGCGCTCCCGGTGTCGCCTCCGGGAGACGGCCCGGTGGTGCTCGGGTCCCGGGACCGTGAGGTCACGGGATTGGCCTATCACTCGGCGCACGTGCGGGCCGGCGACCTCTTCGCCGCGATCCGCGGGCTCTCCCAGGACGGGCACCGGTACGCCCAGGACGCGGCCCGGCGCGGCGCGGTCGCGGTGCTCGTCGACCACGCGGTGCCGGACGTCGGGGCGACTCAGGTGGTCGTTCCCGACACGCGGCAGGCTTTGGCGTTTGTCGCCGCAGCCTTCCATGGGACGCCGTCGGAGCACCTGTGGGTGTGCGGCGTGACGGGAACCAACGGCAAGACCACGACCACGTACCTGCTGGAGGCGATCCTCGCGCGGGCCGGCCGTCGCGTCGGGCTCGTCGGCACGCTTGGCGCGCGGCTGGGCGGGGCACCCGTGGAATTCCACGCCACGACGCCCACGACCCCGGAAGCACCGGACGTCCAACGCCTGCTCGCGGAGATGCGGGCCGCGGGCGCCGGCGACGTGATCATGGAGGTGACCTCCCATGCGCTGGCGCTCCATCGCGTCGACGCGTGTCGTTTCGGCGCGGCCGTGTTCACCAACCTTACGCAGGACCATCTGGACTTCCACGGGGACCTCGCGGGCTATCGGGACGCCAAGGCGCGGCTGTTCGAGATGGTCGCACCTGACGGGCTCAGCGTGGTGAACGCCGACGACGAGGCCAGCGCCGCGATGGCCTCGCGCAGCCGGGCCCGCGTCTGGACCTACGGGATCGAGCAGCGCGCGGATGTGTGCGCGGAGCGGCTCACGCTCGGCCCGCGGGGAACGCGCGGTTCCGTCGTGTGGCCGGGCGGACGCATGCCACTGGTGTTGCCGCTTCCGGGCCGGTTCAACGTCGCCAACGCGCTCGCGGCGGCGGCGGTGGCGCTCGCGCGCGGGATCCCGCCGGAGGTTGTGAGCGGCGCGCTCGAGACCGTGCCCGGCGTGCCCGGCCGTTGCGAGCTCGTGAACGAGGGGCAGCCGTTTACGGTCATCGTGGACTACGCGCACACGCCGGACGGACTCGAGAAGGTGTTGCGCCTCGCCCGCGAGGTCGCAACGGGCCGCTGCGTGACGGTGTTCGGCTGCGGCGGCGACCGCGACCGGACGAAGCGGCCGATCATGGGACGCATCGGGACGGCGCTTGCCGACTACGCCGTGTTCACCTCCGACAATCCGCGCAGCGAGGACCCGGGGGCGATCATCCGCGAGATCGAGGCCGGTGCCGCGGGGCGGAACTTTGAGAGCGAGCCGGACCGGCGTCTCGCGATTGGGCGCGCGCTGGCGCTGGCCCGGGCGGGCGACGTCGTGGTGATCGCCGGCAAGGGCCACGAGCCGTACCAGATTCTTCGGGACCGCACGATTGCGTTCGATGACCGCGAGGTCGCGCGGGACCTGCTCCGCGCCGGCCGCACGGAACTCGGAGCGCACCCGTGAGATCCGTGAGACAGCCGATCCGGAGCCCAGGCGCATACGCGTCGTCGCAGCGGAGTTGCGCGGTGGGCCGAGGTCTCGCGTGACGATGGCGAACGGGCGGGAGCATCCTGCGTCGCCTCCGTCCGAGATGGCCGTTCGAGAGCTCGCCGCTGTCTGCGGCGGCGTCGTCGTGCGGGGCGATCCGGCGGCGTCCGTCCGCGGCGTGACCGTCGATAGCCGCGCCGTTTCGCCGGGCATGGTGTTCGTGGCGCTGCGGGGCGAACGGACCGACGGGCATCGGTTCGCGGCCGAGGCGTGCCGTCGGGGCGCCGCGGCGGTGCTGGGGACGCTGGATGTGCCGGACGTGCCGCCGGAGGTCGCGATGATCGTTGTCCCGGACACGCTGCACGCGTTGCACGTGCTCGCGCGGAACGTCCGGGACCGCCAGGCGCTGCGGGTGATCGGCATCACCGGGAGCGTCGGGAAGACCTCGACCAAAGAGCTGACCGCGGCGGTGACCGGCCGAATGTTCCGCACCGTCCGGTCACCGCGCAACTGGAACACCGAGATCGGGATCCCGCTCGTCCTCGCGAATGTTCCGAGCGACGCGGAGATCGCGGTGGTCGAGCTGGCGATGCGGGGGCCGGGGCAGATTCGCGAGCTCGTGGCGGTGTCGCGCCCCGAGATCGGCGTCGTCACGAACGTGGGGGAGTCCCACTTGGATTTCTTCGACGGCCGTGAGGCCCTCGCCGCGGAGAAGACGGCCCTCGTCGAAGGGCTGCCGGCGGATGGGGTCGCGATTCTGAACGCCGAGGATGCGCTGGTGCTGGCGATGCGCCGGCGGACGCCGGCGCGAGTTGTGACGTTTGGGCTGCGCGCGGGCGACGTCACCGCAAGTGCGATCCGCATGCTGCCGGGCGAGGGGAGCGCGTTTCGCCTCCACACGCCCGCGGGCGATAGCGAGGTCCTGCTCCACCTGCCCGGCCGCCATGCGGTCCTGAACGCGCTTGCGGCCGCGGCGGCCGGGGGGGCGCTCGGCGTGCCGGTGGAGGAGATCGCGTTGGGACTCGGAGGGGCGTCGATGCTGCCGATGCGGCTGGCCGTGCGCCGGGTCGGCGAGGTTACCCTCATCGACGACACCTACAACAGCAGCCCCCAGTCGATCGAAGCCGCGCTGGATGTCGTCGACGAGCTGCCCGGCGCACCAAGGATCGCCGTGCTCGGCGACATGCGAGAGCTCGGGGCGGCGTCGGACGACGCGCACCGCCGTGTCGGGCGGCTCGTCGCGGGCAGACGGTTCGACCTCGTGATCGCGTTCGGCCCGCTCGCCGCTGAGCTCGCCGGGTCGGCCATCGACGCGGGCGGCGCCCGGGTGACCCATACGCTGGACCCGGCCGAGGTGCTGCGAGTGCTCCGGCGCGAACTGCGACCCGGCGCGGTGGTGTTGATCAAGGGTTCGCGGGCGCTGGAGATGGAACGGATCGTGGCGGCCCTCGAGGGCGGGACCGGCGTCGGCGATGCGGCCCCACGCGGGCGGGGGCTCGCGTGGGCGTGACCCCGGCCCTCTCGGCGTGGGGGCTCGCGGTCGCGCTGACCCTCGCCGCGGGCGCCCCGGTCGTGACGTGGCTCCGGCGGACCGGCGTGGTGCAGATTGTGCGCGACGACGCGCCCCGTCGTCACGCGGACAAGGCCGGGACCCCGACGATGGGGGGCGTGCTGATTATTGGAGCGGGGCTCGTCGCGGCGCTGGTCGTCGCGGCCGCTGCCGGCCGGATCTCGCGCGACCTCGCCGTCGGACTCGTCGTGATCGCGATCTTCGCCGCGGTCGGCGGGGTGGACGATGCACTGGGAATCGCACGGGGGCGGAACCTCGGGCTGCGTGCGCGGGACAAACTGGCGCTGCAGATCCCCGTCGCCCTGCTGGTCGGCCTGTACGTGGCGCGGACGCCCCGCCTGGGCAGCGCCGTGGCGCTGCCCGGCACGCCGTGGCATCCGGACCTGGGCTGGGTGTATCCGTTGTTGTGCGTGCTGCTGGTGGTGGGGATGGCGAACGCGGTGAACCTGACGGACGGTCTCGACGGCCTGGCGGCCGGCAGTGTCGCAATCGCGGCGGCGGCGCTCGTGGTGCTGATCGGCCGCGCCGGCGCCGCCCCGGTGGCCGTGATCGCGGCGGCCGTCGCCGGCGCGGCGCTCGGTTTTCTGTGGTTCAACGCCCACCCCGCGCGCGTGTTCATGGGTGACGTGGGCTCGCAGGGACTCGGGGCGGCGCTCGCCGTCACCGGGGTGCTGGCCAAGTTGGAGGTCGCGATGTTGATCATCGGCGGCGTGTTCGTCGTCGAGGCGCTGTCCGTGGTCCTCCAGGTCGCGTACTTCCGGTTCACCGGAGGGCGGCGATTGTTCCGGATGAGCCCGTTGCACCACCACTGCGAGTTGAGCGGGTGGACGGAGACCCAGACCGTCGTCCGGTTCTGGGTGTGCGGCGCCCTCTTGGCGGCGCTCGGGATGGCGCTCGTATCGTGATCGCCGACGTGCTGCGCCGGTTGCGGGGCCAATCGATCCACGTCGTGGGCCTGTCCGGCACCGAGGGGTCCACGGTCGTGGAGTTTCTGTTGCGCCACGGGCTCACCGGCATCACGGCGCACGACCTGCAGACCCCGGAGACGTTCGCGGACGCGTTCCGCCGGGCGCACGCGTGGCTGGAACCGGCCGAGCAGGAGGCGGCGGTCGCGCGCCTCCTGGCCGCGCCGATCACCGTCAGGTTTCGCGACCGGTACCTGGAAGGGATCGCGGACGCGGGCATCATCTACACGACGCAGGCGTGGTTCCGGTACCCGGAGAACGCGCCGGTCCGGCGGGCCCGGGATGCGGGCGTGCCGCTCAGCAGCATGACCGCGCTGTTTTTCGAGACCGTGCCGTGCCCGATCCTCGGCGTGACCGGGACGAACGGGAAGTTCACGGTCGCGCACCTCGCGGCGATGATGCTCGAGGAGAGCGGATCCCGGGTGTTTTCGAGCGGCAACGATCGGACGCACGTGCCGATCCTGTATCGGCTGGACGAGGTGACGCCCGACGCGGTCCTCGTGCTGGAGATCAGCAACCGCCAGCTCGTGGGGTTGCCGTACAGCCCGCACATCGCGGTGATCACGAACTTGGCCAGGCACCACCTGGACGACCACGGGTCCTTCGAGGCGTACGTGGAGACAAAGCGGGGGATTCTGGCGCACCAGGGCGCGGGCGACCGCGCCGTCCTCAACGGCGATGATCCGACGACGCGGGCGCTCGCGGCGGGCGCGCCGGCCCCAACGCTGCTGTGGAGCCAGTACCGGACGCTCGACGAGGGCGCCTGCGTCGTGGACGGGCAGATCGTGCTCCGGCTCGACGGCCGCGAGGAGCGGGTCGGCCCGGCGGCGCTTCCGGTGCCCGGCGCGCACGCGCTCGAGAACGCGCTGGCGGCGGCGCTGGCGGCGCGCGTCGCGGGCGCTGCTCCCGGGGCGATCGAGGCCGTGCTGCGGCGGTTCCGGGGCCTTCCGTACCGGTTGCGCTTTGTCGCGGAGATCGCGGGGGTGCGCTACTACGAAGACTCCCTCGCCACGAACCCGGCCGCGACCGTCGCGGCCGTGCTCGCGCTCGATCGGCCGCTCGTGCTCCTCGCGGGCGGACAGCGGCCGGGCGCCACCGCGGGTGATTTCCGGCCGGTCGCTGAGGCCCTGCGGACCCGCCCGCCGCGCGCCGTGGTGGTGTTCGGCGCGATGGCGTCTCGGATCGCAGACGCGATCGGCGAGGCTGGCGGGGGCGTCCGCGTCGTGCGATGCGAGACCCTGGACGAGGCGGTGGCGGCCGCACGCGCGCTCGCGCGGCCCGGGGACGCCGTCAGCCTGTCGCCGGCGTGTGAAAGCTTCGACCAGTTTCGCGACTACCGCCACCGTGCCGAGCGTTTCTGCGAGTTGGTCGCAGGGCTCGGGCGGGACGCGGCGGTCGAGGAGTCGGAGCCCACAGACGCGCTGCCGCGGGGAGCGAGGAGCGTAGACCCGTGGAACTGATCCACAAGCGCGGGGCGGCGTGGGGGCTGTTCTTGACCGTGCTGGCGCTCAGCATGATCGGCGTCGTCATGGTGTACAGCGCGAGCGCGGTCGTGGCGCAGGCACAGTACCACGACAGCGCATGGTTTCTCAAGCGCCAACTCCTGTACACGGTGATCGGGCTCATCGGCATGTCGGTCGCGTGGCGGCTGCACTACGCGAGGCTCCGGCAGATCACCCTGCCGCTGTTGGCGATCACGTTCGTGTCGCTCCTGCTGGTGCTCATGCCGCACATCGGCCGCGAGGCGGGCGGTGCGCGCCGATGGCTGACATTCGGCGGACCGCTCAACTTCCAACCGGCCGAGCTCGCCAAGCTGGCGATCATCCTGTACCTTGCCAACTTCCTCGCCAACCGCGGGGAACGCGCGCGGGAGTTCGGCGCGGGCATGATCCCGCCCGTGATCGTGTTGCTGGCGCTCGCCCTGCCGATCGTGAAGCAGCCCGATCTGGGCTCCGCGCTGATCGTGGCGCTCATCGCGTTCGTGCTGTTGTTCGTCGGTGGCGCCCGCCTCGACCATCTCACCCTGGTTGCGGGCGCGGCGGTGGCCGCGGTGCTGGCCGCGATCCTGCGGGGCGGGTACCGGACCCACCGGCTGTTCGCGTTCCTCGACCCGTGGAAGGACCCGCGGGGAACCGGGTTTCACATCATCCAGTCGCTCCTCGCCCTCGGGTCGGGAGGCGTGGTCGGCCTAGGCTTGGGGCACAGCCGGCAGAAATTCTTCTACCTACCGGAACGCCACACCGATTTCATCTTCTCGATCATCGGCGAGGAGCTCGGCCTGATCGGGACCGCCGCGGTGATCATCCTGTTCCTGTGCCTCGCGGTGTGGGGCTACCGGATCGCGTCGCGCGCCCCCGACCGGTACGGGGCGTTGCTGACGTCGGGGCTGACGACCATGATCGTGGGGCAGGCGGTCCTGAACATCGGCGTCGTCTCGGGATCGCTGCCGATCACGGGCGTGCCGCTGCCGTTCATCAGCTTCGGCGGATCGTCGCTGGTGCTGAGCTACATCGCGATCGGCATCCTGTTGAACGTCTCCCAGTACGCGCACGAGGAAGAGCCGGTCGTGGCCCGCCGCCCGGCGCGGCCGGCGCATGCCCGGCGCCGGTCGGCGTGGGCCCGCGGATGAACCTGCTGCTCACCGGCGGAGGGACCGGCGGCCATGTGTATCCGGCGCTCGCGCTGGCGGAAGCGCTCCGCCGCCGCGACCCGTCGGCGCGCGTGGCGTTTGCCGGCAGCCGGGGCGGGATGGAAGCGACGCTGGTCCCGGCCTCGGGCGTCCCGTTTGTCGGGTTGCGCGTGCGCCCGCCCCGGGCGCGATCGCTGCCGCGCACCGCCATGTCGCTGGCCACGGGGGTGCTGAGCCTCTGGGAGGCGGTGCGGCTCGTGCGGCGGTTCCGTCCGGACGCGATCGTCGCGACCGGCGGGATCGCGGCGGCCCCTGTGGTCGTCGCCGGCGCGGCGCTGCGGGTGCCGGTCGTCATCGTGGAGGGGAACGTGCTGCCCGGCCGCATCAACCGCGTGCTCGCGCGATGGTGCCGCGCGGCCGCGGTCGCGTGGGACGACGCCGTCCCGCTCATGCCGGCGCGCCGGATCATCGTCACCGGGTTGCCGATCCGCCGCGAGGTGTGCGAGACGCGCAGAGCGGACGGCCTGCGCGAGTTCGGTCTGGCGTCGGACCGGCACACCGTTCTCGTGCTCGGAGGGAGCCAGGGCGCGTCGCGCCTGAACGCCGTGGTCGAGGACGCTGTCACGTACCTCCGGGATCGTCGCGACCTTCAGGTGCTGCACCAGGTCGGCGGCGGCTGGGCCGGCGGCTCGGGCGCGCGAGAGGACCGTACCGTCGGCGGGGTGCGGTACGTGCGCGTGCCGTACGTCGAGCACATCGGTGCCGCCTACGCGTCCGCAGACCTCGTCGTGAGCCGATGCGGCGCGACCGCGCTCGCCGAGATCACCGCGGCGGGGCTGCCGGCAATCCTCACCCCGTATCGCTACGCGGCGGACGATCACCAAGCCCGGAACGCCGAGCCGCTGACGCGCGCCGGCGCGGCGTCGGTGATCCCGGACGCCTCGCTCGACGGGGAGACGCTCGCCCGAGAGATCGCCTCGGTGTTCGACTTTCCCGGCCGGTTCGCGCGCATGGCCGCTAGCGCGCGGGGGCTCGGCCGCCCGGAGGCGTCGGAGCGCGTGCTCGCGCTGGTCATGAGCCTGGTGCGCCGGCCGGCCATCCAGAGGGCCGTCGGGTGATCGCGCCCGGCACCCGGGTCCACTTCATCGGGATCGGCGGCGCCGGTATGAGCGCGATCGCGTCGGTGCTCTTGGCGCGCGGCTATCCCGTGTCCGGCTCCGACCTTCGGGAGAGCGAGGTGACGCGGCGGCTGCGCGCGGCCGGCGCGCGGATCCAGATCGGGCACGCCCCGGAGCACGTGACGGCCGGGCAGGTGGTCGTGATCAGCCGCGCCGTGCCCGACGAGAACGTGGAGATTCAGCAGGCGCTCGCGCAGGGGCTGCCGATCATGCACCGCGCTCAGATGCTCGCGGCGCTGATGGAAGGGGCGCGGGGCATCGCGGTGGTGGGCACGCACGGCAAGACCACCACGACCTCGATGACCGCCCTCGTGCTCGAACGGGCCGGCCGCGATCCGACGGTGCTGATCGGTGGAGAGGTGGAAGACTTCGGCGGCAACGCGCGCGCCGGGATCGGGACGGACCTCATCGCGGAGGTGGACGAGAGCGACGGCTCGCTCCTGTGGATCACCCCGAAGATCGCGGTCGTGACGAGCCTCGACGCCACCGACCACCTCGATTTCTACGGGTCCGAGGCGCGACTGGTCGAGACGTTCCGGATGTTCCTCGGCGCGCTTCCGCACGACGGGTTCGCCGCGATCTGCTCCGACGCCCCGGTGGGCCGGGAGCTGGCGGCCCATGCGCGCCCGCGTGTCGTGACCTACGGGCTTGACGCGGGCGCGGGCTACGCCGCGCGCATCCTCGAGATGGCCGGGCGCCGCACGGTGTTCGAGGCGCGCCGCGCCGGCCTCATGCTCGGCCGGGTTACGCTGGACGTGCCCGGCCGGTACAACGTTCAGAACGCCCTCGGCGCGCTCGCCGTCGGGACCGAGATGGACGTTCCGTTCCAGGTGTGCGCCGACGCGCTCGCCTCGTTTCACGGCGTGCAGCGGCGGTTCACGATGCGGGGCGAGGTGGCCGGGGTGCTCGTGGTCGACGACTACGCCCACAACCCGACCAAGGTGGGTGCCCTGCTGCAGGGCGCGCGCGAGTGCTGGCCGGGCGCCCGCATCATCGCGGTGTTCCAGCCGCATCGGTACACGCGCACGCGGACGGTCGGCGAGCAGTTCGGGGCGGCGTTCGACTGCGCCGACGAGGTGATCCTCACCGACATCTATCCAGCGGACGAAGCGCCGATTCCGGGGGTGGACGCCGGTATCGTGGCGCGGGCGATCGGCGGGCGGCGTCCCGTACGGTTCATCGCCGATGCCGGCGACGTCGCGGCGGTGCTCGAGGAGGAGGTCCGGCCGGGCGACTTGGTGCTGACGATCGGGGCGGGGGACGTCTCGAAGGTGGCCGACGAGTTGGTCGTCCGCCTGAAGCGCCGCGCGGCCGAACGGCCGCGCGCGTCCGGGAACGCGGGTGGGTAGCCCGGAGACCCTCGCCGCAGCGCTGGAGCGTCTGTGTCCCGGCGCGATCCGCCGGGAGGAGCCGCTGTCCCGCCACGTCTCGTTTCGCATCGGCGGGCCTGCGGATGTGCTGGCGCTGCCGGGCACGCTCGACGAACTCGCCCGGGTCGTCGCGTGGCTCTACCAGGAGCGCGAGCCGTTCGTGGTGCTCGGCCGCGGCAGCAACGTGCTCATCGCCGACCGCGGCGTCCGTGGGGTGGTCGTCAAGACCGGCCGCGGTCAGGAGGGCCTTCGCTTCGACGGAACCCGGGTCGACGCCGAGTGCGGCGTGAGCGTCCCGTACCTCGCCCGCCAGGCGTCGCTGCGCGGCCTCTCAGGCCTGGAGTTCGCCGGGGGCGTGCCCGGCTCGGTCGGCGGCGCCCTGGCGATGAACGCCGGGGCGCACGGGCACTGCATGGCCGAGGTCGTGACGCGCGTCCGGGTCGTGACGCCCGATGGCGAACGGACGTGGCGCGCGGACGAGTTGGCCTATGCGTACCGTGAGAGTCGTCTGCAGCATGAGCCCGCGGTCGTGCTCGACGCGACGCTGGAACTCGCGCAGGAGAGCCCGGAGGTGACGACGGCCCGACTCGACGAGTGGCTGCGGCACCGCAGCGACACGCAGCCGCTCGGCCCGCCGAGCTCCGGGTGCATCTTCCGGAATCCTGCCGGGGATCACGCGGGGCGGCTGATCGACACCGCCGGGGGCAAGGGGCTTCGGGTCGGGGGGGCGGTCGTGAGCGACCGCCACGCCAACTACATCCTCAACACGGAACACGCGACCGCGGCGGACGTACTCGGCCTGATCGCCCTCGTGCACCGGCGCGTACGCGAGCGGTTCGGCGTCGAGCTCGAGACCGAGGTCAAGCTGCTTGGGGAGTTCGACGCACGATGATCCTGGGGCGCGGGCGACCCGCCGGACAGGACCGCGCTGCCGAGTCGGAGGCGCCGTCGCGTCGGCCCGCGGTGCCGCCGGTACGCCCGGCGCGGCCGGGCGACGGGACGGTGACGCCAGCCGGGTCTCCGGCGGCGCCGCGGTTCCTGCGCCTGGTCCGATTCCTGGCGGCGACGTGCGTCCTGTGCGCCGTCGCCGCCTTCCCGGGGTCCTCGCTGTTCAACCTGGATACGGTCGTGGTCCGGGGCAACGCGCACATCGCAGGTGCGGAGATCCTCCGCCGGGTCGGCATCGGCCCCGGGGACAACGCGTTCCGCGTCGACGCGGTGGCGATCCGGGAACGTCTGCGCGAGGACCCGCGCATCGCCGACGCGTCCATCGCTCTCGCGTTTCCTCGGAACCTTATGGTGTCCGTGCGCGAGCGAGACCCGGTCGCCGCACTCGCATTCGGGGAGGGGTACGTGCTGCTGGGGGCCGACGGCGTGGCGATCGCGCGCGTGTCCGGACCCGGCGCCGCGATGCCGCTCGTGGTGGACCGTCTCGATCTGCCGTGGGTGCAGGCCGGGACAGCCGTACCGTCGCCGAGCGTCCGATTTGGAGTGACGGTGGCGGCGACCCTGCCCCCGCGCCTGCGTCCGGACGTCATCGGGTTGCGCGTGGACGCAAGCGGCGAAGTCGTGCTCCAAGCGCGTGACGGCATGTGGGTCAAGGTCGGAACTGCGGACGGTCTCACCGACCGACTGGCCATGGTACCGGGCGTGCTCGCCGCGGTTCGCGCGCGCGGCCTCCACGCGCAGTACGTGGACCTCCGCGTGCCGGGGAGCATCGTGGTGATGCCGGCCGGCGCCGCGCCGCAGGACGGTGCCACACCGGCACGCCCGGGCGCGCCGGCAACGGTCTCCACGCCCCCAACGCCGTCGATGCCCGACGCAACGCCGCGAGGCGGGGGCGGGCAGGAGAACACTTCGCATCGTGGAATACAGCCAGGACCACCACATCCAGTGCCCCCGTAACGAGCGGCCGGAGGAGGGATCACGTGGCCAGACGGGGACCGCTGGTGGGACTCGACGTCGGGACCACCAAGGTCTGTGTGATCATCGCAGAACAAGACGAGGAAGCGGAGGTCCACATCAAGGGGATGGGGACCTCCCCTTCTACCGGCGTCCGGAAGGGCGTCGTCGTCGATCTGGACGGGACGACGCGGGCGATCGAAGAAGCGGTGGATCGAGCGGAACGGATGGCCGGCGTGAAGATCGCCGCCGCGCTCGTGTCGGTCTCCGGGGAGCACGTCGCGTCTCAGAACAGCCGTGGGGTCGTCGCGGTGTCGCGGGCCGATCACGAGATCGGCGAGCAGGACATCTCGCGGGTGGTGGAGGCGGCGCGGATGACCGCGATTCCCGCGAGCGACCGCGAGATCGTTCACCTCATTCCGCGCGACTTCGTCGTGGACGGGCAGGACGGCGTCAAGAACCCGGTGGGGATGTACGGCTCTCGGCTTGAGGTGGAGGCACATATCGTCACGGGCGCGGGGACGCTGCTGGCCAACCTCCTGAAGTGTGTGCAGCGGGCCGGCCTCGAGATCGAGGAACTCGTGCTCGAACCACTGGCGTCCGGGCAGGCGGTGCTGGCCCAGGCGGAACGGGACCTGGGCGTGGCTGTCGTGGACATCGGCGGCGGCACCACCAGCGTCGGCATCTTCACGAACGGCGGGCTGTGCCATACCGGGATTCTGCCGGTGGGCGGGAGCCACATCACCAATGACATCGCGGTCGGCCTCCGCACGCCCATCGCGGAGGCCGAGCGGCTCAAGGTCGCCTACGGGAGCGCATCGGCGGCGACGGTGGGCGCCGAGGACACGATCGAGGTGCCCCGCATCGGGTCGCACGAGCTGGTCGTGCGACCGCGGCGGGCACTCGTCGAGATCATCGAGCCGCGGCTCACGGAGATCCTCGGCATGGTGAAATCGCAGATCAAGCGGTCCGGCTACGCGAACCTGATTCCTGCGGGGGTCGTGGTGACCGGCGGCACCGCGCTGTTGGCCGGTCTCGCCGACGCGGCATCTGCGTTGCTCGAGCTGCCGTCGCGCGTCGGCGTGCCAGACATTCGGGGGACGATGGCGCATATGGTGGACAGTCCCGCGTACGCCACCGGTGTCGGTCTCGTGCTGCACGGGGCGCGCCAGCGCGCGCCCGGGCGGCTGGTGCGGACGGTCGACGGCACCGGGTCGGTGTTCGGCCGGGTGCGGCAGTGGTTGCGCGAGTTCACGCAGGGCGCATGAGCAGGGGAGGGCGAGGAGCGCGGGAAGAGAGCCCCAACGCATAGACCGGTCGCGTACCGTCAACGGCATACGAGATGGCAGCAGTAGTGGCAGCAGCGTGATTTCGCAGCATACGTCTTGGAGCGAACGGAGCGGGCACATGACGGAGAAACGGTGGCATCACCCGGTCCAGCGATTGCTCTCGGAACGGCGGAGCCAGACGGCAGTCATGACACGCCACACAGCAGTGACGACACGCCCGGGGGACGGGGACAAGGCGGTGGTCCCCCCAGAGGGTGCGGGAGGGGTGCGGATGGCGAACGTCGAGCGGGATCTCCGGCGCTACGCGGCGATCAAAGTGATCGGGGTCGGGGGCGGCGGCAGCAACGCGGTGAATCGCATGATCACCGCCGGCCTTCGAGGCGTGGAGTTCATCGCGATCAACACCGACGCGCAGGCCCTGGCGCTGTCGAACGCCGACAAGAAGATCCACATCGGCGGGAAGCTCACACGCGGACTTGGTGCCGGCGGCGACCCGGAGGTCGGGCGGCAGGCGGCCGAGGAGACTCGCGAGGAGCTCACCGAGGTGGTCGAGGGCGCCGACATGGTGTTCGTGACCGCTGGCATGGGCGGCGGCACGGGGACGGGCGGCGCGCCGATCATCGCGCAGGTCGCCCGCGAGCTCGGCGCGCTGACGATCGGGGTGGTCACCCGGCCGTTCAGCTTCGAGGGCCGCCGCCGCGCGGCCGCGGCCGAGGAGGGGATCCGGAACCTCAGGCAACGGGTCAACACGGTGATCACGATCCCGAACGACCGGCTGCTCCAAGTCGTGGATAAGAGCGCGACGGTGGTCGAGGCGTTCCGGGTCGCGGACGATGTCCTGCGCCAGGGCGTGCAGGGGATCGCCGACCTGATCACGGTGCCCGGGCTGATCAACCTCGACTTCGCCGACGTCCGCACGATCATGACCGAGGCCGGCTCCGCGCTCATCGGCATCGGGATCGCGAGCGGGGAGGGCCGGGCGGCCCAGGCGGCCCAGGCGGCGATCGCGAGCCCGCTGCTCGAGACCTCGATGGAAGGTGCCCGCGGCGTGCTCATCAACATCACGGGCGGCATGGACCTCGGGATGCTCGAGATCAACGAGGCCGCGCAGGTCGTCCAACAGGCCGCCGACCCCGAAGCGAACATCATCTTCGGGGCCGTGCTGGACGAGCATCTGGACGGGAAGATCCAGATCACGGTGATCGCGACCGGATTTGAGGGACCGCGCCGGACGGCCGACCTCGCGGAGGGCATGGCGGAAGCGGCCGATGCGCCGCCGCGCGAGACGACCCGGGTCGGGCTGGAGGACCTGGACATCCCCGCGTTCTTGAGGAAGCGCTAGGATTCGCTCCGTTCGAGGCGGCGCCGCGCATGTGGCGGCGCCGCCCGCTTTGGCACGTCGTTTCCAATCCCGGGGCGGCGTGGTACGCTTAGGGTCATGGTGAGTTCTCCGGAGGACCATTTTGCCGCCGTCCGGGCGGCGGTCGAAGCGTGCTTTCCGGTACAGGAGCTCTGGTTTCAGGACGGTCGGCCGGCGTTCGCGATCAGGCCGGGGCCGGACGACAAGGCGCGATTCCTTCGCCTCCGGGAGAGACTCGACGGGCTCGGCGTCCTCCCGTTGCTCCGCCGCCACGACGGAGAGACGATCGTGCTGCTGGTGCCGAAGCCGCCGCCGACACGAACGCGCTGGGTGTGGCCGATCGGGTTGTTCGCGGCGACACTCGTCACGACGTTCATCGCAGGCTATCTGAACGCGCAGGGCGGGTGCGTGCCGGGGTTGCTGTCCCCCGTCGCCGGCGGGGTCGCGTTTTCGCTGTCGCTTATGGCGATCCTGTTCTGCCACGAGATGGGACACAAGCTCGTCTCGATCTGGCGCAAGATCGACGCCAGCCCGCCGATGTTCATCCCGATGCCGCCGCTGCCGGGGTTGGCGATCGGCACGATGGGCGCCGTGATCTTGACACGCACGCCGTCGCCGAACCGCGATGCCCTCGTCGAGCTCGGGGCGAGCGGGCCGATCGCGGGGTTCATCGTGGCGGTCCCGATTCTCGTGTACGGTATCGCGCACTCGCTCGTGATCTCGCATGCCGCGATCGTCGCGAACGGCTGCCAGCTGACGGCGATCCCCACCCCGATGCTGGTGGACCTGCTCGTGCGCTGGCTGCTGCACCCGAGTCCGAGCGCCGACGTGCTGATCCACCCGATGGCGTTCGCCGGCTGGGTGGGGTTGCTGGTGACCGCGCTCAACCTGCTCCCCGCGAGCATGCTGGACGGCGGGCACGTGATGCGGGCCGTGTTCGGGCCGCGTGCACATCTGATCCTGTCGTACGTGGCGGTAGGCGTGGGAATTCTGTTCGGATATTGGGTAATGAGTCTATTGATCTTGTTGATGATTCGCCGGGGGCACCCGGGACCGTTGGACGACTGTTCCCCCGTGACCCCGGTCCACAAAGCGATGGCGGCGGTGCTCATCCCGATCTTCGTGCTGAGCGCAGTACCGCTCGCCACACTATAGGAGTGCGTCCCATGGCCGGCCCCGAAGTCCTAGTTGAGGCCGAGAACCTCGAGAAGCGGTTTCCGCGGTACCACGCCGTCCGCGGGGTGTCGTTCCAGTGCTACGCCGGTGAAGTGTTCGGGTTGCTCGGTCCGAACGGCGCCGGCAAGACGACCACGATCCGCATGCTCACGACGATCCTGCGCCCCACCGCCGGGACGGCGCGGGTGGCCGGGCACGACGTCGTGCGCGACCCGGCCGCGGTCCGGCGGGTGATCGGCGTGCTCCCGGAGAACGCCGGCATCTACGGGCGTCTCACCGCGCGCGACGCGATCCGGTACGCCGGGCGGCTGTACGGGGTGCCGCCGGCCGTTTTGGAGACGCGCATCGAGGCGCTCGCGGACGCGCTCGAACTGACGCCTCACCTGAACCGGCTCACCGATACCTTCAGCAAGGGCATGAAGCAGAAGGTCAACATCGCGCGCGCGCTCGTCCACAACCCCCCGGTCGTGTTCCTGGACGAGCCGACGTCCGGTCTCGACGTGATCTCGGCGCGCTCCGTCCGCGAGTTCGTGGAACGGTTCAAGCAGGAGGGCCGCTGCGTGATCATGTCCACGCACGTCATGGAGGAGGCGGAGAAGCTCTGCGACCGGGTCGCGATCGTCGCGGCCGGCCGCGTGCGCGCCGAGGGTCGCTTGAGCGAGCTGAAGGCGCAGACCGGGCTCGACCTCGAGGAGATCTTCGTCCAACTCGTGGAGCAGACCGTCGCATGATCGGCGCGGCATGGTCGTGGCTGCGATCCTACCGGACGCGCGATCGAGCCGCCGACGCCGACGCCGCCCGCGAGACGCGCCGCTGGATCTACGCGGTGTACGCGAAGGAGACGCTCGAGGTGATCCGCGACCGGCGGACGCTGTTCGTGATGGTGGTGCTGCCGGCGCTGTTCATGCCGCTCGCCACCCTGGGCATTCCCTACCTCGCGGAGCGCCAGCAGCATCAGATCCAGACCGTGATTCCCAAGGTGGCGGTCGTCGGGCAGGCGCCCGCGCTGATTCACCTCGCGTACACGTCGAAGTTGGTCGCGCCGGTGCGCGCCAAGGATCCCACGGCGGCGCTGCGGCAGCGCCAGGTGCTCGCGGTCGTCGAGATTCCCAAGGGCTTCGAGACGATCGTCGCGAGGAACGGCCAGGCGCACGTCGGGATCCTCTACGACGCGACCGACACGGAGAGCGCTGCGGCGCGGGCGAAGGTCGTCGACCTGCTTTCCCGGTACAGCCAGGGGGTCGTCGCCGCGCGTCTCGCCGCGCGCCACCTGAACCCGCGGGACCTGCTGCCGGTCGTGCTCGATCAACGCAACGTGGCTACTCAGCGTCAGGAGTCGGGGCAGTTGCTCGCGAGCCTGCTGCCGTTTCTCGTCGCGATGTGGGCCGTGGTCGGGGGCATGTCCGTGGCGGTGGACCTCGCGGCGGGCGAGAAGGAGCGGGGCACGCTTGAGTCGCTCTTAGTCGCGCCGCCCAGCCGCGAGGCGATCGTGATCGGCAAGTTCCTGTCGGTTCTCACCGCATCGATGGGCGGAGTCGTCGTGGTCCTGGTCACGATGATGGTCAGCCTCCGCTGGGGCTACCCATACCTCCTGCATACGACGAAGAAGATCGACGTCAACCTTCCCGTGGGGACGGCGATCGTGATGCTCGGCGTCGCGCTGCTGTTCTCGGCGTTGGTCAGCGCGGTGCAGCTCGCGATCAGCATCTACGCCCGGTCGCCGCGCGAGGCTCAACAGTACATCACGCCGCTGTACTTTGTCACGGTGCTCCCGGGGCTCGCCGTGCAGTTCGTCAGCGACTGGGCGCGTACCGTCTGGGCCTACCTGACCCCGGTGCTCAACGCGTTCTTCGCGTTTCAGGAACTGCTGCTCGGCACCGTCAACTGGGGTCACCTGTTCCTCGCGGCGATCTCGTGCGCGTTTTACGCCGCGCTGGCGCTCGAGATCGCGATCGGGCTGATGAGCCGGGAGAGCGTCATCTTTCGGGTGTAGTCCGCCGCGGCGCGTCACCCCGCGAGGAATCTCGAGGGCGCGACCGACGCGCCCAGACTGCCTCCTCATGTGGCCGTTCGACGTCGATTCTCTCCCATCGCCCCGCGTGCGGCCGGCGACGGCGGGGAAACGGAGGCGCGGTGAATCGCCGGGGTCGAACGGGCGCATCGAGGGAACCTGCTACACCCGAATACCGGTAATCCGCCATACAAGAGAATCGACGCTCCGCCTCGTTCGAGGGAGGTCGGTCCCCGCGATGTGCCTTCCATCGGTTCGAACGGAGGAATTTCACTCTTGAGGCCACAACATCTAGTGTGGTAGTATGCATCCTGCTGCTAGATATAGGATGAGGGTCGAACGCCTGTGCGGTGTCCCTACTGCGGTGCCAAGGAAACCAGAGTCCTGGATTCCCGCTCCATAGAAGACGGAGAAGGGATCCGTCGTCGGCGTGAGTGCGAGGCCTGTCGGAAGCGGTTCACCACATTCGAGCGGGCCGAACGCGCGATCGTGTTCGTGCTCAAGCGGGACGGGCGACGCGAGCCGTTCGACCGGACCAAGGTGCTGACCGGAATGCTCCGGGCGTGCGAAGGCCGGCCTGTGTCCCAGGAAACGCTCGAGCGCATCGCCGACGAGATCGAGCGAGGACTGCTGGAGTTGGACACACCTACCGTTCCGAGCCGCGAGATCGGTGACAGGGTCATTGAGCGCCTGCGCGAGCTCGACGACGTGGCATACGTTCGCTTTGTGTCGGTGTACCGCCGGATGGGGGATGTCGACCGGCTGGTGGAAGAGATCCAAGCGCTCAAGGCGCGCAAGCAGCACGAGGCGGAGCTCGCCTCTCAGGTTCTGCTCATTCCGCTCGCTCCGATCCGAACCACCCGCAACTAACTCATGGACGCAGCGCAGACGCCGCAGGAGTCCATATCTCCCCAGGGGGGCACGCAGATGGCAATGACATCGGACGAGGTGAACGCTTCCCAGAGCACACCTGATCCCGATCGGAACGCGATTGCGCCGGAGACGCTGGAGTTCTTCAAGGGCGATGCGCTGCGCGCGCGCGTGTTTCACGACAAGTACGCGCTCCGCGATCCGGACGGGCGGGTGCTCGAGCGCACGCCCGTTGCGATGTGGCAGCGGATCGCCCGCGGGTTGGCGTCAGTCGAACCCACCGAAGCGGGGCGTGAACGGTACGCGCAAGAGTTCTACTGGCTGATGGACGGCTTCCGGTTCATCCCCGGCGGCCGGATCATGCACGCGATCGGAAACCCGAAGCGGGTCACGGCGTTGAACTGCTTCCCGGCCGGCACCCGCGTGCTTGCGCGCGGCGGTCTCAAGCCGATCGAGGAGATCAGGCCGGGCGACGAGGTGCTCACGCACAAGAACCGGTACCGCCTCGTCACCCACACGATGCACCGCGACGTTGAGGATCCACTGCGCGCGCTCAAGCTCTGGTACCTTGGCGACCAACCGATCCGCGCGACGGGGAACCACCCGTTCCTCGCGTTCGACGGCACGCGCGTGGACTGGGTGGCCGCCCAGGACCTGACCTCCGATCACTACATCAAGGTGGGGCGGATCGGCGAGACGTTGCCGTCCTGGGATCTCGATCTAACCAACTTTGTGAGCGCGGCGGCGATCGAAGACGAAGCGGGGCAGATGTACACGGCGACCGCGTACGTCGGCGGTCAAGGAGCGCGCGGTGTCGCCGAGAGCAAGCGGGTGCGCCGCACCATTCCGCTGGATGAGCGCCTCGGGTTGTGGCTCGGGTTCTTCATGGCCGAAGGCGGCGTAACGGACAACAGCGTCTACTTCACCTTCAGCAAGGACGAAGAGGCGCAGGCCGAGGCGATCTACAACCTCACGCAGCAGCTGTTCGGAGTGGAGGCGGCGATCCAGCGGCGCGAGGATCAACCCGGGCACTGGATGCGCGTGTACGTCCACAGCAGGCTCCTCGTCGAGTTCGTGCGGGCGTTCTGCGGAGGCGCCACGCACGCCCACGACAAGCGGCTGCCCGGATGGTTTCTGACGGTTCCGACCACCGTGCAAAAGGCGTTCATCGCGGCGCTCCTGGCCGGCGACGGCGTCGTCCGCGAGGAACAGGTCAAGATTTTCCTCGCCAACCCGGATCTGGTCCGGCAGGTGTTCCTCATCCTCGTGCGCCTCGGCATTGTGCCGTCGATTCGCTGGGAGGCCATCCTTAAGTACACACGGCATCGCGGCATGTGGATTCAGGTCAGCACGCAGCGGTACGTCGAGGCGCTGCATGCGTGGATCGAGGGGGACTACTCATACGAGTCCGTCTTCGAGGAGTCCGACGGCAACCACTTCTACAAAGTCGTGGACGGCGAGTTGTTCGTCAAGGTCAAGGCGTGTGGGTGGACGGAGCCCGCTCGCCAGACCGTGTACGATCTCACGGTGGACGAGGACCATTCCTTCGTGACGGAGTTCGCCTGCTGCCACAATTGCTACGTGATTCCAATCAAAGAGGACTCCATCGAGGCCATCTTCGAGTGGACGAAAGAGGCGGCGCGGACCTACTCGCTCGGCGGGGGCGTGGGCGCGGACATCAGCATTCTCCGTCCCGCGGGCGCGCCCGTGAACAACGCGGCACGGACGAGCACCGGTTCCACCTCGTTCATGGAGCTGATGTCGCTCACGACCGGGACGATCGGCCAGAGCGGCCGGCGCGGCGCGCTCATGATCACAATCGCCGACAACCATCCCGACGTCCTGGAGTTCACGAAGATCAAGCGCAATATGAACAAGGTGCGGTACGCCAACATCAGCGTGCGCATCAGCGACGCGTTCATGCGCGCCGTCGAGGCCGACGCCGACTGGACGCTCGCGTTCGACAACAATCGGGTGAATGTGCGTCAAACGGTCAAGGCGCGCGAGGTGTGGCGCGAACTGATTTACGGGGCGCGCAACCACGCCGAACCCGGCGTGATCTTCTGGGACTCGATCCGGCGGTGGAGCACGTCCGAGTATAACGAGATGAACGTGACGACGACCAACCCGTGTTCTCTGGTAGGGTCCACCTATGTGATGACACCGAGCGGGATTCATCGCCTGGACCAACTTGTCACGAGCGCCGTCCAGGACCGGCGAAACCCTGAGGTGTTGATCGACCGCCGCGCGGGCGACGAGCGTGGTGTGTCGGCGGTTCACGCTGACGCGCTTGCGTTCACCGGCGTGAAACGCATCTATAGGGTCGAAACGGCGAGCGGCCTTACGGTGCGTGGCACCGGGGATCACAAAGTGAAGGTGCTCAACGACGACCGCGTTGATCCGCTGCACGGGTCAAATGGATGGAAGCGTATCGACGAACTTCAGGCCGGTGACGTGCTCGCGATCGTCGATCCCAACGCTCCAGCTCTTGTCGAGACGATGTTCCGCGATCGAACTCCATATCTGCATGTCGACAGGGGCTGGATGCAGCCGCGCCGGCGCGACGCGCATTGCTCGCTCATTGACATCCCAGACGCATGGGACGATGACCTCGCGTATCTGCTCGGGTACGCGGTTGGTGACGGTTCCTACACGAACCATGCGAACCGTGGACATGGGAAGCGCCTGGACATCCACATGCACGTGGACGATGCGCCATACGTCAAGCCCGTTGTGGATCGAGTGACGGGCCGCTGCGTGCAGAGGAAGGTGCCGACCGCCGTCGGCGGTGGCGTCGCAGCGGGTACGCTGTCGGCGGAGTCCCGGCCGGATCCCTTGCATACGATAGATGGAACGAATCGCGCGTGGATGTCCATCCATTCGGGTGCGTTCTTGAGAATGCTCGGCGCGTTGGGCCTGCGGCCGGCGGTGGCGCCCGACAGGCTGGTCCCCGAGTCGATTCTTACCGCGCCCAAGGACGCAACGGCCGCGTTCCTCCGGGGTTTGTTTGATGCGGACGGCACAGTGTCGCAGCCCGGCGCACGTCCGATGATCTCGTTGTCTTCAACATCTCGGCAGTTGATTCAACAAGTGCAGATCCTGCTGTTGCAGTTCGGCATTTTTTCCACGGTCGCGACGCACAGAGCGGAGGACAAGAATGCGTCGCGTTCCGGACTGAACTACATCACGAACGGCGGCGAGCGCCGCATCTACCACAGCGTGCATGACAGCTATCAGTTGGCAATTGGCCGATATCCGTCCATTGAGAAATTTGCCACTCACATTGGGAGCAGCCTGCCGCGCAAGCAAACCATGATCCAGGCGCTGTGCGCATCGCGTGTCCACGCGCTCCGGAGCGTAACCTCGACAACCGAAGTCACCGCCGTGATCGATGAAGGCGTTGACGAACCCGTGTATGATCTCACAGTGTTGGATACCAAGTCGTTCATCGCCAATGGTTTGGTCGTGTCCAACAGTGAGATCCCGCTCGAACCGTATGGGTGCTGCTGCCTCGGCAACGTCAACCTGGCAGAGTTTGTGACGGATGAGTTTTCCCCCCAGGCGCAGGTGGACTGGCCCCACTTGGAGCAGGCTCTCCGGCTGGCCACGCGTTTCCTGGACAACGTATTGGACTACAACGCCGACAAGCATCCGCTCCCGGCTCAGCGCGAGGCTAGTCTCTACTCGCGGCGCATCGGGGTCGGATTCACCGGCCTGGGGGATTTACTCTGCAAGCTCCGGCTGAAGTACGACACGGACGAGGCCGTCGCCGAGGTGGACCGGCTGTTCGAACGCATCAAGAACGTCGTGTACGACGAGAGCGTGAACCTCGCGATTGAGAAGGGACCGTTCCCCGGGTACGACCGGGAGCAGCATCTCAAGGGGGCGTTCCTCGAAACGCTCGATCCGAAGGTGCTCGCCCGGATCCGCGAGCACGGTCTGCGGAACGTGGCGCTCCTGACCGTGCCCCCGGTCGGCAGCGGTGCGTCGCTCGCCGGCACGACGAGCGGCATCGAGCCGATCTTCGACCTGTCGTACACGCGCCGGAGCGAGTCGCTCGCGCAGAGCACGTTCACCGTGTACCATCCGCTCGTCCGGAGCTATATGGAGCGATTCGGCTTGACCGACGAGGACGGGCTGCCGCCGTTCTTCGTCACCGCCCACGAGATCAAGCCCGAGATGCGGGTCCAGATGCAGGCGGCGATCCAGAAACACATCGATCACTCGATCTCGTCCACCGTCAACTGCCCCGCGGACACGTCCGAGGAGCGGGTCGCGGAGATCTACTTCAAGGCCTGGAAGATGGGGTGCAAAGGGATCACTGTGTACCGCGACAGTTCCCGTGAGAACATCCTGACCGCGAGCACCGCGCGCTCGGTGAAGGCCGCCGGCGGGGAAGGCACCAAGGCGGAGGCGGCGCCGGTCCCGGTTGCCGCCCCGGCGACAGAGGTGGTCCATCACAAGCGCCCCCGGCCCAAGGTGACTACCGGGCGGACCGAACGGATCGAGACGCCGCGCGGCCGCATTTATGTGACGATCAACGAAGATACCAAGGGACTCTGCGAGGTGTTCGTGCAATCCCTCGACGTGGAGGCCGATGCGATCGGACGGCTTGCGTCGCTCGCGCTGCGGACCGGTGCGGATGCGCGCGACGTGATCGAGCAGCTCTGGCGCGTGCAGTCCCGCGAGGTCGCGATCGACCGGTCGGGCGACGGCACGATCGTGCGCGTGACCACGATCGCGCAGGGAGTCGCGCTGGCGATCGGACGCGCGCTGTACGGTTCCGGGTTCCGGCCGGACCAGGCGTTCCCGATGGCGGACCGGCTCCCCGAGCCCAGGATCGGGAACGGCCACGCAAACGGGGGAAACGGTCATGCGACCGCGGGGGCGGCGGATCCACCCCAAGCCGAGGTGGCGCTGCAGGGAGATCCGGCGCTTCCCCCCGAGGTCCAGCAGCCGCTCCTGACCTTCGCCGGGGTCTGCCCCGACTGCGGCAGCTCGCTGGTGTTCGAGAACGGCTGCAGCCATTGCCGGTCGTGCGGATATTCGAAGTGCTGACGACCCGGTCTGCTATCGTCTGACGGTAGGACGCCCGATTCTCAATCGGGAAACGCGGGGTCGACTCCCGCGGGCAGTTGGAAGGGGGGAGCGGCCGCTCCCCCCTTCACTTCATCGATGGACACCGGACGCTCTCGCCATCAGGCGTGGGCGCGATTCCGCCAGATCCGCCGGAGATATCGCCTCGCCGCTCGGATCGGGGACGGCACGAGACGCGTCAGCAGCGCGCTCGTGCGGGCGGCGTGCGGAGACGCGTGGGCCGCCCGCCGACCTCGTCGCAGCGCGCCGAGAAACTCGGACGAATCCAGGTTGCCGATGCCGAGGCGCGGTAGCAGATAGCGGGACGACGTTGCGTTGCAGAAGGCCTGGCGAACGGTCACCGCGGCGCGGAAGCCCGCCGCCTCGACCGCGTTCGCGGCACGGTCGTCCACGTCCCCAAACGGATACGAGAACGTGGTCGACACGGTCCCCAGTCGGGCCACGATCTCATCCCGGGAGCGTTCGATCTCGCTCCGAAGCGCGGCGTCGGAGAGCGCGACGAGCGATGGGTGCGAGACGGAGTGTGCCCCGAAGGTGATTCCAGCCGTGGACATCCGGCGTACCTCGTCCCAGGTCACCGGGCGCGACGACCCGGGGACCACCTCGCCCGCCATCGCGTCCAGGAGCGAATCCCGCACCGGTCCTTCGAGCGTTTGCAGGCGCCTGTGGAGGGCGTCGAACACGCGGAGCACTTGCTCCGCCGAGTCGAGAGCGGTGTCGGGACCGCCAAGCGACGGCGGGAGCGACAAACGACCGCCAGCGTGGCGCGAAAGATGCCACACTAAGCGATCCCACCAAAACGCGGCGTCCCGTCCGACGGTGCCGGTCGCCAGGAACACAGTCGCGGGGATGCCGACGCGCTGGAGCACGGGGAACGCCTGCAGGTAGTTGTCCGCGTACCCGTCGTCGAACGTCACGGCCGCCAGGGAGGGGCCGCGGTCGGCGTGCCCAAGCGACGCGACCAGCTCGTCGATCGGCACGACGCGGTAGCGGCGTGCCAGGTGCTCCATTTGCCGTTGAAAGCGCCCGACCTCGACGTAGAGCCCGTACCGCGTCAGGAGACCGAACGGGTCGGCAGGCGGCTGTTCACCTACGCGATGATAGCAGAGGATGACCGCATCGCCCACGCCAATCTCCCCCGACGTTTTGGTTGACCCTGGGGCCGGGGTAGCCCGACCCCACGCGACGAGTCTACCGTCTTGCGGCGCGGCAGGCAAGGATTGAGCGTACAGGGCGGCACCATCGATTGAATATTCGGACAATCGTCCAGCGGACGTTCGGCGGGGTGCTGGAGCGCGTACGGCCGGTTCACGCCCGCCGCCGGCGCCGACGTTGCGCATAGTCACGCACGAGCATGGCCGCGATCGCCGCTGCCACGAGCCACAGCAGGATCGTGACGACTCGGTACGCCCAGACCGCGAGCGGCGGCCCGTGCGGAGGCGGTGCCGCCGCCACAAACGTGCCCAGGTCATTTGTGGGACCGTAGATCTGGAACGTGATGGGCAGCGTCGACGGGGACAGGGGGAGCCACGACGTGCCGGAGGACCGCAAGATCGCGGTCGCGCTCGTGGCGTAGCGCAGCACGATGTTGACCGGTGCGAGGAGCGGCGCGGCCTGATGCGAGACCGTGTAGGTTGCGGCGATGCGGTAAGCGTTCCCGTCATACCGCAGCCCGTTCGGAGCCGGCGCCACGGTGGCCGGATCGAGCGGGTCGATGCGGATTTCCACGGAGGGCTCGCCCTGGCGCGGCGCGATCGCGCTCCGAGGCACGACGAGAACGGCCTGTTCGTCTCCGGTGGCGATCGCCGCGGGCGCCGAGCCGGACGCTGTGAGCACGACCACGCCCGTCCCCGGCTGAGGAGGCTGGTTGTTGCGGGCGAGCGCGGCGGGCGGGTGCACCCATCGGTACGGGGGCGGAGGGGTGTAGCCGTCGTAGAGGAGTTGGGGCGGGAGCGACCACGGCGATGCCCACGACACCGCCGTGAGGTATGCGATGGCCACCAAGCCTCCTGACGCCAGCCAGGCCGGCGCGCGTCTCATCGGTACGTCTTCCGAAGAACCGCACGGGGACGGTTGGGAGCGGACGGGCGGTCCTGCGCCGCTCCTCTCCGCGAGATCGCTGAGACGACGGACCGCACCGTGGCACCGCAGGTCGCCGCACCCGTCAGGCGCTTTGCGTTCATCATCTTCCTCTTCTAGGGCGGACGCCGGGCAACCCCTCGCCGGTGAGGGCCCGCCAGCCTCGGGGACCGCTCGCCACGACCTCGGTTCCGCCCGAATCAGGGGCCGACCTTGACTTCCAAGTGTGCCTGTAGCGTTCCGCCGGCCGCAGGCGTCGCGGTGAACTCCAGCTCCCACGTGCCGCCTGCCAACGTAGCGTCCGCGATGAAGTGCCCGGCGCTGAAGCGTCTGACGGGCAGCGTGTGGGGCGCCTGTCCCGGCCGGCTCGCGGTGATGGTGGCGAGGTGGGGGATGGGCAACTCGGCGCCGCTCGCGTCGGTGAACGTCGCGTGTACCTCGTTGAAGCCCGGCTTGCCGGGGTCGAGGTACGTCCCAAGCGTGACGCCGCCCGAGAGATCAATGTCATACAGCGTGGGCTGGCCGGGCGCCGCGATCGTCCGCACGGTCTCCGGCTGACTGCGCACGGTCACCGACAGCGGAACCTCGACCGAGCGCAGACCCTGGGCGACGAGCGCCGTGATGGTCCACGGGCCCTCGAGCGAGAGGTTCGTGCCGTCAGCCTGGTAGGTCCCGTCCGCGCGCAGGCCGAGGTCCAGTGTCGACGGCCCGATGTCAGGCCGGTCCGGCTTGGTGAACGTGAGCGTCACCTTGGACGCGTGCGTCGGGCGTCCGGTGTCGTAATCGGTCACGCGCGCGGTGAAGTGGTTCACGCCGGCCGTTCCGGGGATCGTCTCCAACCGCAGGCGCACCGATGTCGCAAAGTCGTGGCCGTCCGCGACAAGCGGCGTTGGTGGGACCGCGCCCTCCAACCCGGAGCGTGCGGGCGCGAGGCCGGTAAGATATGCGGTCACCGCGAGCACGATCACGCCAAGCGCGACCTCCGATGTTCCGATCCGCAGGAGGCCGCGCCGTGTGCGCGCGACCGCGGGGACGTGCCGGTAGTGATTGACGGCGCCCAGGGCGGCGAGCCCCAGCAGCAATGCCGCCTTGAGATCCACGACCTCGCCGTATGGCGTCGACAGGAAGCCCTGCCATGAGTGCACCTCATAGACTGCGCGGGAGACGCCCGTCGCGACGACCACGGCCAGCGCGATCGACGCGCCCGCCGAGAACCGCCGGGCGGCCCGGCCTGCCTCCTCGTCGGACACGCCGGGGAGCGCGACGAGCAGCGCGGCGAGGCCGCAGATCCATCCGCCCACCGCCGCGAAGTGGAGCCACTGCGCGGCGACATTCGGCCACCACCAGGGGGGCGCGGCATCCGCTGCGGCATGCCCGGCCAGTACGTGCGCGAGCATCGCCGCCGCCGCCGCCCCACCGGCGATCCACAGCACCGGGCGTCCCGGTGCGCGTGTACGCCCGGCGGCCGCGACCGCCACGCCGGCGACGGCGATCGGCGCGGCTCGCCACCAGAGGGCACGACCGAGGTCGGTCGTGAGGAGCTGGCCGATTCCCACGCCCGCGTCGGACGCCTGAGACCATCCAAGACCGATCACGCCGGCCGCGCACAGGCCCCACGCTCCCCACAGGAACCACGGCCGGGCGGGCGGCACTCGGAACGCGACGGTCCAGACCCACGCCGCGCCGAGCAGCGCGCCGAGTCCCAGATAGAGACCCCACCGGCTGGCGACGTAGCCGACTGACGGCGGCGGGGTCGTGGGGCCGCCCGATGGGGCCTGGGACGGAGATTGTCCGACACCGAAGGCGAAGGCCCCGCCGGTGACGTGTCCGTCCACGGCGGAGACCGTCCGCCAGGTCACCGTGTATACACCCTGCGGGAGCGGTCCAAGCGGGATCACCAACTCCGCCGCATGGCCGGGTACTGCGCGTGCGGGACTGCGCTCGACGCGCCGCCCCGTGCTATCGAGGACGTGCACGATCGACAGCGTCGGTTCCGGCTGCTCGGTGAACGCCAGCGTCACCGCGGTGGGCGCGTGCTGGAGCACCGCTCCGCCCGCGGGGTCCGACTGGCGCAGCAACGCATGCGCCAAGACGGAGGATGCGAGCAACAGCATCCCCCCAAGGGCGAGGGCGGAGCGGGCGATCCAGCGCATGCTACCGCGTCGTGCGCCTGCGGGCGGCCCCAACGCCGATGACGATGCCGACGAGGCCGGCGACCACCCCGCCGATCCCCAACGAGCGTGCCTGCGCTGCTGACGCCGCTGCGTCGCGCGCCGCCGCGGCGCTGGCGTCCACGCGCGAGCCGAGCCGTTCCACGAGCCCTGCGATCTCCGAGGTGGACGGCTCCTTCGCCGGGAACTCGACTCCGGTCGCGTCCTCCACGGGGTCGAACGTGGTCGGGGACGTGGTAAACGACTGGTCGATGTGTTGTTTGCCGACGGCCCCGACGAAATGGAACGTGTAGTTCCCCGGGCGCGTTGGGATGATCGAGGCGCGAAATTCCCCTCGGGTCCCGAGGCCAGTGTCCGGATCGAAGCTCGGGTCCAAGGGGAGCATGCCCGTCTTCTGGTTGCCGAAGATCACCTGGACTTTCAATCCGTCGCCCACGTCGAGAACAGGTTTGTTGGTGGCGTCCGCGAGGAAGAGTTGAACGGCGTTCCGATAGCCGACGTAGGTGGGTTCATCGACCCACCCGACCGTCATGTGCACCGAGCCGACGGCCCGCTGTTCATGGGCCGACGCCGCGCTGAGCCATCCGGACAACCCGACCGCCGTCGCGACCGCGACCGTGGCGACCGCCAACCTCCATCCAGCTAGTCTCATGAGATCCCTCCTCCATCAATCAGGAATGACGGCCGCACAAGCGGCCGAAGTAGATGCCGCCGACAGCGCCTCCGGGCCGCCCCGCGCACCGGGAGCTTCGGCGAGCACACCCCCGCGCACAGATGACCGGCGGCACTAAAGCGATGCCCGAACTCGCGCTCGCTGCACAGAGCGCTGGCCCGCGGAGTCCTGAGAAAGGCGCTGGGGCTGGTCGGGTATTTAGACGGAACGCGGAGGGGGTTCCGCCGCGCTGCGGGCGACTTGGGGCGTGCCATCGAGCCGTGTTGCCGATAGTCCCGCGCCACGGTGAGGCGGCCACAGGCGAATCGCGGCATATGCGGTGACGTGCAAGGCGCCGCCGCTGCTCCACAACGCAGCGCCACCGTCACGCGGCAGCACGGAAAACACACGGATGGTTCCACCGCGAGGGGCGCGCGCCGGCGCGAGCTCGCCGAAAATGGGCGTGGTGTCGCTGCCGGCTTCCTCCTGGAGGTGCGCGGCCAGGACGCGCGCCCGCTCCGCCAGCGTCCCGCCGATCACGATGTGCGCGTGATAGGGGCTGCGCTCGCTTCCGGCGGAGGCGAGCAGACCGGCCAGGAAGACACCCAGCGCGGCGAGATGAACGACGCTGCGGGTTCGCACGTCCCCAATACTGACAGGCGCAGTGATGCGGTGTCAAGGCGGCGTACCGGTCGTCCGACGGTGAACCGGGAGATCCTCTTCAATCGCCCGCTTGACCTCGGAACCGCCCCGCCGCTGTGACGTCAGCCGAGAACGAACGTGCACGCAAGGTGGGCTAGTTGGTGGGAGGTGGTGGTGACTCCCCCAATCCCACCTCGCGGCTAATCGATTGCGCGTGCTCGCGGAGACGCCGGATTTCGCCGACCGTGGCTTGGAGGCGTGCGAAGAGAGACTTGTTGCCCTCGATGCCCGCGTGGATGAGCCACGCCGCCGCGTCGCTCCGCGTGGCACGAACGCCTGCCTCAATGAGCGTGTCGATCGCTTCGAGGTCGGGATCGCCGACGCGGCACATCACCACATTGTTCCGGTTCTCTTCTCCCGCCAGCAGCGACAGCGCTGCTCTCCGTCTCTTGGGCCTCCCACCCTGGTACGGCTCGAATTCTCCAAGCTCTTGCGGGATCAAGTCTTGGACCGGCTTCATCTGGAGGCCAAAGTGTTGCAAGAGCTCGGGGAGCGGGGCGTCACTCACGTGAAACATCGCGAGCAGCAGGTGCTCGGTGCCTATGTAATTGTGTCCGAGTCGGCGGGCCTCATCCAGCGCCAGTTTCAGCACGGTCTTACTTTCGGGAGCGAACCCGATTTCCCCGCGTACCGGCCGATCCGTGGGGTCGGCAAGCGATTCGATCCGCGTTCGGACCGCATCGAACGTGACTCCGAAGTGCGACAGGACCCTCCCGGCCACTCTCTGCGGCTCGCTCGCCAGTCCGAGCAGAATATGTTGCGGTCGGACGGACTGCGAGCCGAGACGCCTCGCTGCCTCTTGCGCCGCCGTGATCGCGTGTCTGGCGCCTTGCGTGAATCGTTCGAACATCACGATCCCCTCCCGCGTGCAGTTACGTGTAAATGAATTACACTGAATTACACACTCCATCATGCCAGAACTGCCAAAGGTCAACAAGCGTTAAGCCCCTGGTTGCGCGGGGATCGCGTCGGACGAACCTGTAGGGCGTTGCTCACGTGAACAGAAGTGACGAAGCTGGTGACGGCTCAGGGGTAGACCCTTGGCCCGCGAGATTCCAACGGACCTTCTGTGCGAGGGTCAACCCGGGGGCACGTCTGCGCGACCGGAATCGTTCCAGACGGGTTCAGGTGTCTGGCAGCATTCCGCCCGCAGCGAAATGGGAGGATAATAGGTAAAGAGTGGAAGGGAGCGATCGTGATGCCATGGAGGGGATAGGGCACCGGCGCGCAGCAGGGCGGCGCCGCTGGTTGGCGTGGTTCGTGGTGTTGGTCGCGCTCGGTGGCTCGTGGCCCGCGGCGGTTGCCTCGCCGTCGACGCACCCGCGTGTGGCGCTCGTGTTCGAGCACGCCGGGGCGAGTCTGAGCGACCTGGCGCCGATCTACGCGATGCACCAGCCGTTCGGCCTCGGTATCTTCCCGCACATGCGCTTTTCCGCCCAGATCGCGCGCGAGGCGCGTTCCCACGGCCTCACCCCGATCCTGCACCTGCCGATCGAACCGATCCACCCCGCGGACCTCGGGCCGGTGACGGGCGTCGTGTGGGTCCGCATGACGGATGCTGAGATCCGCGGGGTCGTTGCGGGCGATCTCGACAGCGTGCCCGGCGTGGTCGGGGTGAGTAATCATGCGGGGTCGCGGGGTACTGCGGACGTAAGGGTAATGACCGACGTGCTCGGCGTGGTTGGGGCGCGTCACCTGTGGTTCGAGGAGAACCGCACCAACGCGGCGTCGGTGGCCACCGACGTGGCGAGGCAGCTCGGGGTCCGGACCGTCCTCATTACGACGTATCTGGACGATCCTCCCGTGGACATCCCCGGCAAGGTCCGGGCGCTCATCGGCACCGCCCAGCGGCAGGGATGGGCGGTGGCGGCCGCGCATATCACCACGGGGGCGCCGTTGGTGGTTGCGCGGCTGCTCCCGGAGTTTCGTGCGGCCGGCATCGAATTCGTACCCGTCACAACGTACCTGACAGGAGGCGTGCACTGATGTCGCAGCACTCGTCGTCGCAGCGGACCCTTGATCGGCCATTCCGTGTGAGCCGCCGCTCGTTCCTGCGGCGCGCGCTTGCCGCGGGCGTTGTCGCTGCCGGCGCGTCGGGCTGGGACGCCGCGGCCGCAACGGGGACACCGACCTCCGGCGCATCGCGCACTCCGGGCGGGACGGCGGATGCCGGCGGGACCAGGCCGGTCGCCCTGATCGCGAACAGCATGAGCAACACGCTGACCGTGGTCGACGCACGCACTTTCGCGCCGATCGCGACGATGCCGGTCGGCCGTGAACCGCACAAGTTCCACCTCAGCCTGAGCGGGCGCACCGTCTATTCCTGCAACACGACGAGCAACGAGCTGATCGAGATTGAGCTCGCCACGCTGCGCCCGCTGCGGCACATTCCGGTCCTCGATCCGTACAATATCACATTCACCAAGGATGGCCGCCATCTGTTCAAGCTGGCGTACCGCTACACGTTCGTCGAGGTGCACGACGCGAAGACGTTCCGCCGCGTGCGCCGTCTCGAGACCGGCGAGTCGCCAAGCCACTTCGCGCTCTCCCCGGACGGCCGCTGGTTCGTCAACTCGAACCAGCGTGCGAACACGGTCTCGGTGATCGACGCGCAGACGTTCCAGGTGGCCCGCCTGCTCCAGGTCGATCCATTTCCGGCCGGGATCGCGATCTCGCACGACGGCCGGTATATGTTCGTCGCGAGCGGCGACGCCGGCACGATCAGCGCCTTCGAAACCGACGGATGGCGGTTCGCGGGCCGGGTCCATAGCGGTCGGGACGCGCACGAGATGATGGTGACCGGCGATGGCCGGTACATCTTCGTCACCAACCGCGGTGAAAATACGACGAGCGTATTCGAGGTCGCCTCCCGGCGCGTGATCGAGAAGTTTCACGTGCCGGGGGGACCGGACATGCCCATGCTCACGGCCGACGGGCGCCATCTCTGGGTGTCCGGCCGCTACGGCGATATCGCCACGGTCGTCGATGCACACACGCTGCGGATCCTCGGGACATTCCGCACGCAGCACTCTCCTCACGGGGTGTTCATCGGCACGACCCAGGCCTAGCGACGCAGCCCAGGACATCATCCATCGGCAGCGAATCGGCGGCATAGTTCACGACCCCAGGCGTCGAGTCGACATGCCGGAGGCGTACCCGATGCGGGGGACCCACGCGGCGCTCGACCGCGCGATCGACGGACACCTCTCCCTGGTGGAGGCGATCGCCGCGATCCCGGCACCGAGTTTCGGGGAGGCCGAACGCGGGGCGTATATCGCCGACCGGTTCAGGGAGGCGGGTCTCCTCGACGTGGCAATCGACGAGGCGGGAAACGTGAGGGGCCTGTTCGCCGGCGGCGGGCCCGCGCCGCGGGTCGTGCTCGCCGCCCACATGGACACGGTGTATCCCACGGAGGCTCATCAACCGCCCCGCCGCGAAGGCGCACGCCTCACGGGATCGAGCGTGCGCGACAATGCCGCAGCCGTCGCCGCGTTGGTCACGCTTGCCCGTGCGATGCGCGACGTGGGCGCGTCCGTGCCGTGCGCGCTCGAGTTCGCCTCCACGACCGGGGAAGAAGGGCTCGGCGATCTGCGGGGGATTCGCCACCGGCTGCGACCCGAGGAGGTCCGCCCGGAGGCGGTGCTGATCGGCGATGGGCGGATGGGACAGATCGTCCACCAGGGGATCGCGGTGCGGCGGTTTGCCGTGCGGTTCGAGACTGACGGGGGCCACAGCTGGGGCGATTATGGCGCGCCGAGCGCGATCCATCACCTCGCGCCGGTGATCCACGCGCTCGCCCGGACCCCGCTGCCGGTCGATCCCAAGACGACACTGAACGTCGGCGTGATCCACGGTGGGACGTCGGTAAACGCGATCGCCTCCACCGCCGAGATTCAGGTGGATTTTCGGTCGGTCGAGGCCGCGCGCGTGGACGAGTTGACCGCGCTCCTTCGGCGCCTCGTCGAGGCCGAAGTGGCCGCCGGCGTGCGGACGACGACCAAGGTGATCGGCGACCGGCCGGGCGGGCGCATCTCGGCCGATCACCCGCTCGTGGCCGGCATTCTGGATGTGCACCGCGCCCACGGTCTCACCCCGCAACTGTCTGCGTCGAGCACCGATGCGAACATCCCGCTCTCGCTCGGCATCGCGGCCGTTTCGATGGGGGTGTCCGGCGGCGGCCAGGTGCACTCGCCCCGCGAATGGCTCGACACCACCTCGCTCCTTCCCGGCCTGCATCTCCTCGCCGACGCGGTGGCGAAGACCGTGGAGGTCGCCGCGGCAGGCCCAGCGGCGGCACGCCGGGGCGGCGCGTCCGGTCACCCTTGAGCGCTGTGGCCGTCGCCGAACGGGCGTTGGAGGGCGAGTGCGATCTCACCAAAGAGGATCGCGAGGTCTGTGTGCCCGATCCCCACGGCAGGAGAAACTCCCCGACCGCCAGAACTACGGCGGCGCATCGGAAAACATCAAGGAGGTCGTTATGACCACGCGTCGTGCCACCGCCCTCGCCCTCGTGACCGCGGTTGTGATCGCGCTCGTCGCGGCCGGCGCCGGCGTCGCCCCCGCGCAAACGAAGCTCGTGATGGCGTTCGTGCCGTCCGGCGAGGCGGCCACCGTGCTCACCTCGGGCAACCGCATCGCGAGCCTGCTGGGAACGGCGACAGGATACCAGTTCGAGTCGTTCGTGGCGACGAGCTACGCTGGCGTCATCGAGGCGATGGGTGCCGGACGCGCGGACATCGGCTGGTTGAGCACCTTCGCCTACGTCATCGCCCACCAGAAGTACGGGGTGGAGGTGCGCCTCGTGACGGTGCGGTTCGGCGAGCCGTACTATAACGCCGAGATCATCACCCAGGCGAGTTCCGGCATCAACTCGTTGGCCGACCTGAAGGGCAAGCGCTTCGCGTTCGTGGATCCTGCCAGCACGTCGGGCTACCTGTTCCCGCTGGCAGGACTCAAGAAGGCCGGCTACGATCCGTCGAAGTTCTTTGGACAGACCGTGTTCGCCGGTTCCCACAACAACGTCGTGCTGGCCGTCTACCAGGGGCGCGTCGACGCGGGTGCCGTGTTCGACGACGCGCGCGGTACCGTGCAGAAAGACTACCCGGACGTGATGCAGAAGATCAAGGTTATCTGGAAGTCCGACCCGATTCCGAACGACACCGTGAGCTTCCGCAAGACATTGCCGGCCGACGTCAAGGACCGTGTGACCACCGCGCTGCTGCGGTTCTCCCAGACGCCGGCCGGGTTGGACGCGCTCAAGTCCCTGTATGAGATTGAGGCGCTGGCCGACTACCAGTTGCTCACGTCGAAGTACCACGTCAAGACGCCGAACCTGGACGCGTTCTACAACCCCGTCCGGGATGTGGCGACGTATGCGGGCGTGAACTTGGAGGAGCTGATCAAACCACACTAGCCCGTGGTCGAGGACGGTCGCCGGTGCGATCCGATAAGACCGTGACGGATCTCTCCGGCGCGCTGCGTGAACGCCCGCGGTCGGCGGCGCGGCGGTCGTGCTCGCCCCGCCGGCAGACGGGGATTCGGGAATACACCCGCTCCCTGCCGCAGGTGCGCACGAAGATAGGCGTCGTCCGATGAGCGACCCGCTCCTGCGGATCGAGCACCTGACAAAGGTGTACCCGGACGGCACGCGCGCGCTCGACGACGTGTCGTTCCAGGTCGCCCGCGGCGAGTTTCTCGTGATCATCGGGCTCTCCGGTTCCGGCAAGTCCACGCTCCTCCGCTGTATCAACCGGCTGATTGAGCCCACGTCCGGCGCGATCGTGTTCCACGGCCGGGACGTCGCCGCCGCATCACGGGACGACCTTCGGGAGATTCGGCGGCAGATCGGGATGGTGTTTCAGCAGTTCAACTTGGTCCGGCGCGCGTCGGTGCTCACCAACGTGCTCACCGGCCGGCTGGGGTACGTCCCATCCACGTGGGCGCTGGCGAATTACTTCCCGGCGGCGCTCGTCGACCGGGCGTTGGCGAACATCGAGCGGGTCGGTATTCCGCAGAAGGCATATGCTCGCGCGGACACACTCTCCGGCGGACAGCAGCAGCGAGTGGGGATCGCCCGCGCGCTCATGCAGGAACCGACACTCATCCTCGCCGACGAACCGGTCGCCAGCCTCGATCCGGCAATGTCGCACTCGGTCCTGCGCTACATCGAGGAGCTCAACCGGAAGGACGGCATCACCGTGATCTGCAGCCTGCACTTTCTCAGTCTCGCGCGGCGGTACGGCACCCGGATCCTGGCGTTGAAGGCCGGCCGCATCGTGTTCGACGGACTTCCGTCGGAGATCGACGACGCGCGCTTCAAGGCGATCTACGGCGAGGACGCCGTGGCCGTGGAGATCACCTGATGCCCGCCGTGGGACAGGCTGGCGGCGCCCCGGACGCCTCCGCCGCGCGAAGCGATCCCACGCCTCGGCGCCCCGGCACCGGGTTCCGGTCGTGGCGCTTCTATCTAATGGCCGCCGCCGTGCTGACGATGTACGTGTACGGCTGGCAGGTCACCCAGATCCACCTCTCCGAGTTGTGGCGCGGCGCGCCGCTCATCGCCCCGTTCGCGCGGGCGCTCGCCTCGCCGGATGTGGTGGTTCGCGACAACCCCGTCGAGCGCGTGGCGGTAGCGTTTTACTACGGTGGTGAGACGCCCCCGGTGTCCGCCGCCGCGGCGGGTCCAACGCTCCGTCTCTCCCGATACACGGGCGCGATCGGCGACCGTGTGATCGCGACCGGCCGAGGATTTGCACCGGGTCGCCGGGGCGTGCTGTGGTGGGAGAATCAGATCGGCCAGCGCCAGCAGCTCGGACCGATCGCGACCGATGCGCAGGGCCGGTTTACGACGACGTTCACGGCGCCCGAGGTCCAGGGGACCCACAACCTCGTGTCGGCGGAAATCGTGGCGGGCGTGGGGCCGATCCGCCCGAGCCCGACGTTCTACGTCGTGCTCGGGCGGATGGTGGAGACGGTGTTTCTCGCCCTGATGGGCACGACGATGGGCGTCATCTTCGCAGTCCCGTTCTCGTTCCTCGGGGCCAAGAACCTGATCGTCCACTTCCCCGGCGGGAAGATCGTCTACGGCCTCACGCGGACGTTCTTCAACATCATGCGATCGATCGAGGCGCTCGTGCTCGCCATCATCTTCACGGTGTGGGTCGGGCTCGGTCCCTTCGCCGGGGTGCTTGCGCTCGGCGTGCACAGCATCGCCTCATTGGGGAAACTCTATTCGGAGGCGATCGAGAGCATCGACGCGGGGCCGATTGAGGCGATCATGGCGACGGGTGCCGACACGCTCCAGGTGGTCCGCTATGGCGTGGTGCCGCAGGTGGTGCCGCAGTTCATCGCGTTCACGATCTACCGCTGGGACATCAACGTCCGCTTCAGCACCGTGATCGGGTTCGTCGGCGGGGGCGGCATCGGCTTCGTGCTGCAGCAGTACATCAATCTGTTGCAGTGGCGGCAGGCGGCGACGGCGCTGTGGATGATCGCGATCGTGGTGGCCGTACTGGACTACGCGAGCGCAGTGGTGCGCGAGCGCGTGACATGACGTCCGCGGAGCTGGGTCCGCGAACCCGGGTGGGGGACGGGACCCCGCGGTCCGCCGTCGTGCCGTTGATGCCGGCGCGCGTGGTAGAGGACACGGGCCGGGCGCGCGCGGCGTTCACGACCCGCGCGGGCGGCGCCAGCGAGGGTGCGTTCGCCAGCCTCAATCTTTCCTTTACCGTTGGCGACGACGCGCGCGCGGTGTCGGAGAACCGGCGCCGTTTCGCGGCTGCGTGGGGCGTGGCGCCCGCCGACCTCGTCGAGGCCGCGCAGGTCCACGGCAACCGGATCGCCGCGGTGGATGCCCGCGCCGCGGGCACGACGGTCCCCGCGTCCGACGGGCTTGTGACCGACACCCCTGGCATCTGGCTCGCCGTGTACGCCGCCGACTGCGTGCCGGTGCTGGTTGTCGACCCCGACCGTCCGGCGGTGGGCGTGCTGCACGCGGGGTGGCGGGGCACCGCCGCCGGCATCGCGCCCGCGCTGCTGCAGACGATGACCGAACGCTTCCGCACCCGACCCGACCGGGTGCGGGCCGCGCTGGGTCCGGCGATTGGCGGCTGTTGCTACGAGGTGGACGGACCGGTCGCGCGGGCGATGGCGCATGCGTCGTGGTGGCCGACCGCGGCGCGCCGCAGCGGCGCGGAGCGGTGGCACCTCGATCTGCGCGAGGCGCTCCGCCGTCAGTTCGTGGCGGCGGGGGTGCCGGAGGCATCGATCGAGATGCGCCCGGAGTGCACGAGGTGCCGTGCGGATCTGTTCTTTTCGTACCGTCGGGATGGCGTGACCGGGCGCCTGGCGGGGTGCATTCGGTTGGTCGAGTGAGCTGAGAGGGAAAGATGCGGCGCCGTCGAATACGACGCGCGCCAGGGGCGGTCCATGACTGATATCGCCACGAATGTGGCCGGCGTGCGGGCCAGGATCGCGGACGCGGCGGAGCGCGCCGGCAGGCGGCCGGATGACGTGCTGCTCGTGGCGGTGACGAAGACGGTCGACGTCGTCCGGATTCGCGAAGCCGTCGGCTGCGGCCTGAGGGTGTTTGGCGAGAACCGAGTGCAGGAAGCGCGCGACAAAGTGCCCCTGGTGCCGGGCGTGGCGTGGCACCTCATTGGCAGCTTGCAGCGCAACAAGGTGAAAGAAGCGCTGCGGCTGTTCACGATGATTCACTCGGTGGATTCACGGGCGCTGGCGGAGGAGATCAGCCGGCGTGCGAAGGCCGGTGCGAACCCGATCGGCGTGTTGATCGAGGTGAACATCGCGGGAGAGACGGCGAAGCACGGCGTCGAGCCCGGCGAAGCCGAGGAGCTGGCGCTCGGGATCGCGGGGTTGCCAGGGGTGCGGCTGCGCGGATTCATGGGGATGGCGCCGCTTGTCGACCGGGCGGAGGAGGCGCGGCCATACTTCCGTCGGCTCCGGGAGTTGCGCGACCGGATCCGGGACGCGCATCCGGACGCCGGAGTGACCGAGTTGTCGATGGGTATGACGAATGACTTTGAGGTGGCCGTAGAAGAAGGCGCGACGATGGTCCGGGTGGGACGGGCGCTCTTCGCCTAGACGACGCAGCAGCAGACGATGCACGAGACGCAGTCAGAGACGCAGCAGCGATGGGAGGCAGTGCGATGGGCCGGATCATGCAGCGGATGTGGAGCTTCTTGGGTTTCACCGACGACGAGGACGGGGGGCCGCCCCAGAGCGATGCGCCGGGGCACCGCGCGCCGATCTTCAGCCTGCACACGCAACGGCAGATGGAGATCATCGTGCTGGAACCGAGGGCGTACGAGGAGGCCCAGAGCGCTGCGGACTACTTGAAGACGCAGCGGCCAATCGTGATCAATCTGCGCGACACACAGAAGGACTTGGGCCGGCGCGTCGTCGACTTTCTAAGCGGCGTCGCCTACGCGCTGGACGGGCACATGCATCGCGTCGGCGACGAGATCTTCTTGTTTACACCGCATCACGTCACGATTACGGCGGACGTCCTGCGCGAGGAGACGGCACCTGGACCACTATTCAGCGTAGAGTAGCCCGCCCCGGCCGCCGTACCGCCGGGGCGATGGAAACTCGGGGTCGGCCGTCGAAGAGTCGGCGTGGGTTGACGCCTGACGGTATACTGGTGAAGGCATAGCGTTGTCCCCCAGAGTTCCCGGGCTCGGGCAGCCGGCGACGAGGCAAGCCGCGCACATGCGCGCCTCGGCCGGAAGATGTTGCCCCACGCCGGTCGGCAGCGGAGGCACCTGCACGGATGACCACAAGAGACACCGGAGCGCCCGCTCGATGAGCGCCGACGCTTCCCTATGGTGGGAGGACGGCGCGCTCCTTCTTCTTGACCAGACGGCACTGCCGCACGAGATCCGCATCCGCCGCTGCGAGTCGTGGCAGGATGTAGCGGACGCGATCCGAAGTCTGCAGGTGCGCGGTGCGCCCGCAATCGGACTCGCCGCCGCATACGCGATGGCGTTGGCCGCGCGGCAGCACGGGGGCCTGGGACCGAGCGGCCAGCGGGATCTGGTGCGCGAGGCGGCTAAGACGCTGAGAGGCACGCGCCCCACTGCCGTGAACCTTGCGTGGGCGCTCGACCGGCTGCTGCGGGTGATGGACGCGTCGGGTCCCGGGGCGCTCCCGGATCGACTCCTCGCGGCCGCGCACGCTCTGGTCCGCGCGGACCTGGAAACGAACCGCCAGATCGGTCGGTTCGGTGTTAGTCTGTTGTCCGAAGGCGCGTCCGTCCTGACGTACTGCAACACCGGCATGCTTGCGACGGGAGGCTACGGGACCGCGTTCGGCGTTCTGCGTGCCGCCCACGAGAGGGGGCTCGGCATCCACGTGTTTGCGTGCGAGACGCGTCCGGTGCTGCAGGGCGCGCGGTTGACCGCGTGGGAGTTGCTGCGCGCCGGCATCCCGAGCACCTTGATCACCGACAATGCCGCGGGCACCTTGATGCGGGCGGGGGAGATCACCGCGGTCGTCGTCGGCGCCGATCGGATCGCCGCCAACGGCGACGTCGCCAACAAGGTCGGGACCTACACGCTGGCGGTGCTGGCCCATGCGCACCGGGTTCCGTTCTACGTTGCGGCGCCCACGTCCACGATCGATCTGGACACCCCGGACGGCGATGCGATTCCTATTGAAGAGCGCGACGCCGGCGAGGTGACGACCGTGGGCGGCGTCCGCGTCGCCCCGCGCGGGGTGGCCGTGCGGAATCCGGCGTTCGATGTGACCCCGCACCAACTGCTCACCGCGATCATCACCGAGGCTGGCGTGGTCCGCGCGCCGTATGCGGCGGGCCTCCGGGGCGCGGTCGCGGCGCACACCGCGGCGGCCGGGGGCGGGGCATGAGAGACCGCGCGCGGGTCCGCCGGAAGATGTTGCTGGTGGTGCTCGGCCTGGCGTGGCTGGGGGTCACCACCGTCGGACTCGTCCATCGAGACGTGGCGTGGGTGTCGGTGATCTTCTTTGTGTCGGGTGTGTACGGGACGATCTTGATGGTCGCGGGGATTCTGCCCAGGCGCCCGGACACGGTCCCCGGCACGGGCTATGCGCCGTTCGTGAGTGTGATCGTGCCCGCGCGGAACGAGCAGGGCGTGATCGCGGACACCGTCCGGTGCCTGTGCGGGCTCGACTACGCGGATCCCGACGGATGTCCGCGGTTCGAGGTCATCGTCGTGGACCATCGGTCCACGGACCGCACGCCCCAGGTGCTGGATGCACTCAGGCGGACGCTCGCGTTCACGGTTGTCCGTCCGACGCCCGAAGACGGCGTCGGGAAGGCCGTCGCGCTCAACGTCGGCCTCGCGGCCGCGCGAGGCGAGGCGATCTGCGTGTTCGACGCCGACGCGCGCGTCGCCCCCGACTTCCTGGCGCGGCTCGTGCCGTATCTCGGCCGCCCGGGTGTGGCCGGCGTCCAAGCGCGCAAACTCGTCTATGAGGGCGGGCGGAACGCCCTGATGCGCGCCCAGGAGGACGACTACATCGTCTTCCAAACGCTCACGCAGCGCAGCCGGCACCGGATCGGCGGCGCGGTGATCCTGACCGGGAACGGGTTGATCACCCGACGCGACGCTTTGGAGGCCGTCGGCGGGTGGAACGAGGACGCGCTGACCGAGGATATCGACCTCACGATCCGGTATGCGCTGCGGGGTTGGACCGTGCACTACTGCGAGCACGTGGTCGTGTGGGAGGAAGCGGTCCCCACGTGGCGCGCGCTGATCCAACAGCGCACGCGCTGGTCCGAAGGATCGCTGCGGTGTCTGTTCGACCACGCGGCGGCGCTCGTGCGCGCGCCGGTGCCGTGGCGAAAGCGGTTGGATTTCCTCGTGTTCCTGTCGAGCTCGCTCGTGATGGCGCTCTCGATGATCGCGAGCTACGGATACCTCGTCGAGCAGTGGGTCTCTGACGCCACGTCGCGCGGCCTGTCGGTGGCCGACGCGCTCCCGGTGCGGGGACATCAGCCGATGTACACCTACTACTGGATTGTTGTGATGCTGGCGACGATCGTCGCGATCGCCATCGAGCGCAAGCCCGGTGCGCTGATGCTCGCGTGGTCGTCCGGCCGCTACATCGCGTTCGCGATGCACCAGATCGTGACGCTACCGCTGGCGCTGTATCGGTACAGCCGGAGCGTGTTCACCGGCCGGTTCGAGTGGATGAAGACCGAGCACCACGGGGTTGGGCTGCCCGATCTGTCGGGGCTGCTTGCCGGCCGGCCGGCGACCGCGTCCGATGTGGCGGAATCGGTGCTGGCCCGCGTCGGCTTCGCCGGCGGCGCGGATCCGACCGTGGAAGCGGTGCCGCCCCCGCCGTAGCGTCAGGGCGCGGTCGCGTCTTGGCTCCACGGGAACGGTTCCCGAACGCCCGGTCGTGTCGTAGTTCAGCAATCCTGTCATGCTAACGGTTCAGCGAAAATGTCACCCCCTGGGCGCTGAGCTCTTTGCGGCGAGCGATCTGAGCGTATTGCCTCCAG